>Ga0315278_10004343_pt1 | contig 12771 bp, 3 predicted proteins | sample YL17G06_0_MG_FD_203880 | JGI IMG/M metagenome (GOLD analysis project Ga0315278, IMG submission 203880) | Sediment microbial communities from Yellowstone Lake, YNP, Wyoming, USA - YL17G06_0 | ecosystem: Environmental > Aquatic > Freshwater > Lake > Sediment | place: USA: Wyoming | collected...
GGGTAAGAGCGGCATGTTCGATTCGATGGACACGCCGCAGAAGCCGTGGATGCCCGACACGCCCGAGAAGCAGAAGATGTACATGGATGCTGTAGCGGCGAACCAGAACGCAGGTTCGCGCATCGGTGGAGCGGACATCGCCACGGCGGTCGGCAAGCAGAGCAACGCACCGATGACGCCGATGGGTTGGAACAACATGGCCGACAACATGAAGATGGGCGCGGGCGGTTATCCGATGGTCGACGGTGGGGTCGTGGACAAACCACGCAACCCCACGCCTGCGGCTGCACCGCTCGGTGGCTTCCCGGTTGGTTATGCCAACGGCGGCGCTGTGCAAACGAACGGGCTGCGCACGACCATGATGCTATCGTCGGGTGGTGGCTACGAAGGTACTGAAGACTGGCCCGAGGCACCGCATTCGCTTGGGCATGCGCTTGGGGATGGTTGGCGTAGTGGAGCGATTATGAGCCAGAGCCAGACGCGGATCACGAAGTTCCTGCAGAGCTACAAGGACGGCGGTAAGGTCACGACGACACTCGGTGCGGAGAAGGTCAGCAAGCCGGGAGTGATCACTGGCAAGGGCGGGCCGACTGAAGACAAGCAGCCCATTCTTGCTTCGCCGGGTGAGTTCATCATCCCCGCCGACACGACTGCGAAGATCGGCGCAGAGAATCTTCAGAAGCTCGTAGATCAGACGCACGAGCCGAGCGGAGCGAAGGGGCTGCGTGGTGATATGAAATTCGGAGAAGGCGGCAAAGTGCCGCTGTGGCAGCTTGCGATGAACAAGGTTGGCCTCGGTACCAAGAAAGTGGTTGAAGCGGCTGCTGGAGCTGGGGCTGTTACTAAAAACATCCAAGATGCAGCAACGAGCGCTGTGACGGAGTTTCAGAAGGGATACAAAGACCCTAGTACTATTGCATGGAAAGAGAACCCCTCGCCACAGGCGACGAGTGGTCGTACCCCCGGATGGCGCTCGGCTACTCATTCACCCTATGGGGGAGGAACGCCCAATCCTACTGCATGGTCAACTGCTGAAGGACTGACCGGCCCCGGTGGAGCAGGAGTACGCGCTCCCACCCCGCCACCGGCACCACTTACTCCCGGCACTATGGATTACACTAGCCGGGTACCTCCAACAGGGGGATACCCCAAGGCAGGTGCGTGGGGTACGCCGTTTAGCGAGACAAAGCTTCCTGCGATGGCTAAGAGTGCAGCGGGGGTGGTTGGCAAGACAGCGGGTGTGTTGGGTAAGGTCGCTGCTGTCGCTGCTCCGGTCGTTGAAGCTGCGAATGCTGTCGGAGACTGGAACAATCCGTACTTAGATAAGCTCAACGCCGGATCGAATTGGGCGAAGGGAGTTCAACTTGCTTCACGCGCGGGGCTGCGTCTCGGTTTTGGCGGGCTTGGTGCAGCGGCAGGTACGGCTGCGGGTGCGTTCACCGGGCCGGGTGCTGTCGTAGCGAGTCCTGTGCTTGCAGTGGCCGGTGGTATCGGTGGGTACAAATACGGAGAGGCCGTTTCAGATGCGGCTAACCCGGAGCTTAAGTTAGCGCGGAATCTTCAGGAGAACGAAGCTTTTTATACTCAGAAGAAGGCCGAGGTAGAAGCACGCATGAAAGCCAAGGCCGATGCCGCCTCTGAAGCTCCTGCGGTGGTACCCGAGGCACCCGCCCAAGCGCCGCAGCAAGCGGATTCGGGCGATTCGGCCTATCAAGACATCATGAAAGCCGCCAACGCACAGGCTCAAGGTGCTTCGGCTGTGCCTGCGATGACGACGGAGGACGCAAATCAGCGTGCACGGGACACGATGGCGTCGATGGATGCAGCAAACCTGCAGCGTGATCGTCTGGGTATGGCTCAGAACGACCGGATGCGTAACCAAACGGCGCTCACGCAGGCCGGTTGGGAGTCGCGTCAGGCAAACGATGAACTCAAGCGGTTCAAGTACGACCCCGGCTCGCGTCGTGATGCTGCGCAGAAGATGGCGCTGCTCGGTCAAGCGCAGCAAGTGAACGAGGGCGGCATCGACCGGCAGGCTATGGCGATGGAAGCCCCGCTCGCCCGTGCACAGCAAACGAAGATGGGCGAACTGGCTGCGAAGACCGCACTACAAGAGCATCAGATGGGTCTGCGTGGCCAGATGTACGGAGCCAACGTCGGTCTTGCAGGCCACATGGCTGATCGCCGCCTGCAGTACTACCAGATGATGCGCCAGCATCAGGAACAGAATCGCAATGACTACGCTACGCTGATGGAGAAAGAGTTCACCGAACCTGTGGTCGGGCCGGATGGAAAAACCACGATGCAATTCAACCAACCTGCATATCAGGAATTTGAGAAGCACGTCACTACACAGTTGGCGAGTGATCCGGCGTTCCAGAAACGGTATGGAACAAACCGGGACTTGCTAACGGCATCGGATTGGCGTGACATCAGGCAGGACTACAACAAAAAGATAGGTCTTTCGAAGACAGCAGGGATCGCAGATCGTGGTATGCCTACACGCGTAGGCGTGCGCGAAGCAACGGCGCGAGACGCATTCATGCCAAACTTCGCATCGAATCCAGTAGATACGGGGGACTATGGTCCGTTGGACTGGGCGGGCGCGAAGCTGCAGGGTGCGTTTTACCCGAACCGACTTGGTAACAAAGTAGTTGAAGTCGGCACGGCGACGGGGCGTCCGAAGGTCGTGGCGGGGTCGAAGGTTGAAAAAAGCGCGCAAGATGTGGATCAGGTCATCCGCGCTCTCCGTTCGCAGGGTAGAGATGCAGAAGCGGCTCACTATGCAGAGCTGTACAACACCACACCCGGATACTTCGCTGGGAAGAAGTAATGGCTGACAACCCACTGGGGGGTTTCGGACTACGCGGGACCGATGCACCCTCACCGCTTGATGGGGTAGGGCAGAGTCCGCTCGTACCTTTTTCACCGCAAGCCGAGCAAGATCAGTACGGCGGTGAAATTCCGAAGGGGGTTCGGCGCGGCATACTGTCAATGATCGGCACAGGACAGGCGAGCCTTGCACAGCTTCTGGAACCGTTCGCGCCGAAGATGGCCGACTCGTTGTTCGAAGAAGCGACGCAGACGCTCAACTTCCCACAGGGTCTGCAAGCCCGCGTACCACGTGTACAGGATATCCACGATGTAGGTTCAGGCGTGGACTGGGCGACGGGACAGCTTGCTGAAGTCGCGCCGCAGGGCGTGGCGATGGCCGCAACAGGGCTGCTCGGTGGTGGAGCAGCACTGGGACTGCGTATGAATGCGGCGAGAGCCGCACAGCTTGCTGCAGGCTCGACGTTCGTACCGCCTGCCATGGGTAGTACTGCACTGGCCCTTCGGAATGACCCCGCCGCCATGCAGCAAACCACGCCCACACAGCGTGCGCTTCTTTCTGGCGGTGCCGGTGCCGGTAGCGCCGTGCTGATGTCCACGCCATTCTTCGGTGCAGCCAAGCGTGCGCTCACCGGTCCTATGATTGAGAAGGGCATCGCTCCTGCGCTCGGTCACATCGGGGGAGAAGCCCTGCGTACTGGCGCACACCTTGGCGCGGCCAGTGCAGGCTCGACGGCGCTGGAACTCGGGGCGCACAGCATAGCCAACCCACAGCGCGACACGTCGGGCGACATGGAAGCGCTCAAAGAATCGGCCATCGGCGGCGGCAGCGTTGGTGCGCTGCTCGGTGGTGTCGGTGGTGCCACGCGGGCAGTACGTAGTGCGTTCACGCCGAACGTCATCGGCAAGGCACCGCCCGGTACAAAAGCGCTGGCAGCGGGGTATGCCACGGCTGAGCATCTGGACCGCGCCGTAGACTCCATCGGTCGCACGATGGGCAAGATGGCTAACAGCGTGGACGGCAAGCTGCGTGAATACGTCAGAGCAAGCGCGGAGTGGACGGACGCCAAGCAGCAAGTTTTGACTCATTTACTTTCTGAGGATAGCCCAGTCAGGGAAGCGCTGAGTCACTACGATACGGCCAAGCAGCGCACGCTCATCGGTGCGCTCGACGCGATCAGCGCCGCACCGAAGCTGACTGAGACTCACCCTGATCTGATCCCGGCAATCCAGACGGCGTTCGGTGGGGTAGACCTCAAGACGGTTGGGGATCATCTTGCGGCGAAGCAAAAGCTGTACGGCGCTCAAACAGACGAAGCCAACGCGAAAGCTGAAGCTGCGCTCAAGGCGCTGACTCCTGAAGCAAAGCTTGAATATCTGCGTCGGAAGGAAGACCCGAACGAGATGGAACAGGCCATGCTCAGAGCTGCGGAGAGTATCGCGCCGAAGCTCGATGAGGTCAGCCGATCTGACGAGAGTCATCTACAGGGCACGAAGGAAGAAACGGGCATAGATATCAGGGGCAACTTGAATAGCCTGTTGCCGCCGCTTGAGAAGCCGATCACGCCGGAAGTACTGTCAGCCGGTATACAGGATATGAAGTACTACCACCGGTCGAAGTCGACCGACAAGGTGCAGGGGCATCTGTACCTTCGTGCACAGTCAGACACGCTGAGTGGTCGGCAGATTCTGGAAGCGTTGGGTCCGGTGCAGGACTCGACGGTGAAGAAGGGAGAGCGTCGCCCGCTTACCCCCGAAGAAATTGACATGCACGACAAGGGCGACCACGCGATCCTGCCGGTGCGTCTGGCTTCGCTCGTCAACGAAGTGCTGCAGACGCCGAAGGAATACGAAGCGCGGTTCAATGAAAACGGCGTCTTCGATGAAGTTAAGTACAAGGACGCAGTCAACGAACACTACGGCGCGTTGGTACCGCCGAGACCAGAAGGTCAGGAAGTAACTGACATGTCGCGCAAGGGCGATCTGGCGATGGCTACGCTATCCTCGCTGCTTAATCACGGCATGGAAATCCCCAATCCGGCTGATCCGTCGAAGCCACATCACGTCACGTTCAAGACGCAGCGTGGTGGTGGGGTGAAGGGGCAAGACCTTCCTGACAATGTGTCAATTGGCCTTGGTAGCAATAAGTATACCGTCAGAGACTACGCGAACGACAAGAAGGCGTGGACAGCAAAGACGCGTGAAGACCTCATCGCGGAACGTGCAGTCGGGCGTCAGTATGCTAAAGCTGACAACAATGCGCTGAAGGCTGAAGCAAAGATTCGTGAAGAACAGTGGCGGGCTGCACGAGAGTCTGGTGATGACGCTGTGTATGACACGGCGTACGCACGGTGGAAGGCACTAGAAAACATGCGGGGTCGCCGTAACGTTCTCGCGGCTGAATACATCAAGGGCATACTACGCGCACAGGGGATGACCGACGCGGATATCAAACAAGCGGCGTCACAGAAAAAACATGGTATCTGGGAGTTGGTAAGCAAAGAGGATAAGAACAAGGCGTACACCCACGCCGGTGTAGTTGAGCGCCGGGAGACCGTCGCCCGTAACAACCGAGAATCCGTAGCGCAGAGCCTCAACGTGATGGCTGACGCGATAACGGAACACATACTTACCGCTGAGGAGCTTGGTCAAAGTACCATCAAACTCATTGCGAGTCTGCAGGAGTACGTACGCACAGGCGAAGTAGATGGTGCGGTGCAGACGTTCGCGGCGCAGCATGGTTTCGACTTGTTCAGCAATAAGGTGCTGGAAAGCGAAACGATGAAGCACAAGAAGACGGGCAAAACGCCACAGCAGGAAGTGGAGGGAAGGCTCGACTCTGTGATGAAGATGGCTATAGAGAACTCTGATCAGGGTGTGGGTACTGAGCTTGCCCGCGACAAGCCTGTTGAGTATGGCAGCAACGCCGACAAGTCTCAGCAGATCGTTGAAGAGACGAAGAAGTACTGGCAGGAACACGGCCTTGTAGATGACCAAGGCAATGTCGTCACCACCGCTGGGGGGAACCCACTAGGCAATCAGCGAGAGCAAGCCATGCGGGCAGAAGCTGTGGCTGCGCATGAACAAATCGCCAAGGCGCGTGTGCCGGGTAAGGATGAAGTACCGAAGCCCGGTAAAGACTCGTCGGGTAAGGACATCGTGCCGCCGAAGGTGGAGCAGCTAAAAGCTAAGCCCACGAAGCCGTCGCCGCCGAACACGGTTGACAAGAACGCCGTGCAGGCACCGACGCCGGGGTACGCCAAGTCTGAGGCTGAGCTTGAGAAGCTCGGCAACGCGCCGAAAGAACCGCCGCCGAAAGAAGAGGCTGCGCCGAAGGCTGAAGCCCCAGACCACTTCGAAAAAGTGAAGGAGCTACGCGCAGCACTGCATGATGCAGGGGAGAAGAAATGGGAAGCCGATCAAAACCTGCGTGAGGAGAAGGATCAAACACGGGACGCCGGTAGGAATCCTTGGTGGTCCTATCAGGGTGAACTGCTTGAAGACGTGTGGCGTGATGGTCAAGACCTCGCGCCGCATATGGCTCGTCTGTCACCTGAGAAACAGAAAGCGGCTAAGGAATTCCTACAGCGGTCGGTTGAGCTTGACGCTGCGGTAAAAACGGCTGACGAATACTACGCTGCGCACAAAGAGGAAATGGCGAACCATCCCAAAGCGATGGAGCGCTTTGTCGCTGCACTGAAGACGCTGCCTGAGTACAAAGACGGCACCTTGGGGGGGATCAACGCAGACCTCATGCGTAATATGCTGGAGCATCGTGGCGACAACGGATGGCTACAGCGTGAAATCAAAGGGCGTGAGCGGCGTTTGGCTCGGTACGCAGAAGAATTCAAAGATACCAAGGAACCGAAGTTCGTTCAGGTCATCAAGGAAGAACTGAAACTGCTCCGTGAAAACGACCTTCAGAAGATGGTTGATGAAGCAGTTAAGAGCTTCCATGATGAGTATCGAGACGCACACCCCGCGCCGAATCTGAAAGGCAAGACGGAGCCACGCGACGAATTCGATTCGGTTGGTTACAACGAAGCGATGCGGAAGGCTGAGGATCAACAGAACGATCCGAGTGGTCGTCTACGCTACTCCACTGACAATAACCGCCCGCAGTACTTCGTGTCTGACTGGCAGTACAACAACCGCACCGACGCGGCTGAGCGCGCACGTCTGGGCGAGAACGCTGCGTACTTGAGCAACCACGCTGTGTCCCCGATGGAAGTGAAGATCGAAGGGCGCATGGTCAAGGGGCGCACGCTTGAATCGCTGTACTTCGCTGCGCAGTTGAAAGACCCGGCCATGCAGGACGCGTTCGCGCGGAAGCTCCCCGGTGTAGCGAAGAAAGAATTCAAGGAGCTTCCACAGAGCGCGAAGCGCGACATCCCGAAGACGGAAATCATGCTTGAGCTTACGCGTGAGAAATTCCGTCAGAACCCCGATCTGGCAGCGAAGCTGCTCGCTACAGGCGACCGTGATCTGATTCACTACGCGCCGTGGGGTGACACGTACTGGGGTGTCGGCAAGGACATGAAGGGCCTGAACAATCAGGGCAAGCTGCTCATGCAAGTGCGCAACGAACTGCGCAAAGCACAGGGGTCGGAGGTCGCAGGCAAGACGACGACGAAGGCCATGGTCGAAAAGGTGCCAACGAAAGACGAAAGCGAACGTCTCAGCAAGCTGGAAAAAGAAAAGCACGATCTGCTCGGGGGTGAGAAAGAACCGCCTTACCGCAGACCGGCTGACCAAGAGATTGTCAGGATCGCTGTACGTGAATATGGGCTGAGCTTCGACGCAATCAACAAAATGAAGGAGAAAGAAGCTGCAGGTGGGCCGTCGCTCAACGAACAGCTTGCTGAATACATCGACCGTGCCCAAGGTTACTCTGGGGAAAAACGCGAACTGCCGAAGTGGCTGCGTGAAGACCTCGGTCTTGTCGAGCAAGCCACGCTGGGTGCGAAGCGTTCGCTTGCTGAAGTAGAGGCGCTTCTGAGAGTTGAGGCACAGAAGAAAGACACCAACACGAAGTACTGGTTGGAAGTTCTCGACAGCGTCGATACGTCGAAGGTTACGCCTGCTGACATCAGGGCGCTCAACGTGCTGAAGGCGGCGATCAAAGAAGCCGAGGAGATCAGTCAGGGCAAGCACAACGTAGGTGGCTTGGCACAGCGCACGGTCGATGCATGGTCGCAGAAGTACGCTGACGGCACTCCGGTGCAGATCGCACAGATGCCTAAGGACAAGACTGCATTCGCCTCGGGTATCGCCGGAGCGCACGGGGGTGATGCGAGCCAGCTCGGCGGCATGTCGATCCGCATCAATGGCAAAAATTTCATCGTCACGTTTGAAGGAGGGACACAAGCACGTTCAACGTCGCTCGCGCGTCTCGCGCATGAGTTCGGTCACAACCTGCAGCGTGTCATCTTCGACAAGGCACCGAAGGATGTGCAGGACCGGCTGCGTGCGCAGTACAAAGCAGACATGGACGTACTCAGGGTCGATCCGAGTGCCATCGAACGCTTCATCAGTCCCGCGCGGCTGTTCGGAAAAGGAGAGGCTGAGTATGCGGAGAGCACTCTTAATAGCAGTTTAACTAAGGAGGTTGGCCTCGGACTGAAAAAAAGAGTACTTGAGGGTCTCAGTAAGCAATTGCCGCAGAACCCGGCGATGGAAAAGTACATCACGTCGTTCGACGAGTGGTTCGCGGAGCAGTTCAGCAAGTACGTCACATCCGACATGGGCAAGACCATCGACCCCGTGCTGCGTCCGTTCTGGGAGAAGATGTACGAGAAGCTAAAGAACTTCTACAACAACGTCATCCGGCAGTTCAAACCCAACAGCACGTTCGCTGAATGGGCGGATCAACTCGCCAAGGATCAGCAAGCGAAGCTCGATATGGCCCCGGGCGGGGAGACGAAGGCGATGGCGGGTGGTGGGCCACCGAAGGAACCACCGAAGCCACCGAAGGAAGTGGCGGCTGAGCCACCGGAGGAGCCAAAAAAACCAAAGCCGGGATCGTTGGATGAGAAGGTGGAGAAGGCCAAGCCGCTGCCGCCCGAAGCAGTGAGTGTGGAAGCGGGGCCGACTGAACCGGCGAAGGCTGCGGAGCAAGTGAAGGCAGCGCAGAACGCGATGCATGATCCGTACCCCGACGTGATCAAGAAGCTCAAAGCTGAAGTTCAACGAATCGTAGGTAAGCAAGTCGATCTAGTAAGTGGCATCGCCAAGGACGCGAAGCCGGGTGAGAACGCATGGACGGAGATCGGTAACCCGAAGGAGTACGAGACGAACATGGCCGCGCTGCGTGCGGTGCGCGAGGGACGACGTGTTGCGCTAGCTGAAGGCAGAGATGCAACAAGGTGGGAAGCGAAAGAGAAGAAGCTACGCGATAAGACCGCTGTGCTGTCACTCATCCGAATTTCACCGCATCTGACTGAGCGCGAAGCGCTCGGAGCGATGTATCACGAATCAGTACATGCAGCGTACCACCTTCTCCTCAACGCCGAGGAGCGTGCGGTACTCGGCACGGCCTTCACAAAGGGCACAGTCGGTGCCCGTCTGCGCGAGCTGTTCAAGGATCAGCCCGCAGTACTTGAACACATGAAGGACGCAGAAGAAGCAGCGGCATACGGCTTCCAGATTTATGCAACGGCTCCGGAAATGCTGCAGCTTGGGGGGAAGACACAGGGTATCTTCGCCAAGGTAGCGAAGTTCTTCCGTAATCTCGCCGGTATACTGACACCGGACGAGAAAGCGAAGATCGTCATGGACGACATGCTGTCCGGTCGTCGACTGGAGCGTGGCTCTACGCCGCTGCAGAAGCTGTTTGAAAAGGACATGACTGGCGTGCAGAAAGTGCAGAAGCTCGCCCGCACGTTCGGTGGTGTAGTAAAGGCCGGTGCCGACGTGATCGCCAAGTCATCGTACGAGCGCTTGATGAGTACGAACAACCCAGCTCTAGCTCTGGTAGCCGACGCGGGGTATACAAAACAAAGCACTCAGGATAAACCGCTCGGGTATGTGCACGCACAGCGGGCAGCAGTGACCAGCTTCGTCAACGGGCTTGATAAGCTGTTCAAGGGTGCTGACCTAGAACACATCACTGCTGCTGTCGAAGCGCGGATCATGGGTAAGGAACCGGCTGAAGGTACGGCAGCGCGGAAGGTGTACGACGGGCTGAGCCGGTATTTCCGCGACATGCACCGCTACTCGGTGGAAGCCGGTGTGAACATCGGGTTCGAAAAGAACTACTTCCCGATGGGGTGGGACGCTGAGAAGGTAATGAACAACAAGAAAGCGTTTCTCGACATGATAACGAAGCCTGAGTACGCCGAACGGATGGCGGAACTCAAGGTCACGCCGCATGAGCTTTGGGAAAATATCTCAAACTACGTCACGCGCGGCGAGTCATTCCAAGACGTGATCGCCAAGAAGACGCATGAGCCTTCGAATCAATACGCGAAAGACCGCACGCTGGCGTTCATCAAGCCGGAAGACCGGCGTTTGTTCATGAGCGACGACCACCTGCAGACGCTTGTTCGCTACACGCAGTCGATGATCCGGCAGGCTGAGTTCGTACGCTCGTTCGGCCACGGTGGTGAGAAACTGCAGAATTGGCTTGATGAGGCAAAGACGAAGTACGGTGCCACACCGGACCAGATCGCCTTGGCGAAGGACTACGTAGACGGGCTGCTCGGTGACAAGGGCATCGGCATGAGCCGTGCACAGAAGGATTTGTACGGCGCGATGATCGTCTACCAGAACTTCCGGCTCCTCCCCTTCAGCCTGTTCAGTTCGTTAGTAGACCCTCTAGGCATTGCTGTACGTTCGAACAGCCTGATGGATGCAGGTAGTACGTTTGCCTACAACATCAAGAACATCTTTCGTGATTTGAAGAAGGACCGGAACTACGAATCAAAGGACAGGTGGGAGAAACTTGCGCAAGACTGGGGTGTGATTGAAGATTCGGGTCTAATGTCTAACATTGGAGCGATGTATGAAAACCTCGACATTCGTGGCACGAATAAAAAACTTCAAGAAGCGCTGTTCAAGTACAATCTCCTCAATGGCTGGGAGCGTAATACGAAAATTATGGCCACGAAAGCCGCCGAAAAGTTCATGACGCGGCTGAAGGAAGATTTCTTCGGGGATCAGAACGAGCGCTACCTGAAAGAATTGGATTTGAAGAAGTCCGACTTGATTATCAAGCCCGATGGCGACCTTGCATTGCGCAAGGAAGAAATGATGGCGCAGGGTGTGTCGGAGGAAGCTGCCTATCAAATGGAAAAACGGCTGGCTGATGCAACAGTGAAGTTCGTGAACCAGAGTGTCCTGAACCCCACTGCTGGGGACTTGCCTAACTGGGGCAGCAATCCGTACTTTGCTCCGGTGTTCCACCTGAAGCAGTATATGTTCACCTTCCAGTCTACGATCATGAAACGGATTGCAGAAGAAGCGAAGCATGGGAACTACAAACCCTTGATGGCGTCAACTGTTTACGTACCCGGAATGATCGCGGCTGACATGATGCGTGGTTACATCATGAACTATGGCTCTGCACCAGATTGGCAAAAGGATTGGACCGCTGCTGACTACGTTTTAAATGGTACTGAACGGTCAGGCTTTTTTGGTGTGGGGAGTTTAGTCACCGGGATGGTGAGGAGCATCAAATACGGAGGAACCGGATTTGAAGATATGATGGGGCCAACCCTTGAAGAAGGGAAGCAGCTCATCACGGCGTTGCAGGGAGGAAATACAGCGAAGTTTAATTTCGCAGTTAAAGCGATGCCATTCAGTCCAGTTGTACAGCACGCTTTCATTGGAAAGGCCGATCCCGCATCAACCTTTGTTGACTAGAGGAGACTAATGGACTTCCATGTATACTTGCATTTCGTTGCACCGGACATGAGTCAATTTGGTGCCCGCCTTGACTCAATTGTGTCCTTGATTAGTGGGCTTTCCAGAAAGGTAAATACAATGTCTTCTCAACTTGATGCACTGACTGCTGCTGTTGCGGCTGAAAATACTGTGATCGATTCCGCCATCCTTCTGTTGCAGGGGCTGTCGGCTCAAATCGCGGCACTGAAGACGGACCCGGCAGCTCTGCAGGCACTAGCCGACGATATCACGGCGAAGGCTGCTGCTCTGGCTGCTGCTGTAACGGCGAATACGCCGACGCCATAAGTAGCCGTTCTTCTCTCTGGCGTTTTTTGCTACGGTCATACAAAACAACGTTGACCGTAGCAGCTAGATTGCTGCAGCCTTGCATGGGGATGTAGATTACGTCACGACACCACGAAAGAATTTCGGTGCCCAGTGTACTATCCTCGGGGCCGAAGATGTACATAGCCCGTTCTGGGTGCGTGTACGAATGGAGAGAGCGGGCACCGGGAACAAGATCAACTGCGACAGGTACACAGTCGTAGGGGATCAGTTCTTTCAAAGTGCCGCGTAGGAGAGGGATGTGGCGATAGGCTTGCGGTGTGTCAGTTGAAGCACGTCTATATCGCTGTCCTTGAATCAGAAGTAGCTTAGCGTTATAACAGTGTGCGGCCCGAAAGGCTCCTCCCACGTTAGCGAGACATTTAGGGTGGTAGAATCCAATCGCAGCATAGCCGCGCTCACTCACTTTTTATTTCTATGTACTGCATCAGTAGTCTGCAGCGCTTGCACGTCACTTCCTTGAGATTGACTGACTGACGGACGAATTGTTTGTTCCCGCACAGTACCATACCCCGCAGCAGGCGTGACGGCATCGACAGATGAATCTTGTATTTCGAGTACAGGAGGGTAGTCACTTCTTCTCCATTACGCTGTGAAGAACCTCTGGTGGTATCGGCGCATTTCTTGGCTCAGCCATTCTGGTTTGTCGTTCCTTCTCCCGCTCTATACTCGGGATAGTTTTTGGCAATGTATCCATCCGGAGTCACACCG
>Ga0315278_10004344_pt1 | contig 12770 bp, 14 predicted proteins | sample YL17G06_0_MG_FD_203880 | JGI IMG/M metagenome (GOLD analysis project Ga0315278, IMG submission 203880) | Sediment microbial communities from Yellowstone Lake, YNP, Wyoming, USA - YL17G06_0 | ecosystem: Environmental > Aquatic > Freshwater > Lake > Sediment | place: USA: Wyoming | collected...
CTCTTCAGGAGCCTTCGGCTTCCCTCGTCTAGACCGAGTCTTTGTCATCTTCACCCTGCCTTTTCTCCCGGGCTTCCTAGAAGCTCTTGTGAAACACCCGGTCCAAGAGTCCTGGAACACGCCTGTCTGGTTCTGTGGTTACCTCTGGAGGACTACTTTCGAACTCCGCAAGCCAACCTTCTGACAGCGGACGAGTTAGTCCTCGATCGGAGTATCCACCGTTCCGGTGACTAGGACAACTGCAGAACCCGCGCGTCGGTCTAGCGCCATGCCACGAACGTCAGAGAGGGGTCCGCTGCGAGTCCCCGATGCTCGCAGGCTGCGCTGACGGGCACGATTCGACGAGGAGACGCTCCGCCTGTTCCTGCCCGGACTTGTCGTGTGGACTGGGCAGACGGAGCTGGCCCACCCACGACATCCCCAGAGACTACATGGATTGTCGTTTGACATTGACTGCAGCCATGAGCAGCTGCTATTCTCACTTGGGGGAACCGTCACGAAAACCGGCGGCAGAGGCAGATCGACTACCACAACAGCAGGCGCAGGCATTCGACGCTGGGGAACACAGCGCCGATCGACTACATCATCCAGGAGGAGATCCTGCCAGAGCCGGCCCTTGGCTTAGCACTCCAACGCACCTAGACTGGTGCAACATTCCAACCGCATACCCCCAAAGGGTACACCCCATCCTGGTACAGCTCGTCGACCAAACAGTCCATCCGCGTAGTGATCTGCCCCCTCGCCCCCCTTGGACGGAGACGTCGATTGGCACAAGGCCCGCCTCGGTCTCGAGCACGATACTCGAGACCGGTTCCTTGACATGCGTGGGAACCCTCTCTCCAAAACGTCCCTCGGCGGCGAACCGACCGAAGACCTGCGAAAGCCCGCCACACATGGTTGTGGTGTGGTGATGGGAACCAACGATCGTGACGGCGACGTCTCCGCCTTTCCTTGGTGGACGGAAGATTCCCCCCTGATGGGCGGCGATGCCCCAGGCTGAACGTACACGATCGGCGAACTCAATCTCTCTACCCAATGGGACTTGGTCGCCGTAGAGGAAGAGGATCGTGTTCCTCCCCGTGTGGCCCTTCAAGAAGTCCAGGACATGCTCCGTCATCGTCCCTCCTCAGCCCGATGTTGTCATGCCAGCGCCCGAACGGGCAGTCCGTCACCTCAACTTGAACTTCTCTCTCACCACGGTTGCGTGAAGCAGATTGACGAGGGTTACGATGTCGAACACCGCCAAGCCAGTCGCGTGCTGGATGGCGCAAGCGAAGGGTGGTATATCCGTGCATTCCAGTACAATAGCTCCCGCTGCTGGATTGTCCCTTACCATCTGAACAGCTGCGTCCACGACATCGCGCTCCAGTTCCTTCACGTCGATTTCTTTGTCCGGGTGGTCGTGAAGGAGGCGCCACTGCTTGCTACTCTCAAGACCGCAGACAAGGAGGGGAATACGAGGGTCGATCCCGACCCTCTCCAGGTGCGCTTTCGTCAGAGATGCCTTCCGGGCCGTGAGAATGCCAATCCTCCTGTTGGGAGATAGCATGCGATAGGCTAGCGGAACCTGCATGAGGCTAGAGGTGCAAACGGGGATGGTAACTGCGGCGGCCAGATCCTGTTGGAGGATGGCATTGAAACCGCAGCTTGTAGTGATCGCCCGAATCCCTTGGGATTCCAGCTCCCGTGCAGCGGCGATCATGGCATCGCGTATCTTCGCGTCTGGTTCTTCCACGATCGTACGGAAGTTGGCCCCCTGTACCCGCCTGTATCGAATTGGGAAGCTGAAAGTCGCCGGATTCGTGGAGTTACCTGGTAGCTCCGCGAGTTGTTCCAGACCACGAGGATTCTCACCCTCTCCCCAACAGAGCATGCCGATCACTGGTGTCTCCGAAATCTGCGCAAAATCCTCTCGGGCACAAGCATCCATGCCCTATGCCTCCTTCGTGCTCGCGGGACAGCGTTGCACGCGATTCACTCCTCGCTCCGAGTGATCTCGATGCCTCGATGCTTGAGTTCCTGCACGAAACGGTCAAAAGGCACATCCCGTAACGGGGAGATGACGCCCTTGCCTGCAATGACGCCGCTCATGATCAGTTGAGCGCCAATGCTTGCTGTGAATCCAACCGTTCGCTGCATGGCCAGGAAACCTGTTGCTAGATCGCGTCGATCAATCATCTGGTAAACGATCCGCCGCGGCTTCCCGTCTCGAAAGCCCTTCATCTCGACCACGATGAAGGCTACGTCTCTCTCGTTCGGGGCGAGATGCAGCTGTGGCTCAAGGAGCGCTGCCAGAAACGCCCTTGGTGAAATACTCACGTCACCGACTCGGATTGGGTTGTCCCCGAGAAAACCGAGGTTCGCCAGGCGGTACCAGAACGCAGCATGACCCGGCCAGCGGGAGACAAACCTTCCGAACGAGGCAACGGTGTCGCGGATGCCCAATTCGTCAGCGAGAGCAAGAGAATCTCCGTTCGGGTATGACTCGAGCTCTCCAAAGGGAGGGAAGATACGCGAATGAACATGCCCAGGGGCAAACTCCTCTTCCGGCGCAAACGCCCTGACTGCCCCGTCCTGCAAGTAGCGCCCTCCACGGAAGTACGACTTGAGAACACCGTCGAATGTCCAGGTAATCTTGTACTTGAGTGGGTTGTTAGCCGCTTCGGATTCCGGGAATCCGGAGCCGTATGTCTTGACCTCGCGGATCACATCGAGCTCTCGGGCGGCCTGCCCACACAGGAGTAGGTCGATTCCCGGATCGAACCCGCACTCTCTTAGGATGGTGACCCCAGCTCTCTTAGCGGCCTTGTCTAGGTCTGCCAGTGTCTTCTGCGTTGCAGGCTCGGACATCCTGCTCGGATCGACCACGTATCCCGAGTCGACCAGACTCACACCCTTCTCCGTCGCCAGCCTCGCGACGGGGAGAGAGAAGGAGCTGGGAAGGAGATTCACCACCATCTCGGCTCTTTCCATCAGGCTTCCGATCTGTCCGCGATCATTGGCATCAACCTTCACAACATCGACGTTTCGCAACTTCCATTCTCCCAGTCTAGCTCGTATTCCCTCCGGACGGTTGTCAGCGGCGATGATTGGCTGAACGCCGGGGCTTCGAGCGAGGTCGTAGAGAGCGGCCGTTCCCTGGATGCCACCCGCGCCCAGTAATAGAAGTGACATGTTATTGCCTCCCCTTATACGTGGATTCCCGCCTGCGAAGACTCCTCCAAGACGTGACTTCCGTCCTTGCCTAATTCGGTTCCACCAAGCCGCCTTGAGAAACACTGCTCTGCGCGCAGGGCGTGTAGTTGCCGTCGGCAAACACGGCGGACTCCTCCGGCGATCGAGCGAGGAGGTGGGCTGATTGCGCGCTCGTGTCGTGCGCGATGGCTAGGTGTACCGCGTCCAGACTGGGAAGCGCTGTTCGGACTTGTGCTCTGTCGTAGTGGTGCGACTGAACCACGCGAACCCACAAAGACACGAGCAGCCCCTGATCCGACAGCCATAGCATCTCCATCGAATCCCAGTGCGTATGTCTGCTCTCGCTGTTCTGCCATCACCTTCCACCTCCAGGTGTTGCGCTTGAATCGCCCAAAGCCCGGACAGCGCAATTCCACATGGCGAACGAGTTGAGTGCCCCTTGGGCGCAACTTCATACGATCATTCAACGAACCGGACTCGGGTACTCGATCGTTCTGTTTCATGGCTCACTCTGCTCTAAGAACGACGCCAGGCATCACGCCGGTATGCTTGGAATCACAGACGACCAGCTGCCCGTTGACTAGCACATGCGGGATCCCCCGCGGAAACTGGGCTGGCTCCTGGAAGGTAGCGACGTCTGCGACCGTGTCCGGGTCAAACGCGACAACGTCCGCAAAGAATCCCTCCCGAAGAAGGCCCCGCTCCTTCAAGCCCAGTTTCTGGGCCGGCATCGAGGTCATCTTCCACGTAACCGCACATCCTCTGTAGTTGGGCAGCATCTGGAGCTCGTGCCGGGGACCTCATCCCCTCGTCGACTTCAACAACGCCCAAACCAACAAGTGGTTCTCCGCGCCTGATGGAAAGGCTCACGGTCTGGAAGAGGACAGTGCCCGGCCTTGGGGAATAGACAGTGCAGCAGTCTGCTCCTAGCAGATCGCAGATCTTGGCAATCACGCGGCCCTTCTCCACTGCTTCTCCAATAGCGACTACCGGGCGCTGAATGCCATCGCATGGAGAAGGAACAATCGCGAGGCCCGTGTACTTGTCGAAGGTCGTGGCGCCGTGCTCTTGACGACGTGTCATCCCCAACATGCCCAATGTGCCTTGCAGTCCTCTATACAGAAACCCAACAGAGGCGACACTGGGACATCCCAATTCGCCCGCCTCGGCCACGATGCCCGGGATGCGCTGTGCACCCAGCGCGGCAAGCAGCGTCCCATCTCCCGTCCACGCTTGACCGCGCGGGTTGAGTGCCACTACGGCAGGAAGCCCGAAACCCTCTGCCATTGCCTGGGAGATCCTGTCCACACTGGTGTCGCCGGACGGACGCCATATCGCGAATGGCGAGAGCGCCTCTCCAACATCGCCTCCGTGTAGGTCGACGAAGTGCGTTAGGAGCGGAGAGATCTCCTCCAGGAGCCAGAACGCTGTTCGTTCACTGATTGTGCCACTGCGACACCCAGGAAAGATGCGGTTCATGTTCTTCCCGTCGATGGGGCAAACACCAAACTGGCGAGCAGAGAAAGCTTGCGGATTCATCACCGGAAGAACAATAATGTTGCCCTTGAGATCAGAAGGATCTACTGTATGTGCGAATTGCAGTGCAGCCTGGGTCCCAGAGTGCTCACCTCCGTGGATGCCAGCCGTGACAAGAAGAGTGGGACCCTTGTCGGCCCCAGCCAACAGAATGACCGGCATAGCAACTGAATGGTTGGCGGAATCGGCTATGGGAATATGACCAGCGGCCCTCTCCCCTCTGCCGGCATGAATACTACCTACTACTAGCATATGTGTCCCCGCAGTCCACATGTGTCGCGCCCGCTATGGCCCAACCCGGACACATTTTGTCTTGGGCAGGCGTACATCAGATCGTGGGTGAGCTTGCGGCGCCCATCCGCCCCCAGAAAAACCGTCGACTTGTCACTGACACCCAGTTTCCCAGTGTCTTGATTTCATGTCCGTCTGCCCATTCCACTGTGCTCTCCTCTCCGCTCACAGCTTGAAGCGGCAGCATGTGTGCTGTTCTAGAAGCCCATATCCAGGAGTGTCTCGGCGGTCTTCAGTGCAGCGATGGCTGGGCTTACCACGGGGATCCTGACAGCGTGGTACAGTGACGCTGCAAAACGCGTCATGCCCGTGCAGCCGAGCACAAGAACATCCGCACCATCCTCATCCTGGGCCTGCTTCGCGCAATCCCGCAGAGCCGCTTCAGCTTCCTCCGGGTTCTTCTTCAGATCCAGAACCCCAAGTCCGATCCTGCGAAGCGACGCGAATGAGCCGTCAAGGCCTAGGCATCGTATCCGCCGAGGAATGAGACGTTCTACGGTCCTTCTTCCCACTGAGAGGACTGCAATCCTGTCTCCAAGGAGCGCCGCAAGCCGAAGGGCACATTCTCCCGGGCCGAGGACAGGGATTCCCACTAGCTCACGGGAGGCACGAAGACCCGGATCATCAAAGCAATTGATGACTACTGCGTCAAAGCCTAGTTCCTCTGTCTCTTTGACAAGCTCGAGGATCCCGGGAATCGCACGAGCTGCGTCCAGTTCGGCTTCGATGGATGTGGGGCCTTCTCGAAGTCCGACGATGCTCAAGTCAGTTCCAACAGCCGCATAGTCCCTTATCGAGGAGATGAAGCCAGCGAAGTCTTCCTGGGTTGCCCCCACGACGGGGTCGATGAATCGAATCCTTCTCATTGTTCAGGCCTCCCGCGTCTACGCCTCCATGATCTCATCAACGGGGACGTGCTGGACGTCGAATCCAAAGTGAGCAGGGGAGAGCAGATCCATTCCCTCAGGTGTGTACCAGCACTGCGCCGCCTTGCGGGCAAACAGAAGCAGAGTCATGCCCTCACACAACTGGGTATTCGTCACGGGGCTTCCAGTGTGCGCATCTACTGTGCAGATCAAGTCCGGGCAGGTGACATAAGGGCTGTCATCTAGCCATGTCAGGAGGGTTTCGTTCTTGAACCATGCCCGAAGACTTCGCCCATGCCACCTGCCCTCACCCGACAGCCAAGCATCGCCCCACATGAATCCATCCCTGTCCTTCCATTCCACTCGGCGCACTTCGCCACGGAAGATCTCAACACCATTGGCCGTACGGACAGCAGCCGCTGCCGGATCTTCACCAGCCTTTCGTGCGGTGTGGATTGCGTTGCCGATTGCCATCGCAAGAGAGACTGTTCCTGGCACTATTGCATCCTTGGCTTCCGCCCAAGTAATCGGGTAGGAGACGACACTGGCGTTTCCTTCGCCGATGACGGAAAGCGCTCTTGAAATCGCTTCCGCCCTAAGATGGCTTTCCACCTCCTCGACAATCATCACGTCTCCCCAGATGTCGGATATCGCAAAAGGCGTCTGCCGCAAGCCTCGAATCGCGAAGCTGCTCTGGCCAACCTCCGGCACGGCTCTTCCGGCAAGATCACAGTCGACGAAGACGATACCGGCACTGGCTGCCACCATGGCGGCACAAGCGGTATTGTAGCCTCCCATCTCAGATGGGATCGTGGCTGAGATGCGCTTGCCGATAAACCTCTCAAGAGCTCTCAAGGCGACAAGATACGGATTCTCCTCTGTTGTGAACAACGCGTCCCATCTCTCGTAAAGGCTCTTCTGGAGGGGGCTTAGAACCGGCGCAACGCTTCCCACTCCCCCTGGAACAGCAACAATTGCCTCATCTGCCAGGTCGTGAGCACTCGCAAGAGTGACGGGAGCTCCGAATTCGATCATGGACCTCAGGAAACGTATCCCTGTGGCGATCGTCCCGCCGCCGCCGGTTCCAAGAACGCCTGCCCCGATGCACAAATCCTCTACGTCATTCAGTGCCAGTATCCGCTCCGTCATGCCATCGACCTCCTCACCATCCAAGACGCTCCTTCCGGCCAATCAAGTGACTCGACAAGTCCGACTCAGACCCTCCTTCACCCTCGTCTCTGATGCCCACGCATCCTGGGATCCATGATCTCGCGCAGGCCGTCTCCAAGGAGGTTGAACGACAGTACGGTCAAGAAGATCGCGAGTCCCGGGAATAGAGTGATCCACCATTGAGTCAGGAAGTAGGTACGTCCGCTACTCACCATGAGGCCCCACTCCGGTGTCGGCGGCTGTGCTCCTATGCCGAGGAAGCTGAGGGTCGCGAAGGTAAGTATGATGCCCCCTAGATCCATGGAGACCTGCACGGTTGCTGGAACTAGACACTGCGGGAGTACATGACGGAAGACTACGCGGAACCACGACGCCCCCATGGCTCTCGCGGCCTCGACGTATGCGGTCTCCCGAATCGATAGTGCCTGTGATCTCACAAGCCTTGCGTGCCAAGTCCACCAGCCGACAGCAAGCGCAAGCACGGCATTGAGTAGGCTTGGCCCCAGGAGCGCCATGACAGCCATTGCCCGGAGCAACTCTGGGAAGCTCATTATGAGTTCGGTGCCACGCATGATCGATTCGTCCGTGACTCCCCCGGTGTACCCCGCGATCACACCCAGAGGCACGCCAATAGCCAGCGCAAGAGCAATCGCTGCGACGCTGACGGACAGGGAGATGCGAGCACCGAATAGAACACGGCTCAGAATGTCTCGTCCGAGTTGGTCCGTCCCAAACAGATGATCCGCACTTGGCGGGAGCAGCCTTGAGTCCACGTGGGTAGCACTCCCAGCATCTTCTGGGTAGGGAGCGACAAGAGGCGCGAGTATCGCGAGCAGAGACACAGTGGCAACGCCAACGAATCCCGCAAACAGGAGAGGCTGCCTCCGAAGAATACGAAGGAGTTGTATCGTGCCATATGGCGAGGACTTGGACGTCATGATAGTCGGATCCTGGGATCGACGACTGCCATTGCAAGATCATTTATCAGGTTAAGCACAACATAGGATACGGCGACGACGGTTGTGATCCCCATTATGGCCGGGTAATCAATGACCATTATCGACAGCGCCGCGTAGCTCCCGAAACCAGGCCAGTTGAACACCGACTCGACGACGAACGATCCGACAAGAGAGTATACGAAGATGAGGGTGGTGCTCGTGAGCAATGTGCCGAGGACGTTCCTGAGAGCGTGCTTGAAATAGACTCTTGCCTCTGGCGCGCCAATCGCCCGTGCCACTCGTATGAAGTCTTCACCCAACACCTCGAGCATCGTGTTTCTAGTCATGCGTGCGAGGTTCCCAACGGGGTAGGCGGCCAACGTGGCTGCAGGAAGAACCAGATGCCAAAGGGCGTCTCCAAGCGCGGGCAGATTCCGAGCGATAGCGGAGTCGATTAGAAGGAATCCGGTCAGACGTTCGACAGATGTCGTAATGGCGACGCGTCCCGACAAAGGGAAGAGACCGATCCACTTGAAGAACACTATCTGGAGTATCATCGCCAACCAGAAGCCTGGCAAGCCAACCCCAGCCAGCGCAAGCAGTCTGGCACCGTGATCCACAGGCGTTCCGGATCTTGCTGCGGAGACCACACCGAGAAAGACTCCGAGAGGAACAGCGAAGAACATGGAGAAAACGATCAGCTCGACTGTCGGGGGAAGGTATTGCTGCAAATCCAGGGCAACGGGCCGGTGCGTTCTAATTGAGATGCCCCAATTGCCCTGCAGGAGGCTGGATACATAGAGCATATACTGTACGGGCAGGGGTTTGTCAAGTCCCAGCTCTGCTCTCGCCTGTGTGATTTGTTCTGCAGTCGCACGTGGCCCGACCCAGCGTGCCGCTGGATCCGATGGAGCTACGCGGGTCAGTAGGAATGTCAGGATCGACACACCCACTAGCACGAAGAGCGCGAACAGGCACCTCCGCACTACATAGCTGAGCATTCAGGTATCACGATCCTCAAGCACGTCGGAAAGGAAAGAGGGGGCGACGAACCAGACGTCGCCCCCATTTGCACCGACTGCTACTTGCGGTGGCAGTCGTACCAGAAGACGACGTTTGTGTAAATGGGGTTGTCGACATACCCCGTGAGGTCAGCATTCTTGGCTCGGACGTATTGCATGTCGAATACCGCCAATCCTGGCACGTCCTCCATCAGGATGTTCTGAGCCTCAATGAACATGTCGATCGCCTCGTCTTGGTTCCGGCCCGTGAGCCGGTTTGCGGTGTTGATCAGCGAGTCATAGACTGGGTTGCTGTAGTATCCAAGGTTCCAGGTGATCTCTTGCTCCGTCTCAAACATGTAGTGGAGGTAGCCATACGGGTTAGGATAGCTTGACCACCAGTAGAACATGAAGATATCCTGACGCTTGAGCGGGTCAGTTCCCTTTGCGTAGTCCCAGTGCGACTCCCAGGGCATACCGCGGATCTCAAGCTCCACATTCAATTGCGCTAGCGCGGATTTCCATAGCTGGGCTGTGAGTTCCTCGATATCGTCTCCCGCGGTGTACGTGAGCACCAGCTTGAAGCCTCCATCGGGGTACCCCGCTGCGGTCAGCAGCGCTCTCGCGGTTTCCATGCTGAAGGTGTACTGCTTGATTCGGTCGGAATGACCCCACATCCCATAGGGAACGGGACCTCGTGATTGTTGCCCAAAGCCACCAAGCGCCGATGTAATCACATCTGCATATGGTATCGTATACGCAAGCGCTCTTCGGACAAGCGGATCGTCAAGAGGTGGCTTCTTCGTATTGAAGAACGCTATAAGATTCTGAAAAGACGGCCCCTTGACGATTTCCACGCTGGAGCTACGCCCCAAATCCGCGATCATCTGAGGTGGCAATTGGTTCGTGAAGTCGATTTGGCCTGACTCGACCATGAGCCTTCGCGTAGTCGCATCTGCAACCTTCAAGAAGACGACCTTGTCGAAGTGTTGTCCGTCCCAGCCTCTCCAGTACTTGGTGAACTTCGCAAGCTCAATCCTCTCTGTGCCGTCATGGCTCTTGACCGCATAGGGCCCCGTGCCCGAGTCATTGCCTGCACTATACCATGCCTCATCTACGTACTTGGGATCATAGATGAAAGCTCCGAGTGCCGAGGCTGCAGAGAGACCTAGAGGGGCTGGATACTCAAGACGGAAGGTGACCGTATGCCCATCAATCACATCAACTGACTTCACAGCATCCCAAATATAGGCAAGCCCCTTCCCTCTGTTCTTCGTTCCAAGAATGGAATCGCGAACCGCGGCAGCATCCATTGCGTTCCCTGTGTGGAACTGCACATCTTGTCTAAGGTAGAAGGTCCAAACCAGGCCATCGTCTGATACCTCGTATCTCATCGCGAGCTCGGGCTCAAGGTCCCCGGTTTCGAAGTTCAGATGGAGTAAGCGTTCGTAGACGTTGTTCATCCAGATTGTCTCGTCTGATGCTGCGTCACGAGGATCCCAGAAGACGATGGGATCAGAGTTGTAGCCGTAGACGGCAACCTCCTCTGCGGACACAGCCAGGGCGGGAGCTACCATCATCACCATGAACAAGACTACTCCTGGAAGCAATCTCCCGATAATACGTCTCACAATTAAACCTCCTTGACCTAGAGGGGTACTCACAACTTTGGGTAGCCCGTCATGCCGCGGATGCTCGAATGTCACCTCCCTTTCTTGGTAGTACCTGCGTGTGGTACGCACAGAGCCAGCCATTCATGTTGGCGAGTCTGCGTTCGCGAAGCCACTGATCTTGCTTTCCTAACGAGCACCGTCATTGGACCTACCAGTACTTCCGGCCGAAGAACCCCTCGACATTCAGGTAGTGAGTACGCACTGCGCGATCCACCGCCAACTCATCACGACCTTGTATTGCCGAGAAGATCTGTTCATGTTCGGGTAGTGATTCGTGACATCGCTCAAGGAGCCTCCCAGATGAGATGTTCTCAAGAAGATGGTCATTGGTAATCGCGATGAGGGGAGTGACCATGCTTTCCAAGAACTGGTTGTCAGCGCCACGGGCAATCGCCAGATGAAAACGCTTGTCAGCGTCCAAGTAGCGCATCACCTCACCACCTGCTAGCGCGTCTCTCATCTCCTGGAGATTCCGGTCAATCCGCGAGATCGCCTTCTCACCAGCAGACCGCATGCACATCCCGGCAAGTGCAGTCTCAATTTCAAGCCGTGCTTCCCACAAGTCGACCAGGCCCCCGCTTGAGTCGCGAAGCGACAGCACTCCCAGGAGACTCGAGAGACCTTGGGCCACCGGAAGAACGTACGTCCCATCTCCGACGCGCCTTTTCAGGATCCCGAGTCTTTCCAGAGCGGAAAGGGCTTCGCGCACGGAGCCCCGACTCACAACCATCTGCTGCGCCAAAGCCCGCTCTGACGGAAGGCGCTGACCCGACTGCAGAGTGCCGTCTTGCAGGGCTAGGAGCAGCTGCTTTCCGACCTCCTGGGCCTTGTTGCGTGTGCCTGCAAGTTCAGCGAAGATGGGTTCTTCCTGTGCTTGGTTCATTGGTCCGACCTCTATTCTATCGGCGTCTGTCTCTATGTCAAGGGACGGCATTGCCTCACCAGAGAAGCACACAAAACGAGATTGTTGCCTCAGTTAAGGGGAGTACTCGAAACAGGAGGTGAAGCTACGGTGTCTCGGGGATTGAGCGAGGAGACGCCGATGGGACTGACGATGAAGGAGACCCAGGCGGTAACCAAGCAATTGGCGCTGGAGTACAAGCAGGCAACGAAGAAGGAGAAGGGGAAGATCCTGGACTCGGTGATCCAACTGACACAGTACAACCGATCCTACGCGGCGTGGGTGCTGCGGCAGCGCGCGAGCCCCCGTGCTGGGACGGGGAACCAGAGGGGTGTCCGGATCATCTGACCTTCACCCGCAGATTCGGTCCAGAGATAATGTCGGAATCGACAGGGACTAACGTTTTCGGGTAGGGCAAGAAGCATGCGAACGCCGGGGTTCTCCGAGACCGAGATCGTCTACGCCGTGAAGGAGCAAGACCCCTACCGTCCCGTCCCGTTTGGTCTGGAGGGAACTGCGCTTTACAAGGCCTCTTCTTTACCCTGTAGTGGACAAGCTTCGAACTTTCACCGAGCTTGATCCCGAGACCGTGGAAGTCCTGTCTCTCTGAGAGCACCGTCTGGGTCGTGCGCTGGGACGTGTGAGAGCGCTGCCCGGCCCGACGCAGATGGCCGCCTGCGCGAGAGGCTCTGGCCTGCACCGCCAGAGGTGAGTATGACTAGCTTGAGAAGTGGACCGTTCTGGAGGGGGCAGGACAACGCCGAGCGGCTGGAACAGCGTCCGCCGGACTCCAGCTCGGCCATCGCGTTGCGCGTGCCTGCCTGCGGCTACCGTTCCCAAGGGTAGTGCGTCGTGGATGATTCTAGGGATACACATTCGAGCGGCCCATTCATGCCACTCTGAAAGATGGAACCACCTTCCAGGGAGGTAGTATGCAACAAGACAACGTTGTAGGCGCTTGTTAGGGCGGGAGGATTCGAACCTCCGATCACGGCTCCAAAGGCCGCTGCCTTACCGCTTGGCGACGCCCTAAAAGGTCAGATCCTCAGTGGGGATGTCCGGAGAAAGGGATGCCTCTTCCCCATTCTCGCCCACTACCTCTTTGTACTTGGAGAGGATGATCTCCTCCATTCTCAGGCGGAAGCTGTTGTCGATCGGGTGTGCCGTGTCGCGGAACTCGCCGTTCTTGACCTCCCGGC
>Ga0315278_10004346_pt1 | contig 12769 bp, 13 predicted proteins | sample YL17G06_0_MG_FD_203880 | JGI IMG/M metagenome (GOLD analysis project Ga0315278, IMG submission 203880) | Sediment microbial communities from Yellowstone Lake, YNP, Wyoming, USA - YL17G06_0 | ecosystem: Environmental > Aquatic > Freshwater > Lake > Sediment | place: USA: Wyoming | collected...
CCCCAGCGCCCGCGACTACGTCACGAGCGCCGGGCACGCCGGAGGCGACGACCTCGAGCGCCTCGTCGCCTGGGGCCGCAAGCGCGGCGCCGCCTGTGTGCTCGACGTCGCGACCGGCGGTGGCCACGCGGCCCTCGCGTTCTCCGCCTTCACGGGCTCGGTCGTGTCGACCGACCTCACGCTGCCCATGCTCGAGGCGGCCCGCGACTTCATCCGGGAAAAGGGCGCGGCGAACGTGCGCTTCCTCGCCTCCGACGTCGAATCTCTTCCGTTTCGCGACGCCTCCTTCGGCGTCGTCACCTGTCGCCTCGCCGCCCATCACTTCCCGGCCATCCTGCCGGCCATGAAGGAAATGGCCCGGGTGCTCCGGCCCGGCGGCTCAATTCTCCTCGAGGACATCCTGGGTCACGACGACGAAGAGCTGGCCGCCTTCATCCTCGAGATCGAGAAGCGTCGCGATCCCTCGCACGTTCGCTCCCTCACCCACCGCGAGTGGGAGGCCTTTCTCAAGGCGGCCGGGCTCACCGTGATCGACGAGGGCACGCTCACCAAGGCGCGCAGGTGGGAGGAGTGGACGGCGCGGATGAGGATGACTCCCGAGGCCAAGGCCGACCTCGAGCGCTTCGTGAAGGCGGCGCCGGAGCGCTGCCGCGAGGCCTTCTGTTTCACGATCGAGAACGGCCGCATCCAGACCTTCTCCGACCGGCTGACTCTTATCAGAGCGGATAGGGACTAGGCTCTCAGCACCACCACCGTCGCCCCCCAGCCGCCCCGCTCCGGCGGAGCGTCGAAGAATCGCAGCACCAGCGGGTGACCTGCCAGTAGTGCCTGCACGCTTGCCCGCTGGACGCCGATCCCGCGCCCGTGGATCAGGCGCACCTCTCGAAAGCCCCTCGCCGCCGCCTCCCTCAAGTACTCGTCGACCACCGGTCGCACGTCTCTTGGCGCGAAGGCGTGGAGATCAAGCGAGTCCTCGATGGGGAGACGAACCGGCTCGGGCTCGTCCATAACGGCCGCGCCTCAGCGCGGGATCGGATTGACGATGGGGTCGGGGACGACGAGGTTGGGCTTGCTCTTCTGCTGCTCACGCGCCTGCTCGGCCATGCACTGGAGCCACGGATACTGCTCGTGTTCCCGCCCGCTGGCAACGACGCGACCGTCGGTGTTGATGCGCTGGACCACGATGGTCGGCCACCGGCTGCAGTGCTGGACGCGCTGATAGGCCAGGTCCTGTTCTATCGTCTGCGCGCCCGTGGTGCAACCCGCAGCGACCAGGGCCATGCCGATCCCTAGCAGCCGCGGTATCGTCACGCGGCCATCGCCGGCCGGCGAGTATGCCAGTCGGTGAGTCGCTGGTAGGCGTCGGCCACGCGCAGCACGGTCGCCTCGTCGAAGGGGCGTCCGATGATCTGCAAGCCCATGGGCAGGCCCTCCGCGGTGAAGCCGCACGGCACCGAGGCGGCCGGATGGCCGGTGAGATTGAAGGGGCGCGTGAAGCGGATCAGGCTCGCGCGCACCGGGAAGGTCTCGTTCCCGATGCGCACCTCGTTCTGCCCGACGGCGGTCGCCTCGATGGCCGTGCTGGGCGCCAGCAGGACATCGAGCCTGGCAAGGGCGGCGTCCACCTCGTTCTTCAGCAGCCCGCGCAGGCGCTGGCCCTTGAGGTACTCGGCACCCGTGACGAACGCGCCCACCCGGAGCCGCTCGCGCACGTCGGCGCCGTACTCGGCGGCGCGTGTCTTCAGCCATGCCTCGTGGTAGGCATACGCCTCGGGTGCGAGCACGGCGTGCGAGGCGGCGGGAGCGAGGCTGACGGTCGTGAGGTCCACTGCCTCGAGTGTCGCGCCCTGCCCTTCGAGCGCCTTGGCGGCGGCCTCGACCGCGGCGCGCTGAGCCGGCCCCGCACTCTCCAGGAAGAACGACCGCAGCAGCCCGATGCGGAGCCCCTTGACCTGGCCGGTGAGCGCGGCGCCGTAGTCGGGCACCGGCAGGACGCTCGTGGTCGGGTCGCGCGGATCGTAGCCCGCCATCGGCGCCAGCATCAGGGCGCAGTCGGCCGCGCTGCGGCACATGGGCCCGATGTGGTCCATGGACCACGCCAGCGGCAGGACGCCCGCCCGGCTCACACGGCCGTAGGTCGGCTTGATGCCGGAGAGCCCGCAGAGGGACGACGGGATGCGAATGGACCCACCGGTGTCCGACCCGAGCGCGCCCGGGCAAATGCCCGCCGCGACCGAGGCGCCCGACCCCGAGGACGAGCCGCCGCAGATGCGGTGGATCTTGGCATCCCAGGGATTCCACGGAGTTCCGTAGTGCTGGTTGAGCCCCTCGGGCCCGTAGGCGAACTCGTGCATATTGAGCTTGCCCAATGCGATGGCGCCGGCGCCCGCGAGTCGCGCGACCACTGTCGCGTCCTCCTCGGGCACCCAGTCGGCGAGGATCTTCGAACCGCCCGTGGTCCTGACACCCTTGGTGCAGTAGAGATCCTTGAGCCCCACGGGCACGCCGTGGAGCGGCCCCAGCGTGGCGCCTGACTGCACTGCGGACTCCGCCGCCCGGGCCGCGGCCAGAGCGTTGTCGCCCATCACGGTGATATAGGACTTGAGCTTGCCGTCAAGGGCCGCGATCCGGTCGAGATGCGCCTGGACGACCTCGACGGGCGAGACCGTCTTCGTGGCAATCATGCGCGCCAGATCCGTCATGGACGTCCAGCAGAGCTCACTCACGGGGTGCCCTCACTCAGAGAATGCGGAATTGCGAGGCTGGCTCGGTTTCAGGCGGGATGTCGTGAATGGCGGCGAGCCCACTGCGCCCCGCCTCGACCAGCGGGAGGAGCGAGGCGAGCTCCGCGTCGCTCAGCTCGAGGCCCTGCGCCTTGGCAAGTGTCCGCAGCGTGTCGACGGTGAGCTTTTCCATGCCGCGAGAATAGCGCATAATCCCGTCCATGCCCACACTCGATCAGGAAGCACTCGGGTGGCTGCGTGAGTTCGAGGCGGCGTGCCGGGGCCGCGACTTCGATGCCGGCCGCCGCATGTTCGCTGACGACGCCGTCGCATTCGGCACCTGGGCCATGGCCGTCCACGGCCTCGACAATATCGTGCGGGAGCAGTGGCGCAATGTCTGGCCCCGCATCCGCAACTTCACCATCGACGCGAAGCCGGTGGTCCGCGCGGACGGCGACACCGCGTGGATAGCCGCGGGATGGTCCTCCGAGGCGACCGGACCCGACGGGAAGCCTTTCAACCGCCCCGGCCGCGCCACTTTTATCCTTGAGCGTCGCGGAGGCCACTGGCTCTGCGTTCACAGCCACGTCTCCCTCCAGCCGACCCAGTCCGAATCGGCCCACGGCAAGCTCGGCGCCTAGACTCTCTTGATAGAGGAGCAACCCATGCTACCGATCCAACGCTGGCGCGGCGGGGCGCAGGGCCGCAGCCGCGCCGTCGCCTATCAAGGGCTGGTCTGGACCGTCGCGACATCCGATGACGAGTCCGGCGACATCCAGGCGCAGACCCGGCGCTGCTTGGAGCTCCTCGACCAGAGCCTCGCCGAGGCCGGGACCGACAAGACGCGCCTCGTCTCGGCGCAGGTCTTCCTCGCGAACATGACCACCAAGCCCCAGTTCGATGCCGTCTGGAACCCGTGGATAGGTCCCGACCCGGCCAATTGGCCTCAGCGGGCATGCGTCGGCGCCCCGCTCGCTGGGCGTTGCCTTGTCGAGATCATCCTCCTCGCCGCCGCAAGAACTTAGGAACCCGTACCGAGCCTGGGAGGCCAAACCATGCAAGCCAGTGCTGCCGTGCTCTACGAGGTGCAGAAGCCCCTGGTGGTGGAAGATGTCGAGCTGCTCGAGCCCGGATCTCACGAGGTCCAGGTGCGCTGGGCGGCCAATGGCGTCTGCCACAGCGACCTGCACGTGATGACGGGAGACTATCCGCACCCGCTGCCCGTCATCCTCGGCCACGAGGCGGCCGGCGTGGTCGAGAAGATCGGGCCGGGCGTGGAAACCGTCAAGCCGGGCGACCATGTCTGCTCGAGCTATATCCCCTCGTGCGGGAGATGCTGGTACTGCATCGGCGGCCAGCCGACTATGTGCGCGCTGCGTGACAAGCCGCGCTGGTTCATGCTGGACGGCACGTCGCGCTTCCGCTCGAAGGGACAGGCGCTCCACCACTTCCTCCAGGTCGCCGGCTATGCGACGCACGCCGTCCTGCCCGAGCAAAGCGTCATTCCCATCAGGAAGGACGCGCCGCTTGATCTCGCGTGCCTCGTGAGCTGCGGCGTGCTCGCCGGCGCCGGTCCCGTGTTCAACCGGGCCAAGGTGCCGCCGGGAGCCAGCGTGGCCGTCTTTGGCTGCGGCGGCGTCGGGCTCAACACCATTCAGGCCGCGCGGATGGTGGGCGCCGGAAAGATCATCGCCGTCGACGTCAATAAACAGAAGCTCACGTGGGCGGAGGAGTTCGGCGCCACCCACGCGGTGGACGCCTCGAAGGAGGATCCGGTCGCGCGCGTGCACGCGATCAGCGGCATGGGCGGGGTCGACTTCGCCTTCGAGGTCGTGGGAACGCAGAAGACGATCGAGCAGGCGCTCGCCTCGACCCACCGCGGCGGCATGTGCGTGGTCGTGGGGGTCAGCCCGGCCGGCACGCGGTTGTCGATCGACCCCGGCATGCTGCTGCAGCAGCGCGTGCTCACGGGCGCGTCGTTCGGCGGCGGGCACCAGCGCACCGACGTGCCGCTGCTCCTCGACCTGTTCATGGACGGCAAGTACCAGCTCAAGGAGCTCGTGACGCGCCGCCTGCCGCTCTCCGAGCTGAACCACGCCTTCGATCTGATGAAGCAGGGCGAGGTCAAGCGCAGCGTGATCGTGTACGAATAGCCGTGCACGGGGTCAGGTCTTGAATTCATGCATTCCCATCCGGGGCACATGCTGGATTTCAAGACCTGACCCCAATTGGAGAACTCTGAGCGTGCAGGCGCAGGACGACCTCCATCGAGCCGTCACCCGCCGCATCACGCAGCGTTTCTTCCTGCGCTGGCACATGGCGGCGATTCTCGCCTGCGTGCTTCTCTCTGGCGTGGTCGCGAGCGCGCTGCTGCTCCATCTCGGCCTGCGATCCATGCCGTGGCGGTACGCGCTGGCGGTGGCCGGCTCCTACCTGGTCTTCTTCGTGCTCATCCGGATCTGGCTGCTGTATGTCTCCATCGCGGGAGGTGGACAGTCGCTCGGGCCCGGGTCCACGTTCGGCAACCTGGGCGACCTGGGCGGCGGGTTCCCTAGCTGGTCGGGCTCGGGAGGGTCGGGATTCAGGCCCGGCGGCGGCGGCTTTGGCGGCGGTGGCGCCAGCGCCAGCTTCGACGCGCCCGGCGGTGGCGGAGGGTCGGTCGCGTCCGGGAGCGGGGGGTCCGGGGGGAGATCAGGTGGTTGGGGCCTCGATCTCGATCTCGACGACGGCTGGCTGGTCCTCGTTGCCTTTGCCCTACTCCTGCTGGCCGTCGCCGGCACGGGGGGCTATCTCATCTACCAGGCGCCGCATATTCTGGGAGAAGCCGCGTTCCAGATCGCCCTTGCCACGTCACTCCACAGGGCGGCGAAGCGCGTGGCGGGTCTTGGATGGACCGGAAGCGTGCTCGGGGCGACGTGGATTCCCTTCTCCGTCGTCATGGCCATGGCCGGAATCTTCGGAGGAGTCGCCCAGCATCATTGCCCGACGAGCAGCAAGATCACCGAAGTCATCTTCGCCTGTCTGCTCGGTCCCTAGTCAGCCGTCGGGGGGGAGTCCCAGCGGGTCTTCATCTCCTCGCAGTAGCCTTTGCCTTCCTGGTCGACCCCTGCGGCAACGCCGTCGAGGAGAGCCCGCCAGTCGTCCCGCGTCTTCCCCAGCGCGCGATAGTAGTCGAGCGTCGTGCCCACGACTTCCTCGAGTGCCGGCATCCCACGGAGGCCCCAGAAGCTCGCGTCCGTGACATGGTAATTCGCGAAGATGGGAAGCAGCTGCCGCTCGAGCAGGTCGAGCCCGCGCGCGTCACAGGCTCCCGCGTCGCGCAGGGCCTGGGCGAAGAGCAGCTTCTTCTGGAAGAAGGTCGACGTCTCGGAAGCGTCCTGATGCGCGTAGCTCAGCGCGAAGACCCGCTGCCAGCTCACATGGCCGCCTTCGATGTCCCCGACCTTCACCTGGGCCATCGCGACATTGAACCAATCTTCCGGCACCTCGCTCCCATTCGCCGCCGCATGGAAATAGCCCAGCGCCTCTGCCCAGCGTCCAGCAAAGTAGTGGGCGAGTCCTGTGTATGTGTACGCCTTCCGGTGGAGCTCGACGGGCAGGTCCGGAATCGCGGCGAGAAGAAGGTCCACCGCCGCATCGTAGCGACCGGCCTTGATAAGGTCCCGCGCTTCGGCGATCGGAGTCGGGTCGCTCACGGGGCCAGGTCTTGCAACGCAGCAAGACCTGGCCCCGCGATGACTAGGCCTTCTCGGTGATGTAGATGTGCTCGAACATGTCGACGTAAATATTGCCGTCGACGACAAACTCGCCCTTCTTGTTCTTCTCGATGCCCTTGACCCAAGGCTTGGCCGCGGCGTAGCGCACGACCCAGGCGACGGGAACGTAGCCGGCGTCGGCTTGTAGAATTTCTTCCGCTTTGACGTAGTGGACCAGACGCTTCGCCGTGTCTCGAGTGTCGCGCCCAGCCTCGAGCTCCTTGTCGAACGCCTCGTTGCTCCAGGCCTGGCGCTTGCCCGTCGTCCTCTTGCCATAGAAGGTGTCGAAGTACTCGTTGTGCGGATCGGGATAGTCCATGAACCAACGGATCCAGACAAACTGGAGGTCCTGCTTCCACAGGCGCTCGCGGAACACGCGAGGCTCGAGCACCTCCAGATCGGTCTTCATATTGAGGTTCTCGAGGAGCACAGCCTGGACCGCCTCCGCCAGCGGCTTGGAGCCAAGCCCCTCGTCCCGCATCGACAGCGTGATCTTCGGCCAGTTCTTGCCGCCCTCGAAAGGTGTGCCCTTCAGCATCTCAATCGCCGCCTTCTTGTCGAATCGCTGGATGGCCTTGATCTTCGCGTCGTCGGTGGCGCCGGGGAAGCCCGGTGGGATCATGGACCACGCCGGCACGGCAAGGCCCTGCGCCACCTTCACGACGTTGTCCCGGTCGATGGCGTGACCGACGGCGCGGCGAACTTTGACATTGTCGAAAGGCGGCTTCGTGACCTGCGGTGTGAGATACCAGGTCCCCGGAAACGGATACCGAAAGACATCCCTGCCCGCCCGGGGATCCGACTGCAGGCGCTTGAGGTCGCCCGCCTGGAGCGCGGTCATGTCGAGCTCATTGTTCTCGTAGGGCAGCGCTCCCGACGCTACGGAAATAATCGGGATGATCACCTTGGTCAGGTGAACGTCCTTGGCGCCGAAGTAGTACGGGTTCTTCCGGAGCGTCATCTGCTTGTTGTGCTCCCACGTGTCGAGCACGAAGGGGCCGTTGCAGACGATATTGCCCGGCTCGGTCCACTTGTCGCCGAACTTCTCGACGGCGCGCTGATAGCTGGGCAGCGCGGCCAGGTAGGCCGCGAGCACGGGGAAGTACCCGCGCGGGCCCTCGAGCGTCACCTCGAGCGTCCAGTCGTCTTTGGCGCGGACACCGACCTGGCTCGGGTCGGTGATCTGCTTCTTGTTGAAGGCCTCACCGTTCTTGATGTCGTAGAGGAACGCGGCGTACGGCGCCTTGCTCTCGGGATTCAGCTGGCGCTTCCACGAGTATTCGAAGTCTCGCGCCGAAACAGGCGCGTTGTCGGACCAGCGCGAGTCCTTGCGGATCGTGAAAGTCCAGACCGAACCGTCCTTGTTGCCCTCGACCTTGGTCGCCATCCACGGCACGGCAAGAAAGTCCGCGTTGAAGACCATGAGGCCGGCAAAAAGCGACGGGACTCCCGAGCAATAGAGGTCCTTGTTGAAGTCGTGGCTGGAGGGCTCGCTCTGGTACCATCCGCCACCCCCGTACCGGAAGGTCTGGTCCTTCGCCAGCTTGTCGCCCGGCGCGGGCTTGGTCGGCGTGTATGACTCGGCCGAGGTGGCGAAGCCGAGGCCACCGAAGGCGGCCATGGCCCCCACGGCCTTGAGAAAGTCTCGGCGGCCGAGGCCGATGGTCTGCAGTCGCTGCTCGAACAGTGCCAGCTGTTGATCCGGAATCTTCATGTGCACTCTCCTCTGTTATTTCATCTTGGGGTCGAGGGCGTCGCGGACGCCGTCACCGAAGAAGGTGAAGGACAGCATGGTGATCGCGATGGCGATGGCCGGGAATACGCACAGGTACCAATAGGAACGGAGAAATTGCTGGTTCTCACCGACCATCTGCCCCCAGGACGGCGTCGGCGGGTTGATGCCGACTCCGATGAAGGACAGCGCGGCTTCGGTGAAGATGGCCTCCGGGATGCCGAAGGTGATGGACACCACGATGGGCGTGAGCGCGCTCGGCAGTACGTGGCGCGTCAACACGCGCCAGCCGCGGGCGCCCAGGGCCCGGGCTCCCTCGACGAACTCCTTCTCCTTGAGCGTCAGGACCTGGGCGCGCGTCTGCCGCGCGATGCCGACCCAGCCCGTCAGCCCGAGTGCGATGAAGATATTCATGAGACCGGCGCCCAGCATGGACATGACGAGAATCACGAAGAGCAGTCGCGGGAAGGCGTACATCACGTCGATGAAGCGCGTCATCAGGATATCGGTGCGCCCGCCGATGAACCCCGACACGGCGCCCAGCGGCACGCCGATCAGCAGGACGATCACCTGCGAGCCAAGTCCGACGAGCATGGACACCCGGGCGCCGTAGATCATGCGGGAGAGCACGTCGCGCCCGAGCTGATCGGTGCCCAGCGGGAACTCGCGAGAGGGAAACACATAAATGCTATCGAAGTTGGCCTTCGTGTAGGACCGGGGCGCCAGGACATTGGCGAAGATGGCCACGAAGCACAGCAACACGACGGTGACTCCCCCCACCACCGCCAGCTTATTGCGCAGCAACCGGCGCCACGCGTCCCGCCAGAGGCTGGTCGTCGCCGCCGACGGCGCGGCGGCCACGATCTCGGCCACGTCGAGGCTAGTACCGGATGCGGGGGTCGATGAAGCCATAGAGGAGATCAACCGCGAGGTTCATGAGGGTGAGGAAGACGCCGTAGAGGAGCACGACCGCCATGATCATCGGGTAGTCCCGGCCCGTCATGGAGAGCACGAAGAAGCGCCCCATGCCCGGGACGCGAAAGATGGACTCGACGAAGAAGGACCCGGTGCCGACGGCGGCGAAGAGCGGGCCCAGGAGCGTCACCACCGGGATGCACGCGTTCTTGAGCACGTGCTTGAGGATGACCGGGCGCTCGGCCAGCCCCTTGGCCCGCGCCGTCCGGATATAGTCGGAGCGAATCACCTCGACCATGCTCGAGCGGGTGAAGCGCGCGATGATGCCCATCGGGCCGAGCGCGAGCGTCACCGTGGGCAGGACCCAGTCCTTGGGCTCCCCCCACCCGCCCGTGGGGAAGATCGGGAGCACGAAGGAGAACAGCACGATCAGGAAGACGGCCAGCACGAAGTTGGGCACGCTGACACCCAGCGTCGCCACCGACACCGAGACGTAGTCCCACGACCGGTTCTGGTACACGGCGGCCAGCACGCCGAGGGTCACGCCGCCCGCGACCGCCAGCACGAGAGCCATGCTGCCGAGAAGCAGGGACACCGGAAAGGCATCTATCAGGATCTCGCTCACGGTGCGCGTCTTGTAGATGAAGGACTGGCCGAAGTCGCCGCGCAGCGCCTTGCCGACAAAGATGCTGAACTGCTCCCAAAGAGGCTTGTCCAGCCCGTAGGCGGCGGCGAGGTTCTTCTGGGCCTCGGGCGAGAGCGGGTTGGCGCCCTCGGCCACGGGGTCCAGCGGGCTGCCCGGGGTGGCGTGCATCACGAGGAAGGTGACGAGCGCCATCGCGAGGAGGGTTGGGATCAGCCAGAGAAGCCGCTGGAGGATGTACGTGAGCACCGGGCCTCCCTGATCACCTGCGGGCCGGACGCGCCCAAGGGTTCATGGGGTGCGGCCACTATCGGCAAACCGCTCGGGGAAGTCAAGGGGTAAGTGGTATCTTCAAGGGAATGGCGACGGTGGCGCTGACCCTCCTGCCCGCCGGACGCACCCTCCAAGTCGATTCGGGCGCGACCATCCTCGCCTCGGCGCATGCCGCGGGGGTGGACATCGAGGCCACCTGCGGCGGGCGAGGGCGCTGCACCTCCTGCCGCGTCAAGTTCGTCTCCGGGTTGATTCCGCCGCCGACGATCATGGACGAGCTGCAGCTGGGCGACGCGCTCGTGCGCGAGGGCTACCGCCTCTCCTGCCAGTGCCGCGTGACCGACCCAATCACGGTCCAGGTCTCCCCGCCCGTCGATGACCAGACCTTCCAGATCCTGGGTGGCGAACGGCCGGCCGGGGCGCCCATGCCCGTCGCCATCGACGCGGGCGTCAGCAAGACCCTGATCCACGTGATGCTGCCAACGGAGGAACACCACCAGACCTCCGACCTCGAGGCGGTCCTCGCCGCCATCGACAGGACGCCGGAAGACTGCTCTCCCGAGGTCCTGAAGACCCTGCCGCAGGCCCTCCGCCAGCACGGAGGCGAGGCCACGGTCGCCACCTTCGGCCGGCGCATCTTGTCCGTCGAGCCCGGCGATACGCACCTCCTCACCTTCGGCCTCGCCGTGGACGTGGGGACGACGAGCGTGGTGACCACGCTCATGGAGCTCGGCTCGGGCGAGCAGCTTGCCTCGGTGTCGAGCCTCAACCCGCAGGCGGTATTCGGCGGCGACCTCATGTCCCGCATCGCCTTCGCCCAGTTCGACCCGGGCAATCTGCGCAAGCTCCAGACGCGCATCATCGGGCTCCTCAACCAGCACATCGAGCAGGTCTGCCGCGACTCGGGCGTGCTCGCGAAGTGGATCTACAAAGTGGTCATCGTCGGCAATACCTGCATGCACCACGTGCTCCTGGGGATAGACCCGTCCTACGTCGGGCTCGCCCCCTATGCCCCCGTCATGCGCCATCCCCTCACGCTGGCCGCGCGCGAGCTCTTCCTCAAGACCAACCCGGAGGCGCGCGTCTGCCTCCTGCCCATCGTGGCGGGCTTCGTGGGCGCCGACGCGGTGGCGGTGGCGCTCGCCACGCGCATGGACGCCTCCCCAGAGATCAGGGTCGCCGTGGACATCGGCACCAACGGCGAGGTCCTCCTGGGCTCGCGCGAGCACCTCTGGGCCTGCTCGGCGCCGGCGGGCCCCGCGCTCGAGGGCGCGCAGATCCGCCACGGCATGCGCGCGGCGCTGGGCGCCATCGACCGCGTCGGCTTCGACGGCGGCGATCTCACCCTGCACACCATCGGCGATGCGGCGGCGCAGGGCATTTGCGGCTCCGGACTCATCGACGCCATCGCCGTCCTGCTCGATGCGGGCGTCATCGACTGGACGGGCCTCATCGACCTCGACCACCTCGACCGCCTGCCTCCCCCCCTCCGAGCGCGCGTGATCAAGCGCGGTGACGAGCGGGCCGTCGTCCTGACCCGTCCCGGCGAATGCGGAGCCACCCAGGAGATCCTCCTGACCCAGGACGATATCCGCCAGGTACAGCTCTGCAAGGGCGCCATCGCCTCGGGCGCGGCCATGCTCCAGCGCATCGCCGGCGTGCCCGAGGACAAGGTCGCCGAGCTGATGCTGGCAGGCGGCTTCGGCAACTACCTCTCGATACCGAGTGCGCTCAGGATCGGTCTCATCCCTGCCCTGCCCGAGCCGCGCATCCGCTACGTCGGCAACGCGGCGCTGCTCGGCGCCCAGCTGGCCCTGCTCTCTGAAGCCGAGCGCCACCGGGCGGAGAGGATCGCGCACGGCATCGAGCACGTCTCCCTGGCCGCCCATCCCGACTTCCAGGACGTCTTCGTGGACTGCATGAACTTCCCGCGCACGTGAGGCCATGAGCCCATGACCAAGCGCGAGCGAATCCTGGCGGCGATCAGGCGGGAGCCGACCGACCGCCCGCCGTATGCCTTCTGGCGCCACTTCCCGAACGTGGATCGCTCCCCGGCCGCCCTCGCCCAGACCACGCTGCGCTTCCACGAGCGGTACGGCTCGGACTTTCTCAAGGTCACTCCGGCGGGCGGCTATGCCGTCGAAGACTGGGGATGCGTCGAGAGCGATGAGCTGGCGCCCGACGGCCACCGTCCTTGCCGGCGCCACGCGATCAATGCCCCCGAGGACTGGAAGAAGATCCGTCCGATCGCCATGGAATCGACAGGCTGGGCCTCGCACCTCGAGACCATGATCCGCTGCGTCGTTGACCGGCGCGCGGACTGCTCGGCCATCCCGACGGTGTTCAGCCCCCTGTCGCTGGCGCGCAAGCTCTCCGGTGACCGGCTCAACCACGATCTCAAGGAGAACTCGCGCCTCGTCGAGGACGCGCTCGAGGCCATCACGGACACAATCCTCGCCTTCATGGAGGCGTGCTTCCGGGAAGGTGCGGAAGGCATCTTCTACTCGATCCAGGCGGCGAGCCACGCCTTCCACACTGACGCGGAGTATCTGCGCTTCGGCGAGCCCCATGACCGGCGCATCCTCGAGACCGTGCGGGAGCACTCGAGGTTGACGGTGCTGCACTGCCACGGCGAGCGGCTCATGTTCGACCGCCTGGCGACGCTACCGGCGGACGTGTGGAACTGGGACGACCGCCGCGCGGGGCCATCACTCGCCGAGGGCAAGGC
>Ga0315278_10004349_pt1 | contig 12766 bp, 11 predicted proteins | sample YL17G06_0_MG_FD_203880 | JGI IMG/M metagenome (GOLD analysis project Ga0315278, IMG submission 203880) | Sediment microbial communities from Yellowstone Lake, YNP, Wyoming, USA - YL17G06_0 | ecosystem: Environmental > Aquatic > Freshwater > Lake > Sediment | place: USA: Wyoming | collected...
CAGCGGTGGCGCCGGCAACCCGCTCGAGCCTGGCCTCGCGCTCGTGGTCGTCCTGGCCTGGATGATGGGGTCCCTGGCGGTGGCGGTCGCCTTCGCCGAGCGCGCGGAGATCACCGGGTGACGGCCGAGTCCGCGGCTGCCGTGGCATCGACGCGGCCCGTCCGTTTCGAGACCCTGACGCCGGCACCGGCTGATGGGTCCACCAGGGCGCGCCTCGGCCGCCTCGATACGCCGCATGGTGCGGTCGAGACCCCGATGTTCATGCCGGTGGGCACCAACGCCACCGTCAAGGCCCTCGACCCCGATGACCTGGCCGAGGTCGGGGCCCAGATCATCCTGGCCAACACCTACCACCTCTACCTGCGGCCTGGCCACGAGCGCATCGCGCGCCTCGGCGGCCTGCATCGGTTCATGGGCTGGGATCGACCCATCCTGACCGATTCCGGCGGCTTCCAGGTCGTCAGCCTCGGAGACCTTCGGGTCATCGACGATGACGGTGCAACGTTCCGCAGCCACCTCGACGGTTCGACGCATCGCTTCACGCCCGAACACTCGATCGCCGTCCAGGAGGCGCTGGGGCCTGATATCGCCGTGGCCTTCGACCAGCCTGTGCCACCCCATGCGTCGACGCGCGCTGAGGTCGCGGAGGCCACGGCGCGGACCCTCCGCTGGGCCGAGCGATCGCTGGCCGCCCACGATCGGCCTGACCAGGCGCTCTTCGGCATCATCCAGGGCGGTCTCGAGGCGGATCTGCGCGCCGATGCCACGAGAGCCATCGCGGCCATGGCATTCGACGGCCTGTGCATCGGGGGGCTGGCTGGGGACGAGACCTCAGCCCAGCGCGCCGCGGCGCTCGACGTCGTGGTGCCCATCCTCGCCGACGACGCGCGGCCACGGTACCTGATGGGACTGGGCTCGCCGCTGGATATGCTCGATGCCGTCCATCGCGGCGTGGACCTCTTCGATTCCGTGCTCCCGGCGCGCATTGCCCGCAACGGCACGCTCTGGACGCCGGCGGGGCGGTTGAACATGCGCAACGCGCGCTTCCTCGATGATCCGGCACCCGTCCAGGACGACTGTCCGTGTCGCCTGTGCCGGCACCACTCGCGCGCCTACCTTGCGCACCTGTTCCGTGCCGACGAGCTGCTCGCCTACCGGCTCGCGACTTGTCACAACCTGACCTACTGCCTAGACTTCATGGGGCGGATCCGGACGGCCATCGCCGCTGGGACGCTCCCTGACCTCGTCCGCGACCTGACCGCTGGTCGCGCCATGCAAGACCCTGCCCCGACCCCGGCGAGTGACACGCAAGCTGGCGCAAAGGGAGGGTGAAGTCGTCGTAGACCCACGCCACTCAGGATGGTGGCGGCTGGTGGAGGTGGTGTTCGGATGGCATCCAAGGATCGTCCCCACCGAGAGGCCAAGAAGAAGCCGAAGGACAAGTCGGTCAACAAGGCCGGCCTGCAGTCCCTCGGCGACACTCCGCCACAGGCGGAGGTGATCAAGCCCAAGCGGAAGCCCCGCTGGGACGAGGAGGACCGGAGCGCCGAGTAGTCGGCGCATCCGATGACCGGCCCCCGAGCCCAGCCCAGGAGGAGAACCCAGGCGATGACGATGACGGGGACCGGCGCCACCACCGGCGAGAAGAACGGCGTGGACAAGGCGAGCGAGCGCAGCCTCGGCGAGCGCGGCAAGGCCGTTGACGCGGCCATCCTGGCCATCGAGAAACAGTTCGGCCGCGGCTCGATCATGAAGCTCGGCTCGGCGGAGCGGCAGCAGGTCGACTTCATCCCGACCGGCTCCATCGCCCTGGACCTCGCACTCGGCGTCGGCGGCGTGCCACGTGGCCGGATCACCGAGATCTTCGGCCCAGAATCGTCGGGCAAGACGACGGTCTGCCAGCACATCCTGGCCGAGGCCCAGCGCCGAGGTGGGGTGGTCGCCTTCATCGACGTCGAGCACGCGCTCGACCCCACCTACGCCCGCGCCTGCGGCGTCAACGTGGACGAGCTCCTCGTCAGCCAACCGGACACCGGCGAGCAGGCGCTCGAGATCACCGAGACGCTCATCCGCTCGGGCGGCGTGGACTGCGTCGTCGTCGACTCGGTCGCCGCGCTGGTGCCGCGGGCCGAGATCGAGGGCGAGATGGGCGACTCGTTCATGGGCGTCCAGGCTCGCTTGATGAGCCAGGCCCTGCGCAAGCTGACGGGCGCCGTCAGCCGCTCCAACACCGCGCTCGTCTTCACCAACCAGCTGCGCGAGAAGATCGGCGTCATGTTCGGCAACCCGGAGACGACACCCGGCGGCAGAGCGCTCAAGTTCTACGCCAGCGTCCGCTTGGATATCCGGCGCATCGAGACCATCAAGTCCGGCACTGACGCCATCGGCAGTCGAACCCGCGTGAAGGTCGTCAAGAACAAGGTCGCGGCGCCCTTCCGCGTCGCCGAGTTCGACGTCATGTACGGCGAGGGCATCTCCAAGGAGGGTGGTTTGCTCGATGTCGGTGTGGCCACGGACGCGGTGAGCAAGACCGGCGCCTGGTTCAACTACGGCGATACGAGGCTTGGCCAGGGCCGCGAGGCGTCCAAGGAGTTCCTGAAGCAGAACAAGGACATCGCCGAGCGCATCGAGGAGGACATCCGTGCGCGCGTCTCGACGATCACCCTGCCGGTCGAGGGCATCACCGAGGCCGAGTGACGGCCCGGACAGAGGCCCGGTGACCAGCCGCCGGCCGACCTTCGCCGAGCGTCGCGCCCGTGCGGACGCGCGCCGGGCGGAGCGCGCCGAGATCGAGGATCCGGCCGTTGTCCTTGAGGCCGCGGCCGCCTTCCTCGCCGTCCGACCGCGGTCGGTGGACGAGACCCGTCGTCGGCTTCGGCATCTGGGCTACGCCGCGGCGCCCATCGAGGTCGTCATCGATCGATTGCTCGCCTATGGCTATCTCGACGACGATGTCTTCGCGCGTGCCTGGGTCGAGAGTCGCGACCGCGCTCGGCCCCGGGGCGAGACTGCCCTGCGACGCGAGCTGACGCTCAAGGGTATCGACCGCGAGATCATCGCTGCCGTCCTGGCCGGGCGCCATGGTGTGGTCGCCGCTGCGGGGGCCGGTGGTGATCGCGGCGCCGAGGCGAACGACCAGCAGATCGAGCTTGCCGACGAGTTCGCTGCACGTCGCCTGATCGCGCGCCGGGCGGCCGCGCTCGCACGAGAGCCCGACCTGCGCAAACGGCGCCAGAGAGCGTATGCCCTTCTCGCCCGGAGCGGCTTCGCGCCCGATGTGTGCGCCCGCGTGAGTACCGCGGCCGTCGCCGGCAGCGACGATACCGAGACCCTCGGGGCGTCCAGCGACGACGTTTGACGCCCCCATGCCGCGGGCGTAGGCTTCCGACCAGCATTCGTTCAGACGTCCTCCGCGGGACAACGGCCGGGTCGCCCGGCCTGCGCGCCGAGGAGGGCGAGCCTTCCGCCGACGCGCCGGCCCTGGTGCGTCGCCGACGCCGTGGTGGGGCGTCGCCCGACACCGACAGACCTCCAGCGTGATGCTGGACGGAGGGAACCATGGAATCCGTGTATCTGGCGCTGGGCATCGTCATAGCCCTGGCCGCCGGGATCGCTCTCGGCTACATCGTGCGCGGCTACTGGGGCAGCCAAGCCGTGAAGCACGCTCAGGAGAAGGCCGGTCGCATCATCGCGGAGGCCCAGGCCCGACAGAAGGACCTCATCCTGGAGGGGAAGGAGGAGCAGGTCCGCCTCCAGCGGGAAGCCGAAGAGGACGCACGCGCCAAGCGGGCCGAGATCAGCACGTTCGAGAGTCGGCTGCTCCAGCGTGATGCGCAGCTCGATGAGCGTTCCGAGATGCTCGAGGCACGTGACCGCAAGCTCCTCGATCGTGAACGCGAGCATGAAGTCCATCGCGAGGATCTGTCGCGCGCGAAGCTCGAGCAGGTGGCCGCCCTCGAGCGGGTCAGCGAGATGAGCCGCGAGGAGGCCAAGTCGCAGCTCCTTGAGGCGGTTCGGGCCGAGGCCGAGAACGACGCCGTCCGTATCGCTCGCGCCATCGAGCGCAAGGCTCGCGACGAGGCCGAGGACAAGGCGCGCGACGTCGTCGTAACCGCCATCCAGCGGGTCATGGCCGACCACACCGCTGAGATGACGGTGACGGTCGTGCCGCTCCCGTCGGACGAGATGAAGGGCCGCATCATCGGCCGCGAGGGGCGCAACATCCGCGCCCTCGAACAGGCCACCGGTGTCGACCTGATCATCGACGACACGCCCGAATCAGTCGTCCTGAGTGGCTTCGACCCGGTCCGACGCGAGGTCGCTCGCCTCGCCCTGACGAAGCTCATCCAGGACGGGCGCATCCATCCCGGCCGCATCGAGGAGGTCGTCAATAAGGCCCGCGCGGAGGTCGACATCGTCATCCGCCAGGCCGGTGAAGCTGCCGCCTATGAGGCCGGCGTGCCCGGCCTGCCACCGGAGCTCGTCAAGCTCCTTGGTCGGCTGAAGTTCCGCACCTCCTACGGCCAGAACGTGCTGCGACACGTCATCGAGACGAGCCAACTGGCGGCCGTCATCGCGGCCGAGACCGGCGCCGACATCCAGATCGCCAAGATGGGCGGCCTGTTGCACGACATCGGCAAGGCGGTCGACCACGAGATGGAAGGTCCGCACGCCTACATCGGTGGCCAGATCGCTCAGCGCAACAACCTGCCAGCAAAGGTCATCAATGCCATCGCGGCACACCACCAGGAGGTGGAGTACGCCTGCGTCGAGGCGCCCATCGTGCAGATCGCGGACGCCATCAGCGCGAGTCGCCCCGGCGCTCGCGGTGAGTCGATGGATGCCTACGTCAAGCGACTCGAGGATCTCCAGGCCATCGCCAACAGCTTCGAGGGGGTCGAGAAGTCGTTCGCCGTGCAGGCCGGTCGCGAGGTGCGCATCCTCGTCCGGCCGGAGGAGATCGATGACCTTGCGTCGATGCGCCTGGCGCGTGACATCGTGCGCAAGATCGAGGAGTCGCTGACCTACCCGGGTCAGATCAAGGTCACGGTCATCCGCGAGACGCGTGCCGTCGAGTACGCCAAGTAGGGCCGGCTGACGTGGGCGCCGACGACCCCCGCGACGCCCGCCCCGTCCTAGCAGCCGACCGGCTGCCGGCCGCGCCCGAACGCGCCGGAGCCGGCGTGGTTCGAGTCCTCATGGTCGGCGACCTCATCGGCAAACCGGGTCGGCTCGCCGCCGGGCGGTTGATCCCGGAGCTGCGCGACGCGCGCGGCATCGACTTCGTGACCGCCAACGGCGAGAACCTGGCCGGTGGCATGGGCCTCACGGCCGCGACCGCGCGCATGGTCCTCGAGGCGGGCGTGGACGTCATCACGAGCGGTAACCACATCTGGGACAAGCGCGAGATCTACCCGGAGCTGGACCGCGAGCCGCGCATCCTGCGGCCGCTCAACTACGGCGAGGCGGGCGTGCCGGGGCGCGGCTGGGGCATCTTCCATGCCGCCGACGGCTCCGAGGTGGCGGTCATCAACCTCCAGGGCCGGACCTACATGCAGCCCATCGAGAACCCCTTTACCGTCGCCGACACGCTCCTCGACGAGGGCGCCGACGAGCTGCCGTCGATCCGCCTGGTGGACTTCCACTGCGAGCTGACGAGCGAGAAGAACGCCATGGGTGTCCACCTCGACGGCCGCGTCAGCGCCGTCGTCGGTACCCACACCCATGTGCCGACGGCCGATGAGCGTATCCTGCGTCGCGGCACGGCCTACCAGTCGGACGTGGGCATGACTGGCCCTGTCTGGAGCGTCATCGGCTTCGATCCGGCCACCGTCCTGCCGCGCTTCATGAATGCCCTGCCGACCCGTTTCGAGGTGGGGGAGGGGCCGGTCGTCTTCAACGGCCTGCTCATCGACATAGACGCCACCACCGGCCGTGCCATCGCCCTCGAGCGGATGGCTCGGCTGGTCGAGGTCTGACGCTGGACGCCGCGGGGCAGCCTGGCGCGCCGTCGCGCATCGACCTCCACACGCATTCGGCGCGTTCGGACGGGGTCTTGCCGCCAGCCGAGCTCTATCGCCAGCTGGCACTTGCCGGACGTCTCCTGGTGGGCCTCAGCGACCACGACACGCTCGAGGGCGTACGCGAGCTGCGGGCGGCAGGCCTTGGAGCCGCCGATGCCGCAACGGCCGACCTGCCGGGGCCCCGACTGATCGGCGCCGTCGAGATCAACAGCGTGACCGAGGACGCTGCGGTCTGGGAAGGCGAGCTGCACATCCTGGGTTTCGGGATGGACGAGACGGACGTCGCCTTCGAGGCGACCCTCGAGCGCCAGCGCTCGGGCCGAACGGTGCGCATCGCCGAGATGCTCATCCGGTTGCGACACATGGGCATGCCCGTGGACGCGGCCTTCGCCGAGGTCGTCGCCCACGCCGACCCGACGAGCATCGGCCGGCCACACGTGGCACGGGCGATGATGCTGGCGGGACACGCGACCAGCGTGGACGACGCCTTCGCGCGCGTGCTTGCCCGCGGCCAGCCGGGCTACGTACCACGGCAGGGGTTGGGGCCGCGGGCGGCCATCGACGCCATCCGGGCCGCGGGCGGGCTGGCCGTCCTGGCGCATTTCCGCGAGGCGCTCGAGCGCGCAGACATCATCGAGCGGCTCGTTCGATGGGGTTTGGGCGGCCTCGAGGTCTACTACGGCGGACCCGGTCGTCCCTTTACGCAGCCGCAGGTCGAGGCGATGGCCGAGTTCGCCCATGACCGACGCCTCGTGGCCACCGGGGGCAGCGACTACCATGGCGACGAGATGCCGTATCTCGAGGCGACCGGAGATCTGCGCGTCCCTGACGCGGTAGAGGAGGCCTTCCTGGCGGCCCTGGATGCAGCGCGAGCCGGCCGATGACCATGCGCGGATTGCCCGTCGTCGATGCCGGGCTCCTGTCGCGCCCATCCCAGGCCCGGGACGCCGTGCGTGCCCCGGGGCGTCTGGCCGAGTTCGCGACAGAGGATCTCGTTCTGCCGCGTTTCCACGTCTGGACGCTCGGCTGCCAGATGAACCGCAGCGACTCGGAGGAGATGGCAGGCGCGTTGCTCGCGGCCGGTTGCAGTGAGGCGCCGTCGCTCGAGGCCGCCGATCTGGTGATCATCAACACCTGCGCCATCCGCGAGGCTGCCGAGCAGAAGGTCATCGGGCGGATGGGCGCTCTGGAGCGCCTGAAGTCGGCCAACCCGGTCCTCAGGGTCGTACTCACGGGCTGCGCCGTGCGCGCCGACAACGTCGCCCGGCTGCCGCGTCGATACCCGGCCGTGGACCTCTTCCTGCGGCCCGACGAAGAGCCGGAGCTGGTCGCGCGCCTCGGGCTCGCCTCGGGCACGGCACCGGGGACCCTGAAGCCGGCGCGAGGGGAGGGGGCGCCATCGAACCCGCCATCGAGCGCGCCGTCGTTCCAGCGCGTCGGTGTCTCGGTCGCCGCCACCGCCGACCTCCTGCCGGTCACTCGGGCCGCGGCAGTCGGGGCGAGCCATGTGGCGCGCGGCAGCGCGATGCAGGCCTGGCTGCCGATCATCTACGGCTGCGACAAGACGTGCACCTATTGCATCGTGCCCTTCAGCCGCGGGCCGGAGCGGAGTCGACCCTTCGACGAGATCGTGGAGGAGGCGCGGTCACTCGCCGAGAGCGGCTACCGCGAGGTCACGCTCCTCGGCCAGAACGTCAACTCCTACGGGCACGACCTGCGGCCGGAACCGCGCTTCGTCGACGTCCACGGCCAGCGCTCGTTGGGACGACGTCTTGACCTCGACGGGCGACCGGATATCGCGGCGCTCCTGCGCGCCGTCGACGGCCTGCGCACCGCCGATGACCGACCGGCTATCCCGCGACTGCGCTTCATCACGTCGCACCCCTGGGACCTGACCGACCGCCTCATCGAGGCGATGGCGGCCTGTACGTCAGTCTGTGAGCACCTTCACCTGCCGGTCCAGTCGGGCGACGACGCCGTCCTCCGCCGGATGGGCCGCCAGTACAGCGTCGAGGCCTACCTCGGGCTGGTCGAGCGCCTGCGGGCCGCGATCCCGGGCATCAGCCTGACGACGGACGTCATCGTCGGCTTCTGCGGTGAGACCGAGGCGCAGTTCGAGGCGACGGTGGCGCTCCTCGGACAGGTCGGCTACGACCAGGTCTTCGCGGCCGCCTTCTCGCCACGCCCGGGGACGCCCGCCGCACGCCTTGCCGACGACGTGCCGGCCGCGGAGAAGCGCCGCCGGCTCAACGCGCTGCTGGCCGTGCAGGAGGCGATCGGACTCGAACGCAATCAGCGCTGGGTGGGCCGCCAGACGGAGGTCCTCGTGGAATCCGTCCAGGCCCGCCGCTCCCACGATCACGAGGGGCTCGGAGGTAGTGCGGCACCCCAGTCGACTGGCCGCAATCGCGAGAACCGCCTCGTGCACGTGGTCGGCGATACGGAGCACGTCGGGCAGTTCGTCCGGGTACGGATCGAGCGGGCAGGCCCCTACGCGCTCGTCGGCCGGCTCGTCCAGTGAGCGGCGCGGCACGCGACGAGGGGATGCTCGACGCGATCACGGAGTCCGTCGACGAGCGATATCCGTCGCTCCTCGTCATGGCGGGCAGCACGGCGACCGGCAAGACCGGCCTCGCTTTGGCCGTGGCCGAAGCGGTCGGTGACGCGGAGATCATCAGCGCCGACTCGCGGCAGGTCTACAGTCAGATGGACATCGGCACGGCCAAGGTCTCGGTCGCCGACCGCGCGCGCATCCCACACCACGGGCTCGATCTGGCCGATCCAGACGAGCTCTTCACGGCGGCTGACTTCCAGCGCCACGCCTACGCGGTCCTGCCCGCCATCGCTGCCCGCGGCCATTGGGCGATCCTCGTCGGTGGCACGGGTCTCTACCTGCGGAGCGTGGCGCGTGGCATGCCGCTCGACACTGCCGACGCCGACCCGGTCGTTCGGGCAGAGCTCGAGACGCGGCTCGAGCAGGGCGGGCTGGCGCCGCTCGTCGCGGAGCTGCAGGGCACGGCGCCGACCATCGCCGCCCAGACTCACCTCGCCAACCCTCGGCGTGTCGTCCGAGCCCTGGAGCGGGCACGCCTCGTCGGTGATCGACTGCCAGACCCGCCGCGAGGTTACCCGGCCCGCGCCACCTGGATCGGGTTGCGCCTGCCGCGCGCCGAGCAGGACGCCCGCATCGAGCGACGAGCCGCCGAGCAATTCGCCGCCGGGCTCGTGGACGAGGCCGTCGGCCTGCGGGATCGCTATGGCGTGCATCCGCGAGCCTTCAGCGCCTTCGGCTACTTCGAGGCGCTGGCGCTGGCCGACGGTGAGATCGACCTGCCGACCGCGATCGCTCGTGACGCCGGGCGGACACGTGCCTACGCCCGCCGTCAGGCGACCTGGTTCCGCTCGGAGCCCGGCGTCGGCTGGCTCGATGCGTCGGATCCGCAGACCGCCGCCATCGAGGCGGCGCAGCGGCTGCTCGAGGGCTAGCGACCGGGGCAGCAGCTCCGGGGTCAATCGGGCGGATGGTCGGGTCGGATGTCGGGAATCGGGCTGGTCGGCACCGGTCGGAACGTCTTCGTCGGGTGCACCCTGTCGGCGAAGGAGGTCCGATATGCCGACGACCAAGGAGCGCCCGACGACCAAGGTGCGCAAGCCCACCACGAAGCGCCCGACCACCAAGCAGACGACGGGGCCGACGGTCGAGATCCAGACCCGCGCGCCCGAGTCGGCGCTTGCCGTCCGCACCTGGGCGAACGTGGTGGAGATCCCACGCATCATGGGTGAAGCCCTTCCGGAAGCCTGGATGGCCGCAGAGCGACTCGGTCTCCGCCCCGTGATGCCCTTTGCCCGTTACTTCACGTTCGAGGCACCGGGCACTGAGTTCGAGCCGCCGCAGATCGAGTTCGAGGCCGGCTGGCTCATCGACGGCGTGGTCACGTACGGCGAAGGTCGGGTCGAGCCCGTCCAGCTGCCTGGCGGCGAGGTCGCCGTGGCCACCCACGTCGGGCCATACGAGCTGCTCTCCCAGACGTACGATCTGATGCAGCGCTGGGTCGCCGCGCACGAGCGGATCTCGAGCGGGCCGATGTGGGAGGTCTACCTCGACGATCCGAACACGACTCCGATGGCGGAGCTCCGCACCGAGGTCGTCATCCCGCTCGAATGAGGGGACCGTGGCGACGCGTTCAAAAGCCCCGGACGGCCGTGCTCGCGCAGCATGGTGCACGACCTGACGGGGACTGAGCGGACGCACACACGCCGCGCGGTGCGTCGCGGCTATGCTGCGTGCGTGCCTTCGTCCACGCTCATCGAACTCGCCCCGCCCCAGGAACGCGCGTTCCTGATCGCTGTCGACACCGGTGATGATCCCGGCTGGACGGCCGAGGCGTCGCTCGAGGAGCTGGCGGCGCTGGCCGGCACGGCCGGCGCCGAGGTGGTCGGCGCCGAATGGCAGAACCGTCGCCATATCGACCCCAATTGGTATCTCGGCAAGGGCAAGGCGGAGGAGCTCCTCGGCGCGAAGTCGGAGACCGGCTTCACGCTCCTCGTCGCCGACGACGAGCTCTCGCCGAATCAGCAGAAGGCGCTCGAGAGCCTGCTCAAGGTCAAGGTCCTCGACCGCAGCGGCCTGATCCTCGACATCTTCGCCCAGCACGCTCAGACTCACGAAGGCCGCCTGCAGGTCGAGCTCGCCCAGCTCGAATACCAGCTGCCGCGCCTGACGAAGATGTGGACCCACCTCTCGCGAACCGGCGGCGGCATCGGCACGCGTGGCCCGGGCGAGACCCAGCTCGAAACCGACCGTCGCATCATCCGGGACAAGATCAAGAAGCTCAAGGAGCGGGTCGAGGCCGTGCGCCGCCAGCGGGACACGACGGCCCGCTCGCGCGACCGGCGCCTGGTGCCCACGGTCGCCATCGTCGGCTACACGAACGCGGGCAAGTCCACCATGCTCAACGCGCTCGTCGGTGCGCAGGCCGCTCTGACCGCAGACCAGCTCTTCGCCACGCTCGACCCGACGAGCCGGGCGGTCAGGCTCGGCGACGGGCAGAGCGCGATCGTGACCGATACCGTCGGCTTCATCCACAAACTGCCGCATCAGCTCATCGATGCCTTCCGGGCCACGCTCGAGGAGGTCAACCGGGCCGACGTGCTGCTGGAGGTCTCCGACCTTTCAGACCCTCACCTGCCAGAGCACCGCACGACGGTCCAGCTCGTGCTCGACGAGCTGGGCGCCGGCGACAAGCCGCGTCTCGTCGCCTTCAACAAGGCCGACCTCGTCGACCCGGCCGCCAACGACGGCGACCGGCCCGCCCCGGTGGTGGGGGAGGGGGTGCCGGTCTCCGCCCTGACCGGCTACGGCCTCGACACCCTTCGCACCCGTCTCTCGACGCTGCTCGCTGAGCTCTGGGAGGAGGTCGACGTCGCGGTGCCGTATTCAGACGGCGAGTTGCTGGCGCGCGTGCGCGAGCGAGGCACGGTCGAGGTCAGCTACCGCGAGCGCGACGTGCGCGTCAAGGGTCGCGTGGCCCCTTCGTTGGCCGCTGCACTGCGCCTCGCAGCGGATCGCTGGCGCTCGGCCCGCAGCGAGCCGTCATAGGCGGCGGTCGAGCGACATCGCGGCGCATGCCATCATCGGGACGTGAGTCAGCAGTTCGCGCGCGTCCCGACTGACGCAGCGGCGGTCGTTCGTGAGGTACGCGGCTTCGGCGGCGTGCCCTGGGGCCGGCTGTTCGGCTACCTGCGACCGCACTGGCGCCCGTTCACCCTCGCCCTGGTCGGCCTGGTGCTGTCATCCACCATCGGGCTGCTCTTCCCGCTGATCATCGCCGGGATCACGACCGCGGTCGTCGCCGGTGGCGACCCCGGCGCCCTGGATCGGATGATCGTGGTCCTGATCGTGCTCTTCTGCATCCAGGCGCTTGGAAGCTTTCTCCAGACGTACCTGCTCGGGGTGGTCGGGGAGCGGGTCGTGGCCCAGCTGCGGGGCGAGCTGTTCGGACGTCTGGTGACGTTGTCGCTCGACTTCCACGCCAGCCGGCGAGTCGGCGAGCTGGTCTCGCGGCTGTCGAGCGACGTCACGGTCGTGCGGGTGATGCTGACCCAGACGGTCACGAGCCTGCTGTCGTCGGTCATCGGGCTGGTGGGCTCGATCGTCATCCTGTTCACCCTCAGCCCGACGCTGCTCTTCGTCGTCCTCCTCCTTGCGCCCGCCCTGATCGTGGTGGCCGTCGTCTTCGGACGGCCGCTCCAGCGGGTCAGCACCCAGGTCCAGGACACGATCGCACGCAGCACGACGACCGCCGAGGAAGCCCTGTCGGGGATCCGGGTCGTCAAGAGCTACGTGCGCGAGGAGTGGGAGCTGGAGCGTTACGACGCGGATCTTCGGTCGACGGTCGCCACGGGCTCGCGGCTTGCACTCTGGCGGGCCTCGTTCGGGGCACTGATGGGGTTCCTCGGCTTCGCATCCATCGCGGCGCTCCTCTGGTTCACCGGCCACCAGGTCATCGAAGGCACGCTCGCGATCGGGACGCTGACCGCCTTCCTGCTCTATGGCGTCGCGATCGGGGCGAGTCTGGGATCGATCGCCGGCGTCTACGGGCAGTTCCGAGAGGGGACCGGGGCCATCACCCGGGTCTTCGAGATCATCGATACACGCCCGACGATCGTGGACGCCCCGGGCGCCGAGCCGATGTCCGACGTGCTGGGACGTGTCGAGCTCGATGGCGTGTCCTTCGGGTACC
>Ga0315278_10004351_pt1 | contig 12760 bp, 16 predicted proteins | sample YL17G06_0_MG_FD_203880 | JGI IMG/M metagenome (GOLD analysis project Ga0315278, IMG submission 203880) | Sediment microbial communities from Yellowstone Lake, YNP, Wyoming, USA - YL17G06_0 | ecosystem: Environmental > Aquatic > Freshwater > Lake > Sediment | place: USA: Wyoming | collected...
TAATTGATTCGAATTTAAAACCCAAAGGTCGAACGTACTGCCATCAAAATAATCGATAACAGATAAGTGTATATAGGGATTCCCGTGAAGTACGGAAATAGAGACTTTATTAAGACGTCTTAACGATTGAATAAATTTACTATTTTCAGAAGATTCAGAAAATTGATCCATGCCGAAATCGATAGTCAAAGGTCTTGCTGCAAGATTGCGATTGTCACGTCTGCTTCTATTGCCAAAAAATTCATTGTTTTCATGAATCATCTTACATACCGGGAGAATAAAACTTTTAAACACCTTTGAAAATAGCCGGGTGGTTCGCACAATCCCTTGCCTTGTAATTGAAATTTCTGCCCCAGCAAAATGATGCGCCGTAACCTTAAATTGCAAGGATTGGAACCAGCCGTTATTTTGATATACCCAGTTAAACGCCTCATTTAAATCCATATTAAACCAGCTAATCCCCGGGACAACTCTTTCAGATTTCCCCTTTTGATTGAAACGGCATCTATGGGATGCGTGGGTTATAGTCAACTTAGAAAATTGATTTTCTCCTTGAAATTCTTCTAAAAATCGCTTTAGCCGCTTGTGAGTAATAAAGGTCATCAGTATATGCGGAGAATGACCTTCAAACAAAGGTAATATAGACCGTTTGAAAAAGTTATTCGATGCAATGGTTAAAAGGACATATACTTTGCTGTAGTCGGGATGTTCAAGGATGAAAAAATCACCTTCTTCTACCTTTAACTCACTGCCTTCTTTATAACTGTGAGTCATTCGCAAGAGTTGGACCCCATCATATTTTTTAAGAATTTTTATTTGCCTGGATTTTCCCTGGATTCCCGGGAACAATTTGACCGGATGCATATCGCTGCTGAAGGGGATAGATTTTACACTGAGATCAGAAGTGTTAAGAAGCGAGTCAAGTCCTTCAACCAGGCTTTTATTATTGTGGTATTGATTATAAAACGGGGTAATAAAGTCAATCTTGCCTGGCAACAAATTTTTTTCAAGTCCTTGATCTACCATGAAAAAATTATAAGGGAAATAGGATAATATTGCAATAGGCGCCCCATAAAAAAATTTGAAATTTTGTACCCCTCTTTCCAGGTCTTTGTAAATCTTTTTAAAATTTGGTATTGGACTTTAATCCTTAAAAGTCCTCTCTTTATCCGTATCCATCGCGGCGTGTGTTCGTCGCATATCTGTGGGCTTATGTTTTTTTTCGCGTTTTTCGCGGGCAACGTCTTCGTTTTCTAAGAGCGTCGCATGTCTTGCCGCTACCTTCAAGGTTAAAACTTAAATCGGAAGGCAGGAGCCTTTCCCTATTCCAAATCGAATCCCAGGATTTGCATCTCAATAGCATATTTGGTAAAATATCAGTGAATAAAAGAAAAGCGAAGGGAGTTACTATGAGACGATTTTCGTCCTATGGACCGATCGATAAGGATTTACATTTTTATGCCCCCAGGAAAACGCTTATCGATAAGGGGTATACACAATTGGTTGGAGAAGACCCTACAAAAGGCAGCCATTATTTCACGGTTTGGGCCCCCAGGCAAACCGGTAAAACCTGGATAATGCAAGAAGTCGTAGATACCGTCAAACAAACCGGGCGGTACGACATCGCCATTATCTCCATGGAACGCGCCAAAGAAATGATAGAAGAGAGTTAAAGAGTTTCAAGGATAAGTACCGGTTTGATAAAGGGATCCAGCAGGCCGCGGAATATGGGAGGCAATTGGGGGTAAAGGAGATCGCGTACCTGGTATTCGTGGAATTAGGCGAAGAAGAGGCCGGGCAACTGCAGCAAGAGGTTGACATTGCCGGTATTAAGGTAATGGTTTTATCTATAGGGATTTTATAAAAAGGGATTTTTCTCGCGTGCCGCCTATATTTCCCTCCCTTCGCGGACTTTAGCGTTCTTCGCGGCTCAATGTCCGTTGGTAAGGAACCAATATCCGGCGGTAAGGAATGAATGTCGGTGGGGAAATCATGGGCGTCCACAGCGGTTGCCTACGGATTACACGAATTACCACGAAAACAACTGGCAGCTTTAAAAAAAACTTGACAATTAGAGGGAAAATGTAATAATATATTGTATGAAAAAAAATAAAGGTAGTCGAATGGGTCACTTAAAAAAGCTTTACCTGATGCCGCCTTTTCTTGAGGGGATTGCCGGCGCCTTCGATTTGTTTGGAACCGGCGGTATTTCAATGAATACTATCAGGCGGTTAAATGCTGAAAGAATCAAACGAAATACAATCTTATCGGATTTATCCACGGTGTCTGTGGATATGAAAAAAGCGATTAACCCCACCCAGGAAAAATAAAGATAAAGAATAAGAGCGTCGAATTCACCCTTCACCAAGCGCCACTAACCACTCACTAATTACCACTCCCGGTTGCTTTCAAGTAGGGATTTGAAGGTAATAACACAACTCTATTTCTATAATTTTTTTCCTTCGTTTTAAGGTCTTTACAAATCCTTTTTAAATCAGAATTAAAAGTTTTTGCGTGAGATTCGCGAAATTTTCTTACTTCCTCTACAATCGGATCTTTTTTCATGATTATCCCTCCTCCCCCAGTTCCTCTGGAGAACATATTACAGGACATTCATATCCTTGTTTTTCAACAATTCTCATAATTTGATTTTTCATCATTGCGTTGTTAATGTGGTGGGAATTCCATGTCAAAAGAAAAGCAGCAATTCTCATTTTGACCTGTAAAATAGAAATTTTAATTTGGGCAGACACGGGGGCTTGCCCCTACAAAATCGAAAACTCCTGATCATTCAGGATTTCAATTAATTTATGTAGGGGCGCCCCCCCGTGGTCGCCCTAAAATTATTCAAAATGAGAATTGCTGGTTGCGCAGCCTTTTATAAAGTTTTGAACAATCTATCCTTAAATAAGATTCCTATGCGGGGAATGTTGAAATAAAAGAGTATTTCAGGTAAAATATGGCCGTGGAATCGAATAAAATGAATTTTGGACTTAGCCGACTTTGGAAAATGGAGGTTCTTGATCGATGGTTCACGTTACGCTAAAAGATATGGAAAACCGGATATTTCTTTTTTGGATTTCCTCGCGCTGGCTCATTATGATGATTCCCCCGATTATGCCGATGCAATGAAAATAACTGCAGAAAACCTTCGTCATCAGTTGAAAAGATAGATGAAATCCAAGCGGAAATCACCGATTTAAAAGAAATATTTGCGAAATTGAAAAAAGTACCGCCGGAGCAGAAGCAGGTCCCATTCGATATGAATAAATAACAAAAGGTGGTAGAGGGCAGGGCGTTTCACTGAAAGAATCTCTTTAAATTGGACAACCGCCGGGAAAGCATGTATAATGAGGCAATGAGGTTGCCCATTGAGTACGCAAGAAAGACGTAATTATGGTAAAGAATTCGATTTAATCATAATCGGGGCCGGTCCCGCCGGATTGTTCACGGCTGTAAACATAAAAAACGGTAAACAAGTTCTTGTCTTAGAGAAGAATGCGGTCCCCGGTAAAAAACTCTTAATATCCGGGTCAGGGCGCTGCAATATGACCCATTCGGGCGATATAAGCGAGTTCTTTAACCATTACGGCGATAACTCCAGGTTTTTAAAGACGGCTTTGAGACAGTTCTCAAACGATGATTTGATGAATTTCTTCCGGGAAAAAGGCCTGGGGATCATTATAGATAAGAATGGGAAAGTGTTTCCCCGTTCGGGAAATTCCAGGGATGTCCTGGCCATATTAATCGATGAATGTAAAAAAAATAACGTGAGAATCGACTATAATGAAGCCGTTTTAAAAGTAGAAAAAAGAGACCGGGGGTTTTGGATTAAAACGAAAAACAATGAATATATCTGCCATAAACTGGTGATTTCAACAGGAGGTAAATCCTACCCTTCCTCCGGGTCATCGGGAGACGGGTATGACCTGGCGAAAGACCTGGGGCATACGATAGTTTCACCCAAACCGGCGTTAACCCCGGGTTTCATAAAAAATTACAAACTCGGAGAAATTTCCGGGGTATCGTTACAAAATAGGACCGTTTACCTGTATCGCGATAATAAAAAGATAAGAGAGCATCGCGGAGATATCGGGTTCACGCATACCGGTTTGTCCGGTCCGGGGATACTTGATTTTTCAAGATATATGGAAAAGACAGATATTCTCAAAATCGACTTTGCAAACCGGAAGGGAGAAGATTTCACAAGAACATTTATCGAAGCAGCCGAAAGGGAAGGTAAGATATCGATTGGAAAGTTTCTAAAAGGGTATGATATACCTGTTAGTTTGGTAAGGATTATCTTAAGGGAACTGGGCCTCGATCGTAATGAGAAGCTTGCCTTTATAAATAAGAAGATGAGAAACCGGGTTGTGGATTCATTTTGTGAATACCCGTTTGTTATTGAAAATATTGGCGGTTTTGATATTGCGATGGTAACCAGGGGCGGTATATCATTGAATGAAGTATCCTCGAAAACGATTGGGTCGAAATTGGTGAAGGATTTATTTTTTGCTGGGGAAGTGCTGGATATCGATGGCGATACGGGAGGATATAATATACAAGCGGCTTTTTCCACGGGGTATCTGGCTGCGATCTCACTCGACTCAACCGGCGCATAACACAGGAAGCCCTAAGGCCGCTAAAAAAAACATGCTGTTTTTAGGCAACAGGCCCTTTAAGGAGAGATCAGGGGGGCAGTCGAAATCTTTTTATTTTAAAAATAGCGGGTTTGAATTTCTTCCATAAAACCTTGACTCTTTTTAAAAGACTTCTTATAATGATAATGTCCGATTCTAAATATAGGCAATCATGGAGGTTTAAAATGATAAAAATGCAACGAAAAAAGTCGATCATGAAAGGGATTATTTCAGGGATGTTTTTGCTCTTCCTGCCGCTGCTGGTTTCGGCCCAGTGGTTTATGCTGCAAGAATGGCCCGGAGACAGGATGCGAATTACACTGAAATTCCTACATCCGAATTTAGATCAAAATTATTATTATCAAAAGAGTCTGTCCCTATTTTCCGGGATTTATGATCTTTCCATCAATATGCCGGTAAAAAGCTCCAACGGCAGGGTCAACCTCGAGGCCTCCTTTCCCATCGCGGTCAATAGTATTAACAATGAAACGATGCGTGGGAACCTTTACCTGGGAGTCCAATGGAAGCACTCCCGGAAAAGGAATAATTCGATTCTCTCCATAGGGGTCTATTTCCCTACAGGCACGGATGATAGATGGCCTACTCACTTTATAGCGCTGCCGACCGATCCCATCAATTTCCCTAAGTATGCGGGCAAAATGTCGGCCTTCACGGTCAACTATTTGACTTACGCCAGCCTGGGAAAATTCGAATTAGGATATGAAATGGGACCGGCCATGATAATGGGCGATGAGGGTTATATGGAGCCCATGGCTTATCTCCGTTATGGTTTTTACGGGTCATTCCGGGCCGGGGATTTTACGTTCAGGACGGAACTGGCCGGTTTCTTAGTGCTGGCCGGCGCCGCCGGGGATGAGGACAATCCCAACATCGAGCCTTTCACCAATAGTATTGCCGTTGGTGTTCGTTACGGTCGGGGTTCCATCAGGCCATCGATCTTTTACATGAGATGCCTCACTGAGGAAATGAGGCATGACGTAAAAGATGTCCTGGGTTTTCAATTACAATTCCTGTTGTAATAGCCTGACTTACTCATCTCTTTCCTATTATACCAGGAAAGGAAAGGAAATGAAATTCAAATAGAAAGAAGATGGTTTTTTCTCGTATGTCCCTTATATTTCATTTCCCCTCAAAATGAGAATTGCTGGTTTTTTTCCCCAGGGCATTGATTTTATCCGAAAAATATAGTAGAATAAGGTTTCAATTCGAACAGGAGGAACAGAAAGTGTCCAGAGTATGTGATATTTGTGGAAAAGCACCGATGAGCGGTAATAATGTCAGCCATTCGCATAAACTATCCAAACGGAGATGGCTGCCCAATTTACAAAAGATAAAAGTGCAAGTTGATGGAGGCGCTAAAAAGATGAGAGTATGCACCTCCTGTATCCGCTCTAATAAAGTATTGAAAGCCGCTTGAAACAATGAATAATGAGTGCTGAGCAATGAAATAAATCATGGCAGACATCGGCAGTAATCTTTCCTTGAAAAAACGGGTGGGCATTATCGGCGGTAATATGCCGGACGCCCTATCCCTGAGAAACGCGGAACGAATGGGCGAACTGATTGCCCGGAACGGTTATATCCTTGTCAATGGCGGCATGAAAGGTGTAATGGAAGCCTCGGCGCGGGGCGCCAAAAACGCCGGCGGTTTTGTCATCGCCATTACCCCGGGAAAATCGCGGGACGAAGGAAATCTCTTTTCAGATATCGTTATCCCTACAGGATTGGGGTATATGCGGAACCCACTGGTGGTTCTTAATGCCGATATCGTGGTGGCCATCGACGGTAGTTACGGTACACTGTCGGAAATCGCTTATTGTAAAATTTACAACCGCACTGTTTTCGGTTTGAATACCTGGGCTATCGAAGGCGTCATTCCCCTGGCCACCCCGGAAACGGTAATGGATAAAATCAACGAATATTTTAAAACATAAACGGTTGACGGTTAACGTTGGTAACGAATTATAAAATCATTGTCCATTTCGACGGCACCCGTTACAGCGGGTGGCAGTTCCAGGCCCCTCCCCTTAAAACCATCCAGGGCGAATTGATGCGCGCCCTGCAAATCATTGCCAAACACCGGGTAATCGTTACCGGCAGCAGCCGGACAGACGCCGGGGTTCATTCCTCCGGTTTGGTGGCTAATTTCCATCTCAAAATCAAAATTGCCCCGGAATCCCTGAAAAAGGCGCTCAACTCCCTACTGACCGAAGACATTCGTATCATAGCGTGCGACGTCATGGACAAATCGTTTAACGCCCGGTTCAGCGCCAAAGGGAAAGTATATGTCTACAGGATTTACTTCGGCCAGACCCTTTCACCCTTTATATGCAGGTACATGCACCATATCCCTTACCCTTTGAATTTAAGGCATATGCGAAAATGCCCCCCTTATTTCATCGGTGAAAAGGATTTCAGCTCGTTTACTTCGGATGACCCTGACAAGGAACGCACCCGGGAGATATCCGGATTTACCATGAAGGTGCGGGGAGAAGAAATCACTTTTACCATTACCGGGAAAAGTTTTTTAAGGTACATGGTGCGTAACATTATCGGGACGATTATCGATGTTGGGCGGGGCAAGTTGAAGCCCGGGGATATCCCGGCAATATTTGCAGCCAAAGACAGGAAAAAAGCCGGCCAGGCGGCCCCGGCCAAAGGGCTCACCCTGGCGAAAGTGATTTATTAGTATCCGGCAAAGTCGATTGGAAGGAATCGCAGAAGTGGAAAAAATCTTGTAAGGTTTTCATGTGTTGTGGGGTATCGGCAACTCTTTTCTTCAATTCTTCAATATAATAAGATTCGCCTACTTCCCAGGGATTTGTTTTGGTGTAGCGAATTCCTTTTTCCCTGAGCATTTGTTTCAGGTAATCGACATGAAATTGGGCGATACGGTTAAACCCGGCAAAATTCGGCATCACGAACTGAAGAGATAATAAGTATGATGCTCCACCTCATCCTAACGCTGGACTTGCTTAAGCCCGGGGATCAGATGCGAAAGCCACTGCGGATAAACCTTTTTTTCCGTCTTACCTTCTACCAGGAAATAGAGATTCATGGGTTAGCTGATTCCTTCGCTGAACTCTTCCAGGTTTAACAGTTGTTTAAAGGCTTCGTGTTTGGATTTTCCCAGTTTCAATTCATCGGCGCTTTTGGTAAAAACCTTGGAGCCCTTGCGCATAACGACTTTCCAATATTTCATATCGATATTATTGATGATATAAGGGTGATGACTGGTAATGATATACTGCAGTTTCCTGCCGGGATTTAGCAGGCTGCCGGCTACGGCGTCGATACAGTTGACGCCCAGGCTGTTTTCGAATTCATCGATCAGCATCACACTCCCATCTGGCATAAGGTTAATTTCCACCAGGTGCATCAGCGTCTTAAACATCCCGGAAGAAATTTCTTGCAACGATATCCAATCCGTGCCGCGCTCTTTGATTTGAAGTTCATAATACTCTTTGTCTTCCAATAATTGAAAGTGAATATCCTGTACTTGAGGAAAGATATCTTTAAAATCCGTGGCGATTCTTTTAAATATTTCTTTAAAATAAAGTTGGGTGAGGAAAAGCTTTAATATTAAGCGAGGACTATCCATAATAAGCATAAGAATGAAAATTTTCTGGGGCGACTTTTTTTTGAGTTCCGATTCTGGGAAAATACCCCAGGATACGGCGTTAAATATTCTAAATAGACTTTCTTTCTCCCATTGAGGAACTTTCTCTAGTTCTTTAACCATATCGGCAAGAATTTCAGTCATTCTTTCATTCTGGTAATCAAGGAATACAACTTTTCCAAAGGCCATTTTTATCGGCAAAATTTTTTTCTCCTCAGTAAAAAGGTTCAGAACGCTTATGGAAGGTGAAATTTTGGGCGATTCTTTCCCTTCATATTTAACATTGCTTTCTTCTCTTGTAAAGACCAACTCATCTTCCACGTATAATTCTTCTTTTAGAAGTTTGGGGATATTGGTAAACCTCTGGCCATCGATGTCTTTTTCATCGAAGTAGAGTTGATGACTATCTTTAATATTCTCGAACTGGCCGGTCCAACGATAATTCTCATTATTATCCCCAGTGAAGTGCAAATCCTATTCGACGCCATTATAAGCAGAACCATTGCTGATATCGATCAATTTCATCAGGGAGTACAGTATTTGCGTCTTGCCCACGCCCGAAGCCCCCACCAGGAGTGTCAAATCTGAAAAATTCATTTTCTCCAACTCCCAGGGAGGGGCGGCTGTATTTTTAAATGAGATTTCTTTTATCTTCATAACTCGTGCTCCTGAGTTTCCGTTATATCACCAATTTAAGAGATGATTATACACGGTTTGAAAAGATATCGCAAGCAGAGTGTATTAAAAACAGCAATTCTAATTATGATCATGAAAAGAAATTTTATTTGGGGGCAGGCACAGGGGCCTTTAAAAGGCGATAAACGGAAAATGTCGGACCTGGCCGCGGCCAATTTAAGCCTGTATGTGAGCAAAACCAATTTCCAGGTCATCGGCCAGAGGCTAAAAGAGGCGTTGAAAGAATTACTGGGACGGCGGTTCAGGAAAGTCGAAGAGTTCCCGGATTTATTGTTGATCGACGGCGGCAAAGGGCAGTTGAGCGCCGCCCTGGAAGTGAAGCAAAAGTTAAACATCCCATCCGACATCGCGGCCATTGCCAAGGAAGAAGAACGGGTGTTTATGGAAGACGGAAACTCCCTTATTTTCCCTGAAGATGCGCCGGAGCGGTTCCTGCCGCAGAATATCCGGGATGAAGTGCACCGCAGGGCGATTACCCATCATCGCAAACGCCGGCAGAAGTTATAAAAGAAAGCACGAAGCACGAACTCAAAGGGGAAATTAAAAATCACAAACGTCGAGTAGAAGGGTAAGCAACTTTGTTTAGGATTCGCCTTAATCTGTTTCCGGGTTTCCCCTTTTGTGCCTTAATATGCGCATACCTTGCATTGTTGCTTACCGTCCCCCTCACGGAACCGTACAAAAGGCTTTCCCTTATACGGCTCTTCGGTTATACATTCCGAGGTAAGGCGCCGTTTCCGAAAGGACTCATTTGCACCTGGATTCTTGCTGTGGGCCATTCGACCCATTTCAGAACCTGGTTGAATTCTTTCCATGTGTAGGCTCTTCTCTGGCTTTTCCTGTTTATCCATTTGAACAGGATTCGGGTTGCCAGGTACAAATATGTATGGCACATCCTTCCGTTATCTGTTATGGCATAGTGATTGAGATGCCCTTTTATCCGGGCTTTTGCTCGGCGCAGCATCTCTCCTTTTCGCAGTTTTGTCCGGGATTCCTTCGCCCATTCCGTAAACTTTCTCAGGCTTTGGCCCATCTTCTTGCGGCTGGTTCTGCGTTTTACTTTGAACCAACCTTTCCGGGTTTTCCCACAGTAGAAGGTGAATCCCAGGAATTTAAATTCTCCTTGTTTTCTTCCTTATTCGCTTGCTCAGGAATTTCATCAGCCATTGGTGATTGACGTGATCGAAGAAACCTCGTATGTCCGCTTCCACTACATGGCTCACGTTGCGTTGCTGTATCGTTGCACCCAATGTTTGCACGCAGTCCGGTATCTGTAACTGCATTCCTCGAATTCTGTTTCGTATATCGGTTCCAGTACTCGCTTAACCATCTCTTCTACGATCTTGTCTTCGAGGCAACTGATTCCCAGGGGACGCTTTTTATCGCTGCCTGGCTTGGGCACATACGTTCGCCTTTTGGGCTTCGGTCTATATCCCATCCGTTTTAGCTTACCGGACAGTTCCCGGAGATTCTCCTCCGGATTGACCCCATATGCTTCCTTCGTTACACCGTCAATCCCCGTGGCCTTTCGGCCATCCAGGGAATGATAGCTATCGCGAAGGTTGTCTATGTCCGTTACATGGTGATACAACGTCGTGAAAACCATTCCCGCACATGTGCACGCCTTTTCTCCTATCCGCTTTAGTTCTGTACTCATTGTTCGTTCACTCCCTGTATAGTGACAATATTTCTACCTCTGCGGGCATATAACCGTAGGAACCTTCACTGGTCACCCCGCGGGGATTAGCCGCTTCTCTGCTATACCGGTTCCTATCCCAGGAAGATTACGCGAGTTACATTGGATATCCTTTTATTGGTGATTAATTTGGTCAGCTCTTCTTCCGGGGTTATTTTAGTTAAGCGCTCACTTATTTATTTGACCTTCTGCGAGCCGTTTTTTACCACTTTTAGGGAGGCGGCCGTTAATTTGTAATCCAGCAGGCTTTCCTGGATAATCCGTCTATCGATTTCCTGTTTTATCGCTTCCAACGACTGTTTCTTACTAACTCTCAGCGGTAATGGATTGCCATCCGCATCGATTTTGTCATCATCGTCTTTGTCCGAGTCTTCTTCATACAGTCGGGTAATAAAGTTTTTAGTTTCAATATCCATTTTTTCGGCGGCATCCAGGGCGACATCGTCGAAAAATCCCGGGATTAGAAGTTTTTTCAGTTCTTTATCGAAGCCGTCAAGGTTAATTTTGAAGCATAAGTCCGCGGTGATACATTTTTCATGGAAAGTTTCGTTGTTTTTGATGAAATCGATAACGGCCTGGTGTTTGTCTGTATTAGGCTGGTAGAGGGGAATTTTATTGTCTTCGTCTACTTCGGTAACTACTCTTCTGACGAAATCAGTGGGTATTTTGTCAGGGATAATGGCCTGGATATCGATGGTCAGTCTAAATTTTTTTGTAATCATTCTTGGGTCTCCTTTTTTTTAAAGCCGGACGGCGCCGGGGAGAAATCGATAGGCATCCGGGTCAGTGGCTGTACTATCGATTTTGTTCCCCGGGCCGCAGTGAGGTTCGCAGTGAACAAAAAGCGCATTTTTAGCCTGGATTGCTCCAGGCCGCGATCTATATTTATAGGAGGAATAGTCCCGGTTATCACAAAAGTCGAATGTAAAATCAATTGGAGCCCTGGCGGAAGATAGTTTCCAGGGACATTCAACCTTTGTGACGCCGGGAGCATATACTTTGAGTGTGAATTATTATTATGGGCCAATGTAAGGCTTGTGAACCTTAAGATTATTTGTCCATCGGTTAGAGGAACCAACGACGCATGGGTGGAAGGCCATGAAATCCCCAATTTGCGCAGCCGTTTTTTTAATGGGTATTCGGCAATCTCAAACCCATGCGCCGCTGGAAAATAAAAATTTAAGGAGCTGTTATATGGCAGACATAACCCAAAACCACACAAAGTACCGGTGGATTTACAATGGTCCGGTTGGGCCGAATTTTCACGTTGAAGGTCTCTGGATACGGGGAAGGGGGTTGTTTTTACTTGAAACTTTTTTTTACAATTTGTCCTTGACTTTAGGGAAGGAGTTCGATATACTGGGTTATTGGATTTACAATGCGTAGAAAAAGGCCATTCATTTATCCTGAAAGCGGGCAATCTCAAAATCGGAATTTCGTCATGGATTTTACCGGGCATTGTGTGTCACCTCAAGGTATAATTATAATTCAGAATTATTGAATTTGTCAAGCATTTATTTTAAATTTTTATTTTGCTATTGTTTAAGATTCCATCTAAATACGTTGTACAGAAGGATTTGTGAATGATAAACGATGAAGAAAACGTTTTCCGTGAGGCGGTCTATCAGGTAAGATGATGATTGATGAGACAATTTTAAGTAAGCTCTTCGAGGTAAAGGGCGCGGTTGATAAAGACCTTGCGCCGGAAATAGCGCTTCTCTGGAGGACCACCCAGGCATATTTTGAAGCCCAACTCTTCGGTCAATATATGTCCGAGGTATTTAGCGATATCCTGTTCTAAGGATGAATAAAAAAAAATAAATCTAAAAAGGAGATTAAAATGAATAAACAAATTAAGAGATATTGTGTAACAGGGATCATCGTGATGTTTACCTGTTATTTTTTTGCCCAAGTATCATTTGCATCAGTATGGCAAAATTGGAGAGAATGCGTCAGTGCACCCGGTTGCAGTTGTACGCTTACACTCGATATTAAGAAGAGTATGTCCCCGTCGCTGAAACCATATATCCTGGAGAGCGCCGGGTATTTCTTGAAATCTCACGATGCTTTCCTGGAATTTTTGTATAG
>Ga0315278_10004352_pt1 | contig 12757 bp, 20 predicted proteins | sample YL17G06_0_MG_FD_203880 | JGI IMG/M metagenome (GOLD analysis project Ga0315278, IMG submission 203880) | Sediment microbial communities from Yellowstone Lake, YNP, Wyoming, USA - YL17G06_0 | ecosystem: Environmental > Aquatic > Freshwater > Lake > Sediment | place: USA: Wyoming | collected...
CATCCAGTACCTCCCGATGGTGCCCGGGTGCGACGGGTGCGCGTCGCTCGTCCCTCAGGTCCAGTGGCTCGCGGGTGCTGTTGCAGCCGCAACGGCATGGCTCGCGGCCCGCTGGAACGTGCCCCCGAACTTCCCGCCGCGCCGCGCCGACGATCTGGTGGTCGTGAAGTAGTGAACGTCCCAAGCTGCGAGATCTGTTCGGGCGGATGTTGCGAGTCGTTCATGCTCCCGAAGCGGCTCGGCCCGCTCGACAGTTCTCGCTGGCTCTCTCTGCACGGGACGGAAGTCGGCGACCAGTTGGAGTTCGAGTGTCGATGCACTAAGCTCACGCCCGCCGGGCGTTGTTCGATCTACGAGCAGCGCCCGGTGGTCTGTCAGGTGTACGTGGCTGGTGGCCCCGAATGCCTCGCGACCATCAGCCGCAGACGCACCCCGAAGCAGGCGAAGCAGATCCTCGGAGGCTGATGGTGAGCAGCGCCAAGAAGTTCGACTCGTGGATGGGTTCGAAGAGGGCCGGGAAGGCTACGCTTCCGCCGCTTCCGCCCGCAGCCACGGCTGCGCTCGCGAAGGGGCCAAATCTGAAGAAGGGCAGCGGCGGGTCGTCGTCCCGCCGTGCGGCTGCGCTGAAGGCGTGGCAGACGCGCCGTGGCGGAGGGTCGTCCGCGAAGAAGGGCGGCGACTCGTGGATGGGCGCACGGAGGGCTAGATGAGTAGCAGTCGATCGGCAGCCGCAAAGAAGGGGTGGATCACCCGGAGGGGCGGCGGCGGTGGTGGCCGTGCCAATCTTCAGACGTGGGCTGGGATCAAGGCGGCGTTTCCCCCACGCAAGTCATCTGGAATGGCGGGCCTCGTCGGCGCGAACAATGCCCTGAAGGTCCGCGCCGCATTCGCCGGATCACGACGGGCAAGCCCGGCCGCCGCTTATCGCAAGGCTCGACGCCTGAGCCCGCAGAAGATCGCGAACTTGGTCACGTCGGGGCACACTCGCGGAGACTGACGTTCTGACCGGACCAGCCTGAAACGGCGCAGGAGCGTCGCGGAAGGCCAGCCCGGTAGCAGTACCAGCAAGCGGCGCAGGAGCGCCGTGGAGGGACGGATGGGCAGCAGCCGCCTCGTCTCGATCGTCATACCCTCGCGCAACGAGCGCTTTTTGCCGAACACCGTGCAGGACGTTCTGAAGAACGCTCGTGGACCGATAGAGCTTCTGGTGATCGCAGACGGGTACTGGCCAGACCCGCCGCTCCCAGAAGACCCCCGTCTCCACATCATCCACAAGGGCAAGGCGCAGGGGATGCGACAAGGCATCAACTCCGCCGCCGCGATCGCCAAGGGCGACTTCCTCATGAAGCTCGACGGGCACTGCTCTGTGGACGAAGGCTTCGACGTGAAGCTCGCCGCCGAGTGCGACGACAACTGGGTCGTGGTGCCGCGACGCTACGCACTCGACGCCGAGAAATGGGAGATCCGGAAAGACCGCGCTCCGGTTGATGCCCACTTCCTTTCTAACCCATTCGAGGCTGGCCGCGAGAACGATGTCACGTGCGGACTGCACGGCGAAGTCTGGAAGGAACGAGCCAAGGCCAGAGCCGACGTCCTGATCGATGACGAAATGTCTTCGCAGGGAAGCTGTTGGTTCATGAGCAGGAAGCACTGGGACAGAACGATAGGGCCACTTGATACAGAGAACGCCGGGTCGTTCGTCCATGAGATGCAGTTCATCGGGAATATGACATGGCTAAGTGGCGGCCGGATGAAAACAAACAAAAAAGTTTGGTACGCACATTTGTTCAAGGGCAAGCAGTACGGACGTGGGTACACAATCTCAACCAATGATCACGCGAAGGGTCGTGCGTACTGTTTGAGGTGGGCGATGCTCGACTATCCGTGGCCGGGCAAGATTCATTCGCTGAAGTGGCTGGTGGAGCGATTCAGTCCTTGTCCGACGTGGCCTGCTCCCGGGCCTGATCTGGATCAGGTCTTCGTGCGTGCGCGAGAAGTCTTGCGATGAGTCCGCTGGTATTCGCCGGTACGCGCAAGCACGGCATCCCTGTTGGCCGAGTAGTAGTCGCGTCCCTGCGCGAGCGCACTCTCCTTGTTCGCAAGGTAGTAGGCGTGCCGTCGCGCCTTCCGCTCGTCGGCCGGTTTCGAGGCCGCGTAGGCACCGGTCCTAGCGAGCACCTCGTCTCGATGCGTGGCGTAGTAAGCGTCAGTCTGGGCCTTCCCGCAGATTCGGCACAGCCTGTGTCCGGCATCGTTCGGCGTCGGAAGTTCGTGCCCACGCTTGCAGTGCGTCTTGCGAGAGTTCCGGGCTGGTGCCCCCTTCCCGCGCAGGAGATTCTCTCTCGGCAGTACGAGCGAGAGATGGGCAGGGTTGCAGCACGGCGGGGTGTCGCAGGCCGCGTGATCCAGACAGGGGATGTCGGCACCGACGCCTCTCGGGAGCGGGCCGACGCACCAAGCGTACAACAGCCGATGCACCGGAACCTGCTCACACCGGATGCTCGTCTTCCCATAGCCGTTCTGGTCCCGGCAGCCAGTCCAGATCCAGCATCCGTTGGGCTGGACCGCGATCTTCGAGAAGAGGCGAGCGAGCTTCTTTCGCCCGAGGTGGGGAACCGTGAGAAACTGCGGATCAGCCATTGGGCACCTCCGATGCCTCGTGGTCAGGGTCGGGACCGTGTTTCTGCACCGTCCCGGCCCGCTCATCATACCACCGGAGCGGTGCGATGAGGCTCGGCGATCTCCGGGTTCCGCTGATCGTTCCGCAGCACATCATCCCAACGTACGGGCCTGAGCACGAGTCGAGCGCCACGTGCTGGTGCCAGCCGCAGCGCGTCTGCTTGGACTGCGGGCACGGTGACTGGCGACACGGGCTCGGGCCGTGCATCCACGGGCCTGACAGGACGGAGATCGTCGTTCACAGGGAGCCATCGTGATGCTGATCGACACGTGGGCCGAGGATCTTGCGCGTGAGATCGCCGAGCGCTACTGCAAGAGGGTCGAGGTCGAGGTGGAGGCGGCGACGATCCTGAAGATCATCGAGCGGCGGTGTCCGCTGCGTAAGGGAGTCGTGTACGTGGAGATCGAGGGGACTCCTCCGGGCAGGTAGGGGGTGTGTGATGGCAGGAACGAGCGCTGGGGTTAAGAAGGGGTGGCTGAAGCGGCAGCACGCCATCGCCATGTTCACGCCCGCGAGAGTACGCATCCCGAAGCTGACCGACATCCAGCGTGCTGCTGCGATGGTCCTCGATCTCAGGAAATCGTTCAAGGCGCTGGGCATCGGGGCGGTGCCGTGGCACAAGGGGATCCGGGCTCTTGCCCGCAAGCGGGGTGCCCAAGAGGGCGCTGGGGTGCCAAAGGAGCTAAACCCGGGCGGCTTGCCGCGCTACAAGGGTTGGCGTCCGGTTCCCACGGCAGGCTCGGCGACGCTGGGGCGCAACGCCAAGAACATGGCGTCCTCGCAGTGGGCGACGTCGTCTGTGTATCAGCGTGAGGCGCGACTCGGACGCAAGCGGAGAGGTCGATGACCCAAGACCGTACCGTCCTGTACGTCACGAGCAACCGGGAGACTCCGGAGTTCGAGGAGAAGATCCGTGGCGCTCTTCTGGCGGTTGCTGGTGCGCTGCCGATCGTCTCCGTCTCGCAAAAGCCTATCGACCTCGGAGACAACGTGTGCGTGGGAGAGCACGACTCAAACTACGGGAACGAGTACATGCAACTGTTGATTGGGGCTAGGGCAGCGAAGACCACGTGGTTGCTTGCTGCCGAGGCCGACTGCCTGTACCCGCCGTCGTACTTCACATTCACGCCCCCGGGCGGAGACCTCTGGCGCTACGACAACGTGTGGATCCTCTGGAGGAATCTGGCGTACGGGTCTGCGTTCAAGAAGAAGCGCAACTCCGAAGGTGCCCAGATGGTCAGGCGGGAGTTTCTGATCGACCGCATCGAGACGGCAACGAAGGGCCTTCCGGAGTGGCACGACGCCAATGAGCCGTGGAACGTTCCGATCTACCGACAGCACTCGTGGCAGTTCTTTGGCGACCCGCAAGAGCCCGTGATCTCGGTGAAGTCTGGTCGCGGGGTCAGGCCGACGACACAGGTACAGGGCGGGTCTGAACCGGCTGACGAGATTCCGTTCTGGGGCAGGGCAGACGTGCTGCGGAAGGAGCTATTCGGTGGATAGCCCGGTCACGACACCGAGGGGACCGATCCTGACACCGAGTGGATGGAAGCGCGACTTCCAGCCAGACGAGGTTGCCCGGCATCTCCATGCACTCTGCGCCTGTGGCGGGCAGGTAGTCGTCCTGCGTAGGGTGTTCGGCTCGCAGCCTGTTGTCTGCGATGAGTGCAAGCTGGTGTTCTTCGACAACGATCTCGCGCCGTGGTTTGAAGGGGGACGGCAGTTCAATGCGTCATGAGGCTGCCCTGAGAATGGCCGAGGTCACGACGACTTACCTGCTGAAGCGATTCGGCATAGATGCCGTACCAAGGCAGCAACCCATCGAGGTACCGAACTTCGGCCGTGACGACTTGGCTGCGCTCTTTTCGGAGCTTGGCTTCAAGCGTGGGGCAGAGGTCGGCGTGATGGAAGGTCTGTACTCGGAGGTGTTGTGCGGAGCGAACCCCGGGTTGCATCTGTTCTCTGTCGATCCGTGGACGAGGCGGAAGGAGTATACGGACATCCGTGCGCCACAGGAGAGCTTTGACGAATGGGAAGCTTCCGCGAGGCAGAGACTGAGCAAGTACGACGGAACGATCCTGAAGATGAAGTCGGTGGACGGAGCAGCAACAATCGCCGATCGGTCGCTCGACTTCGTGTACCTCGATGGTGATCACGCCTTCGCTTCTGTAGTGGCCGACCTACACGCATGGACGCCGAAGGTCAGGGTCGGAGGAATCATGGCAGGGCACGACTTCGCGAAGATCAATCATCCGGGTCGCCGTCGGTATCAGGGTGCCCCGGGGACGAGGGTCGTCCCAGCCGTAATGGGCTGGGCTGAAGCGTACGCGATTCGGCCGTGGTTCGTCCTTGGGTCGAAGGCGATGGGAAACGCGCTGGTTCGGGATCGGTCTCGCTCTTGGGCTTGGGTGGTGGCATGAGGCACACGATCATCAACGAGATCCCGACCTACTACGTCTATGTGCTACGCGACTCTGGCGCTCCTGATGAGAACCGATATGTCGGCGGAGCGTATGGGCAGGCGAAACGAATGTTTCGACATACCGCAACGGCTGGGGCCAAGACGCCACGGAAGTGGATCGCGGCGGTTGAGGCGGACGGTAGGGCGGTGATCCGCAAAGTGCTCTGCACTTGTTCTACGAAAGAAGAGGTGATCTGGGCCGAGGCGGCGGCGTGGGACACGTACAAGGCGCTCGGTCACAGGCTCCTGAATGATCGGCCTCATGCGTGGCCAGAGTTGGCCGGAATAAGGGGCCGTGCAGTTCACGCTGCGAACGGATACGCGGCCCTCAAACGAGGCCGCGCTACACGTGCCGCGCAAGGTTACCAGTCACTCAAACGGGCGCTGGCTCTCCGGGCCGCAAAAGGGTACGAGTCTCTTAAGAAGGGCCGCGCCACTCAGGCCGCCAACGGATATGAGGCGCTCAAGCGAGGACGTGCCACCGATGCAGCTAACGGCTATCTGTCGCTAAAGAACGGTTTGGCCACTCGGGCACGCGGTGGATTTCAGAGCCTAAAGCGAGGTCGGGCGACGCTGGCAAAAATGGGGCACCCCAACCTTCGCAGGGGTGAGGCGACTCGTGCCGCAAGCGGGTTCATCGAACTAAGGCGTGGCCATGAGACTCAGGCACGACTTGTCTTGACCGATCCCGATTGGGCGCGTCGCCGAGCATTAAAGGCGGCAGCGACCGTCAGAGAAAGGCGTGGACGATGAAGGGAAGCATAATCAGGGACATGCCTTCCTATGGACGCTATCTCGGCGGAAGGGGTGGGCTAGAGATCGGATTTCCGTGGCTGGCTCTTGGCGCGATTGTGGCGTTAGAACAGTGCATCTTCAACGCCGACGCGACGAACGATGTCCCGAAGCGTGTCCTTGAGTTCGGAAGCGGTGGCTCGACTATCTTCTTCGCCAAGCGGGCTGAATACGTCCGCAGCATCGAGTGCGATAAGGGCTGGGCTCCAAGGACGCAGGATGCGTTGGTGAGGCACGGAGTCGCCGACAAGGTGGAGTTGACCGCATGCACGAACGCGGAGTCCGAGGTGATCGTCGCAGCACTCCCGGACCGATCGTTCGACCTGCTGCTCGTGGATCATTCCGCCGACGAAACGGTCGTCGGGCGAGGCGCTAGACGCTCGTTCAGCAGGAAGCCGCTTGCGCTCATAGGAATGAAGAAGCTGTGCGCGAACGGGTTTTTGGTGATCGACAACTATTCGATGCACGGCTGCGAAAATATCGACCTGACTGGGTGGGACACGTTTCTGTTTGACGATCTCCGCTACAGCGGGAGGGGCACACTTCTCGCTCGACGTACTGAGGCGGGCCGGATACTACGGAAAAGATGAGCACAATCAGCTTCATCGTCCCGACGATCGGCCGCCCGTCGCTGCAAGCGACAGTCACGTCCGTCGAGCGCTGGGTCGGCGACGAACTGCTGGTGATCAAGCACGACCCGCCGGGTGGGAACTGGGGCAACGCAGAGAGGCAGCACGGGCAGGACATCGCGAAGAGCGAATGGATCACCTTCATAGACGACGACGACACGTACGTCCCGGGGCACAGGCAGATGATGGCGGACGCGATCCGCGAGAACCCGGGCAAGCCGATCGTCTTTCGGATTCAGTACCCGAACGGGAAGAAGCTGTGGCAGCCCTCGGCGTGGAGAGGACGGCCACCGCAGATCAAGAACGGGAACATCAGCAGCCAGATGTTCCTGTTTCCGAACGACAAGACGAAGCTCGCGCCTTGGATCCAGAACAAGACGTGGAGGGGTCGTGGTGCGGACTTCTACTTCATCGCCAGCACCGGGTGGGGGAATCGTAGTGGCTTCGTGTGGCGCGATGAGGTGACCGTCCTGATGGGGCACGACGATCCGTACATCTTCGTGAACAACAGGGGCAGGATGCGCGAGGGAGTTGTCTAGTGGCGCATCGTCCCGCCTCCGGAACGCTGATGTTCGAGGTCGCGATCGCACCAACGAAATGTGATTTGGAATGTAGTTATTGTAATAGAGGTCTTGGACTTACGAAGGCCAAGCACACTCCGGACATGACGCTCGACCGGTACAAGGAGTGGCTCGCAAGCCTCCCAGACATCCTGAAGAGGAAGCGCCACCTCAAGATCATCTTCACGGGTGGAGAGCCGACGCTGGTGCCCAACCTTGAGGACTACATTCTGGCGACGCTGGAGGTTGCTCCGAACGCGAAGTTCGCGATCGCCACGAACGAGTACACGCAGGAGGCGCGGGATCGGCTGCGGTACTTCGCCGACAAGTACGGCATGGGCAACTCTGGGTCTGCGAAGCCGGAGGGGAAGCCCGCCTACGACTTCGCGGAGGGGATGTTCCTGTCGCCGCGAGACACTGGTGTTCCTCGGACGGACGGCGAGGGCAAGCACTTCCCGAACACCGAACCGTGCCCGTGGTCCATCCGCTGTGGGGTGAGCGTGGACTCGGTCGGCATGACGTCATGCGCGATGGGTGGGGCGGTTGACGGGATACTCGGGCTGGGGCTGCGGACGACGAACTTCATGGAGCTAACGGACGCACGCCTCAAGGAGATGTGCTCGCACTGTGGAGCGTGGACGAATCCGGCGGACGTGCCGGAGACGAAGACCGTCGTGTGGCGCGGGCAGCGGGTGACGAAGGAGTGGCACGAGGCGCTCCTGCGTCTTGAGCCCTACTCGAAAGAGGCCGTGGACTTCGACACGCTGAAGAAGCGGGAGAACGAATGATCACCGCCTGCGTGCCGACTCACTACAGTCGCGCCATCATCAGGATTGGAGACGCTTTGGCGAAGTACGCGCCGAGCGACGTGACGGTCAAGCGTATCCCGCCCATGCGGAAGGACACGCGCCGCACCGTCTTGGTGCCCGGCGAGGCCGAGGGCGACGTCGTCGTGATCTTTGCGAACGGGCTACGCGATCATCAGCAGGCGCTGGCCGAGCGGTGCATCGAGCGAGGGCAGCAGTACGCCGTCGTCCAGATCGCACTGAGAACGACGCGCCACCCGCACACCAGCCAGTGGCGGGACCTCTGGTCGAAGGCTGCGGTCGTGTGGTCGTACTATCCCCTAGCTGATTGGGTGAAGCAGGACGGCGGCCACGAGATCGACTTCGCCTTCTACCACGCCCCGCTTGGCGTGGACTCCAACATCTTCTTCGACCGCACCATCGACCGCACCATCACGGTCTGCACCTCCGGCCAGCGAAGGAACCAAGAGGGCGTTGCCGAGTGCGACGACGCCGTGGTCGAGGCGGGAGGGAGCGTCTTCCAGCTTGGCCCGACCTTCCCGATGAACGCCCACACCACGTTCCTCACGGACATCTCCGACAACGCGCTCGCCGAGATGTACTCCCGCTGCCAGTGGGTGAGCGGCCTCCGCAGACACGAAGGCTTCGAGCTTCCAGCATGCGAAGGGCTTTTGTGCGGAGCACGGCCACTCCTGTACGACAAGGATCATTACCGCGTCTGGTTCGATCAGTGGGCGGAGTTCGTCCCAGAGGTCAGCCCGAGCCAAGTCTCGAAGCACCTGATCGACCTGTTCAGGCAGGGTCCGCGTCCGGTCTCCAAGGCCGAGAAGAAGGCCGCCGCCGCGATCTTCGACTGGGACAAGATCGTGAGCGGCTTCTGGGCGGCGGTGAAAAATGCCTAAGCACGTGCGAGTCCGCTTCAACGGAGACATCCTCGCGTGGGCGCTCCACGAGGGCAACCTCCTCCGCGCCACCATCGTCCAGAACGGACTGCCGCGAGGCTCGAAGTACGTCTGCTGCTTCGATGAGGACGATGGTGACGGCAAGAGCATCTCCCTCGTCTTCGAGCACGAGTCCTTCCCGGAAACCAAGGACGGAGAGATCCCCATCCTCTGCCCCATCTTCACCGACTCCGAACCCGGCTGGTCAGGGCAGGAACGCAGGAAGAAGAAGAATGGCTGAGACCACGCAGGAACGCTGGACTCGCGGATCAGCCCGAGAACTGCGCTTCTGGGGTAAGTGGATCGCGGGCGACGGCCAACTCCTCGCCTACACTGGACCAAACCGGATCCCAGAGTTCATCGCCAAGCACATCCCGCGTCCGGCCATCCTGTCGCGTCCCAAGGTCCGAATCGCAGACCTTGGTGCCGGGGCGTGGTCCCACGTCGGAACCTACCTCCCCGGAATCGACGTCGAAGTCGTCGCCTCCGACATCTTCGCCGAAGAGTACATGGCCCACTGGCGCTCCCAGACCGCCCAGCCGCTGGTCGCGATCGAGAAGCAGGACATGACCGCACTCACCTACCCGGACGACTCGTTCGACATCGTCCACTGCTCAAACGCCCTCGACCACACGACCAACCCCTTCGCCGCGATCTCCGAGATGAAGCGCGTCTGCAAGCCCGGCGGCTGGATCCTCCTCCGTCACCAAAACAGCGTCGGCCTCGGAAACCACTACACCGGCCTCCACCTCTGGAACATCACCCCCGAAGACGACGACCTCCGCATCTGGAGCGACCACGAACAAGAACACGGCTACCTGTCCGCACTCCTCCCCGGAGTCACCATGTCCATCCTGTCCGCCAAGCCAAAGCGCCTCGCCGAGTGGAGAAAGCCGTGATGCCAAAGATCGAAAACAGACCCCCAGCATGGATGCGCTGCACCGACTGCGGCGACTTCTGGTGCAACGTCCACCGGCAGCACGTCGCCGACTGCGCCTGCCCACCACCCGAAGCGTGGACGCAAGACCCCTACTCGCCAGACTGGTTCGCAACACCACGCCCCGTTACGGAGCGACGCGATGCCTGACCTCAGCGTATTGATTCCAAGCCGCTCGGAGCCTTGGCTGAAGAACACGGTCGAGGACATCCTCAAGAACGCACGCGCCGACACGGAAGTCATCGTCATCCTCGACGGCGCATGGCCCGTCGAACCACTCGCACAGCACGAGAAGGTCACACTGGTCTACCACCCCAAGAGCGTGGGACAACGAGCAGCGACGAACGAAGCGGCGCGACTGTCGAATGCGAAGTACGTCGCGAAGTGCGACGCGCATGTCTCATTCGCCGAAGGCTTCGACGTCGAACTGATCAAGGGGGCGCAGGAGCTTGGTCCGGACGTGACGCAGATCGCGCTTCAGCGGAATCTTCATGTCTTCAATCTGGTCTGCGAAGACCAGAAGTGCGACTGGAGTAGCTACCAGTGTCCGACACCAAAGGAATGCCCGAAGTGCAAGGGCGGGAAGTTCCGCAAGGAGCTTGTTTGGCAGCCACGCAGAGGCGTGAAGACGTACGCTTGGAGATTTGACGAGACCCTGCACTTCCAATACGCCAATGACATGGGCCAGCGACCGCACCTGAAGCACGGCGACTTCATCGACACGATGAGTTGCCTCGGGGCGTTCTTCTTTATGGAACGCGAGCGCTTCTGGAAGCTTGACGGGATGGACGAGGGCCACGGTAGCTGGGGTGGCTACGGGACGGAGTTGGGTTGCAAGTCGTGGCTGAGTGGCGGGCGAATGGTGACGAACACTAGGACGCATTTCGCCCACCTGTTCAGAACGAGCGGCGGTGATCTGAGTTTTCCGTATGAGATTCACGGAAGCGATCAGGAGAAGGCGAGAGTCTATAGCAGAAAGCTGTGGCTGAACAATGCGTGGCCGGGTCAGGTCCGTCCGCTCTCGTGGATGCTTAACTACTTCTGGCCCGTTTCGGGCTGGTCAGACGCCGCTCGTGCGAAGGTTGCGGAGGCGGGCGTAGCGTTCACGCGCACGCACGCGAGCGGCGGGGAGGAGCGCGTCGCGATTGGCGATGTAGTGGGACCGCTTCCAAGCCTTGTCGCATATCACGCAGCGTCGGTGCCCATTGATGGGCGGCGGCAGGACGTGGCCCCGGACGCAATGAGTCTGCCGGGCCTTGGCGTTCCCGACCTTGGGCTTGGGACTGCGCGTGCCGTGAGTGCCTTTCCCGGCGACGCGGTCGTCGCGGGCGGCTCCGAGGTCACGATCGCCGTGGGCTTGGATCCAAGCATTACGGCAGACGAGGCACGTCCGCATCAGTCTTCCAGTGGTACGGATGATCCTCGGGGCAGGAAGAACGTGACCACGCTTGCACAGGGTGCGAGTAGCGTTCAGTGCCCGGATGGCACGTCCGACGTTGTCGGCGTGCGTGGTGAGCGCGAGGTGGGCGACGTTGACGCACGGCGGGTTGTTGCAGAGATGGTCGAGAACGGGGATGCCTCGACCTCGACCGTTGGGCAGAGGGTGAACCAGCCAAGCGAACAAGAGCCGGGCGACACGGGCCGGGCGACCGAACCAGTGGAGGGCGGCGTAGCCGTGCCGGTCTCGACTCCCGGTCCACTCCCAGCAGCCAGTGCTGGTGCTGACGCGGAGCTTGCCGAAGATTCTAGCGAGATGCTTGCGGTTCAGGTGTCCGACGGTCAGAATGCCATCAGCCATTCGGGGCCTCCTTCTCAGGCAACGAGTCGGTCAGGGGCTGGTGGCGTGATCGCGCCGCCAGTCCCGACTCCCCACATCCTACCACCCAACCCCCGCCCCGGCATCGTCCAATACACGGAAAACAGACTCGATCCGGTGATCGCGTCTGCGTGCCGGAAGCAGTTGGTGCGTGCGGCGAACGGGATTCCGATCGTGTCGGTGAGCATCAACGGGCCGTGCGATCTTGGGCAGAACATCGAGTTGCCGTACGAGCGCAGCTACCTGTCTATGTTCCGACAGATCTTAGTGGGACTGGAGGCGATCGATGCAGACATCGTGTTCCTTGCCGAACATGACGTCGCGTACCACCCCTCGCACTTCGAGTTCGTGCCGCCTCGCGGTGATGTGTACTACTACGATCTCGCTGTGTGGAAGGTCGATGCCGCGACAGGTCGTGCTCTGCACTACATCACCCGGCAGACTTCGGGTCTGTGCGCCTCTCGCTCACTTCTCCTTGAGCACTACCGGAAGCGAGTTGAGCGCGTAGAGCGCGATGGGTTCAGCAGGAAAATCGGCTTTGAGCCCGGCTCCCACGGTCGTGCGGAGCGGATAGACGACTATGGTGCTGCGGACTGGAGGAGTGCGGCGCCGAACGTGGACATCCGGCACTCGCAAAATCTCACGAGTTCGCGTTGGGCGCAGTCCGAGTTTCGTTCGCAGCGGAACTGTCAAGGCTGGACCGATGGCGATGCAGTTCCCGGGTGGCCGGGCAAGACGCTTGGCCGTTTCCCAGAGTGGCTTTCTGACGTTGTGAATGGAGGCAAGTAGATGGCGACCACAAGATACGCACTGACCCCGGAATCGGCGCACTTTCCGGCGACCAACTTCCCGGCGCTCTCGACGGTCAACGCCCGGCCCGTGCTGGCCTTCGACACCACGACCAGCGAGACCTGCTACTGGACCATCGTCGCGCCGCAGGGCCTCACGGGTGCCCTGAGCGCCATCATCCACTTCTTCGGCAACGCGGCGGGCACGGCTGGCGTGGCGTTCGACGTGGCGGTGGAGGCGATCACGCCGGGCGATGCCATGGACCTCGACTCCGCGACCAGCTTCGACACGGTGAACGGCGGGAATGCGGCCACGCTCGCCACGCAGGGGCACCAGACGAGCGTCT
>Ga0315278_10004353_pt1 | contig 12755 bp, 7 predicted proteins | sample YL17G06_0_MG_FD_203880 | JGI IMG/M metagenome (GOLD analysis project Ga0315278, IMG submission 203880) | Sediment microbial communities from Yellowstone Lake, YNP, Wyoming, USA - YL17G06_0 | ecosystem: Environmental > Aquatic > Freshwater > Lake > Sediment | place: USA: Wyoming | collected...
TCCCCATCGATGTTCCCCAGAGCCGCCTGAAAGAGGTCCTGGCCCAGGAATTTACGGTGGAAGCCGTCGCCGCCCTCGGATCCGGGTCCTATACGATGAGCGTCACGGTGACCAACACGACCGACGGGAGCAAGGCCTCGCTCGAGCGGAAGTTCGAGATCTAGAAAAAACGGGCGGAGGATCTCCCCTTTATTTTTGTTTCGACGCCGTAACGGCGGCTGCTGCCTGGCCCTTCCTCGCGTATTCCTCGGACTGGACGACATCCCCCACGCGGTTGTAGAGGTCGGCCAGGAGGAAATAGCCCAGCGGTAGGTCGGCCGGGGCGGGCTTGAGCTCGATCCCCTTTTTCGTCAGGGCGATGGCTTCCTCGAAGTTCTGGCCGCGCCGGATGTAGATCCGGGCGAGGTAAAAATAGGCGATCGGGAAGGTCGGGTCGGTCTCCTGGCACTTGTTCAGATATTCGAGCTCTTTGTCTTCGTTTCCAATAAGCCGGTAGACGCGGGAGAGATTAAACATAGCCTTGAGATGCTTGGGCGAGACCTCGAGTTCCCTGAGATAAGCGGCTTCGGCCCCGCCGAAGTCGCCGCGCTTTTCGGCGATCTGGGCCTGGTTGTAATGAACGTTTGAGAGGTCGGGATTAAGCTGAAGGGCCTGCTGGAGGTGTCCGGACGCCTTCGAAAATTCGTCCTTGATGATGTAAATGGCGGCCAGCATGTTGTGGGACACGGCTGATTCGGACTTCATGGTGAGGCATTTTTCGAGGTAGGGGATGGCCTTGTCGTATTTTTGCTGGATGAAGTTCATGCTGCCGAGCATGAAGTACATCTGGGCTTCCTCGAAGCCCATGGCGAGATAGTCCAGAAGGAACTTCTCCGCTTCGTCGAATTTTCCCATCCCCTCGTAGGAGAGGGCGGTGTTGATGGCGGCGAAGGAGTCGTCGGGCTTGCGCTCGAGCACCTGCCGGAAATACCCGGCAGCGTCGGCGAAGCGCTGGTTCTGGAAGCAGATGTTGCCCATCGAGAAATAGGCGTCGGTGATGTCGGGGTCGGTGGCGACGATCCCCTGGATGATCCGGATCGCCTCGTCCGGCTTTCCCTCCATGCCGATGTCCCTGGCCCGGGAGAGCTCATTGAAAACGAGAATCTTTTCCTTGGGGTTTCCGAGTTTCTTGCCTTTGAGCTTGGCCGAATCCGTGAACGAACCGATATAGCCGAGGGCGGCCAGCTTCTCCCGGCTATCCTCGTCGATCTTGGAATAGTCGGTCTCGTAGGCCTTCTGACTCGCCCGGCCCATAAGAGTCTCGGCCTCCGCGGACAGCTCTTCGAAGACCCGCTTCTGGAGGTATACTAGGTTCGTCTCTTCCCGAGGGTCCTGGACGATGTCGTAAAGCTCGGGCACGGGGGCGAGGATGAGCTTGTACCTAGCGTTTTGGACGGCCTTGAGTTCGGACCACCCGTAATGGAAGCGGGGGTAATAGGTTTCGCTGTAGGCCAGAACGTCGTCCCCGCTCCCAGATCCACCGAAGGACGGCAGAAGGCTACGGCCATGGGCATCGCTCGGGACAGGGAGTCCGGTCATCTCGCAGACGGTCGGCAGAACATCAGCCAGGGTGGAGATGCCGGTAGAGGTGACGCCTTGAAACCGGGCGAACGGAGTGACGATGATCAGCGGGACGTGGATCGCCCCTTGGTACACAAAGAAGCCGTGCGAGTGTTCCTCATGCTCACCGAGGCTTTCGCCATGGTCTCCGGCGAAGACGATGAACGTTTTACGGAGGAGGCCGTTAGATTCGAGGAAACGCCACATCCGGCCGAGCTCGGAATCCGCGAAGGCGATTTCGCCGAGGTAGGGGTGGTCCGGGTAGAGCGTATCGTACGGAGGTGGAGGCTCATAAGGCGTGTGTGGGTCGTAGAGGTGGATCCAGGCGAAGAACTTGCCTTCTTTCTGGCTTTCGAGCCAGGGCAGGGCCTTGTCCATGACCTCGTTGGCCGGCCGCTGAACCGTTCCCAGCGAGATCTTCTTGAACTTGCTCAGGTCGAAATTATCATAGTAGGTGTCGAATCCCTGGTTCAGGCCCCATTTGGAGTCCAGGACGTAGGCCGCGACAAAAGCACCGGTGGCGTAGCCCTTATCCTTGAAAAGTTCGGCCATGGTTTTCATCGGTCCGGGGACTATGAAACCGCCATTGTCCCGGACCCCGTGGAAGAGAGGGAGCGTACCGGTCATCAGAGTCGTGTGGGACGGCAGGGTCAAGGGCGTTTGAGCGTAGCACTTTTCGAAGCGGACACCGCGGGAAGCGAAGGTGTCGATTGTAGGTGTCTGGATATCCGGGAAACCGTAGCAGCCGATCCGGTCGGCCCGGGTCGTGTCCAGAGTGATGAGGATGACGTTGAAATCTTGCCCTTCCCGTAGCTGGGCGAAGTCCGGGGTCCGACGAAGGACCCGGGGGGCCAGAAAGGCCAGGAGCGCGGCCCCGGCCAAGCACGAGGCGACCACGGCCACCCTGCGGATTTTCATGTCCACTCCATTTTAACACAGACCCAAGGGCCGTCCAAAGACTCCGAGCGCTTGCGAGCGGTCATGCCGCCCGCCTCGTCATGCTTTGCGTACGACCTGACGGGCCGGGCTTGAAAAATAAAAAGGGGCGGCGGAATCGTCCGCCGCCCCCTGCTCGAACGAGCTTGATTTTTCCGCTGATCTCCTTAGAACATCAGACGGACACCGACCCGGAGCCGCCGGGGCAGGACGATCGAGTTGAGCTGGTGACCGTCCGTCGAGGCCGTGTAATCCTCCAGGTTGCTCGAGTCGTACCAATCATAGTTGAATCGGGTCCCCCACCCGTTGATGGTGTCGTCGTTCAAGACGTTGAAGATGTCCGCCATCAGGCCCAGCCGGTATTTAGCGGCGATCTTGAACTCCTTGACCAATCGGATGTCGAGGGTCGTAGCCATGGGGTAATGGTACTTTCCCGCCGCCTCTGCGTTGAAGGTCACCCGGCCCTGATCGAGCGACGGCCCCCGTTTCCGTTGGGTCCAGGCGTCGCCCGAGATGCCGCGGAAATAGATGCTGAGGCCGATGTCGAGAGGCAGGAGATAGGTCCCCTGGACCTTGATCATGTGGGTCGGGTCCTGGGTCACATGGCCGTCCAGGTTGATCCAGGTGTTGGGGTCGGCGTATTCGTTCCAGCCGATGTCGTCCCATGCGCTCGAATTATCCATGGTCCCCGTCGCCCGGCCGTAGACGTAGGAGGCTAAGAGCTGCCAGCGGTCGGAGAAGCGTTTGTTGAAAATAAACTCCAGCCCCCAGTACTTCCGGTAGGGATTGTAGGAAGACCCGGTGACGTCGGAGTAGAGGTCCTTGATTGTCTCGACGTTGGTGATGTGCCATTCGGCGTCGTCTCCGGACGTCAGGTTGAAGAGCGTATACGACCGGTTTTCGACCTCGTTCGTCTCCGTGTTCAGGGCCGAGGTGTTGTAGATATAGGGTTCATATGTGGCCAGGGCATTGTAGGGGGTGATGAAGTTGTGGTAGCTGCGGTTGATGTAGGTGACGGAGAACGAGGCGTCCTTGAAGAGCTCGCGCTCGAGGCCGACAGTATACTGCCTCATGAATGGGTGCTTGACGCCCTCGTCGATGACCCATGTCCCGTGGACCCGACGATAGTACTCGTACCAGCCGTTCGGATCGCTCTGGTCCGTGTATGCAGGATCCCAGTAGAAGATGGTCCAATCCGAGAAGGTCGGGCTCAGGCGGTCGAATAGGGAGCTGAACATGCCGTCCGTGAATTCGCCGAAGTGCGCCTTGAGGATGGTCGACTTGTCGCCAAGGATGTCGAAGGTGAAGCCGAGGCGGGGGGCCACCCGGAAGGTGCTGAACTGGACGCCCGTCAACTCCTTGTGCTTCCCCCAGTTCTTGGAGAACCGGACGCCGAGGCTGATGTTCAGCCGGTTGGAGACCTTCCAGGAGTCCTGGGCGAAACCTTCCAGTCGGAAGTTGCGGGTCTGGACCTGGTATCCTTCGTACTCGTAGGCGTAGTAGTTCCCGGAGTATCCGCCTCCCCAATAGTCGTAGTAGCGCCAGTGGTTCTCGCCCGTGTAGGAGAATAAGTTCTTGACTTTGGACTTTTCGAACTCGACGCCGAACTTGAAGTCGTGGCTGCCGGCGAGGAAGTCCTCGGCGTAATGGGTCATGCTGGCGTTGGCCTGGAAACGCGACCGGTCGAATTCGCCGTAGCTGCCCCAGCTGTAATACTTCCAGTTGGCTTGGTCGCCAGAAAGGTCTGGGTTGTCGTTGAGGAACCAGTGCATGTTGACGTCCCGGCCCGTCCGCGGCTCGAGGTTGTAGTAGCCGTCGAAGTAGGCGGCCTTGACGTCGAAGAAGGTCTTGGGGTTGATGATGTGGGTCAGGTTGAAGTTGAGGACCATCTCCGGGTCGATCTGGTTCCGCGTGGCGTCCGGCTGGACCCGGGCGCCAGCGCCCCGGTAGGTCCCGTTATAGTCGTCATATTCGAAGGAGAGGCTGCCGGTCGTCTTGGACGTGAGCTGGCTGTTCAGCTTGAGGAAGAACCGGGGCTGCTTGTAATCCTGGGCGAAGGGGAAGCCGGTGACCCAGTTCTGGCTCCTGTACCATTGGGCCCCGCCGAAGAACCATAGCTTGTCCTTGACGATGGGCCCGCCGAGCTGGGCGTTGGTGTCGAGGAGGCCTTCCAGGGGTGAGGTGATCAGCGGCCAATCTTCGGCGTAGGCCTGGTTGTTCTCGGTACCCCAGAGCGACCCGCCGGGCCAAGTGCCCTCGAGGTCGCCGCGGCCCTTTTTCCCCTGGAAGATGGTTTCGAAGTGTCCGGAGAACTTGTTTCCGCCGGACTTGGTGACGATGTTGAAGATGACGCCCGTGAAATTCCCGTATTCGGCGGGCAGGCCGATGCCCATGATCTTGGCTTCTTCGACGATGTTGTAGCTGAGGAAGACCCAGGCCGTCCCGCCGTCGGGGTCGGCGACGCCCACGCCGTCCATCTGGTAGGAGATGCCGCGGCCGTTGGCGGCGCCGTAGGCGACGTCGTTGTTGACGCCGGGCGCCATGTTGACGATGTCGGCCGTGAACTGGCTGTTCGGCATGCTCCTCAGGATCTCGCTGCCGAGGGTGACGGACGCCGTCTCCGTGGATTTGACGTCGACGGTCGGCGTCTGGGCGATGACCGTAACTTCCTCCGACATGGTCGTCGCCTTGAGTTCGATGTCCACGGCCAGGGTCGTCGTCGTCGATAGCCGGATCTTCTCACGGCTGACCGTCCCGAAGCCCGTTAGCACGGCTTTGACCTGGTATTCGCCGGGAGGCAGGGCGGGGAAACGGAATTCACCGTTGGCGTCGGTGAGGAAGGTCCGGGTGCCCATGAGGTTCACGCCTGTGAGCGTGATCCCGACTCCGGGCAGCGGCGCGCCCTGGTCGTCCTTGACCGTGCCCCTGATGGCGCCGGTTTCCCGGGACTGGGAGAATGCGACGGGGGCAAGGAGGAGCATGATGGCTAAGATGGATAGAAACTTGTTTCTCAAATATGGCTCCTTTCGTTTCGTTTAATGGTGATCTTGCCGAAGGCCAGGTTTGAGCGAACGTTGCCCGATTCTCACCTCCTTGTAATTGAAAAAATCATATATCAATTAATAACCGTGCCGACTACTGATAGCCAGCAAGTTCAGTGGCAACTCTGGGAATATGCATCTTACAGAAATCAAATGAAATAAACGTGATAACGAACTTTGGAAATCCATACAAATGTAAATTTATCGAATTATCCTTTTCATTTCAAGAAATATCTTCGGACCGGCTGAGGCGCGGCCTTCCGGTCCCCGAGTCGATTTGAATTGGGCCCGGCCGTATGCTATCGTAGTTTTCTGGAAGAAAGGCACGCCCATGAAAGCATTTCCTCGCGTCCTCGCCCTTGTCGTGCTCCTCGCGGCGGCCGTCCAAGCCGGTCCCGACAAGCTCTTGCCCGAATTGAAAGCCTGGCTCGAGGACGTCTCCCCGATCCTCACCAAGACGGAACGAGCGGTCTTCCTCAATCTTCAGACGAACGCCGAACGCCAGAAATTTGTCCAGCTCTTCTGGCGGATGCGCGACCCGGCCCCGGATACGTCGGAAAACGAATTTCAGAAGGAATTCGAGGAGCGGATCAGCTTCGCCGACCAGAATTTCGGGCGCGAATCGCCGAAGCGCGGCAGCCAGACCGAGCGCGGCCAGATCTATCTCGTCCTCGGCCCTCCCCTCGAGCGCAAGTTTTTCACGACCCAGTCCGAAGTCCAGCCTCTGGAGCTCTGGTTCTACAAGGGGGAGCAGGAATACGGACTGCCGCCCTATTTCTACCTCATCTTCTTCCAGTCCCAGGGCATCGGGGAGTACAGGCTGTATTCCCCGGGAGTCGATGGCCCCGAAAGACTGGTCCTTTCCCAGACCTACGGGAACAGCGGCACGCGGGAGGGGGCCATCAAGATCATGAAAGGGATCAACAGCGAGCTGGCCTCGGCTTCCCAGAGCTATATCCCCGGTGAGCAGTCCTACGCGGGGGGCACGTCCTCCGATATCATCGTGGCCTCCATCCGTCAGGTCCCGGAGAAGAAGTTCAAGGACTCCTACGCCAAGTCCTTTCTGGCCTACAAGGATTACATCGAGACGGAGTATGCCGACAGCTACATCCAGAGTTCCTTCAGAGTCAAGGTATTCCGGCAGGGCGGGCAGCCCTTCGTCCATTGGGCGATCGAACCGGAGAAGATGAACTTCGGCGTGCAGGGGAGCTCGGTCTACGCTAGCTACGAGCTCGTCCTGCGGCTCGAGGACGGCCGCGGTGGGGCTTTGCTGGAGAAGACCGAGGAGATCCCCCTCCGGCTCACGCCCGAACAGTACAAGACCTACTCAGGCCGGCGCTTCGCGTTCCAGGACCTCCTGGCCGTCGTCCCCGGCGAGCACAAGGCCCTCTTCCTCCTGAAGAACAAGACGGGCAGGGATTTTTCCTCTTTTGAGACCAAGGTTCTCGTGCCGGACGCCGACAGGCCCGGACTCAGCGTCCCTCTCCTGTTCTACGCGGCGGAGGCCGTGCCCGAGGCCCAGAGGGGGAGTATGAAGGCCTTCGTCTTCGGGGGGCGGCAGTACATCGTGGGTGCGCGCAGCGAGTTCACGGCTTCCGGGGTCATGGGTGTTTTCTTCCAGGTCTGGCACCTCGATAAAATCGGACTCACCGGCCCGCCGTCCTTCGTCGTTGAGATCTTCTCGCTCGACACGGACCAAAGCGCCGGTGTTTTTCACCTGACGGAATCCGCTGCCGATCCTGGAGACGCCTCGACCCTCCTCGTCTCTGGGAGCATTCCCACGAAGGGCCTCCCGCCCGGATACTACCGGGCCGACGTCTCCGTCCAGTCGGCCGACGGCCGGAAAGTTCTCGCGGAAAAGGAGAATTTCGTCCTCCTTTCCGCGGCCGTTCCGGTCGTCCCTCAGGTCTATGCCCGCCTCCATGGTCCCTATCCGGGTCCCGAGCATTTCAAGGTCCTTGGGACTCAATATTTCCTGACCGGGGCCTACGGCAAGGCTCGGGAGGCCTTCGAGCGCGCCCTAGCGGCCAAGGACGACCCGGCCGCCCGCCTCCTCCTTGCAAAATCCCTCTACGGCCTCAGTCTGTTCCGCGAGTCCCTGGCTCAGGCCGTCCCCCTCTTCGAGCTCGTTGCCGACCGCGAGACGGCCAAGGTCATCGCCCTCGACCACGCCGGCCTCAAGGACTGGGAGGCCGCGCTGTCCTACCTCGAAAAGATCATGGCCGAGGCGACGGAGGTGCCGGTCCTGAACCTGGCCGCCGAATGCCACCTGGCCCTCAAACACCCCGATAAGGCCCTTCCGCTCCTGCAGAAGTCCCTGTCTCTCATGCCCAACCAGCCGGCGATCACTGTCCTGGAAGAGAAAACACGAAAAAGTCTCGGTCTCAAATAGGAGTACCCCGAAATGACCCGAATAAAGACCGCGCTCGTCGTCCTTTTCCTCCTCGTCGCCGTCCCGTCCCTCCGGGCCCAGTACCAGGGCCGGATCTCCGGGCGCGTCTTGGATCCTTCCGGGAATCCCCTGGAGAAAGCCGAAGTGAGCATTGTCTCCCAGAAGAGCGCCTCTATCCATTTCGACCTGAAGACCGCGCAAGACGGAAAGTTCCTACAGGTCGGCCTGACCCCGGGCTATTTCCTGATCACCGTCAAGAAGGCGGGATTCGCGTCCGGGTCGAAAGAAATCCATGTCGGCGTCGCTTCGGAGGAGACAGTCGAGTTGGTGCTCAAAACGATCGAGGCCGAGGCGGAGAGGACCTACAGTGCCGCAGACAAGTTGTTCCTCAGGGCGAACAAGCTCTATGCCGAACAGAAATACACCGAAGCCGTGTCAGCTTATGAGGAGGCCGTCGCGCTCGACCCGGGGAACTGGGGCTACCGGCTGAACCTGGGATTGTCCCTGAAAAAGGCCGGCCAGCCCGAGGCGGCCCTGACCGCCTTCCGCAAGGCGGTCGAGCTCAACCCGGAAAGCTACAGCGCCAACAAGGAGACCGGCGAGGCCTTGGGCCTGGCCAAGAAATTCGCCGAGGCCAAGCTCTTCTATGAAAAGGCCGTCGCCCTGAGTCCCGACGACCCCGACGCCCAATACAACCTGGGCGTCTGCCTCATCAACATCGGCGAATCCGAAGCGGCCCTGCCGCGTTTCCAGAAGGCCGTCGAACTCAAGCCGGACTACGCCGAGGCGTATTACCAGATGGGCACGATCCTCATCGGTCAGAACAAGGCCGCGGAGGCCTGTGCCAACCTGGAGAAGTTCCTGGCTCTCGCCCCCGGTCACGAGAAGGCCGGGATCGCCAAGCAGCTTCTCGAATTCCTGAAGAAATGATAAAATAGAAACTCCCAAAGGCGGATCGCCGCTTGGGAAGCCGGACGTTTGAATGGTGGAGGTCGGAGATGAAGAAAGCGGTCCTCGCAGTGACGATCGTGCTCGTCGCGGCGCTCGTTCTCTCGGCCCAGGATTTTAAGGGCAAAGCCCGTCAGGGCGGCGTTGTATTTGACGAAAAAGGGGCGCCTCTTGAAGGCGTCACGGTCAAGCTGTTTTCCGTGAAGGCCCAGCAGGGCTTCGAGGTGAAGACGGACAAGAACGGCAAGTGGATGGGCGCCTGGATCCGGAGCGGGAGTTGGACGATCACCCTCGAAAAAGTCGGCTACGCGCCCCAGAACGTCACCGTCAATGTCCAGGAAACCGCGAAAAACCCGGACGTCACCGCCGTCATGGTCAAGGTCGAAGGCCTAGCCATGACCGAGGAGATCAAGGCCCTCCTCATCCAGGGCAACGCGGCCTTCGAGCAGCAGAAATTCGACGAAGCCCTGGCCTCCTACCAGCGGATCATGGTCAAATACCCCGACGCCTACATCATCTACGCAAATATCGGCAATTGCTACTTCTCCGAGGAGAAGTACGACCTGGCCGAAGAGGCGTATCTCAAGGTCCTGGAGAAGGCCCCCGGCGACGCCAACGCCATCATCGCCGTCGGCAACTGCTATTCCAACCGAGGCGATGCCGCCAAGGCCCTGGAGTGGTATGGGAAGGTCGAGTTCGAGAAGATCGACGATCCCATCGTCCTCTACAACTTGGGGACGAGCTATTACAACAACAGCAAGTTCGAAGACGCCCTGAAGTTTTACCTAAAGGCCGTCGAAAAGCAGAAGGAATCCCCGGATGCCCTGTTCCAGCTGGGATTGACCTATCTGAATCTCCAGAAAAACGCGGAATCCATCACGGCCTTCGAGGATTATCTGAAGGTCGACCCGGATTCCCCCCGGGCGGCCCAGGTCAAGGCGTTCATCGAATTCCTAAAGAAAAAATAGCGCGGCCCGTCGTGGCGCCGCGAAGGCGGAGTCCATGAACAAGAGAACGGGTGTCATTGTCCTTTTCCTGACGGCCGGCCTGGGGCTCCTGGCGGCCTACGGCGGCGGCGCCAAGGTGGTCCTGGACGCGGAGAGCAAGAAGTTCTACGACACGGCCAACATGATCATGACGCGCGAGGAGGTCAAGATCTTCAAGCGTCTCCCGGATCCGGAATCCCGGAAGGAGTTCATCGCCGACTTCTGGGCCAAACGAGACCCCAACCCCGACAACGACGTCAACGAATTCAAGGTGGAGTTCGAGAACCGGGTCGCGTATGTCACCAAGAGGTTCAAGACGGAAGGGGGACCCGGCTGGAACACGGACCGGGGCCGCATATACATCTTCATGGGACCGCCCGACAAGTTCCTGGAAGACTTTTCCCACGGCGACTCGACCATACGGGGGCCGATCCTCCGGTGGGTCTATTATAACTATATGCTGGTGATCGAGTTCGTTGACGAAAAAGCGAACGGCCAATACAGGATCCGGAGTTACGACGGGGATTTCTTCGGGGCCATCGACATCCTCAAGCTGGGCGCCTACGTGGGGACGAACGACGTCTTCCTGAAGAAAATCGTCAACTTCAACCTGACGTACGACCGGGCGGCCGGAGAGATCGAGGTCACCCTCCCGACCAAGCTCCTCAACTTCAAGGAGAACGAGGCGGGCAAGTTCCAGATCGACCTGCGCTTCAAGTTCTATATCTATGAAGGCCCCAGCCTCGGCAAAAAGACCCTGGAAGAGGAGCGTACCTTCGAGTCCACGACCCAGGAGCTCGGAGGCCTGAAGACCATCCCCTTCCGGTTCAGCGTCTCCCTGAAGCCCGGCACGAATTTCGTCGACGTCATCATCCAGGGGAAGCAGGGGACGGCCAGCAAGATCCGCAAGCTCTTCGAGATCAAAGCCTCGTCCTGAGGACAAAAAAAGGACCGCCCGGGAGGGCGGCCCTTTGCCGTTGGTTCAGATCTTGAGTGGCTACTTGACCTCGAAGCCGACCTTGGTCTGGCCCTTCAGCCCGGAAACCTTATCCGTGACATTGGCGAGAAGGACGTACTTCCCCGCGGATAGGGGCCTTTTCTCGGTGCGCTCGCCCTTATCGTCCTTGATCTGGAGCGTCTGAACGAGGGGCAGTTGCTGGTTGACGAGATAGGCCTCAAAGGCCGCCGGGGCCCACTTGATGGCCGCCTTGCCGTCTTCGCCCTGGACCTCGAAATTGACCTCGAGGTCGTTCACCGGCCGGACGGCGGCAGGATCCTTGACGGCCGCGCCGAGGACGAAGAAGAGGACCTCTAGGTTCTCGCCGGAAGCGATGCCGCCCGTCATGTTGGCCACGACCTTCATGGCGCCCCAAACGAGATACCCGCGGTGGATCGTGAGCCGCTGGTCGGACTCGACCTGCTCCAGCGTCTTGACGATCAACGGCTCCGTCAGCCAGAGGGCGGCCTGATTGGTCTCGGCCGCCGGCAACGAAACGTCGCAGTACGCGACGCTCATTTTCTTCATGTCGGGAGTGGTGAGGACCATGGCCAGCGTGTATTGGCCCGGGGACATAGCCCGGCCGAACGAGTACCAGTCTTCCTTCTCCGGATCATAGCCCGCGGCCTCGCTCTTCAGAACGGCCAGGAATTTCCCTCCGACCGAGGGCTTGAGCAGCGAGGTCTCTCCGGCCTGGAAAAATTGGAGGAAGACATTGATGGTGGTTTCCATTTCGCCCGAACCGGAGGCCGAAGGCGCGTAGCCGAGGTCCCCGTTTTTCGCCTTGAAGCAGAAGACCGGGTAGAAATTGCCGTCCTTGGCCGGAAGGATGAACTGTTTGAACAGGTTGAAAGGAATATCCTGCCGTCCCTGCCGGGTAGCCAGGCCTTCTTGGATCAGGGCCGCGACTTCTTTGGGCATCGAGGCTTTTGCCGGGGGCTTCACCTCTTGACCCTTGCCTTGGGTTCCGGACGCCGCCTGAGCGGAAACCGATGGCATGCTGATGACGGAGAGAAGCGCGAGGCCGGCCGCGATTGTTCTTAGAGCTTTCATTTTTCCTCCTATTGGAAATAAACCATTCCATTCCACCTCCCTAAAGAGCAATTCTCATGCCAACTTATACGGCAGAAGCTCTCTTACTCTCGAGAAAACCCGGCGGGAGGTGTAAAAGTCTTTTACAGCCTTTCAGCGAACCTTACGCCGCGTCTCCGGAGGCGGATCGAGTCAGCTAATATATCAAATTTCATTATTTTTTCAATCCTCGATAATTCCGGACGGCGTCGAGATGCTCGCCCAGGGTCCGGCTGAAGCGATGGCTGCCGTCGCCTTGGAGAACGAAGTAGAGGTATTTCTCCGGCGCGGGATTGAGGGCGGCGTCGATGGCCGGCTTGCCCGGATTGGAGATGGGACCGGGCGGCAAGCCGGCGTGTATGTACGTGTTGTAGGGCGAGGGGAACTTGAGGTCGCGGAGGAGAAGACGCCCGGCGTACTTGTTTTCGATCTTGAGGGCGTAGATGATGGTCGGGTCGCAGTCGAGCTTCATCCCGATCCGCAAGCGGTTATGGAAGACGGCTGAAACGAGCGGCCGTTCTTCGGGCAGGGCGGTCTCTTCCTCGATGAGCGAGGCCAGCGTGACGACGTCGCGGACGCTCATCCCGAGCTCCGCCGCCCTCACCCGGCGGCCCGCGTCGAAGACCTCGCGGAACTCGGCGACCATGGCCGCGACCAGCTCGGCCTCCGTCGCCTTCCGCGGGAGGAGATAGGTGTCCGGGAAAAGGTAGCCTTCGAGGTCTTTCGCCCGGCGGTCCCAGTCGGCGATGGGGCCGACGTCGAGCAGGGCCTGCCGGAAGGCCGCC
>Ga0315278_10004359_pt1 | contig 12744 bp, 11 predicted proteins | sample YL17G06_0_MG_FD_203880 | JGI IMG/M metagenome (GOLD analysis project Ga0315278, IMG submission 203880) | Sediment microbial communities from Yellowstone Lake, YNP, Wyoming, USA - YL17G06_0 | ecosystem: Environmental > Aquatic > Freshwater > Lake > Sediment | place: USA: Wyoming | collected...
GTTCCTCCTGGTGGGCATGGTCTATGAACAGACTCACACCCGTGAGTTCGGGGTTTACGGCGGCTTGTGGAAGGTCATGCCAATCTTCGGGACGGTGATGCTGATCGTCTCGCTCTCTTCGATGGGTCTGCCCGGGTTGAACGGGTTTATCGGTGAGTTTGCGATCCTGCTGGGCGCCTTCGGGTCCACAGCAATCGGCTCACCCTGGTTCGCCGGGCTGGCAGCGGCAGGCGTCATCATGGCTGCCATTTACATCCTGTACATGTTCCAGAAGATCTTCCTCGGTCCTGAAGGCTCGATTGTCAAAGAGGTCAAGGAGCACGGGCACAGCCTGCGCGACCTGAACTGGCGCGAGATCGTCACTATGGCCCCCCTGCTGGTACTCATCTTCTGGATCGGGCTGTATCCAAAACCGTTCTTTGAATTGATGGCACCGGCTGTGGAAAAACTCCTGGTCGCGTTCCATTAGAGGATAGGGAAGAGATTATGACGCTATCCGATCTGCGCACCATTCTGCCGGCTGTAGTGCTGGTCACCTGGGCCTGCTTGCTTCTGTTGCTTGACCTGTTCATCCCCCGCGGGCACAAGGGCTGGACGGCATTGCTGGCAGCATTTGGTCTGGCTGCAGCGCTGGGTCTCAGCCTCGCCCAGGCAGGTCGTGAAATGACCGCTTTTGGCGGGATGGTGGTGCTGGACGGCTTCTCTTCCTTTCTCAACGTTTTGTTCCTGGCGAGCGGATTGTTTGCCATCGCCCTTGCCTACGGCTACCTCAAGCGCTTGGGTCTTGAGCGCGGCGAATATTATGCCTTGCTGCTTTTCAGCATCACCGGCATGCTGTTGATGTCGCAGGCGACCGACCTGATCGTCACCTTCCTGGCGCTGGAATTGCTTTCCATCCCACTCTATGTGCTGGCAGCCTTTGCCCGTCCGCGGGCGGACTCGGAGGAGGCCGGTCTGAAATATTTCCTGCTGGGCGCCTTTGCCACCGGCTTCGTGGTCTTCGGTATTGCCCTCATTTTCGGTGCCACAGGGACTACCGCATTGAACGGGATAGTGGCAGCCGTAGCGGGGGGAAGCGCGACGAATTATCTCCTGCTCACCGGTGCGGCGCTGATCCTGGTGGGGTTCAGTTTCAAGGTGGCGGCAGTGCCGTTCCATATGTGGACGCCGGATGTTTACCAGGGAGCTCCCACCTCGGTGACCGGTTTTATGGCAGTTGGCGCCAAGGCAGCCGGGTTCGCGGCGCTGTTAAGGATCTTCGTTACCGCACTCCCCTCCCTCGAATTGGACCTGGTGCCGGTGCTGTGGGGGCTCGCGGCTCTTACGATGGTGGTGGGCAACCTGGTTGCCATCTCCCAGACCAACATCAAGCGTATGCTGGCATATTCCAGCATCGCCCACGCAGGATACATCCTGATGGCCTTTGTGGCTTATGGCAACCCGAAGGTGGCAGGCGACGCGGTCGCTTCAGCACTGTTCTACCTGCTGGCTTATGCCCTCACTTCCTTCGGAGCCTGGGCGGCAGTCATTGCGCTTGAAAAGGCCGATGGCAAGGGCCTCGAGATCAGCGACTTTGCCGGCCTGGGGCGCAAGCGCCCGCTGCTGGCGGCAGCGGTGACGGTGTTCATGCTCTCGCTGACCGGCATGCCACCCACACTGGGATTGGTGGGCAAGTTCTATCTATTCCGCACAGCCATCGAGGGCGGTTTTATCGGGCTGGCGATCATCGGGGTGTTGACCTCGCTCGTTTCTGCATACTACTACCTGAGGGTGGTGGTGATGATGTATATGCGGGAAGGTAACTCGGAAACAGTGCGTGAACCCTGGCTGGATCTCACCTGGGGTCTGACCGCCCTGGCAACGGTCATCCTGAGTTTCGTCCCGATGGCACTCTTCGCCTGGGCCAGTGGAGCGATATTGAAATTACCCTGATCTGGTCCTCAATGCTTGAATAAAAAAAACAGGACAGCGATGTTGAGCTGTCCTGTTTTTTGTCTTACCGAAGATCAGCATGGTGGTGGTTCTTTGGGAAAACCTCTCAGACCGTTGTTAATGCCGTGTACTAATCCGCATTTTTGGATGATGTCTTTTCCCTTGCTACAAGTTCGCGTCGTAAAGTCTTGCCGATCAGGGATTTCGGCAGACTGTCCAGGAACTGGATGTGTTTTGGAACTTTGTAGCCAGTCAGTTTTTCGCGGCAGTATTCACGCAGTTCCTCGGCAGAGATGGTTTTTCCCGCTCGCAGAACAACCCATGCCTTGACTGCCTCGCTCTGGTGGGGATCCGGTACTCCGGCCACGCTGACTTCGATGACTGCAGGATGGGTGGCGATCACTTCCTCCACTTCGCGCGGCCAAACCTGGAATCCGCTGGGTTTGATCACATCTTTTTTTCGGTCAACAATGAACATATACCCATCTTCGTCCAGGTAGCCCAGGTCGCCGGTATACAACCAGCCATCGCGGATGGTGTTGGCCGTTTCGGTCGGTTTACCCCAATATTCCTTCATCAGCTGCGGGGCGCGCAGGAGGAATTCGCCCACCTGGTTTGGAGGCAAATCTCCTTCCCCGGTTTCGGCATTTACGACTCGGAGCTCAACATCCGGCACCGGTATACCGACTGCGCCGGGTTTGTACAATCCCATCGTTGGTGTTGTTATGGTGGCCATCATCGATTCGGTCATGCCAAACCCCTCGATGATCCGCCCTCCCGTGACTTTCTCGAAGCGTTGTTTGGTTTCTATCAGGAGTGGTGCTGCTCCGGAGATGTTCAACTTGAGTGATTTTAAACTGACCTTGCCCGCCTTTACTTTGGGATGATTGAGCAGGGCATTAAAGAGAGTAGGGACGCCGGGAAGAAATGCCGGTTTGGTCTTTTTGATGGTTGCCAGCATATCATCCATGTCGCGTGGATTGGGTACGATTGCCAGGGGCGTGTGCGAGACCAGGCCGGCCGGGAACACACCGGCCATTCCATAGACGTGGAACAGAGGCATGTTGAGCATGATAATGTCGTCCCAATCCTTCAAGACATTCGCAAACCAGGCGTTTAATTGCATGCCCGAGATGAGAAGGGAGTGATGGGTGCCGATGGCAATTTTGGCTGTCCCGGTGGTACCGCCGGAGAACAGCATGATGGCGCTATCATCTGGCTGGACGATCACCTGCGGAGGGGACGTGCCGGCATGCTTGTGGAGCAAGTCCGCCAGCCACAGGTCGCCGGGTTGCAGGCTGACACGGTCACCTTCCTTTTTCTCCTTGAGCAGGGTGAATAATATGCGCAGGGTGGGTGGCAGATATTCCTTGATGTTCGTGACGATGACATTGCGAATCTTGGTTCGCGCCTGAACCGCTTTAACCTTGCTGTAATAGCGCGTCATAACCACCACGGTTTCCGCCTCGCATTCCTGAAATGCATGTTCAAGTTCATTCCCGGTGTAGAGCGCGTTCAGCGGAACGGCAATCCCTCCGGCCTTCCAGGTGCCGAGCATGGTCAGCACAAGTTGCGGCGTATTTGGCAGGACCATTGCCACGCGGTCCGTCTTCTTTACGCCCAATTCGATCAGCGCGTTGGCAAAGTCGTTGCTCAATTGCTCCAATTGGGCGTATGTCATTACCGAACCTTTGAAAATCAGGGCCGGATGATTGGGACGCTGGGAGGTTGTTTCTTTGACGATATTGAGCAGTGTTTTTTGGGGATAGGGCTGTAATGTGTGCGGAACACCAGCATCGTAGTGCTTAAGCCACGGTTTTGCGGTCATTTTCATCTCCTCTGTTCAGGTTGAGAGGGTCTTGTTCGAAGAGAATGTCAACCTTTGCGTTTTCGAAATCGTCCCTGCGCAGTGCCCGTAGGGGAATTCGGAAACACCTGCTAAAGACGACGATCTGCAGTCGCAATCCTGGTTTGACAAGGCAGTGTGGCTCTCATGTTCTACAATCACTATACAACATTGTGAATAAAGTTACAATATCTGCTGACCTCGCTCTTCTCGGCTTACTACTACCTGCGGGCGGCGCGCTGATCAAGTTGTTCAAGTCAGTTTGCGAATTCCCTTGCTTCTCCCCGGAATAAAAAAAGGCAGGTAAAGAACCTGCCTTTCATAGTATCCTTCTTTCAGTTCGTCCTATTTTTGTCCGCCATTCCCGTTTCGATGGCCATTGCCTCGATCTTGCCGATGCCCTTTGCCATGGTCCCTGGATTCTGCGGAGGCTTCGGTGGATGAAGACGAGTCTTGATCATCCGCCCTTCCCGATACGATGCTGCCCAGGTTCTGCCCATGCTCAATATTGACTGCATGGCGGAGTTGACCCCAGTTTGCCACCGATGTTCCATCCGGGAGGATGATTGCGTTAAAATCTCCCGTGCTCTTTGCCGTGAGGATCTGGTCGAGTAGTGTTGCATCGCCTCCAAGCGTGGTTGCCAGCCAGCATGCCTGCGCAATTACACCGTATCCGAAACCAGCTTCCCGGTAGGCAGTCAATTGGTCTAAGGTGACCCCGGGCGCAGTTCCAAAAAATATTCCCAACATCGACAGCACGCGTGGATAGGAGCCCGATTCCAGGAGGTCATCCGGTTCGATTTCGAGCGGAGTGGAGATCATGGCTTCATTCGCAGTGATCAGGCCCATTTCCAGGGCTGTCGCCAGGTCGAGGCTGACGACCTGTGGGACGCCCAAGAGATCGGTCAGCGAGACCTCGAGCGCGGTGATCCCGGTCAATGAATCGGTAACGAAGACCAGGCCGGTCACCAGGCCGCTTGTCAAGAGGGCAGCAGGAACAGCAGGATCAGCAGGAGCTTCGATTTCCACGTTTTGCCCGATCATCTCCGCATTGGGGATGACCAACTCCAGGGTGATCGCAGTTTCCAGGCTGATGCGTGCCTTCTGAACCTGGCTGGCATCGTCCTGGTATGTGACAAGCACGGTCGTAATGCTAGTCATCGCATCCGTGGAGAAGGCGATGCTCAGGATGGTTCCGGTACCCGGAGTGCCCGATGCTTCAGCCGCTTGTGCCGGCCTGGCGGGCAGGCTGGCAAGCAGGGCAACGAGCAGCCCAATGGAAAAAAGTCTCATGCGGGTCATTAATGTCCTCCTTCTGATAATCCTTTTCAGCCGAATATCCCTGCGACGCAAACGCGAACACGACTCTGCACGTTGATCTCCAACGCGTTAAAGGATATTCCAAGAATAGTGTAGCACAGGAACTTTCCCATGGTGCTTACAGAATTGTAAGACACGATTATTCCAGATCCATAAACTGATAACAGACTGCCATCAGTTACCGGGAATGTTCGTTGTTGTTCCTGATCTCATCCTGCTTGCGTTTCGACAGGGGGATGTGGGTTTGAATCCTTGATAGCAGGGGTGTTACGCGTTGCCGGTAATGAATTTCAGCAGCCACAGAAGATCCAAGGCGCAATTAGGATAATTATGGTAAAATACATCTTCTAAATATATATACATTAGGCAACCTTAAAGGATGAAATGATGGGAAAAAGAACATTCAGCTCAGTAGTATCCGTTTCAGGCGTTTTCGTTCCGTTTTTATTCGCCGTGATCCTCTTCCAGGCTTTCAGCGTTACGCCGGTGGCTGCACAGACTGCCCCCTGCGTGGACCCTTTCACAGGGGCGGCTTGCACGCCCACGCCCCCGCCCAATTGCGGGCTGCCGGGCCTGCCTCCCTGTGGCAATCCGCCTGACAACACACCCACTCGTGTGGTCGTTTACCCAACCAGGCCTCCCCGCCCGACCTCCACTCCTTCGGCCACAGCCACGACCATTTTCACAAGCACAGCGACAGCCACTCCAACGGATACTGTCACCCCCATCCCCACGAGCACTCCATTCCCCAGCCCCACTCCCAAACCACCCTTGCCCCCGCTGCTGGCACCCCTCCCCAACCTGATCGGACTGTTTCATCCTCCGGAAAGCCTGGTGAGCATGCTTCCGGATTGGTTAAGTCCCGATAATATCAAGATGACCGACGTGGAGATCACCCAGGCCATCCAATGCCTGCACAATCCCTCCTGTCCCGACAACTCGGTCGCGCTCTATTCAGGAAAGATCACCTTGGTGCGCGCCTATGTGCGCCTTTCAGCCGGGCCGGATAGTAGCGTCAATTCGATCGGCGGCGCTCTCTGCTACGGCAACACTGGTGCGGGCGGTTGCTCGAACCCGATCCTGCCAGTTAATAAGATAACGGTTTACAAGGTCAGTGACGTGGTTGGCTTCGCCCGCTACGATGCCCTCCTGACTCTGGATTTCATCCTGCCACCCAGCTACGTCTCGGGGTTCACCACCCAGAACCTGACGGTTTATGTGAACTATAAATTTCAGGACCTGCCGGGAGAGGCATTCTATAAGGACAACTACAAGGTCCTCTCCTACCAGGTGACACCCTCCGAACCGATCTATGTCAAATTTCACCCGGTCCAGAACAAGGGCGTTCTTCCGCCTGCTTTCGAATGGGCCACTCTGACAGACTACCTGTCCAAATCGTATCCCACCGGGCAGTTTTACCCCTCCCTGGGCATCCCCCTGTACGGCAAGGATTATCCCTGGACCACACCCGGGGGAGGCTGCGGCATGGGCTGGGGTAACCTGCTCAAAGACCTGTGGTACCTGCGCGGTGGTTCGGGGCCGATCGCATACGGCGAGGTACCGGCTTCAACCATCACCAAGTACGGAGGCTGCGGCTATATGGGCGCGCCGGAAGCTGCTGGGCAGGTTGGTAATTCCTCAGATGGTCGGGTAGCCGCCCAGGAGGTGGGTCATACCCTGAACCTGCCGCATATCCCCGGCTGTGGTGCGGGCGGTCCGGATATGAGCTATCCCAACTCGAACGGGTTGCTGGATGAGTACGGTATCAATCCCTACAGCCTGTATGTCTATTCCCCCAAGTGGGCCTACGATTTCATGGGCTACTGCGGCGGAGATTATACGAATACCTGGACCTCGATATTTACCTATCAGGAGATCGCCGCCTTGCTGCCCAGTGGGGCATTCCAGCCCGGCAAATATGCCCTGGCTGCCCCCATCAGCCTGCAGCAACCTGAGAGGGTCCTGGTTGGATCGGGTATTCTCAGCCCCACCAGCGCCAGCCTGACCCAGGGATATTACCTGATCGACAGGACTTCCTTCAATGCCCTGACCCCCGATGCCGGACCTTATTCCGTCGAACTGCTGGATGGCTCCGGGCAGCTGCTCTATTCCCAACATTTCGACCTGGTCCAACTAAGCAACGATGACCCCCAGATCGAGGGCGACTTCCGGCTTGTGCTGCCCTGGACGGACGGTGCAAAGGAAGTGGTCTATAAGTATCAGGACCTGGTGATCGGTCAGTCAATTGCCAGCGCCCATGTCCCCAGCCTCGAGCTCACCTCCCCGGTCGGCGGGGAAACCTGGGCTGCCAGCGGGCAGCAGACGATCACCTGGACGGCTGCAGACGCCGATCACAATCCCATGTCTTACATGGTCCAGTACAGCACAGATGCTGGCATTACCTGGAGCATCCTGGCAGCCAACCTGACGGACCCCAGTTTCACTTTCGATGGGGATTACCTGCCCGGCAGCGATCACGGGATCATCCGGGTCATTGCCACGGATGGATTCAACAACGCCTCCGTCGATTCCAACCAGATCTCGGTGGCGGCAAAAGCACCACTGATCGCCATCACTTCCCCGGCGGAGGCGGCCTCGGTTGATTTTGGCGCGCCGCTCATTATGCAAGGCGCTGGAACGGACCTGCTGGATGGTCCCATCACCAACGGAGAACAATACTCCTGGTCATCCAACAAGGATGGCGCCCTGGGGAACAGCAACCTGCTGATCCTTTCCAACCTCTCGGCAGGCGAGCACACCCTTACCCTGAGCGTTCAGAATTCCAACGGGCTGGTTTCGACCGCTTCAGTTCACGTCACGGTTAACCTACCGGACACTTCTACCAATTCGAATCGGGTCGGGTTGTCAGATTACCTGCCATTGGTGCTGCTGGTTGCAGCCCTGGTGGGTGTTGTCGTAATCGCGGTCGTTCTCATCAGCAGGAGAAAGAAGAAAACGGCTTGAACTGCATCGCCCGTACAACTTGAAATAAATAATCAAGGCTCTCTTAAGATGCCGGTGGGATCGGATTGGTGTAGGTTTTGAAATTCGATTCCCCGGCATTTCCAACCTGCCCGCTTCCAGCTTCAGGGGATTCCCCGGCGCTTTGACTGTAAAGCGAGTGATCAGGTATTAAAATAATTCTGGAGAGCCATCAGCCCTCAGATAATTTCCAGATCTCACAATCCTTGCCCGGTTCGACAGAAACGACCTTTCTATCGGAACCGGACATTTGTTTAAAAAAGCCTTCGAACAAGCCAACGACATAGAAAGAGACGGATTGGGTGCCGTGCAGTCCGAGGGCAGAAAGTTCCTCATAGATGTGGTTGCCGATAATTTGTATGCTGCCGGGGGCGGGCATCTGCAACTCGTTGATGAACCCGAGTTCAACCAGGATGGCCCCGCTGCGGCGGGCAGCCTCCTCTTCCGGCAGGCTGAGCGGCAGCATTTCGATCATGGCAATCGCAGCCCGCTGACCGGCTGTGCGCAGGACCGCTTTTGCCCCGTGCGGGCCGATCAACTGCTCCAGGCTCTCAGTGACATACAACAGGGATTTCAGGCTGATCTCGCCATCAATCATTGCGTTGGGCTCCTCAAGATTATTTTTCTATCATCTATTTGCATTATACAACAGGCAAACCTGCTGCGAGATGCGCAGGTGGTTGCCACCGGTGAAGGTGCTGTCAAAATCAACCCCGCCTCTCTCCTGTGTCCTTCGGAATATGAGTGGAAAGAGGATGGTCGCTCTCTGAAAAACCGGACAACACGATCAATACATGCACCTGCCCCTGACCGGCGTTACGCCAGTGGTGGCTCAGGTGGGCGGCAAATAACAGGCTGTCACCAGGGGCGAGCAGGAAATAATGTTCCTCCACCCGGTATTCAAGGCTGCCGGTGAGGCAGAAGACAAACTCGTGACCGGTATGCACCAGCGGTGCCGGGCCGCTGTCGGCGCCGGTCTCGAGGGTCAGCACAAAAGGTTCCACCCTGCCGGTGAATTTTTCTCCGCCCAATCCCTCCCAGGCGCCGCGTACGATCGGCAGGCGCGGGCGGTCAACGGCGCGCAGATATATCACCTGCTCTTTTTCCACGGGTGCGCCAAAGAAAGCCGTCACCGGTATATCGAGCGCATCCGCAAGTTTATACAGCGTGCTCACCGAGGGGGAGGACCTGCCTCTTTCGATCATGCTCAACGCGTTGGCAGAGAGCCCGCTGGTTTTTGCCAGGGCGCGCATGGAAATGTTGTGCGCCTCCCGCAACTGCCTCAATTTGGTGCCTACATCCACAGGGTTCTTTTCGACCATTCGCTGCTCCTGAAACTTTCGGGGAATTATATCATTCGGGTCAGGTGGTCTTGATTTCCTTTCTCCGATAAAGAACAATCACAATATATTGTGGCATCATTATTATTTGTACATTTGTTTACAAAGTGTCACCTATTCCACTGCATACGGCAGTTCACACTGAGGTTCGTCATGCCAATCTTGTGACAAACTTCACATTCAAACGAAGTTGAAAGAGATTATAGTAACCCAATAATCATATATATGCATATCCGAATTACCGAAGGAAGATGAGCGCCCATGGAAATCTCCCCCCTGCGCCAGGAAGTCACCATCCTGCATGCTGAAGTCTGTTCGGCACTTGCCGACCCCACCCGCATCCTGATCCTGTATGCCCTGTCGGAAAAACCTTTCAATGTGAATGACCTGGCCAATACCCTCGGCATTCCGCAACCCACCGCCTCACGTCATCTTAAGGTGCTGCGTGATCGCAACCTGGTCACAGCCACCCGCCTGGGCACCAGTGTGGAATACGTGCTCGCTGACCACCGCCTGGTGGAGGCGCTCGACCTGTTGCGCGGCGTGATGCGCGATCGCATCTCCCAGCGTGCCAACATCGTACTGGAAGCAAGTGTAGAAAGTTGAACCGTTCGCCAGCCAGGCATTTCATGCCAGGCGGTGTGCGCTACTGTTCTTGAAATAAATATCCTTCCCATATTTCATTTCTGACTTAAAGGAGTCCACAATGCCAAATTTTGAAGCAAACCTCCCCGAAAGCATTCTGAACCTCATCGGCGGGAGGCCGGTAAAGAATAAACTCTCCATGGTTGTCCTGAGCGGCGACCTCGACAAGGTGATGGCAGCCTTGATCATCTCCACCGGCGCGGCCGCTTCCGGCATGGAAGTGACCATGTTCTTCACCTTCTGGGGCATGAAAGCCATCCAGAAGGACGGTATCCTCACCGGCAAGAGTCTATTTGGGCGCATGCTTGGCTTGATGAACCGCGGCGGCTTGAAAGCCATCGGTCCCAGCCGGCTGAACATGGGCGGCATGGGTCGCTGGATGTTCAAGTTGATGATGAAGCAAAAGGGTGTCACTTCCCTGGATGAGCTCTATGAGAACGCGGTTGACTTGGGAGTGAAAATGATGCCATGCCAGATGAGCATGGATGTGATGGAATACGACCCCAAGAATGATTTCAAACCCAATGTGACCGAGCCGGTTGGCGTGGCGAAATTCTTGGAAGAAGCCGCTGAAAGCCGCGTCACCCTCTTCATTTGATCGGAGAAAGAAAATGTCAGACACCCCCATAAAATCCCTCGACCTGAAAGGCTTGCTCTGCCCGATGCCCATCATCAAGGTTGCCCGGGCGATCAAGGATATTGGCTTGGGCGAGACTCTCGAAGCCTTTGCCACCGACCCCGGTGTGATGGCAGATTTCCCCGCCTGGTGCCGCTCCACCGGCAATGAGCTGGTATCGCTCGAGAAGCAGGAAAAACTTTTCCGCTTCGTAGTCCGCCGCAATAAATAGGCGAACCCTCGCATCGACCTTAGAGGTACTCATGACCTTCCTGTTATTGACGCAAATCCTGGCAGCCTGCGCAGCCCTCTTCTGCATCGCCCTTTTCACTGTCCGGTTACGGACCTTCGTGCGGCTGGCCCTCCCTGTTGACCGCTCGCTTCTGAAAGGCAACCCGAATTCCGGGGTTGCCTACGCCCTGTCAGCGGGCATGCTGCCGTGGGCAAAGGAATCCACCCGCCGGCACGCCTTAGCATACCTGCGCGGGGTGGGTTTTCATTTGACTGTCTTCCTTGTGCTGGCGCTCTTCGTCTTCAGCCCCTGGCTGGGATTGGTCCCGCCATCCATCCGGCTTGTTCTTGCGCTCATCTGCGCCTTCGGGTCATTGATGGCACTGCTGGGGTTTATCGCCCGTTTCATTGAGAAGAGCCTCAAGGCGCTCAGCACGCCGGATGATTATTTTGCCGTCCTGCTGGTCAGCCTGTTCCTGGGCTGCGCAGCTGCGATGTTGTTGAATCCCGCAATCTTGCCACCCTTCTACCTCACCAGCGCTTTGCTGTTCGTTTACATGCCGCTCGGTAAGATCAGGCACTGCATTTACTTTGTGTTCTCGCGCCTGTTCTTCGGTCGCTTCTTCGGTCGGCGGGCTGTGCTGCCTCACAGCCAGCAAGGCAAGGTGGCAGCATGAGCACCAAGGTTGAAACCGCCCTCGAAGTGCTGCAGAAGCAGCTCAACCAGCCCCTGGTGGCTGCCCTTGAAGTCTGCGCCCGCTGCGGTATTTGCACCGAAGCCTGCCATTATTACCAAGCGGAGCCCGTGGAGGCGCACATGCCTTCCATGCGCGCCGAGCAACTGCGCCAGGTCTACCGCTCCAAGCACGACTGGCTGGGGAGGCTTTTCCCCGCCTGGACGGATGCACGTCCGTTGACCGAGGAAAAACTCACCGCCCTGGCGGAGATGGCATTCACCCGCTGCAGCCTTTGTGCGCGCTGCACGGTCAACTGCCCGATGGGCGTGGATACGCCCCTGATGATGAGCGCCGTACGCGCCATGGCGACCGCCACTGGCAATGCCCCGGAAGTGCTGGAAATGCTCGCCGATGCTGCCATCGAAAAAGGGCGCGATCCGTCGTTGTACCTGGATTTCTACCTGGAAAGCATCCAGGAATTGGAAAAGGAACTCCAGCAGCTTACCGGTGATCCGCAGGCCCGCATCCCGGTGCAAAAGAAGGGCGCCCGCAAGCTGTATGTGGCTCTGGCAGGCGCGCATACCATCCTGCCGGCTGCCGCCATCTTTGCCGCAGCCAAGGAAGACTGGACCCTGAGCATTTTCGAGGCCGCCAATTATGGTGTCTTCCTGAACGATGCCTCCCGGGCAAAGGCCATCTGCAAGCGCATCGTTGACGAGGCCAATGCCCTAGGGGTGGAGGAGATCATCATCTCGGAATGCGGGCATGCCTACTATGCCATGCGCTGGGTGGCTCCCAATTGGTTTGGCGAAGACTTTAGATTCCGGGTCACCAGCATCGTGGAAGTGATCGCCGATTACATGCAACGCGGCTTGCTAAAACTGGACCCGACCGCCAACCCCGAACCCATCACCTACCACGACTCCTGCAACCTGGGCCGCAAAGGGGGTGTACTGGAAGAACCGCGCCGGGTTATGCAGGCTGTCAGCACGAATTTTATCGAAATGACCCCCAACCGCGAGGAAGCTTACTGCTGCGGAGGCGGGTCGGGGCTGGTGGCGAACCCGGATGTCTTCGACCTGCGCATGCTGGCTGGCAAGCCAAAACTGGAGCAGGTTCAGCGGACGGGCGCCACCATCGTTGCGGCGGCCTGCG
>Ga0315278_10004361_pt1 | contig 12742 bp, 12 predicted proteins | sample YL17G06_0_MG_FD_203880 | JGI IMG/M metagenome (GOLD analysis project Ga0315278, IMG submission 203880) | Sediment microbial communities from Yellowstone Lake, YNP, Wyoming, USA - YL17G06_0 | ecosystem: Environmental > Aquatic > Freshwater > Lake > Sediment | place: USA: Wyoming | collected...
GGATCCATGATAACGCCGCACTTGGTCTGGAAGTTATAGACTATCGTGTCTCCGGTAATGACCCCCTTGGCATCCTCAAGCCTGGCGTTGCCTTCGGCCCGGGCTTCCTTGGTCAGGTTATTGACGACCACCTTATCGCAGGTAAGTTTTGAGCCGCCGTAAACGATCACGACGTTGCCGGTCGCGCTTGCCTCATTATTCTCGGGCAAATACTCGATGACATCGCCGTTAATGATGGTAGCTGAAAGCGGCAGAGCCTTGTTTTCATCTTTCTCCTGCGCAGCCAAAGCGGCATCTACCTGCTCTTCTTTGCTATTCACGGCATCCTGCGCGCAAGCCAAAGCAAAGGTTCCCACGAATATTATTACAATAATCGGGATCCTCAATATTTTTGCGCTCATCTTATTAATATTCAATCCGTATCCGATCATGAAACAATGCCCTCTTTGGCCAGGATCGCAGCACCATAAAGCCCTGCGTCACTGCCAAGCTTTGCCTTTACAACGCTTACGTGCCCTGACTGAACATGCATAGCCCGGCTCTTGATCGTTTCCTTTACCTTATCAAAAAGCACCTTCCCCGCCCCAGCCACCCCTCCGCCTACAACTATAATATCGGGGTTCAAAAGATTTACTACCCCTGCCAAGGCTATACCCAGCCGCGTACCGACACTGCCCCAGAGTTTAACAGCCTTTCTATTATTCTTATTTGCAAAGCTGCTCAACTCTTCAAGCGTTATCCGCCTTCCAAATACAGCTTCTGCCTGGCGCTCGATCTTCTTATTGCCGATATAAACTTCAAGGCAGGCAGCGCCTCCGCAATTGCAACGCGGCCCGTATTCATTAATGGGCATGTGCCCGAATTCACCCGCCGCAAAATTCGAGCCCCGGTAAAGCCTTCCGTCAAGGATCAATCCGCCGCCCACTCCGGTGCCCAGCGTGATACAGATGGCGTTCTTTGCGCCGCGGGCCGCGCCCAGCCTATGCTCGGCCAGGGCCGCAAGGTTAGCGTCATTATCAATAAATACAGGGAGTTTGATCCTGCTGTGCAAGACCGCCCGGAGCCGGACCTGTTTCCATCCGGGGATATTAGGCAAGAATCGCACCAGCCCCTTTTCCACATCAACAGGGCCGGGTAAACCCACCCCTATTCCAATCACTGATCCCTTGCTTAAGGAATTGCCCTCTATGATCTTATTAACCGACTTTACTATAGCAGAGATCAACTCTTCTTTTCTTGAGAAACTTTCCGTCTCCAGGACCCGGCGGTCCTTTATCCTGCAGCCGGCATCTAAAAGAGCTATCTTTAAATTTGTCCCGCCCAGATCTATAGCGACTAAAAAGCCTTTATTCATTCGTTGTATTTTATATTAAAAAACCCGAATTTGCAAATTAAATTATCTTATTTTTTATCCAAAGGCATGGAACAGACCCTGTTTTTGCCGGTCTGCTTTGCAAGATAAAGCGCCTGGTCAGACCCCTCGACCAGGGCCTCAGTGCTGGCGCCGCTTTCGGGGAGAGTGGCTACGCCTATACTTATGGTCACTTTGACATCCTCGTCATACGCCTTAATTTCTTTGGCCTCGACTGCCTGCCTGATACGCTCGGCGATAAAATACGCCTTCTGCTTATCAGTCTCAGCCAAAACCGCCACCAGCTCCTCCCCTCCGTAGCGGCCGATAAAATCCATCTGCCTGACACTCTCCTTGATGGTGGCGGTGACCTCCTTTAATATTACATCCCCAACTAGATGGCCATAGCGGTCATTGTAACTCTTAAAGTTATCGATATCGATCATCAAGAAACCCATCCCGTAACCGAACTCCTCTGAACGCTTTATCTCTTCGGCAAGCCTGTCCATAAAATACCTGCGGTTAAATACATTTGTCAGGGAATCCGTAACGCTTAACTCTTGCACTTCTTTATAAAGAATGGCCCTCTTCATAGCTGAAAAGAACTGCTGGGCCAGGATCGTGAATCTCTCTTTATCCTCCCCCTTTATATCCTTGACCAGAAGATATCCGGAAATGTTCCTATCTATCTTTAAAGGGAAGACACTGTAATCCTTGTAAAGCTTAAGGTTAGTGCTGGGGGCGACAAACTGGCAATCCCCGGCCTCCAGATACCTCGAAAGGTTATCCCTGAATATTGCAAATATCTTATCCCCCTCAAGGGCCTGGCGCAAGCCCTTGGTTATATCATAAAGTGCTAATGTCCGCTCAAGCTCCTTGCTTAATCTAAAGATCTCTTCCTTTAGATCCTTGTTTATGCGGGAGGCGGCCTTGATCTGGTCCTTAAAGCTGCGGGCAGTGGCCCTCTTCTTGGCAAGGATCAGTCCCAACGTACGGGAAAGGGTAACGGACAAAAATACAAGTGTCATAAAAAGGAAAATTATATACAACATACCCGGTTTCTTCCTTTTTGCTTTGCGTCATAAAGGGCGATATCGGCCCTTGAAATAAGTTCGACCTCCTCCGCCGCGTCGGCCGGGAACGTCGCTACCCCGACAGATACAGTGACAGAAGTATGCTGCCTGCGCAAAAGCACCTTCTCCTGCGCGACCCTGCGCCGTATCGCCTCGGCAACAAGGGCCGCCTGCTTCTTGTCCATGCCTGAGAGGATTATGCTGAACTCCTCCCCCCCGAAACGCGCAGCCGTATACCTGAACGTGCCTATACACTCCCTTATCGCCTCGCTTATCCTGCGCAGGACGATATCGCCGGCAGTATGGCCGAACTTGTCATTATATTTCTTGAAAAAATCAATATCCAGCATCAAAAGCGAAAAGGCCTCCTTCTGGCGCCCCGACCTCTTGCACTCCTCCTTAAGGAAACCCATGAAAAAACCTTTGGTATGAAACCCGGTAAGGCTGTCATGTATCGCAAGCGCCTGGGTATTCTGGAACAACTCGCTGTTCTCCAACGCCACTGCCCCCATATCGCATATGGTCGTCAGGAACCTCAGGTCATCCTGCGAATAAAATCCAGAGTCCGGATGGTCAAGCCTTAAAATGCCCAGGAGCCTCTGGCCGTTCATGAATGGCGCGCTTATAAGCGACGCCACCTGCCTTACTTCGCGGGGTTTGTGTTTGCTCAGGTCAAAACGGAAATCCTTCCTTACATCCTCTATAAAAAGCGGATTGGAGTGCCTTAACACCCACATGTCGAATATATCCCCCTCCTTGGCCTTTATAACAAGGCCGGAGTCCTCCTTCCTGCTCTTAAAAAGGACCAGCTTCTGATGTTGGGTATCGACAAGATATAAAAGGCAGGTGCCCCTGTTGGAGGCAATAAAAGAAAAGGCGATCGAAGCGATCCGTTCGGCCACCGAATCAAGCTTAAGGTCGGAGTTGACCTCCTCGACCACTTCCTTGAGGTTATTGTAACGCGCTATCTTTTCATGGATCGCGGCGTTCTTTTTGTACTGGCTGGCGTTCTCATTGCCAAGGACATTCATCCTCTCTTCCAATTTCTGGATCTCGGCTTCAAGTTCATATCTTTGGGAGAGGCTTCTTTTGACAAGAACGGCAAAGACGCAAAAAACGATAAAATAGTAAAATATGGCTACGCGGACGGTTATAGGGCGGGTGTGGATGCCGAAGTAGATAGGCAGAACGAAAATGAATATTATATACAATATGCCAAGGACCGCTACTCTTAAGGCCTGGGGTATTCCTTGCGGGGAATTAGCCATTGATATAGGCGCTCGCTAAACGATCGTTTCCTCAGTTTCCTTATTAAAAAAATGCACCTTGCTCATATCAAAGACCAGGTCCATATCCTGATTAACCTTGGGACGGTCATGAGCGCCTACGCGCGCGATAAAGGTGTGCTTTCCGGTATTAAGATAAAGGTAGACTTCCGAACCGATGGGCTCGTATACTTCACAGTTAGCCCTTACGATATTCTCAGGCGGGGCTTCAGAAACAAAAAGCTTATCATATATGTCTTCTGAACGTATCCCGAAAATAACATCCTTGCCGGCATAGGGCATGAGCTTTGGGTACATATCCTCGACAAGCTTAACAAGGATCTTCCCCTCGTCAAAATAAAACCGCCCTTCCTTCTTGATTATCCTGCCGTTCATGAAATTCATAGGCGGTGAGCCGATGAACCCGGCGACGAATTTATTATTCGGATGGTCATATACGGCAATTGGGTCGGCGTACTGCTGAAGTATCCCGTCCTTCATGACCGCGATGCGGTCCCCCATGGTCATAGCCTCGACCTGATCGTGAGTGACATATATTATGGTAGTCTGAAGCCTTATGTGCAGCTTATGTATTTCTGTGCGCATCTGCACGCGCATCTTGGCGTCCAGGTTGCTTAAAGGCTCGTCAAACAAGAACACTTTCGGCTTCCTGACGATCGCCCGGCCCACGGCCACGCGCTGCCTCTCGCCTCCGGAAAGCTCTCTTGGCCGGCGGTGCAGCAGGCGCTTTATCCCTAATATATCGGCTGCTTCATTGACACGCTGGATTATCTCCTGCTTCGGAATGTGCCTCAGGCGCAGGCCGAAAGACATGTCCTCAAAGACGGTCATATGAGGATAAAGGGCGTAATTCTGGAACACCATGGCGATATCGCGGTCCTTGGCCGGGACATCATTGACCAGCTTGTCTCCGATATAAATATCGCCTTCGCTCATCTCCTCAAGGCCGGCGATCATTCTTAAAGTTGTGGATTTGCCGCAGCCGGAAGGGCCGACCAGGACCATAAACTCCTTGTTCTCCACCCCCAGGTTCAGCTTATCTACAGCCCTTATATTGGCGCCATAGATCTTGGTTACGCCCTTTAAGTTTACCTCTGCCATGCCTCTCCCTTGCGTATTATTTTAAGTATTATATTAAATTCAGCTTAGATAGTCAAGCAGTTGGCTCAGGATGCCCTTAAGGTTCTTGCGGTGCACGATCATATCAATAAGCCCGTGATCCAGGAGAAACTCGGAACGCTGAAATCCCGGGGGAAGTTTCTGCCTGATAGTCTGCTCGATGACCCTGGGCCCGGTAAAACCTATCAGGGCCTTGGGTTCAGCGATGATTATATCGCCTATGCCGGCAAATGAAGCCATGACCCCAGCCATAGTCGGGTTGGTAAGCACGGATATGTAGGGCAGGCCCGCTTCGCGGTGGTAAGCAAGAGCCGCGCAGGTCTTGGACATCTGCATCAGGCTATACAGGCCTTCGTACATCCTGGCGCCTCCGCCGGAACCCGAGACTATCACCATCGGCAGCTTATTTTGCGTCGCCGCCTCAATAGCCCGGGTTATCTTCTCCCCCACAACCGAACCCATGGACCCCATAATAAAACGCGAATCAGTGACCGCAATAACCAGCTTCTTTTTATCTAAAAACCCATCCCCGGAGATGACCGCGTCCTTTAAACCCGTCGCCGCCTGGTCAGCAGCCAGTTTTTCTATATAAGTCTTGGGACCCTTAAAGTTAAGCGGGTCCGCCGAAACCATATCCTTGTCATACTCATCAAACGTGCCCTCGTCCAGAAGCATGTTGATCCTCTCGGGGGCGGTCAGGACAAAATGATGCCCGCACTTGGGGCAGACCTTCATGCCCTCATCAAGGGTCTTATTATATAATGCCTCGGAACAGCCCTCGCACTTGGTCCATAGGCCCTCAGGCATCTCTTTTCTCTTCACCCTTACAATGGTATATTTTGGTTTTCCAAACAAGGCCATTTACTTATCCTCGAGCTTATTGATCACAAGGCCCGAGAGGACCTTAGGGTAGAAAAACGTGGATTTCGGAGGCATCTTCTCGCCTGCCGAGGCGACTGAAAGGATATCTTTTATGTTGGAGGAATTAAGGAAAAAGGCTACGGCCGAGTGGTCATTATCAACTATGGCTATGAGCTCATCCGCGTCATGGCTGTATTCAATGTTCTTGTTGTTCGTATCAGGCTCAGAACCCAATATTTCTTTTAGGACCATGGAGTTAAGGATTGAAACATCCAGCGAGCGCGATACCTTCGGCTTGTCAGCAATAAACTGGTCTATCGCCTTTACGTTCTTAAGGCGCAGGATCCAAAACTTATTATCTTTATACATCCCCAGGAGGTGCTCTGTCCTACCGCCTTTCTCCATCAGGAAAAAGAACCTGCCCCTCTCCTTTACCTCCTCCACAGCGAAGTTGGCTGAAAGGCAGGCAAGCACCTTTGCGGTATCAAAACGAGCGCCTATCTTGACAAGCCTGTGGATAGGCAATATAGTCAGGCCGCGCGGATCGGTATTTGTAAAATAGGTAAGAAGGTAATTGAAATCCTCCTCCCCCGTAACCGCCTCCATCTTCTTTTGCATAAGGTCCCTGTAAGCGCAGGCGACTTCATAACGATGGTGGCCATCAGCGATAAAGGCATCTTCGTTATCCATAGCCGCCTGGATACTTAAAAGGATTTCCGGGGAATCAAGCCTCCATAATTTATGGTTTGTCTTCTCCTCATCGGTAATATCGATAAACGGCGCCATCTGGCGCACCTGCTCCTGATAGACGCGCTGCACCATGCGCTTTCTGTCCTCAAATATAACGAATATGGGGCTCAGATTTGCCTTTACCTTCTTTAAAAGGCTGAACCTGTCCTCCTTGGCCTCAAGCCGCGTGTTCTCATGGGCATGCGCAGCTCCCAGGTGCATAAGCGAGATAAAACCCAGGCGCACCTTCTTCTCGCCCCTGACCATATACTGCTGGCTGTAGAAATACACCGCCGGCTTTTCATCGCGGGCAAATACGCCGGATTTTATCCAATCCTTTAAAATAATCCCGGCATTCTCATACTTATCCTTGCCGGGAGCTTCCCTGCTTAAAATCAGATTTATCAGATTATAAGGATTCTTATCGTAATAATACTGCACCCTCTCCTTAGGGATAACATCATAGGGAGGGCATACGACTTTGGCTACATCACCGACCTTCTCTTTATTATAAATAACCGCTTTAAAAGGTTTTATCTTTGCCATCGGTAGAATAAGCTTCCAATAAAAGACCCCAGCCCGTCAACTGACACATCAAAAAGTGCTGCCTGCCTGCCTGGTACAAAACGTTGGTGAAACTCGTCTATTATACCATAAACGATCCCAAATATTAGAACAAAAAGAATAAATCTCGCGGACCCGGAGCTAAGGCCATTGCTCATCAATACGCGGCCGAAAAGTAAAGCAAGGACCATGTATGCCGCGGCATGATAGGCTATATCCTGGTAGAAAAATAACGTTGGGATCTTCCTGCCCGGAACAGACGAAACGCAAAAAATGAAAACCATCCATGCCAATAAAGGCAGCCAGACCTTAATGAACACATGAGCCCTAGTGGTGGGCGTGCGGGCAGGCATTACATCCTTCTTTAGCCTTGGAGCAAGCGGGTTTCGGATCGCTTTTTGTTTTCTTGGGATAATCGGTTGAATAAAAACCGGAGCCCTTAAAGATCAGCCCCGCTCCTCCGCTGATCAGGCGCCTTAATTTCTTCTGGCACTTGGGGCATTTTGTAAAAGGTTTATCCGTCATCTTCTGGAAGGCCTCGAAGGTATGGCCGCATGAAGCGCACTCGTAATCATAATTAGGCATTATTGGGTCTCCGCTATCTGAATGTCTTCTTTATCTTATCCCCGAAACTTTCTTTATCTGCCTTCTCACCGGACAGGCGCGCAAACTCCTCCATCAATTTACGCTGCTCAAGGCTAAGCCTGGAGGGTATATCAACGATCACTTTGACCAGCTCATCCCCGGTGCCCCCCTTCCCATGCACATCCGGCACGCCTTTACCCTTTATGCGAAAGACCTTTGCGGATTGCGTGCCCGCAGGAACACTCATCCTCACATGGCCGCCAAGCGTAGGCACATCTATCTCAGCCCCCAATATGGCCTTGCTTAAAGATATGTTTATCTCGGTAAAAAGATCGTTTCCGTGCCTTTCAAATATTTCATGCGGCCTTAATTCTATCAATACATAAAGATCGCCGCTGCCTTGAGTTCCCGCCTCCCCCTCGCCCCTTACGCGTAGAGTCGAGCCGTTATCAACCCCCGGAGGGATCTTGACTTTTATCTTCCTGGTGACCTTGGACCTGCCTTCGCCGCCGCAGGCAGGACACGGCGTCTGTACGCCTGTGCCCTCGCCGCCGCAACGCGGACAGGTCTGGGACATCTGGAATAACCCGTTGGAGACGACCATGCGTCCGGCGCCTTTGCACTGAGGGCAAGTGACCTTTTTAGTCCCCGGCTTAGCGCCGCTTCCGGAACAAGTAGTGCAAGTCTCATAGCGCGGAACGGTTATCGTCTTCTCCAGACCTACTGCCGCTTCTTCCAAAGAAATTTCAACAGAAATCTGAAGATCACGCCCCCTGCGCCTTCCGCCTCCACCGCGGCTGCCGCGCCCTCCGCCGAATATATCATACCCTAAGTCGCTAAAGATCTCTTCAAAGGTCCCGCCTCCCAGGCCGAAATCACCCATCCCCTGGAATATATTGTTAAAATCAGCGCCCCTAAAGATATCCTCGTAAGCGTACTTCTGGTCTATACCGGCATGGCCATGCTGGTCGTAAAGCGCGCGCTTATCGGAGTCAGAAAGCACCGCGTAAGCCTCAGAGATATCCTTGAACTTCTCTTCGGCGACCTTCTTCTCTTCATGCGGTACGCGGTCAGGATGATGGCGCAAAGCCAACTCCCGGTACGTCTTCTTTATCTCATCAAGTGTCGCGTTCTTCTTGACCCCCAACACTTCATAGTAATCGCGCTTTGTCGCCATTAAGCCTTCTATTTTTTGCTATCGTCTTCTTCTTTATATTCGGCGTCGATTATATCCTCTTCCTTTTTTTTCTCATCTTCCGGACGATGCGCCTCCCCTTCGGCCTGCGGCCCGGCTCCGGCTGCGCCCGCTGCGCCTTGCTGCCCTGCTTGCTGCTTCTGCGCCGCCTGTTTGTAGATCTCCTCAGCTAATTTGTGCGAAGCCTTGGTCAGGTCCTCCATGCACTTCTTGATCCTGTCAACGTTCTTATCTTTGATAGCAGCCTTCAAATCATTAAGTTTGGCCTCGATATCCGCGCGCTCAGCCTGGCTGACCTTATCACCGAAATCTTTAAGCGATTTCTCAGTCGCGTAAGCCAGATTATCCGCCTGATTGATCGCCTCAATCTCATCCTTCTTCTTGGCGTCATCAGAAGCGAACTTCTCCGCATCCTTGACCATCTTTTCGATCTCCTCTTTGGAGAGCTTCTTGGGCGCGGTAATCCGGACGGATTGCTCTTTGCCCGTGCCTAGGTCCTTGGCCGAAACATGCACGATGCCGTTAGCGTCGATATCAAAAGCGACCTCGATCTGGGGGATGCCGCGCTGCGCGGCAGGGATTCCCACCAGGTCAAACCTGCCCAGCTCCACGTTATCATTGGCCAAAGGCCTCTCGCCCTGAAGGACGCGGATAGTGACCGCGGTCTGGTTATCCGCCGCAGTCGAGAACACCTGGCTCTTTCTTGTAGGTATAGTCGTGTTTCTTTCAATAAGCTTGGTGTTTACGCCGCCTAAGGTCTCGATACCTAAAGATAAAGGCGTGACATCCAAAAGGAGCACATCCTTCATATCGCCCTTGATGATCGCCGCCTGTATCGCAGCGCCCAGGGCAACGCACTCCATCGGGTCGACCCCGCGCTCGATCTTCTTGCCCACATAATCCTCGACAAACTTCTGGACGATAGGCATCCTCGTAGGGCCGCCGACCATGATAATGCGGTCAACATCATGGGCAGTAAGTTTTGCGTCGCTTAATGCCTGCTCCATAGGATGCTTGCAGCGCTCGATGATCGGCCCGACCAAGTCATCCACCTTTGCGCGGGTAATATTCATGGTCAAATGCTTCGGCCCCGTTGCATCCGCGGTAATAAATGGAAGGTTGATATCGGTGCTTACGGTTGAAGATAATTCGATCTTGGCTTTCTCCGCCGCCTCGCGCACCCTCTGCACCGCCATCTTATCATTCATTATGTCTATCCCGGTCTCGCGCTTAAACTGCCCGGCGATATACTCAAGCATGACTTTATCCATATCGGTCCCGCCCAACTGGGTATCGCCTGATGTGGACTTGACTTCAAATACGCCCTGGGCCATCTCCATTATGGTGACGTCCAATGTCCCGCCGCCTAAGTCAAAGACCATGATCTTCTGTTCTTTCTGCGATTTATCCAAGCCGTACGCAAGGCAAGCCGCCGTTGGCTCATTGATAATGCGTAGGACTTTAAGGCCTGCGATCTCGCCGGCATCTTTAGTGGCGGTGCGCTGGTTGTCATCAAAATACGCAGGACAGGTGATTACCACCTCTTCCACCTTGTCCCCCAAATACGCCTCCGCATCCTGCTTTATCTTCTGCAAAATGAAAGCCGATATCTGCTGCGGAGTATAATCCTTGCCCATCGCCTTGAAATGATAGTCAGTCCCCATCTTGCGCTTGGCCGCCTGGACCGTTCCTTCGGGATTGATCGCTGCCTGGCGCCTTGCCGGCTCGCCGACTAAACGGGCTCCATCTTTGGTAAAAGCGACATAAGAAGGAAATGCCTTCCCTGAAGCAACTCCCGCACCCTCTGCTGAAGGGATTATCACGGGCCTTCCGCCTTCCATAACCGCTGCTGCTGAATTTGATGTTCCTAAATCGATTCCGATTACTTTAGCCATTGCTCACCTCCTTATTATTTTGATGCAAAGTTTAAACGTTATCTCTTAGAGACCTTAACTTTTGATGTCCTTATCACCCTGTCGTTCAACATATAACCTTTTTGCAATTCTTCCATTATCGTATGCTCCGGCAGCTCCTTGTTCTCCGCCTGCAGCATCGCCTCGTGGCAGTGCGGATCAAAGATCTTGCCTTCTGCCTCAATAGGCTTGACCCCGTATTCCTTGAGCATCTCGTACAAATGCGCCAGGATCATCTCAACCCCTTTTAAGAAAACAGGCAGATCCTCATGCTTTGACTCGGCAAGTGAGACTGCGCGCTCAAGGTCATCCAGGATATTCAAGAGCTCTAAAATTATGCCTTCGTTCGCAAACTTCACGAAATCCTGCTTTTCGCGCTCCAGGCGTTTTCGCGTATTCTCAAGGTCCGCCTGCAGGCGCAGCATCTTATCCCAGGCCTCTTTGCCCTGCACAGCGTCCTGCTTTAATTGCAGGTATTCAGCCTCAGGGATAGTGACCTTTTTTGCGCCGTTCTCTTTCTTATCATTCTTATTATTTTCTGCCATAGCCATTAAAAATTATCCAGCGTTTCGCTTAACACATCCGAAATATACTCAAGTACCGGGATTATATGGTTATATTCCATGCGTACCGGCCCCAGGACCGCCAACTTACCCGAAGGTTTGTTTTTACGGCGGTAATTTGAGACCACCAAAGAGCAGCTCTGCATCTCAGGGAAACCGGACTCGCCTCCTATATAGACCTTTACCTTGCCGTCAAAATCCCGGTTAATCACATTGAGCAGCCGCTCCTTGTCCTCAAGCATCTTGATTACCATCCTTACCTTGTCAAAATCCCGGAACTCCGGATGCTCAAGGATGCGGCTGACGCCCTTATAAAAGAACTTGTTCTGCCACTCCAAGAACGATACAATGCCGGCGTAATGGGTCACAGCCGCGATAAGCTCGGAGGTCTCTTCCAGGGTGTCGTCCAACTTTCTTATCTCCCTGCTATATTTCTTTACTATGCTGTCCTTCTCATCATCCAGAAGCTCCATCTGGGAGAGAAGAAAATCCACGTAATAGCGGTAACCCTTATCCGTAGGCACGCGGCCTCCGGAGGTATGCGGATGGGTGATATAACCGCTCTCCTCGAGCTCGGCAAAGATATGGCGGATAGTAGCGGAGCTCAGATCAAATTCATCCGCGATATCCTCCGAGGCGACCGGAGAGGCTTCTTTGATATACCGATTGATCGCCGCGGTCAATACCGCCTTTCGCCTGGATTCATGGTCTACATTTCTTACCATATTTTCTCCATATAGCCCTTTAAGCAGCTGCAATTCATAGTTAGCACTCTACTACGAAGAATGCTAATTTGTCAAGTATTTTTTAATAGAGGCAGCGAAATACCTTATTATAATATCTCTATCTCTTTGCCGTGCAACAATTTATCAGATAGGATCTTTGGCAGGCTTAATTTTATTTTTATACCTTCCTGCAGGTAGGATATATCCTCAACCTTTCCTTCGCGGTAAAATAAGTCGACTAAGTCCATCCGTTTATGCGGGATCAAAAGCTGCAACTTGACCATCCTCCCCTTGAACTCTTTGGCGATCTCAGTTAAGAGCAGCTCCAGATTAGTCTTTGCTTTTGAGGATATCAGGACGCTGCGTTCGAAATCCCCGGAAAGGCGCGCTAACCAGGATTTATCTTCGATCAGATCGATCTTGTTCAGGGCCGTGATAACAGGCTTCTCATGCGCGCCCAGCGCCTTAAGGACTTCAAGAACCGCTTTACTATGCTCATAGATCCGCTCGTGCGATGCGTCAAGGACATGCACCAGAAGATCCGCCTGCGCCACTTCTTCAAGGGTGGCCTTAAAAGCCTCGATCAGATGGTGCGGAAGGTTGTGCAGGAAGCCTACGGTATCGGAGATGACAATATTCTCACCGCTCGAAAGCTGCAACCCCTTATACAAGGTATCAAGGGTCGTAAAAAGGGTCTCTGCGACCGGCTGTCCAGCATTGGTAAGCGCGTTAAGCAGCGTAGATTTTCCCGCGCTGGTATAGCCCACAAGCGCGACCG
>Ga0315278_10004362_pt1 | contig 12741 bp, 12 predicted proteins | sample YL17G06_0_MG_FD_203880 | JGI IMG/M metagenome (GOLD analysis project Ga0315278, IMG submission 203880) | Sediment microbial communities from Yellowstone Lake, YNP, Wyoming, USA - YL17G06_0 | ecosystem: Environmental > Aquatic > Freshwater > Lake > Sediment | place: USA: Wyoming | collected...
GGCATTTCGGTGCGGCGCAGCGGCGGGCGCTCGCCGCGCGCGACGAGGTCGTCGCGGTAGAGCGTGGTGTCGAGGATCCCGACGGGCACTTCGAGGCCGGTGATCGCGAGCACCTGCGCAGCGATGATGCGCGCCAGCGGCACGCCGCCATTCGGGATCGCGACGAGGTAGAGGTCGCGCAGCGTCTCGTTGCGCTCGACCACCTCGTGCGCGATGCGCACCAGCGCGCGGCGGATCGCTGCGTCGTCGAGCACTACACGCGCGTCACCAGCCGGCGGACGGACCGCGCCCGACGTCGTGCTGGATGCAGCCATGGATGTGCTGGGAGACTGGGGGTCGGCCACGTTCGCACCTTTGTCCGACTCGCAGGACGGACTTAAAAGGTCTCGAAGTCGGGGCGCAGGATGCCGCCGGTCGCCGGCAGCGTCAAGACTGAGACTGCGCCCCCGCCGGATTGCTTATTGAAGTGAGCCGCGAATGCGGCTTTAATCTGACGGACCCGTCAAGGAGACCCTCATCGAATTCAAGGAAGTCATCGGGATCCGCCGCTCCATTCGCTACTTCGACCCCGATCGCCCGGTCGAGCGCGAGAAGATCCAGAAGATCCTGGAAGCGATGCGCATCGCTTCCTGCGCCGTCAACGCCCACTGGCTTCGCGCGGTCGTGGTTCAGCGATCCGAGATCCCCCAGGAGATCCTCGACTCGCTGAAAACACCCGTGACGGCGCTTGTCCAAGAACTCGCCCCGGTGCATATCTACTGCTACCTCGACCTCGGGTCTGTCAAGAAGGCACAGGGCACGCGCCTGAAAGAGCTCGTGGACGTCGGCGCGCTCAACCCGAGCCACGGCTGGAGTCACAAGTTCGTGGATGAGCTCGTCTATCCCCAGATCCTCGAGCCCTTCTCCGAGGCTCCCGCGTACCCGGTCGCGGCCGCATTCGACTGCGGTGGCGCGGGAACGCAGGGGCTGCTCGTGGCCGTGGACGAAGGCCTCGGCGTCTGCTGGACGGCCTTCAACCCCGAACCGGCCAAGGAGATGATGGACATTCCGGACGATTGGCTGCCGCTGTACGTGATGAACGTCGGCTATCCGCTCGAATCGCGCGAAGCCGGCGGCCAGCGGCCGCGACCGCCGTTCGAGGAGCTCTACTTCGATGGCAAGGTCGGGCGTCCGTTCCCCCGCGACCCCAAGGTCGTCGCGGAGCTCAAGCGGGAGAAGATGATCATGCCCCCGGCGCCGCTACCGAGTCGCAGGCAGGAAGTGCGCGACCTCTCGCGCAAGCTCGGGCTTCCCGAGTAGGCGGCGCGAGGCGAGAATGGAACTCGAACGACCGATCGAGCAGTACCAGAGCGTCGCCACGTGGGCGAAGGGCCTCCAGGAACAGTGGGGCGGCGACCCGCTCGCCGAAGAACCGGAGAGGCTCGAGACCCTCGCGGCGTTCTGCCGGTTCGACGGCCGGGACCCGGAGGAGCTGCTTGCCTTCTGCTTCTTGCGCCGCAAGGAGACGGGCGTCCGCTTTGCGAGCATCAAGCGCCGAGAGGCCGTAGCCGAGCAAATACGCGCATTCCGCACGACCTCGGGGCGGTCGGGCACCGAGGCCCGCCGGCTTGTGAGCCATCTGCTCTCGTTCTTCATCCACAACGGCATCCAGATGCACACCGGGATGATCTGAGTCGCGGCGGCGGGGGCGAGCGGGCCGGGAGCATCGCCGACGCGCTCCTCGTCGTACCTCCCGCCTACCGCCTCGATCCCGTGAAGAAGATGTTCTATCAGGCCGAGAGCGCGAAGCTCTCGTGTTGACCTCGTCTACTCCTCAAGAGCATCTGGGTGGAAGTAGGTCTTGTAGCGCATGGCCTGCGACGTCGTGAAGCTGTACTCGGAATAGCAGGCAAACGTGTTTTCGTTGTTCTTGATCACGGAGCCCTTGTAGCGCCATTCGAATTGGTGTGCGGTGTCGAGAACTTTCGTAGCGTACACACGTGTCGTATAGAACCAGGTCTGATTGAGATAGGAGACTGTCAGCGTCGGATTCTTGAACGTCTGCGTGAAGAACGGATCGAGCTCCCCGCGGTCCTTCGTCGAGGTCTGCTGGAAGCTCACGTCGAGGATGCCGTCGATGACGAAAGACTTCGACGTATCCGTCTCCCGATCGATCATCTTCGGATGAAATTGCTTGCGCAAGCCCAAATACAAGCCACCAAAGACGCCCAGGAGGTAATCGAGGTACATCACCGGTATGTACGAGCACAACCGCTCGTCGTTCCCGTGCGTGTAGTTGACTGGAAAGAGGAAGAAGAGCTCCCTGTAGGAACGCAGCTCGATCTCGGTCATTACGTCATGGACATTGTTGCAATTGCTGAACATCATCATGAACGGGTGCATACCGTCCATCTTCTTCGCAGTCGGGTACTTCGCGGCCATGACTTCGTCGGAGGGTATGGACATCCCCCGGGGCAATATATTTTTAAGTTCGTTCTTTGGATAATATGCAAGCACCAGGTAAGACAGATTGTTTCCGGTGAGAATCGGGTCATGCGGCTTTCGCTCTTTTAGATCTTTGTAGCTCTTCATTTTCGGCTTCTCCCGCGGTGAGTGTACCGAATGGCGGAAAGAATGAGCGACGATTGGTGTTTCGCTAATGCCGTGCCGCCCACGAGCTGCGAAACAAGCGAACCCGTTTTGCCTTCTCGACTGCCCCGAGCTCACGCTCGGGGCATGGCAGATCCAACGACTGCAGCGCTACTATTTCTCCATGGCTGAACGGAGAACCCAATCAGGTATTCTGCTGCAGCCATTTTACACAGCCGCGGATGTATCGCCCGGCAGCGATGACGAAACATCGCGGAAACGCCTCGCCGACCCGGGAGAGTACCCTTTTACGCGCGGCCGGCTGGCTAGTCCGCGGCGTCGCGCATCGTGGATCCAGCAGGAACTCTCGGGCGAGGGAACCGCTCGACGTTCCAATGAGCAATTTCGCCAACTGATTGCGAGAGGTGCCCGCGGCGTGGACGTGATCGGTGATGCGCCGACGATGTCGGCGATGGATCCCGACCATCCACTGGCGCGACACGCAGTCGGCAACACCGGGGTTTCCATATGCCGGTTTCAGGATTTCGAGGATCTCTACGCGGATCTGCCGCTGAACGAGCTGACGTTCTCGCACTCTTTGCCGCCGGGCGCCTATACGATCGCGGCGCTCCATCGCATCGCCAAACGCCGCGGATTCGATCCCAAGGAGCTGCGCGGCTCGACCATCCTGCTGCCCGCATATTGTGAGGACTGCAGCTATCAGATCCACATGCCCTACGACCTGAGGATGCGCCTGGCGCTCGATTCGGTCGAGTTCGCCGCGACGGAGATGCCGCGTTTCCACGCCTTCCTTGAGGATACCTACTACATCAGCGATGGTGGCCTGAATGCGGTCGAAGAAATGGCGCTCGGCTTCGTCGAAATCCGCGAAATCGTGCGAACCCTGATCGAGCGCGGCATCGATGTCGACTCCTTCGCTCCGCGCATCGCGATCCTGGTCAATTGCCGGATGGATCTGTTCGAGGAAGTGGCGAAGATCCGCGCAACCCGACGGATCTTTGCGCGAATGATGCGCGAGGAATTCGGCGCCAAAGACCCGCGTTCCTGGTCCTGCGCGATCACCGCACACACGTCGGGCCTATCGCTGACAATGGCCCAGCCGGTCAACAATGTCGCACGCGGTGCCGTGCAAGGGCTCGCGCTTGCGCTGGCCGGTGTACAGGCAGTCGAGATTTCGTGTTTCGACGAGGCCTACCGCACGCCCAGTCAGGATTCCCATATGGTCAGTTTGCGCACCCAGCAGATCGTGCAGCTCGAAGCCGGCGCCGATCGGGTGGCAGATCCGCTTGGCGGATCGTACTTCGTCGAATCACTGACCGACGAGATGGAGCGACGGATCCTCGACATGGTCGAGGCAATCGAGTCGAAGGGAACGTTGAAGGAAGTATCCGAGAGCGGTTGGTTTCGCGAGCTGTTTCAGAATGCGATGACGCGCCGCGCGGAGGCGATCCAGGACGGGTCGGAGACCCAGATCGGAGTGAATGCGTTCGAGATCCCGGAAGACGAGGACAATTTGCTCCGCGACCACAGCGCATCGAAACTCGAGCCGTGCTGGGATCGCATCGACGAGATCCGAAGATTCAAGGACGATCGAGATGCCGGCGCCGTGGCCGAACACTTCGCGCGAATTCGGGAAGTCGGCGCGGCGACCGAGGGCAATCTCATCGAGCCCATCGCAGATGCGCTCGAGGCCAACCTCACCCAGGGTGAAATCGCCGGGGCGTTACGCCTTGGCGTCGGCGAAGCCTACGATCCTCTGGGTCAGATGGAGCCTCCCGCCTGATGGCAGCCGGCCGGCCGATCCGAATTCTGCTCGCGATCTTCGGCCTCGATCAGCACGAGGCCGGCGCTTTTGCGGTCGCCCGGCTGCTGCGCGATGCGGGCATGGAAGTGATCTATCTCGGCCGATTCGGAACGCCCGAAATCGTGGTCGATGCGGCCCTCGAAGAAGGTGTCGACGTCATCGGACTGTCGTGTCATTCGTGGGAGTATCTGTACTACCTCGATGAGCTGTTCGAGCTCCTGAAAGAACGCAGACTCGATATCCCCGTCGTCGTCGGGGGATCGGTACTCAGTCAGGACGACAAGAAGGAGATCCAGGCCAAAGGGGTCGCCGCAGCATTCGGCCCGGGGTCCGACGCGGGCGACATCGTGCAGCAGATTCGCAGCCTCGCCGAAACCCGCGGCGCGCCGTGAGCGCGCGCGAAGAACCAGGTCAGGCGCGGTAGTCGTGGACTACTTTGCCGTCGCCGAGCGTGAATCGATATTCGAAATAGAAGCCGCCCGTGATCTTCTCGATCGGGATCACTTCGAGCCGATCGGCAGGCGAGGAACCGAAGGCGAGCGTCGCTGCGCCTTTGTAGACGTCGTGAGTGACGACGTTGGTCAGTGTCGTCGAGGTCAGCTGGTCGATATCCGGCGGCGCGGAAAGCGATACATTCGGAATGAAGCGGTGAGCAATCCACTCCGGGGTGCCGCCGAGATCCGCCTCCGTGCCGAGTTCGGCGAGGTGCACCGCGGCATTGATGAGGGTGCAACCGCCGCGTTCGACGGTGGTGCTGACGACATCGTCTTTCATGTCCAGGGTCAGACGCCCGAGTTTCTTCGGGAAGCCCCAGATCTCGCGCCCGGCTCCGATGGCGACGTCGTTGTCGAGAATCAGGTAGATGCTGAAATTGACCAGCCGGCGCTGGAAGGTGGCATGGGTGAAGACGTGCGCTTCGAGATAGCGGCCGAATCCGGAGCACAGGAAGTCCGCGGACGAGACGAACATCTTTGCGTCCTTGTTGGGAGTCAACGGCGGCGGCACCAGCTTGCGCAAGACGCGGGGATCGGTCTGGAACTCGACCGTCATCTGCCTGGCCTCGCGGTACTCGAACGGCGGTTTGCCATAGAGGCCGGATATTGCGGGCATGCTGTAGCTCGGCGTCGCCGGAAGGCTGGCAGATTTCTCGGCCATCTGGCTCTCCCTTCGTTGTACCTAGTCAGGGGTGACTATAGCGCTTGCCGGGTGTTGCGGGGCCGGTTGAAAGCGGCGTGGGAAGGTGGGCTCGAGGGACATGTCCCATTTGCTGTTAAATCTGCGAGAGCAGCGGCGCCATGCTCATCCATGGACGATCGATATCGGGATCCCTAGAGCTCGATATACCATTTTGACGGCTTGTCCTTGCTGCCATAGAAATGGATGGATTTCAGATTCTTGCAGAGAGGATGGAAGCCCTCCAGATTGTTGGTTTCGATGTTATCGAGTTCGACGAATTGGATCTTGGCGTCGATGAAGCGTTGATTGAAGAAATTGACGTTCTTGTCATGGCTGTTTCGATAGATCTGGCTGTTCGCCTTGACGAAGACGAGGTCCCAGCGTTGGCGCTCCTCGATTCGTTTCACTCGATCGGTCTTGATGACAGAGTCATTCAGCTCGACGACAAACGAGTTCGAGTCGGCTTTGGTCCGCTCTGAGAAGTAGTGCGGATAAGATGCCTTTCCGGTCATTGTATCTCGCGCGAAGAAATCGAACAGCCGCATGTAGAATTTCTTGCCCCGCTCGCGCGTCTCGAAATAATCCGGCATCTCCATTATGCACGAGACAAAAAAGAGTGAGAGTTCATCTTCTCCGTTGACGCAGTATGTGAAGAGGTCAACGCGTTGCGCTTCCTTGTCCGACTTCATCGTATCCATCGATGCGAGATACCAACTTAGATAATAGGTCGGCTCCTCGTCGCATTCGCACAGCTTGAGCTTGAGCGGGCGCAAGTTTTCAGGAAGTAGGGATCGTGCTTCTTCTTCGCTGATTTCGAAGTTAAAGTTGTATCCTTCGTTGTAATCGATCTGCAACACCGTCGCTTTGCCGAACAGCATCACGCTCCGAAGCAACCATTTGATTACGCGGAAGGAAAAGGGAGTCCGGCTCTTCTTCATCTCGTCCTCCGAAGCACCTTCGTTCAATGGTTCAGGCTCATCTCCATTCTTCGTCACGGTCTTTCTAGCGCGGTCCAGTCTCGATCGCCGTTTCAGGAGGATCAATGGACGCAAGCATCAAATCAATGTCCGTGCCCCGTCAGACCTTCCTCACGCCCTGGAAAGGTCGAGCAGGCCGACCCGAGCATCACGCCGTGTTGACAATGTAAACATAATTATGGATAATTTTTCCCGTGGCTACGACAAGTCGCAGCAAATCCAAACAATCTCCCGGGGCCGCCCACAGCATCGCCGCGAGGGCCTCCAGACAGGCCCGGCGGCGCAAGGCGAAGCGATCTGCGCCGCGAAGCGAGGTTCGCCCACACGACGGGGGACTGCGGCGAGACCTCATCGACGCCGCTCTCGAGCTGGTCGAGGCCTCGGGAACGCGGGGCCTGAGCTGGCGCGAGATTGCCCGGCGAGCCGACGTCTCCCAGACAGCGCCCTACAGGCACTTCGAAAACAAGGAGGAGCTGCTGGCCGCCGTTGCCGAGCAGGGGTTTCGCAGCCTGACGGAGCGGATGATCGCGCAGATGGCCGGTGCACCCGGCGATGTATCGAAGCGCCTCGAGGCCATGGCGATCGCCTACGTGGAGTTTGCGGCCGAGAACCCCGCCCACTTTCGAGTGATGTTCGGGCGCGATGTTCCCGACATCAACAAGCACGCCGAATTGCGAGAAGCCCACGACGTCACCAACGGCCTCTTTCGCACGGGTGTAGCCCAGGTGCTCCAGGAAGCCGGCAAGTTCGGCGTGACATTGGATGCCGACCACTTCACGTTGCTGGCCTGGTCTTTGGTTCACGGGCTTGCGTTCTTGACGGTCGATGGTCGCGTGGGGGACGTCGGCAAGCCTGCAGTGAATCCAGGTGACCATGTGCGTGGCATGACGAGCCTGATCAAGGCATTCGTCCGAACGATGAAGGTCTGACGAATTTCGGTTTGCGCCATTTCGAACGAGCGCAGAGGGGAACGTATGACTTCGCGACGAGAGCAGGACAGACGCTACTGGGGAGTCGTGGCACCGCTGCCCGCGCCTGTGATCGCGATGTTTGCGCAGAAGGCGGAGGCGCAGGGGCTCGAGGGCGTCTTTGCTCCGCAGGTCATCGGACCTCCCTGGTCGACTCTGGCCGTGGCGGCGGCTCACACCGAGCGGCTCAAAGTCGCCAGTGGCATTGCGATTGCGGCAGCTCGCAGTCCCTTCGAGACCGCCATGGCCGCCATCGATATGGATCGCATCAGCCAAGGTCGTTTCGTCCTCGGGCTGGGTGCCAGCGTTCAAGCCTGGACCTGCGGCCTCTTCGGTGCGCCGCCGCACAGGCCGCTTGCGCACTTGCGCGAGACGGTGGCCGCCGTTCGACACATCATTCGTGGCGCACACAAGGAACAGGGACTCGAGCCATTTGACGGGCAGTACTACAAGGGCGACTACTCGACCTTGCAGCCGCAACAGCCTCCTGTTCGTGAGGAGATCCCGATCTGGCTGGCGGCGCTGCGCGGCCCAGCGGTGCGCCTTGCGGCGGAGGTCGGCGACGGGATCATGGGCCACCCGATCTGGTCGGTCGATTGGGCCATCGAGAAGATCCAGCCGGAGATTGCAAAGGGGCTCGAGCGTGCGGGCCGCAAGCGTGAGGAGGTCGAGCTCAATCTGTGGTTCTGGTGCGCGCCGAATGCCGACGAAGCAGAAGCCATCGAGGACGCCCGCACGACCGTCGCGTTCTATGCCTCCTTCGAGCAGTACGAGTCCTTCTTTGCGGCACACGGTTTTCGCGACGAGGCCCGCCGGGCGCAAGAGGTCGGGCGGGAGCGGGAGATCCTCACGCGCCCCGATCTCGTGTCGGATGAGATGGTTCGCACGTTTGTGCTATGCGGAAAGCCCGAATCGGTACGCGAGCGCATCGAGCGGGCCTGGGGTATCGCCGACTCGCTGGTCGTCATGCCTCCTGCCTACGGCATCGATCCCGTGAAGATGATGCACTATCAGGCAGAGATCGCGAAGCTCACGTGTTGATTTCATAGGCCCGCTTTGGGCCCGATCGCTGCTTCGGAGTTGGAGAGATCGGCTTCGTTTCGATTGCCAGGCGCAAGGCGTAGGACAAGGAGAGGAAGATGGAACTGAGAGAAGTCATGGGACGAAGGCGATCGATTCGCTTCCTGAGCCCCCACAAGCCCGTCGAGCCCGAGAAGATCCAGATGATGTTCGAGGCCTCTAGGATCGCTTCGCACTGGGGAAACGTGCAGAGCCTGCGCGGAATCGCGGTCTTCCGCGACTCGGCGCCCAAGGAGGTGGTCGACGCCGTCACCTCCCCCATCGCCGGCTACCAGATCCGCCTGGCGCCGGTGTCGATCGTCTGGTTCCTCGATACCGCCGCGGTGGATGCGCAGTCGGACCGCCTCCGGGAGCTCTGCAGGGCCGGCGCGCTCGGCTATGGCGAGGGCAAGGAGAAGGCGCTCGAAAAGCAGCTGTTTCCCATCTTCGAGGCCATCCGCGAATCGACCAAGGCACCGGGACTCGGGGAACTCGACTGCGGGCAGGGCATCGCCCAGGCCACTCTCATGGCCTTCGATCTCGGGCTCGGAACCTGCTGCCTGGGGACCCCTCACGGCGAGCAGATCCGCCAGAACCTCCGCATGCCGGAGAGCTGCCGGGTGCTGCTGATCCAGACGGTGGGCTACCCGGCCGAGAGCCCGGAGGCGGGCGGCCAGCGTCCCCGCCTGCCCTTCGAAGATCTCTTCCATTTCAATGGCTACGGCAACCCCTACCCGCGGTCGCAGGAAGTGGTCGACCAGCTCACCCGCGACCAGATGTTCCAGGCTCCCGCCCCGCTGCCGTGGCGGGAGGCAGAGCTCGAGTATCTGCGGAAAGCCCTGGACCTCAAGGGCAACGGGCTGCTCTGAGCCAACCGGCCAGAGGCCGCGACCGGATTCGAGGATCGGCTCGAGACAGAGGCCCAGATGAGGAGAGGAGAGCAAGATGCGTCTCAACGCAGTAATCGCCGGTGTCGGCATGACGGCCTTCGGAAAGCACATGGATCGAGGGCTCAAGTCTCTCGGCGCCGAGGCGGTTCGGACCGCGTTGGCCGACGCCGGAGTGGAGGCGAAGGCGCTCGAGGCCGCCTACGTCGGCAACGCCGCTGCGGGCGTCGTGACCGGCCAGGAGTCGATTCGCGGCCAGGTGATCCTGCGCTCGATCGGCCTGGGGCGTCTGCCCGTGGTGAACGTCGAGAATGCCTGCGCCAGCTCCTCGACGGCCTTCAACCAGGCCTGTGCCATGGTCTCGGCGGGGCTCTACGACATCGTGCTCGCGCTCGGGGTGGAGAAGCTCTACCACGAGGACAAGAGGGTCTCCTTCGGCGCTTTTGCGGGTGCCGTCGACGTGGAGGCGATGTCGACCATCATGAAGCAGCTGCAGGAGGCGGCAAAGTCCTCGGGTGCGAAGTCTGCCTCCTCGGGCTCGGGCCAGAACCGCTCGATGTTCATGGACATCTATGCGCAGGTGGCGCGTGCCCACATGGCGGCATACGGCACGACCGTGGAGCAATATGCGGCGGTGTCGGCCAAGAACTCCTTCCACGGCAGCCTGAACCCGCGTGCACAGTTTCGCGAGGCGCTCACGGTCGAGCAGGTGCTGGCTCAGCCCATGATCGCCGAGCCGCTGACGCGCTCCATGTGCTCGCCCATCGGCGACGGGGCGGCGGCGGCTGTCGTCATGAGCGAGCGCAAGGCGCGCGAGCTCGGGGTGAGCCGGAGGGTGCGGGTCGTCTCGAGTGTGCTGCGCTCGGGCTGGGACCATGGCCCCGCCGAGCCGGGAACTGGCGAAGTTTGTTCCGCCGAGGCCTACGAGGAGGCCGGCGTCGGGCCCGAGGATCTGGACGTGATCGAGCTTCACGACGCATCGGCGCCCTCCGAGATCTTTGCCTACGAGTCGCTTTCGCTGTGCGCCAAGGGCGAGGGCGGGAGGCTGGTCGAGGAGGGCACGACCCGCCTGGGAGGGCGCTGCCCGGTCAACACCAGCGGCGGACTTCTGCGCAAGGGGCATCCGGTGGGCGCCACCGGCATTGCGCAGATCGTGGAGCTGACGGAGCAGTTGCAGGGGCGCTCGGGCGAGCGGCAGGTCGAAGGGGCAGAGGTCGCGCTGGCCCACAACGGCGGCGGCACCATCGGTCCCGACGCGGCCGCCATGTGCGTGACGATTCTGATGGCCTAGTCGAAGCGAAGGGCTGCGGGCGACGAGGCGGCTTGCCGCGATCGTTCGTCCGCCTCCACGGAGAAGCATTGCGCGAGCGCAACGACTGGATTCTGGCCGACATGATAGAGGCTCGGGCGGAGAAGAAGCCGGATCTCGACGTACTGACCTTCGAACATCTGAGCCTCGACGGCGGAGCGACAAAGGACGAGGTCCGGACCTACGCCGACCTCCATTGCAACGGCAACCGGGTCGCCGCCGCGCTCCTTGGCTACGGAATGGAGCGTGGCGATCGCTTCGGTCTGATGATGCGCAACCATCCCGAGTACGTGGAGAGCATGATCGCGGCATCGATCTCGGGCTGCGTATTCGTGCCCATCGACCCGCGGACACGTGGCGAGAAGCTGGTCTACATGCTGCGAAACGCCGGCTGTCGTGGTGTGGTCTGTAGCGACTACTGCCTCGCAGAGGTAGGGCGGGCCCGCAAGCACGTTCCCGGTATCGGTTGGGTGCTCGGGCTCGAAACGGGGGAGGGACCGGAGGCCGTACCCCTCGAGAGCGAGGTCGCGGTGGATTCCATGCGCGAGGTCCTGGCCAGGCGTTTCGACGCGCTGGAGCCGCGTCTCAGGGACGGGAACGATCCGCTGCAGATCATCTACACATCGGGAACCACCGGCGACCCGAAGGGCCTCGTCTTTCCGAATTTCCGCTTCGGTGGCTCGTCGATGTTGGGGGTGATCTTCGGCTACCAGGCGGACGAGCGACCCTACACCGGACTCTCCCTGACGCACGGAAACGCACAGGCGGTGACCCTTGCGCCCTCCTTGGGCATGGGGCTGCGCGCGATATTCAGCCGGCGTTTCACCAAGTCGAAGCTCTTCGACGTGTGCCGCGCATACGGTGCCACCACCTTCTCGCAGCTCGGTGGCATGGCGACCGCGATCTACAGCGAGCCGGAGCGTGCGGATGACGCGGACAACCCGGTGCGCATGCTGGTCAGCGCGGGCATGCCCAGGGCGATCTGGGAAGCCTTCGAGAAGCGGTTCGGGCTCGATATCTACGAGTGGTACGGGGCCGTCGAGGGGGGCTTCTGCTTCAAACCCGTCGGCCAGGGCCCGGTCGGCTCGTTCGGGAAGCCGAGTCCCAATGTCGACATGAAGATCCTCGACGAGAACGATGTCGAGTGCCCGCCTGGCGTGACGGGTGAGATCTGCTCGCGCCCGGCGAACCGCGAGGAAAAGGCCGAAGTCGAGTACTACGACAATCCGAAAGCCTCGGCAGAGAAGACGCGAGGCGGCTGGCTTCGCAGTGGCGACATGGGACACCGCGACGCAGACGGCTGGTACTTCTTCGACTATCGCAAGGGTGGCGGACTGCGTCACAACGGCGACTTCATCAACCCGGGCTTCGTCGAGAAGGTGATCGCCGAGCATCCCCAGGTCGGCGACGTCTTCGTCTACGGCGTCGAGGCGGCCTCGGGAGCACCGGGAGAGAAGGACGTGGTCGCTGCCATCGTTCCGGAGGAAGCCGCAGAATTCTCGCCGTCCTCGGTCTTCGAAGCCTGTCGTGCGGGTCTCGAGTCCAATTCCGTTCCCACCTATCTGCAGGTAGTCAACGAGATCCCGAAGACGGCCTCCGAGAAACCACAGGAGCGCTTCCTGCTCGAAGCCTTCGCTGCCAATCCCGAAGCGGTGTTTACCGAAGAGCGCGATTGATACTTTCCCGCGAACACGGATCTCGCGCGGCTGCGCAGCTCGATCGACGCCCGTGGTTGTCCGTGGACGTCATCTTCAACCGCTCTGGGCTCTCCGCAGACCCGTAAGCGGTAAGTGATCGACGTCCTTCCCCCTCCGCAGCCCGCGGTGTAGACCTGACGCCATCCAGCAAGGAGGCGTCGATGCGGGTTCTGGCCGATGGATAAAGCAACTCCTCTTCTGTAAAAGCGGTTGAGCTGGCGTCCTCACTCGCTCTCCGGGTTCAAGTAGATCCGTCCGGTCTCCCAGTCCTCGCT
>Ga0315278_10004365_pt1 | contig 12739 bp, 10 predicted proteins | sample YL17G06_0_MG_FD_203880 | JGI IMG/M metagenome (GOLD analysis project Ga0315278, IMG submission 203880) | Sediment microbial communities from Yellowstone Lake, YNP, Wyoming, USA - YL17G06_0 | ecosystem: Environmental > Aquatic > Freshwater > Lake > Sediment | place: USA: Wyoming | collected...
CGGTTCTTGTAAATCAGTATGATATTCCAGGCCAGGACAATCACCAATATATAGAGTCCGGCTTGTTTTGTGGCCGCCGCGGCGGCGGCGAATAAAACCGATAATAAAGCGTGTTTGGTTTGAAAGGCGCATTGGTTATCCCCTGTATAGTGGAGATGGAGCACGTAAAATGCCAGGAAAGAAAAAAACGTCACCGCGATATCCATGAATCCGCTGGCGATAAAGGTGGGGCCATGCAGGGTAATACCGATAAGGCCGTAAAAAATCAGGCCCAGGAGATAGATAGTATTTTTCTTTTGCATACCCAGGTCCAGGAACAGCATCAGGATGCCGATGGAAAAAAGCGGCATGATGCCGCGGGGAACGAATTGAATATCGGCGTTTTGCATGATAACATAGGCCATGGACCAATTGGTAGATACCAATTGTGGGTAGTACCAACTTTTCTCCGGCAGCCGGTTGTTAAACCATTCTACGGCGTAGCGGTTCCAGCTCAGGGCTTCATCGATCATCCGAAAGACTTCGCCCCAGCGTGAGAAAAGGTAATAGAAAAATACGCCGATAAAAAACAAAGAGATGAGAAAAAGGCAGTTATATAATAATGAATTGGAGGCCGCGAATTGCCTGATCCTGGCTGCCATGTTCTTGAAATCCAGGCGAAAAGGGGGCCCGGGGTTTTTATTTTTTTCCCGGTAGTAGGCAAGTAAAGCGGTCTCGATTAGCAACAAAGTATAGATAACCGCCGGCTTATAGACGCCCATCAGCGTCAATGAAAAAACCAGCAAGAAATTGATTATTAAGCTTAATGCAAAGGTATATACCCATCCCTGGATTCGGCTTTCCGGTTTAATTCGCAGATAGGCGAGGGCGAGGGAGCCCGGTATGACGGTCATTTGCAGAAACGCTATTACGCCCCATATCAGCAGCATCAGTACCTCCTCATGGTAAATCGGGATGATTTGAGCATTAATTATACCACCCCTTTCCGGTTATTTCAATTTCCCTGGATTCGCGTCTAATTTTATGAGCCGCGAAGAGCGCGAAGGGGCGCGAAGAGAATAATTACTCAAAAGTTTTGGAAAGTCCGGAAATTTATTAACAGATTCCGGCCCCTTTAGGAATTTCAAAATCAGGAGTGCCGGGGTTTTCGAGCCAAAAGGGGATAGATTTATGATATATTTGTGGGATATTGAGAAAAAAAGGGATAACCATCAGTGATTTCGATTTATTAATAGCAGGTTTTTCCAATGTCTATAATATGAAAATAGTTACAAATAACACAAAACATTTTGCTCACATTCCAGGGCTAAAAATTGAAAACTGGCTTACTGAAATATAAGGGAGAACGGGAAAAAATCGGGCTGTCCCATTATTCCTTCGCCGCTGGTGTTTGCCAATCCATTATATGCGGAGATTATCCCGCGAGTAATGGCTTCACCTATCCGGGAAATGATCCCTATCGATATTCAAACCGCATGGTTTGTTAACCCGGATGGGAAAAAACAACTGGGCCGTTACCTGGATCGATTGGGGTTAAATCAAGGCTACCTGGTGATATTCGATCCCGGCAAGAAGAGCTGGAAAGAGAAGCTATATTATAAACAAATTTCCTATGAGCAGAAGAAAATAATAATGGTTGGACTTTGAAACAGGAAAATTTACGTTTCCTGCGGGAAGTTTCCCCAACGCTTTGGGATGATTTTCCGCCTGGTATCCGGTAACAACCAGGGGACAACCCCATACTTACCCACTACAAGATATTTAACCTTGTTGTAATTTAACAATTCGATAAACTCCTTGAAATATGAATTATTCTTTCCATGTATCTATTCTACCACATTTCAGCGCTTTTTTCTATGAAGTGTCTGCCCTATTAAGATAAAAATCGGTCTGTCCCGTTTTTTGCCCCTGGACAGCCGGAAGGGACTAAAACAGCTATTTATACCCTTCTTACGGCTTTCCCACCCCTTTTCTACCGGTAGGAAAGGGGTCGGCAAGCGGTAGGAAGGGGGTCATCCAGCGAATGAACGGGTCGAGAAATGGAAAAATAAGGAAGTTTAACAAATTATTCTTACTGGCCTGGCTTATTTACGACTACGGGACCGGCAAAGAAATATCCATAATAAGCCTTATAAGCACAGTTATATTGAAACTATGGCTGGAACAGCGCCGCCATGAGGGGAACCGCGACAGTCGGGGATGACATCTTTCAATCTCTTATGTTTCGCTGGCATTTTCGATCCTTCCTCTTGAAAAAACTCCATCTATATGGCATAATGCTGTCTTTATTAGTCCTGAAATAACATGCGACTTTGAATACGTGAATACGTGAATACTTGAGTACGTGAATACGTGAATGCCAGGATTGTTTTTCTTGTTTCTGCTTCAGTTAGCCTCCTGGAGAGACAATGGCGGAAGCATACCCAATGACCAATGACCATTAATCAACCCATGACGCCGACAAAAAAACACATCATCTATACGTTAATTGCAGTTCTCGCCTCCCTGCTAATCCTTGCCGCCGTATACTCCATTATCGATAAAGAAGCGGATACCGTTCCGGCCCCGGGGAAAGCGGCGGAACAGCTCAAGGAGATCGAAACCCCGGGGAAAAAATGGTTGAATGGGTATTTCGGTATCTTTTTCCGGTTCAAATACCTGGGCAATATCAACTGGCTGCTGGTTCCTTTGTTAATTTATTTTTTCCTGGCCGTGAAGAAACCCCGACGGTGGCAAATGGCCCTGGTATTTGCCTGGCTGCTGACCGCTTTGTTTATCATCATCAAAGGCTACACCAATTACAGGTATCAATTTACACTGTTCCCTTTTACGGCAACCGTTATCCTCCTGCTGCTGTGGGAAATCTTAAAAGATAAAAAAACCTATTTGAAAATTTTTTGCTTTTCGTTCGTGGGTTTGGTTTGCGCCTTTAATATTTACCATTATTTCGACCGTTACGATTTTTTCTGGGGGATGAAAGTCAATGAAGAGAAATCGCGGTTCCCCTATCGACTGATCGATTACCTCGACCGCGACACGGCGTTAAAAGAGTCGGCGAAAAAAGTCTTTGTCATGGACCAGCCGTTATTTTTTTATTATACCGATCAAAAAGGCATCGATATGCAGTCGCCCCAGGCCCAGTGGGCCACCGCTCACTTAACCGGGAATATCGGTTCCCGGGAAGCCCTCTTCAAGGAATTTAAAAAAATCCTGCATGTCGAATATATCTTACTCGGCGCCAGCCACCTGAAACTTTATCAATCCGGCCTACTGCCCGAATTCCTGGACTGCGAATGCCGCCTGGTATTAAAGGACAACGGCTGGTTCTTGTACCGCTTAAGAGAAAAACCTTTGGAACGGGAACTGCAGTCGCCCCGTTTGGGAAAGTATAAATTATGGCGGCCCCAGGCCAAAGAACCCGGCAGCGTATCGCCATGGTTGATCACATTTGGGGAATCAGGGGAATTCGCCTTCGATTATAACCGGCAGAAGGAACGGGGCAGGGACTTAAATTGCCTGGAACTGCGCAACCTCAAACCGGATGAAAAAGGCGAGCGCAGGATCAATTTCGGTTATGAACCGGGCCGCGGCGGACTCAAAATGGAAATCCGGCGGGTCCAGGGCCGGTATCTCCACTTTATCGCCAGGGCGGCCATTTCACCCACCCTTTTTAATAGGGATAATTTTATTTTTATCAGTGAATACAGTGAGCGGGATAAAATCTGGCAATCGACGCGAATTTATTTTTCATCCCCTAACCGGAGGACCTACATCGTCTCGCGGGAAATCGGGAAAGACAGTTCGCGGGTTATACTGGGGTTCCGCTTTACCCCCCGGTCCCCGGGAGAAGTATTATTAATCCGGGATGCAGGGATATACATTTCCGATGAACCGTTATAATAAAGGAATAAACCAATGAAATTTTCTAAATTCTTAAAGGACCTCCTGTTTACCGGTTTTTCCCAGGTACTGGTGCTGCTGATGGGGGTCGTGTTTGTAAAAATAATGGCCATGGCGCTGGATAAAAATAGCTTCGGGTTACTCATGCTTATCCGGCGCTGGTTAGGCGTCCTGCAGCCCCTACTCACCCTGAACCTGGGCCTAAGCTTAATAAAGTTTGTCAGCACCAATAAAGAACAGCAGGCCCATTTTTTCAAGGTGTCCCTGGGCATCATTAACCTTATTTTTTTAACCTTCACCGCCGCCGTTTGTATCCTGCCTAAAACCTTTTCCTTCTTACTCTTCAACAGCCCCCAATACCCACTGCTGACCGTCGTATTTACCGTTTTCACTTATTCCTCCGCCCTCTATTTGCTCATCTACTCGTTCTTCCGGGGTGAACAGGATATGACGCGGGCCAATATCCTCAGCCTGGAATATTACGGCTTCCCCGTGCTCCTGGCCGCGCTGTTGTTGGTACTCAATTTTAAAAACGGGTACCGGGATTTAGTCTTTTTTCACTTCCTGTATACCGCACCGGTTATCGCCGCCGCTCTCCTTTATTCCTGGAAAAACAATCTCTTTGCCCTGTTCTACCCCTTAAAATTCAAATTGAAAGAAATGTCCGGGTTTCTTTCTTACGGGTTGAACCGGCTGCCCTCCACTTTGTTTTCAGCGCTGATCTTAGGTTTCCCGGTATTCTGGGCCAACCGCACCATGACCCTGGAAGTGGCCGGTTACCTGGGCCTCGGGGTGTACATTGTCCGCATGATGGAAATATTCTCTACCCCCTTTAATAAAATTTTTATGCCCAAGTTTTCGGAATTTTCCGTCAGCGCCAAACCGGGAGACGTTAAAGACAAAAGCCTGATCGTGGTAGACTTTATTATTACCTTTTTACCCGTCGTGGTGCTCATTATCTTCGGACTATCGAAACAGATATTGCTTCTCTGGTTGGGCGATGAATACCTTATCGCCCTTCCCGCCATTCGAATCGCCATACTGTTTTCCGGGTTCTATATCATGCACGCCATTATCAGGGGCATACTGAACGGCGTGTTTATCTTCCCTTACGTCAATATCATCGGCCTGTTGGGCCTTACGGCCGTGACGCTGCCCATTGTCTTCGCCCTGGGGCGCAGCTTGCTGGGAATATCTTTAAGTTTCGGCGCCGGTCTTTTTGTCCTGGGCGTCAGCTCCCTGTATATCCTGGTGAAAAAATTGGCGTTGGTATTTCCCTGGAAATTATTACTGGTCTATTCCGTCGTGGCCGCGGCCGTCTTTTTAATTACTTTTTTTATCGATAAGTCCATGGCCCAACTGGCTCCTTTAAATACCTATGTCGAGTTTATGATCTTATGCGCTTACCGGTTCCTACTATTACTGGCCGTTTTTTTCCTTTTCTGGAAGAAGACATTGTGGTACAGCGAGCTCAAAAAACGCATGAATGTCAAAAAACAGGGGGTGAACTAAATGGCGGAACTTTTGTTTACGTTATATTTACTTTCCGGCATCGCTAAAGTTTTCCTGAAATTCTTCATCGGGGATGCCTTTGCGGAAATCTTTAATACCACGTTGATTTTTGCCGCATTGCTCGTATTGGTCTGCGGCTTCCAGGGATTTAAGAATATCTATTTTAAAAACAAGCTGTATATTGCCCGCGGGTCCCTGCCGTCCATCATGCTGCTGCTGTCTTTTTATTTTTGGATGATCCTCTCGCTGCTTTATACCGTTTCCCCCCAATACTCCTATATCAAAACCTTCCTGTTTCTCACCAACCTGGTGGCTTTTTTGTTTCCCCTGGTTTATAAAGGTTTCGATTTCCAGCGGTTTGTAAGATATTTTATTTATACCGGTTCGCTTTTTATCGTGTTATATCTATCATTGGTCCCCAGGAGTTATTCCGCTTACATAAGCGAGAACCTGGAAATTTCCGGCAAGTACCTGGATATCGGCTACCTGGCAGCCCTGGATGTACTGCTGCTGACGCTGCTGCTGCCCCACCTGGAAATGAAGCGCTGGTTAAAACTGGGTTTTATCGGGGTGAACCTGGCGGCGGTGACGATTACCGCCGCCCGGGGACCACAGGTCTTCATGATCCTGACCCTCCTCTTGTACGCGTTATTCAACCCCAAAATACTTTACCGGTTTTTTGGACGCCCGGACTTGAAAAAAATCCTGGTCATTGCCGTTTCCGTCGTTATCCTGGCGGCGGGTCTCTACAATACCCTGGGTAACTATTCCGACAATATCGAACGAACTCTCCAACGGTTAAGCATGGTGACGGACGTCGAATCCAGCAGCCTATCCGTTCGGGTCTCCCAAATCTATTTCGCCGTAGAAAAAATCTTCCAGGATGCTTCTCATTTTATGCTGGGCTCCGGTATCGGGAGTTTCGGCATATTATATGCCGGGGAGGATGTGCGGTTATACCCCCATAATATTATTCTTGAAACATGGTTCGAGTTGGGGGTGATTGGGATTATTCCATTACTGTTATTTTTCGGTTTTTACATAAAAAAAATAAAATTAAACAGCCCTTCCTTTTATATATCCTTTTACCTGTTGTTAAACAGCCTTAAATCCTCTTCTTTGGTGGATTTGAGGGTCATGTTCGGCATTTTTGCCTGCCTAATGGTATTTGCCAATCACTGGAAATACGGGGAATATGGGGAAATTAAATGAAAATCTGTCACCTGAGTTCAGTGCATCCGGCCGGCGATATTCGTATTTTTGAAAAAGAGTGCAAAAGTTTGGCCGCCCACGGCTACGAGGTGGTGCTGATTATTAAAAATAAAGAAGCCGAAACCCGGGAGGGCATTAAAATCATCCCCTTCCCGGTCTTGAAGAATCGATTGCCGCGGGTTTTTTTATCGCCGTTTCGTATGTTTTTTTTGGCCAGGCGGCAGGAAGCGCGGGTCTACCATTTCCATGACCCGGAACTTATTATTACCGGCCTGCTGCTCCGCTTTTTTACAAAAGCGGCGGTGGTTTACGATATTCATGAAGATTACAAAACCTCCATTCGCCAAAAATATTATTTACCGGGAATCATTTCGTATCCGTTGGCCGGTCTTTTCGGGCTTTTCGAAGCCCTGGCGGCCCGTTTTTTTCACCTCCTACTGGCAGAGAAATATTACAGCCAACGGTTTCCCCGGGGAATCCAGGTATTGAATTATCCCCTCCCGCGGCCGCTAACCCGTGGAGCCCTTCCGGGACCTGTTTCTCCCGGTCCTGCCCGCTTGATTTATACCGGCACGGTGTCCGGCAGCAGGGGCGCTTATGTGCATGCCCGGTTGTTGACCCTGGTAAAAGATTGCGAAATTTATTTCATCGGCTCCTGCCGTAAAGAAGAGGCGGACAAAATACGGGAAATCGTGGGAGATCAAAAAGACCGGCTGTTCCTGGAAGGTGAAAACCAGTTCGTACTGCCGGCCCGGATCCGGCATTATTATGAAACCGGCCGCTGGTTGGCCGGTCTGGCCGTATTTCCCAACTCCGGCCATTACCGGCAAAAGGAATTAACCAAGTTCTTCGAATACATGGCGGCCGGGATTCCCATCATATGTTCGGATTTCCCGGTATGGCGGGAACTGGTGGAAGCCAACGGGGTGGGCCTGGCGGTAAACCCGTCGGAACCCGACGCCCTGGTGGAAGCGGTGGAATTCCTCAAAACGCATCCCGAAAAAGCCGCTGAAATGGGGGAAAGGGGAAAACAATTGACGCAGGACCGTTTTAATTGGCAAAATGAAGAGAAAAAGTTGCTGGAATTGTATGAAAGGATTAAGTGAAATTTTTTATAAAGCATAAGGGATTGGAAAATGAAGAACGTATGGATATTGAATCATCATGCCGTACCGCCCAATATCGGCGGCGGCACCCGGCACCATGAACTTTCCTATTATTTAAACAAAAAAGGCTATAAAACCACCATTTTTTGTTCCGGGAATGTCCACCGGAGAGATATCGATTTAATCCCCCCCGGTGTGACATTTAAAGAAGAAAACTGTTACGGCGTGGATTATGTTTTTATAAAAACAAAACCGGCTTACGGTGAAAGTGGGGTGAAGCGGGTGCTGAACATGCTTTCTTATTATTTTTTCATGGTTCGAAATTACCGGCGTTTCGGGACCCCCGACATCGTCATCGGTTCTTCGGTGCACCCATTTGCTATTGAAGCCGCCCGTGTCATTGCCCGGGAAACCGGGGCCAAATTTTTTTGTGAAATCCGCGACCTCTGGCCCGAAACCCTGGTACAAATGGGGCAAATATCCAGGCTTCATCCCCTTGTGCTGTTTTTTAAACGAATGGAAAAGAGGTTCTATCGAACAGCGGAAAAGATCATCGTTCTCTTACCCAATGCCTATGAGTACATCAAGCGGTACAACATCCCGGCGGCTAAAGTGGTCTATATTCCCAACGGCGTGGACGCCGAAGGTTTCGATCGTTTGAAAGAGACAAAGACTATTCCACCGGCAATAGAGAGCGCCCTGGGTAAAGGGTTTTGCTGCGTTTATACCGGCGCGCACGGCGTGGCCAACAGCCTGGAGACGCTTATATTAAGCGCCGAAATCGTGCAAAAAGAGGCGCCGGCCCCCGCTGTCACCTATATCTTCATCGGCGACGGCCCGGAAAAGAAACCCATGCAACAAATGGCGGAAGAACGCGGGCTAAAGAATGTCCTGTTTTTCGACCCCGTGAAAAAAGAAGAAGTGCCGGCCATTCTTTCCAGGGCCTCCATCAACCTGGCGGCCATGAAAGACCTGGAACTGTACAAATACGGCATCAGCCTGAACAAACTTTTCGATTACATGTGCTCCGGCAAGCCCGTGGTCTTTGCCGGGAATGTTTACAATGACCTGGTCAAAATGTCCGGCTGCGGTATTTCCGTACCGGCCGACGATTACCGGGGATTTGCCGGCGCCATCATTAAGCTCTATCATATGTCCCAACAGGAAAGGGCCCAATTGGGGGAAAAAGGAAAAGCCTATGTTCGGGAGCACCATAATATGATAAAATTAACCGATCGATTGGAGGCCCTGTTTTAGAGTAAACGGTACACGGTACACGGTACACGGATGCGCGTTAAATATTTTTTTGACAGGATTTTTGCTTTGCTCCTTTTAGTATTGCTGGCTCCGGTTTTTTTAATCGCCGCGGCGGTTATATATTTTAAGGACCGGGGAACGATATTTTTCCGGCAAACCCGTCCCGGTTGGCGTGAAAAACCATTTACCCTGCTCAAGTTCAAGACCATGAAAGATATCCATGATGAAAATGGGAATCCCTTGCCGGATGAAGAGCGGCTCACCGCTGTCGGCAAATGCTTGCGGAAATTAAGCCTGGATGAAATACCGCAGCTTATTAACGTGTTAAAAGGGGAAATGAGTATGATCGGTCCCCGGCCGCTGTTGATGGAGTACCTGCCGTTGTACGACGAGACCCAGCGGCGCAGGCATGAGGTTAAACCCGGCATCACCGGGTGGGCCCAGGTCAACGGCAGGAACGCCTTGAGCTGGGAAGCGAAGTTTGAATTGGATGTATGGTATGTGGACCATTGGTCGTTGGCGCTTGACTTAAAAATCCTGGGTTTGACTTTAATCAAAGTTTTAAAACAGGACGGCATATCCCAGGAAGGCAGGGCGACAATGGAAAAATTCAGGGGCAGTAATCACCCCCGATAGAGTTAAGGATTATGCGGCAGAGAAGGTCATTCCATAGTTCGTTTCTTTTTAACTACCGCGGGCACCCCTACGGCCACGACATATGGCTCCTGGTTCCTGGTAACGCTGGCGCCGGCCCCTATAACCGACCATTCGCCGATTTCCAGGTATTGGAGAACACAAGCGCCCGTCCCTATAAAAACGCCTTCTTTCAAATGTACACCGCCGCTAATAGCAGATAATGGATTAATTGTGACAAAATCATCGATAATCACATCATGACCGATCGAACAAATTTGATTTATAATGACATGATTTCCGATTTTAATATTGGTTGTGATTACACTGCCGGGACATATGATTGTCCCTGCGCCGACAGATACGTCAAAACCCATTGGCGTCGCAGGATGAATTAAAGAATGTGGGATATAACCAAGTTTCAGTGCCCGTTCAACAACTTTTCTTTTTATTGGGGGTTCTCCTACTGCGCATGCAAATAATAATCCGTCGCCGTCATAAGAATCTTTTATCCACTCGAGATTTCCCAATACAGGCACATTATTGATAATTTTACCATGAAGTTCCTTATTATCGTCGATGAATCCGATGAAATTAAAGTCCTTTTTTTCTTTCGCAATTGTTTTGGCAATTTCCGCAACTTCCCGGCCAAATCCGCCGCAGCCGATAATAACAAAATCCTTGCTCATTTTATTATACTCCTCTTGATATATATAATGACTGAATTCTATAACAATTATGTTGGTATTGCAATATAGAGGGGTCGCTATTTTAAAAAATCCCCGGTGTGAATTTATGAATTTATGCCGGGATAGGAGGTAAGCTGTGGATGTTTCTATGACTGTTCCCCTGTCTAACCCGGATATCACGGAGCATGAGCGAAATGCCGTTTTAGCGGTGTTAAATACACCTTATTTGAGTATAGGGCCGAAAGTTCCCGGGTTTGAGGATGTGGTTGCGCGTTATACGGGTGTTCGATACGCCGTGGCCATGTCCAGCGGCACGGCGGTGCTGCACTGTATTATCAAAGCATTGGGCATCGGCAAAGGGGACCTGGTTTTAACCACGCCCTTTTCCTTTATCTCCACGTCCAATTGTCTCTTGTTCGAAGGGGCGGAACCAATTTTCGTGGATATCGATGAAAACACTTATAACCTTACCCCGGAAGCCGTTGAAAAAGCTTATCTGGCGTTGCCCGAGGAAAAACAGCAAAAAGTCAAAGCCGTGGCTTATGTCGATGTGTTCGGCGTCCCGGCCGACGGGGAAGGGTTTGAGCGCTTCGGTAAGAAGTACCATTTACATATCATTAACGATTCCGCCGAGGCCCTGGGTTCCTCGTTGAAGGGCAGGAAATGCGGTTCTTTCGGCGACGCCGGGCTGTTTGCGTTTTATCCCAACAAGCAAATCACCACCGGCGAAGGCGGAGTGTTGGTCACCGGCAACAAAGACCTTGCCGCGATGGCCAAAAGCTTACGCAACCAGGGCAGGGATGAAGGGGCCGGTTGGCTCCAGCATGCGCGCCTGGGGTACAATTACCGGCTCAGCGATATCAATTGCGCCCTGGGCATTGCCCAGATGCAGCGCATCGAAGAATTGCTCCAAAAAAGAAAAAAGGTAAAAGAAACCTATGACGCCCAATTGGAAAGTTTATTTAAGAAAGGCCTGTTGATTCCCCAGCAAATTCCGGTCGGCGCTGAAGTTTCGCCTTTTGTATATGTATTAAGGTTATCCGGCGATTTCACCAAAGAGGACAGGGAGAAGCTGCTGAAAAGTTTAAAGGAGAAGGGCATCGGTTGTTCCAATTATTTCACGCCCATTCATTTGCAGCCGCATTACCGGGAGTTAGGTTGGCAATACGGCGACATGCCGGTGACCGAACGAATTTCCGAGCGTACTATTGCGCTCCCGTTTTTCAACAACCTCAAAGAGGCGCAGATAAAGTATGTTGTCAAAGCCGTAACCGATTACTTCCTGGAATTATAGAGGCAGGGCGTCGATCTCCCTTTTCCCGGTTTTCGCCATTTTCATTTCATTATTTCTCTGAGTGTCCCGTTTTTATTCTCTGAAAGCGAAGAAAAAACAAACTGGGGCAGGATTTGCCGGAGTATATAAAGACTTATCGATTTAGCCGAACGGCGTTAACGGTTCCTATGATTGAAAGTAAACATCCATATCCGGGGTAGATTGAAATTAAGCGAAGGAATGAAGTCCACATGAAATCCCCAGGATTTTCGTTAAGATTTATAAAAGTTTACTATTTTTCGAGACAATTTTGTCTTTTTCTTCGCGGTCCTTCGCGTTCTTCGCGGCTATTTTCAAAGAAGGCCTATTTGAAGTTATACTGCCGCGGGCCAGAGCCAGCCGAATGTCGCCGCGGTCGCCAGGGCATAAATCAATCCGTCGAACATCATCTTAAAGGTTGTACTCCATTTCATTTTGTACCAGATGGAATTATGCAGGAGGGCGAGGGAGTAGCCGGCAAATGCGACGCTGCCCGAAAAACGAAACACGGCCAGGAAAGGGGCGCCCGGCGCCAGGGCGCGACCGGCGATATAGGCCGCAAAAATACTCACTATCACGTTGTAGACAAACCACAACGCCAGGCTGCCGCCCATTCCCTGGTTCCCGTTTTTTAACACCGTCATAGAGACCACGGGTCCTTTTTTCATTTTCTCGATGAACTCCGGGCTGCGCATCACTTCCATGCTGCCGGCGTAGGGCATCATGTAATCCCCGGGGGGAATACCCAATTTACCGAGCGCCTCCATCGTTTCGTCTTCGGCCGGGACCTTTGCAAAATCGCTGTGATGATACGGGAGAAGCATATGGACGACGGCGCTAATAATGAACGAAAACACTGCCGAAAGCAGTATTGGAAACCATAATGACATAATTGGCGTCATTTTTTACCTCCTTTTAATTGAGTGCTAAATCATTCTTTTGATACTGTAGCATAAACAAAAAAAATCTTCAACTTCTAAAAGCGAAGAAAAAACAAACCCGGGCAGACTTAAACACGGCGCCGGCAGTTTTAAACATGGTCCCGGCAGACTTAAACACGGCGCCGGCACTTTTAAACATGACCCCGGCAGACTTAAACACGGCGCCGGCAGGTTTAA
>Ga0315278_10004367_pt1 | contig 12736 bp, 8 predicted proteins | sample YL17G06_0_MG_FD_203880 | JGI IMG/M metagenome (GOLD analysis project Ga0315278, IMG submission 203880) | Sediment microbial communities from Yellowstone Lake, YNP, Wyoming, USA - YL17G06_0 | ecosystem: Environmental > Aquatic > Freshwater > Lake > Sediment | place: USA: Wyoming | collected...
AAAGGATCTCATTCGCTTTGGTGCCGATACCGTTGAGGGTCCAGGAGGCAGGGAAAAAATAGAGCATGATGGAATCCGGATCGAACGCGGTCCCATTGATTTGCGCGGCGCTATATTTCCGCAGAATGTTGTGGCGCGCTTTCTCTTCATCCCAGAAATTTGGCGATTTGGCTGCTTCGCGAATTACCACTGCTTCGTTCCATTGAATCCCGCCTGCAGGGTTTTGATGTTCATGGGCCAATCCAATGGCGTGACCAAACTCATGCCCAGCAGTCCCTCCATCGAGAAATCCCAGGTTCATCGTCGGTTCGTCCAACGGGATGCCGCGGCAATCGGTGCCGACGTAGGACCACGCTCCATCGTTGTGATCAAACCCAATGCGAATCTCGGCATTCAACGCGTTGTTGAAATCAAGTTTTAGGTTCGCCACCTGCGCCCACCACTCAGCCTGTTGCCTGGCAACGGTCTGCTCGGTCGGAGTGCCTTCCATAAATCGCACTCTGAGCGTCGAGCCATTCATCCAGGTCTTCCCGATCGGAGCAATCGCACGAGTCATTCCGGCCCGCATCCGACTCGTCGGCTGAAAACGCATGAGATCTTTGGGTAAAATCCGGTCGATACACACCTTGGGTCGGTTGTCCATTTCTGATCCTCCTTTTAGGAATGTTCTGGGCTATGCACAATCGCCGCTTCCGATCGCTTCTTCGTCCCGCATCCGCGAGAGTTATGGCGAGCCACAACTCCATAACGGTCGGGGCTTGATCCAAACATCTGACAAAAAAACTCCCGACCCCTTTGATCTTCCGAAAGCGATGATGCGTTGTACGGCTGAAGTTACCGGGTCAGTCAGCACAATGCCGTCTTTGAGCAGACGTGGAGAACCGTGTTGGGTTCTCTTCATAATCCTGACTCTCCCTAGCGCGTTGATTAAATCACACCCGCTCGCCACCCCGTTTATGCCTGCGTTATCGGCTGCGAATCACGTTGAGATAGGCTTTCAGGAACGCTTCCCAGCCGGTCTTCTTGCTGAAGTCCAACCCGGCGTACAGGGGCGAGACCGCCTGGATCGGAAAATAGATCGCCACGCCGTTAGAATGTTTCATGTCCGAGCCTTTGTAGCCTTGCGCCATCACATAGGCGGACTTCACGGCTTTGACGACATTCTGGCACGCGGTAGTGGTGGATGCCTCAGCACCCGCCTTGGCCAGCAAGGAACAGAAGTCGACCAGGTCGATGTTGTCCGGCACCTCGTAGCTTTGTACCTGAGTGCGCACCGACAAAATGCGTTGCCGCGAGGCGGCATCGCTCAGACTCACTTTCAAGGCAGCAGCCAATCCGGCCACGGCTGTCGCGAGTGCGCCTGCCTTAGATAGATCACAGGCTGACTGGGTGACCCCGTCGGCATTGCCGTAGGACGCAAGATACTTGTTGACGATGAGCGCGCTAAGATCACGCGGCGTCATGGCCGGCTTTTTGGCCAAGGCGCCGAGGATGGTATTGTAGGGCCAGCCTTCGCCCGGTTCTGTCTGTTCCGATCCCACCGTGTAGTCGGCGCTGCCGGAGATCTGGTACCCCACTTCGGCCATGCTCATCAGGCAGGCATCCATGCCGAGAATGTCCAGTTTGTGTTTCAAAAGTTTGGCCATGCCAGCCACCACTTTCTTCATCTCCAGATTGTCCAGAAAGTCCTTCGCATTATCGTCGAGCAGAATGGCTCGCGTTCTTTGGTCGCTCCCAGCCTGCTCAAGCGAGCGGCGCACAGGGGAATGAAACAACGCGTGACGGATGGGACCAGTGGCGAGTCTGCGCAAATTTCGATGGCGTTCGCCGGCATAGATATCCGTGTCATCCCATCCCTGGCCATGGTTCCAGAGGACCAGCAAGTAGTGATCGGCAGGATAGTTCTTGATGCCCCATCGAATGAAGTCGCTGAGGTACTTCGGATCGCCAGTGTTGACGGCACCGAGGGAGCCAACGGCGTCGCCCGTCACGATGCCGCCCTTGCGCAAATAGTAGCGCCTGGCCACATGACCCGCAGCACGGTCAAACTGGGCGACGATGTTCAGCTTGTCGGTCGAGCCCACCTTCTTCATTTCCTTCAGATCCTGCACGCCTTCGGGATCCAGATTATTGTCCCCCGCCATATACACCATGACGGTCCAAGATTTCTTCGTGAGGGTTGTCGTCATTTCTGATCTCCTTTTCTTGTAATTGTGGGCTCGCCTTGTGATTCTTTTCATTTCAAAAGTAAACCGTAACAATCGTGGTCTCTGACGACGAAAAGGGATCGGGAGCAGCCTTGTTCAAAATAACTTTTCCGGTAATTGGATCTTGGACAGCATCTGATCGGAACGCCTGGTCCCTAAGGAATTGCTGGAGGCCCCAAAGGGCTTTGGACGCCATAAATTCACGCACTCGTGAACGAGCAATCTCGCCAAGCGAGGCGCACGTCTTACATCGCTCATCCTGGGAACGCGACTTACGGAATACGTCGGCAATGTCCCGAGACGATCAAATATCTTCTCCATTGACGGATTGCGCCGGTCACTGCAACGGCTTGCCGCATGAAGGACAGAATTTCCCGCCACTCAGCTTGGAGCCACATTCCGAGCAAAAGACGCCCTTGACGCTTTGGACGGGTTCACCGCAACCGCTACAAAATTTCGCTCCCACAGCGATATCAACCCTGCATTTAGCACACGTAATCACTTGAGCTGGCGACGTCACATCCATGTCTTTGGTAAGATCCTGCTTGCTCAGCTTTTGCCCGAGTTGTTCGACCGTAAGGTGGGTCTGTTTAGAAACAAGTTCCTCCCTCACGTTGGGCGCGCACTCTTCGCACAAACCTGCATTCACGTTCCAGCAGGCAGCCACACATACCCAATGGCCGCAGCGGGAACAATGCTTAAACTGAGGCTTAACCTCCTCCACAGATTCGGCGTAGGAATCGCTGTGCGTTTTACCGCCTATTGCGCCCTGCAGTCCTTTGACAACTTCCTTGCTCTTTCCAAAAATTGACCCGAAGTTCTCAAGCACGCCACCCGCGGTGCCCAGGAGATCAGCGGCAATGCCTAGCGATGCCGCCTTGTAACTGGACGTGTAACCGCTATGGCATTTGTCGCAGTGGAATGTGAATTGATAACCCTTCTCGGTCGACAAATCCTCGATCTCGGATACAAATTCGACAGTCTTCGCCATATCTCGCCCTCCTAATTCTCAGTGTTGTCGCTTCCCCCTGGGCTACCTAGTAGGGGTCGCATTGCCCCAGCTAGCGCAATGATGCCTATTGATCCCCGAAGAGATATGAGGCGACGTTGTGGAACGCGGATGAATAGGTGGCATACCTTAAATTAATAATGACATCGTCTTTCGCTGTCGACCAACCGTTCGATTCAATTAGTATCGAAAAATTCCGTCGCTCCTGTGCGGGACCGCTATTGGTCCAGGCAGAAACGACAAACGGGCGTCGCACTCAACATTCGGGAGTTGCATAACTGAAATTCACTTTCCCCCGGAACAACCATCCCACATCGAACCATGTTGGCACTCGGGTTCGCCTGGAAAGTGCTTACAAACCGTTCAAGATAGGTTGGAACCATGTCGTCGTCGTCAAAGAACGGATGCTCCGTACGGGATAGGTAGAAGTAATTTCGCAAACCGGTTATGAAAGCTTAATGGGGCGGTCTTCCCACTTTTTCTTATATTTTCGGATAGTTCCGCATGGAGAAATCCCGGTTCCCAATTCCATTAATTCTCAGCAATTCTGTCTAATCTATCCTTTCTGTCACGCCGGTGTCACGGTCACATCACAGAAATTTGGATGTGAGCTAGCCCCTTTGAATTCCCCCCCTTGCCTTGAAAGTGAGGACATTTCGCCCATACGAATCTGCATTGAGCCTCATTTTTTTACACCCTCCTTGTTCGTTAATGATACTGCGCTTCGCGCCTCACACGGATTTCACCACACCACCACTCCAGAAAAAATGTCCGTTGCTGTCGCCATACCACACCGGGTTGCCATTTATTGGCTCACCATTCCGTGCCACCAAACAGTATTCCAACCGGGTACCCGGCGGTACCGTTTGATGCACCGCGGCACGTGTGTTTGGCGCTACGGTTCGAATATTCAATTTCACCATTGCCCTCACTGTTCCAGACTCATACACGTGCGGCTCAGCAGGTGCGGACGGAGCTGCCCCGGTGCATGCCCGGTATTCGCTGGCAATATCCCGCAGCAACTGTTCGTAGGTGCGGCGGCTATGGGCCAACCCGGTGACAGGATCGGTCTTGCGCTGCGGATCCAGAAAGAAATGCCCCACCACTTTGCTCGCTGGATCCAGATCGAACTTGTAGCAGATATACGCGATCACCCACACAAATTTATTGTAGGCTTCATCTGCCGTGATACGATCGCCGTAGCAGTATTCAACGCCGATCGCGGCATCGTTGGCGTTGAAGCCGAATAGCTGGTTATCCGCTTCGACCTTGTATAACACATGCCACGCCTTCTCCGGTATCGCGTCTTCCACCGCCGGGATGCACTCGATGATCTCCTGATCGTCCACAAAGAGATGCGCAGAAGCGGACATCTCATCGCGACTGCGTTCGAAATATGCGACATTCTGCGCCGCGGTCGAATTGGGGTTTCCCGTATCGTGGGCCACCACGAACTTCACGCCAGGCAACATCGGCAAACCGGACCGCCGTTTGGAAGGCTTGCTCAGATAGCGTGTGGTTATGTGATATTTCATTTCGAAAGTCATGGCATCACCCCATCGCCGGCGTGTTGTCGACGCGATCTGCAACTGGCTTTGCGTCGCCAGCCGTGGTAGCGGGCGTTGCGCCCCCATTGCCCGGTAGATTCTTCTTCACGAAAGCCTCGATGAAATCGGTTCCCGCATACCCGGCTGCAAGTAAGGTGAGGATCATCTGCCGATCCATCGTCGTCGCCGCACTGCCGTCCGGTACGGAGGCAATAATTGCCAGCGCGCCGGCCGTGAAACCGATCAACAAGCTGATCAGAAGCGTGCCCATGCTGAATACGTCCCCAAATGGCTTTTTTTCTGCCAGTGCATGGTCATTCACCTTTTTCAGCCCGGGCACGACCCGTATCCCTTGGCCCACAACCCCTAACAGTCCGCCCAAAAGCAGTTGCAATATCCATTGCTGGATAGTCATACATCCTCCTCATTGGTCAGCACATATTATTGATAGTTCACAGATTGAGACACAATTGCACCTGAATCGGGCATCCCCCTGCCGACGAGGCCACCACGGGAGAGGAAGATGGCACGGACACGGAATCATTAAAGGTGTCAGACCTCTTAAATTCACAGCTGTGTACCTGAATCGTTTCGGCACATTGCATACGAACTAATACCTCCCATCCCTGAGGCCCCCTTTGGGATCAGCATTGGCTCGACACAACGCTTCCTGGATCAGAACGATATCGCCTTTCCCCATCGACCAACCGTTCGATTCAATTAGTTTCGAAAAATACTGTTGATCCTGTGCGGGCCCGCTATTAGTCCAAGCAGGGACGACAAACGGATGACGCACACAACATTCGGGAAATGCATAACGGAAATTCGCTTTCCCCACGGAACAACCACCCCACATCGAACCATGTCGGCACCCGGGTTCTCTTTTCATGGGTTCATCACCTCAAGCCGATGCTTCACATTCCTTCTTGGCCATCACTTCAGCCGCCGTCTGATATTGATGAACCATACCGACGGGAAAGCCGGTTGGTGGTGTCGAGTGCGTCCATCCCTGGGGATCCAAAAAGCGACCAGGCTCAAATTTCCAGGCGTTCTGTTCATGTCGCACATAGACGAAAATTCCAGGATTCGCAAGTTTGACCAGGCGCTTCTTGTGTTTTAACACCTGTTGAATCAACGCGGCATCTTCCGCCAAGTTCACCTCAGGATAACGGACGCCTCCATCTAAAACGGTTTTCTTATAGACAAGCGTCCCTCCATGCACATCCCCCACAAACATCCTTCTGTGCAGATTCGTCCCTGTCGTCCAAAACACAGCAGCAGGAAGTTGCAACACAAAGGTATTGGTGAGACCGGTCATCTCAGCATCATTGGCAAGAAGCGGGGCAAGCTGGTAGCGTAACCGGTCAGGCGCATACCAATCATCATCATCCCAATGCGCAATGATGTCACCCTTGGCGACTTGGCACGCCAAATTTCGTTTGGCACCAATGGCAGTGCGTCGTTGCAACCGAATATAGCGGACTCTAGAAAGACCAATCACAAGATCCTCGACAGAATCCGTGCCGTCATCGACGATGATCAACTCTTTATTCGGATAATCCTGCGAGAAAAAATGCCCTAACGCCAGTTTCACATAGGGTCGCCGGTTGTAGGTCGGCATGATACAAGACACTAACGGCTGCTCCCGTTGCCCAGAGACGCAAGGCGACCGATATCGCAATAGGTCCTCAGACATCAATTGGTGAATGTCTCGACCTGCGCAGGACTGCCAATAGGCCCCCGTTGTGACTTTTCGACTGACGTTACCGTCATGAATCATGCCCACGCACAGCCGTGGATCTCGGCAATCATGAATAACTTTTGCGACGCCACTCCACAGAAATCGCAAATCCTCTCCCACTTGAACATTCAGAAATTTATTACGCTCCCAGAAGGTTTTCCGATACGCCAAGGTATTTCCAGCCACCCAGATGTGCCCCCCTCCTCTTCGATAGACATATTGCCAAGCGCGATCCTTTCCGGGTTCGTAGTAATACACTTCGCTCGTTCCGCAGGCATCCGCGCGTTGTTCATGCAGGGCCCTCACCTGAGCCGTCACTCGCCATGATGGATACCAATCATCATCGTCCCAATGAACAATGAACACTCCTCGAGCCTGTTGGCACGCCAGGTTTCGTTTGGCCCCAACCGACAGACGCCTATCGAGTTTGATGTATCGAACCCGCTCGTCGGCAGGGAGGCAATCGCCGATCGGATCATCTCCGTCGTCAATGATGATCAGTTCCACATTGGGATAATCTTGACGGAAAAAATAGTCCAAGGCATGCGGAATAAACTTCCGGCGATTACACGTCGGCATGATGCAGCTGACCAGAGGCGGTGGAATCGAAAGAAGCTGCGGTGTAGATGAAGACTGATTGCCGTTACCAGAAGGATCAAGCGTCAGCGCTGTAACTGCCGTTTCATGAAAAGGCCGACGGATCTCAATCGAGGCAGCCGGCGCAAAGTTCGAGCATTCGTCTCCGCGACAATGCGTGCGATAATCGGCCTTGTCGCCCCGTAGATGGCCCGCGCAAAACTTGTGCTGATAGAGCTGCTTACTCAACTCAAAACGTCGATCTTCCTCCCGTCGTCGTCGAGCCGTGAACGGCGAACGATGGACATACGCCGCGCAAGCCCACACACCACGGAAGCCCGCACGTGCAGCCCGAACATTATAGTCCAGCTCCCAGCAAGGGCCTAACCCGTAACGCTCGTCTGCAGCCCCCACGGCGTCGATGACTTCGCGGCGCACAACGTAGCAAAAGTCGGCAAGACTGTAGAGCGGTTCCAATGTCCGAGTGGTTGCCCCAAAACGTTGTGCCGCCTCTTGTGCCGCACGAGCAATTTCTGCAACAGTCCCCCCAGATCGCGGGAATACACACTGCTCGTTCCAGGAATGATTCGTAGACGGACCAGCCAACCCATAGTGTGGATCTACGCTCAGCGCTGCCAGGAGGTGATCCAACCAACCAGGCCCTACCAATGCGCCGCTTTCCAGCAAAACCACAACTTCCGCGTTACTCGCAGCTACGAGCCGATTAAAGCAGGCCGGTGTGCCTAAAGCCTCGTGAGTTCCAATCTGCTGAATGGTCTGCAATTGGGAGAGCGCCGTCTGTGTTGCCAAGTCAGGCCCATCTGGCAAGAGCACAAGCCCAACATCGTGTCTTGTGTTCGCCCGGATGCCAGAAAGCGTGGCTTCCAGGCGAGCAGGCTCAGCATGAACATGAATGCCTATCGTTACATGGTGAGATGCATTGTTCTGGTTTTGCGTCAGGATCACTTGGGCAACCAACGATTTTTAAATTGCTACAATCTATCGATCATTACGCATTTGCAGAGTTCAGCTGTTTCGTGAATTTGCTTATTCAACTCACAAGTCTTCGTTAATCCCCTCCCAAGTACCTGAGGTGCGAGATCAAACATATGTTCTTCACAAGGCTTCTCAGCAAGCCCTCCAAAATGAACGCTCACAAAGCCACAGGGATTTTGAGCATAATCATAGCCCAATCGCCCACAGGGCAGCCCGTCGAATAGTGGGTAAAAGTAGCGCTGGGTAGACAGCTGGAATGATCGTCCCCCAGCGTAGAGACTGGCAATAAAACCTTGTTCCCAAACATATGCCGGTGTCGAGCCAGGATGGACGGCAAGCGCACTTGCAGCCACCCGTGCTTTATCATAATGGTTGCGGGCCCAATAGAGCCCCGCATTGAATGTGCCGGTACCTATTGTAGTACCTCTATTTAGCATGCTCCTCCACGCAATCTGGTAACGAGGGCCATGATTCGTATCGGGGGCAAATACAAGATCATTTCCTTGAAATGCATCGAGTGCATCTTGAACAGGATCCAAAATGAAAATGTCATCGTCGATCAGACAAAACTCATCTGGTGCATGAAGAACGGCGATGCATGCCTTATGGACAAACCAATACCGCTTCGCCCAATCAACGAGAGTTGCGCTACCAACTGCCCTGATCTGATTAAGAACCTCTGCTGTGGGAACGACCTGTCCAAACGGCAGCAGCCTAGAGAAAAAGTTGTGCGCCTGGTGGTTCCATTGATAATCGCCATAGAGCAAGACAGCCGAGGGAACATAACCATTTAAAATCATGCTGTACACCGCCGTGACAGCGCGTCCGGGAGTTCCTCCATGAGTGAACAGTTTAAGGGGCGGACCATTAGGGGTTTGCAGCTTTTCCTGAACCACTTCCAAATATGATCCAAGCAAATCAGCTAGCGTTTCATCATTGCGAGATCTCGCTGTATCCAGCCGAGCACCCCAAATCCATCCCCCAACGTGTTGCCACTGGGCAATTTCAAGCACCTCGCCTTTTTCAACCTTCAATTCATGACGGGTGAGCATGTGCGCCGTTTTGTCGACATGAACACATTGCCCGTGCTGGCGAATAATGGATCCATCATCATCCCAAAATATGAGCGTACCCGTCACATTGATGCAGATGCGGAAAATGACATGAAATCCACGCATTTCACCACCAATTGCAGGATCCCAGGGTTTTATTCCGCCTCTAAAGAACTCCCTCCAGTCTATTGTCCAGCACCATTCGCCGTTCAGACACTGCAATTTCGGTTGCGGCATCACGGCCATCTGCGGCGCATCCCACTCCGGCTCGGATATCCATTGCCCATTGCGTTGCTCGATTGGGCGTGGCCACGAACAATTGATTAGATCGAATTGATTCATCAGCATTGACACTGTACAAGCTCCTTGCGTTCTGTCCGAATAAATCGACGCCAACACCAATCACTCAACATTTTCATACATCCAGGAAGTAACCCTTAAAATCTGATCCGGACCTGAAACTACATGGGGTTTTCATCCTTCCCTGACCATTCTCCACCTCATGCCCCCTGGCTCAGCGATACCTGCGGCCTTCCTACTTGGGGAATCGAAGCGGGCCTGTCCTGTAGCACCTCGACGCTGAGGACATTGACAAGATCGCTCTCGTTCAGGCTCAGCACATCCTGCCCAAGGTCTTTCCGCATTTCGAGGAGAACCTTGGCCACCTGTGACGGAATCTCAGGGCTCTGAAGGCCGGCCTTCTTTTCCAGAGCTTGAAGCGCCACATAGGCCTTGATAACCCGGGGGGTTCCTCGAAGGGTCAACAGTCGCTCTAACTTTAGGAGTTCGTCCTCGGTGGCTTGATCCATCGCCTTTGTCCTATGGCTCAATTTCTCGCCCCAGATCAGCGAAACCCTCTCATACAAATTCGACTTGTCTGCTCTCACCTGAACCTCTGCTTCCTTGCGACCGGTCCAATTGAACCCACCGGCAATAATGGAGGCACAGAGTAACGCCACCACCGAAGCAATCGCCGTCATCGTGGCCACCTGAGGTTCCATAGTGCCGAACAGATCCAGCCCGAACTTAAGCGCAACATATCCTCCCGCCGTGATAGCCCCCAGCAGCGCGAGGCCAAACATTACACCTAAGAATACCCCCAATGGTTTCATATTCATCCCTCACACTTAGTGATCCCATAAGTTTTCGTCGCGGGAAGTGGCCCCAAACAGCCTGCTAACAGGTCTCTAACACTGTCAGTTTCTCTCCTGCAGCATTTCTGATTCTTGCGAACACTCGCGACCCCTTTGATTGTTCCTCGAGAACTTCAAGACGGCGATTTACTTTCGCTGCAGAGGGCTTGATCTTCACCCATGCTGAACCCAGAAGCGTCAAAATCAAGTTGCTGTCCCGTTTTCTCGTTCCCGGTTCCGACCCCGATTAAAGTCAAGCTTTGGGATCAAGTTTGTCGCTCCATGTGCTCTTGGCGAGACTCTTAAGCTTGCCTTGCCACTTGCCATCCTGCAGGTTGGCGTTCTGGACCCCCGCAATGCCGGTGTTTAACAACCCGGCGTGGACCCTGGTAAACAAGGACTTCAGCCGCCGTGAGAATTTGGCATAGATCTCCTTGTTCATTTTCTTCTTGGTGTCAGCATTCGACCCTTCAGAGTCCATTGCAGTCTCGTGAACCGTACTGGCGATGGTCGTTCTCATTGGCCGCGAAGAAACGGCGCCCGCCCGGGTCTGGACAATGATCTCGTTCTTCTCGGAATCAAAATCGCCCGGTTTTGAAGCGGAGGACTCGTGCGCAGCATCGTGGTTTTTCTCGCTCAGCCAGATTGCGGAGAGGCCGGTGCCGATCTTGTCGGCGACCATTCCTGCGCCCTTTGCCTGGAGCGCAGGATTGTCAGTCTCCTTGCCCGCCACGACCAGGATTTCTCCAATCCAGTTTTGCAGAACCTTGGCTGGAACGTGATGGGATTCGCCTGCCATCTTTACCCCGTCTGGCTTTTCGACCGTGTGCGTGCCGACGTTATACGCCCGGTTACCATCCATCGGACCTTTCTTCTTCTTGCCAGGACTCGCCGTGTAGTCGTACACCAGGCCATCCTTCTCTCCTATCACGGACAACGACGTGAACACCGGGTGTTGCTGCTTTACGCCCGCCACGGGCCCCTGAAGTTGTTCGACGGTTGCGCCTCCTTGATACTGTGCATTGATAGTGTCGAGCGCCTGAAGTCCGGCCTGAATCTTCTTCTCCTTTTCCGGATCCTTGCCCTTGTCTTTGTCCTTTCCAAACAACTTCGCAAACAACTTCTTCGCCTTGTCCACGATCCAGGCAATGGCTGCGTCCAACGCCTTGTCGACGGAGGCGCGGACTTTTTCAATGACCCCCATGATCTTGTCAGTCACCTTGCCGAGGCCAAGGAAGCCTGCGAGGAAGCTGATGGCCAGGGACAGCAGGCCGGCGAGTATGCTCTCCACCTTTCCGGCGGCCGCATCGATGGCGCCCCCGGCGATGGCGACGATGGAATCGATGAAGCCTTTGACCACCTCGATGATCTTCGCGATCTTTTGCACGAACACCATGATCGTGTCGTAGATCGAGATGATCGCCGAGATGAATCCGGCTCCGGGTATGAACATCGAGATCAGCTTGGGTACGGCTTTCTTGATCACCGTATCGGTCACGAAACCGACTATCCCGCTGACGACCTGATCTTTGAGTTCGGTGAGCTTTTCCTTGATTAATTCCCAGGCTGCGGCAGGACCGCCGGTGACGAGCGCGACAACGATGGCGAAGCCGGTTTCGAGACCCTTCATGATCGTTTCGCCACTCGGCCCGAGCGCCTTCACGATCTTGCCGCGAATTTGCGCCCAAGTGATACCGAGCACACTCATCGCGAATTTACCCAACTCAGGCAGACTGAGCGCCTTCGGAATATAGACGCCGGACAGCGAACCGGTGAGCCAGTCGATGAGCCCGGCCTTGAGGTGGGTGCCGAACCTGTCGGCGAAGTTCTGGAAGCCGAGCTTGGCAGCCTTCACCAGGTTGCCGACGAAGGGGAGCGGGTTCTTGAGGATGCTCTTGAGTGCGGCGCCGGTTTTCTTGATGTAGCCCAGGGCGCCGGGGCTGACCACGTCGAAAATGATCTCTAGGAGATTCCAGATCGTACTGCCGGCCCAGGAAATAAACTTGCCCAGGAAGCCGCCGAAGACGCCCACGAGTTTGGCGAAGGCGCGCGGCACGAGGACTATGTCCATTATCTCGAGCGACTTGAACGCAGCCACAAATAAGCCGGGAATCTGATTAACAAAACTCATCAGCCCGCTGAGCGCTCCCTTAAACCAGGCAAATGCACGCGGGATCGCATTGGCCTTCTTCATGTTCTCCCAGATCTCTTCCTGACCGATGAGCTTCATGAAGGGTTCGATAATGGCCTCGGCAGTTTGTGGGACCGGGTCGCCGGTGATGGGATCTCTGCCCATTACAGCCTTTAGCAGCGCGTATCCGTTAGTGCCTTCTGCAAGTTTGGCGATGGGCTTGAGGATGGCATCCTTGATCAGCTGGATGATTCCAATGACCAGCCCTTTGCCGAAACTGATGATGCGATCGATTGGTTCGGAGAAGATGCGCTTGGCGCGTTCCCACACGTCTCCCAAATGCA
>Ga0315278_10004371_pt1 | contig 12730 bp, 11 predicted proteins | sample YL17G06_0_MG_FD_203880 | JGI IMG/M metagenome (GOLD analysis project Ga0315278, IMG submission 203880) | Sediment microbial communities from Yellowstone Lake, YNP, Wyoming, USA - YL17G06_0 | ecosystem: Environmental > Aquatic > Freshwater > Lake > Sediment | place: USA: Wyoming | collected...
CTCTCTGTCCGGCAGCTTCAGTTACGTCGTACTCGTACTGTGCCTGGATATCGCGAAGCTTGCGAAGATGTTCAATCTCGAGTTCTTCAAGCTTCTGCTGATGCTCACGAGCAGCTTTCTCGTCATCTTCGTGCTTCTTTTCAGCTTCTTTGGCAAGACGATCGGCGTAGTCGGCATTCTCTTTCTCAATTGCATCTTGCCAAGTATCCCAAGCCTCCAAAGCGTCTTCAGCTGCCTTCTCTTCTGCCTCAACGATCTTTCTGGCAGCATCTTCTGCCATTTCGACAAGGTTGTCTTCATGGTCCTGCCAAGCTATTTCGACGTCGTCTAGGTAGCTAAACCAGTTTTCTGCTCTTTCCTCAGCAGTCTTGACCGCAAGCTCAGCAAGCTTCTCTTCGCGATCCTCTTCTGCTTCCTTGATCTTGTCGACGATGTCCGGAACCTTGATACCAAGTCTCGTAAGATCCTCAACCCCTTCACCAAGTGTATCAGTAAGTAACTGACCAGCAACGGCTGCATCGCCTAAGCCTTTTCCAAAGTCCTCAACCTCTTTTACAGCTTGCTGTAGCAATACCACTCTATCTCGATCGGCGCCAGCCTTAGCCAACTCGAGCTTCGCAGCAAGTTCTTTCTTGTATCCTTCTGCAGCGACAGCATGACCTTCTTGCATAGCTTCTTTGTAGAGGATAACTTCGAGAGTGTCATCCTTGATCCTATCCCCTATCTCGGCCCATAACGTCTTTACATCCGTCATCCCTCTACCTTGTAGACCAGAAAGCAAGATAGACGATTGAACCCACCGCTCCATGCTCTTTCTTTGCTCATCCGTCAGCTTCGCATTCTCTTTGAGCATCTTCGCTGTGTTCTTTTGCCCACCAATAGCAAAGTACTCAATCAACACAGTCTCGTTGATAACCTTGATAAGACCTTCGTACGCTCCGACAAGGCTAAGAACCGCAGCTGCAGCTATTTCGAGTCCCTTTATGTAAGCAGGAGCAAAAGACTTACCCATCAGAGTTTGAGCTTCGGCCATGCGAGTATTTGCACGTAGCTGCTTAGCTTCCATTGTATCGAGAGCTGCGCCGACATCTTCCTGAGCCGACTTGTAACGCTCAAGGATAATGTACGTATTTATCAAGGACTGCTGATGCTTCTTGAGTTCTTCGTTCGCACCTCCAAGCTCGGCATAGGTCTTCCCGTACGTCTTGACGGCCATAATGTCTTGGTCAACAGAATCAATCATGTTGATGAAGGTCCCGCGCATCGTCCTCGTGTAGCCTTCAACAGCGTTAGCTACTGCACTTGAAGCCTTTACAATGTCTCCACCAAACTCGCTCTCGACCATAGCCATCATCGCAGCCACTTCTGCTAACTGGTCCTGTAGAGCCTTTCCGATGTTGGCAGAGCGAGTCACGCTCATGATCTCTTTGAAGCCGAGGCGGACGTTCTGCTTTGTGAAAACATCCCACTTTTTAGAGAAGGCGTCTATACTATCGCTCCACTCGTCGATGGTACCCGCAAAGTCCCCAATAGTTTCCTTCGGAGCTCCAGGGAAACCTTCTACAAGAGATCTCTGAGTTGACCGAATCGCAATCTCGTACTTACGTATCGCCGCCTCTGCGGTGAGGGCAAGCTGGATAGAGTTGGCAAAGAACGTCTGAATTGCATTCATCGCTCCGTACGCGATCTGACTCATCAAAGTGCCCCAGAAGACAGTTACAACCTTCCGTAACGAGAATAGCTTCTCCATCCAAGTGCTAGTCGCGCTACCAGCTTCCTTGAACTGTTGTCCAGTCGAACGAGCATCTTTGTTGAGATTCTTGAGTGCATCCGTCTCGGCTCGATTAGCTTCGATAGATCTCCTAGTTGCGCCTTCAGCATCTCTAGTTGCTTGAGCTTTCCGTTCCTCAGCAACTGCGACGGTATCTAATACTTTTGCCTCCTCGGAAAGCACACCCAACTCTTCAGCTGTTACTTTACCCTTCGCTGCTAACGTTACTTTAGCTGTCGCTGCGGCCGCCGCTTGCGCTGCCGCTTTAGCGGTTAGCTCCGCTTCTTGCCGAGCGGCTCTCTGAGACAAAACTATAAGCTCGAGACTTGCACGCTCCTTGTTATATGAACCGACGAGCTTATCAACTTCCTGTTCTTGAGCCTTGAGATCCGCGAGAGCCTTCTTCCGTGCCTCTCCTGGAGCAGCTTGCTGAACAGCTTGAACCGCCGCAGCCATCTTCGCGGTAACGGCTTCAGGAGCTCTCACATCGGCTAATGCTCCTTTCTCTTTAGCACGAGTTAGTAACTCTTGTTGCTCGACACGAGACTTTATAGTCCTGAGAATTCCCTCGTTCTGCTTTTGGATCTCTTTCTCAACTGCGAGCTCTTGCTGAGCTTTGTCGACAGCACTCTCTCGTTGAATGAACTCTCGTTCCCATGCTTGTAAATCGTTCTCTTTGAGCTCTTTGTTGGTACGGGTTGCAGCTAGATCTTCCTTAGCTACACCAACAGCCCTTACGCGCATTGCAACTTGTCTCTCACCTTCGGCAGTGACTTGTTGCATGATAAGAGCGTTCTCGCGTAGCTGAGCGAGATCGCCTTCAACCATCTTGGAGTAGGCAGGTCGTGCAGCCTTTGCTTCAGCGACTCCTGCAGCTTTCGCACGCAGCGATACTTCAGCCTCCATCTGGGCGACAACAGCCTTCTGAGCTTCTAGCTGTGCATTGGTACTCTGTAACTCTTGCTCAGCTTTAGCAACTGAAGCTTCTTGTGCTACAACCTTCTGCCTAGCAACTTCGAGTGTAGTTTCTGAATCCTTGTAAGCTGCCCGTGCAACATCAGCTTCTTGAGTCGCAACGGTAAGACGTTCCTTCGATGTAGCAAGTGCCTGAACCTCGGCTTGATACTGCTCCTTCGGAATTGCAACTTTCTCAAGCTCTTTTACGACAGCCTTCTGCTCTTTTATCTGGGGACGGAGCTCTTCGCGTCTTGTGAGAACACGCTCGTGCGCTGCGCTAGACTCCAAATCTCTAGTCTTGCGCATAACGCCGCTAAGCTTGTTGTACTCTTCCGTGAGCTCTTGAAGCTTTCTCTTCTCTGCTTCGATCTTCTGAGGAGTAGCTCCCGTAGCCTCTAAGGCTTTGACACGTAGCTGCTGTGCGTGGTAAACTTCTCGTTCTATATCTACTTGAGCTTTGAGGGCATTCAGCCTTGAGTATGCTTCGGAGTTTAGTTGAGAAGCAGTTGTGGCCTGCTCTGTCACAAGAGCAAGATGTTGCTTTTCGATCCCGACTTGAGCAGATGAGCCTGTAAGACGATCGTTGAGGTATTTGAGGTTTGCTTGCTGCGCAGCCAGGGGTGTGCCTTCAACTGTGGTATATCCCATACCAGGCAAAGGTTTGTATGCAGCTTGCTTAGCAGCAATCTCTGCTTCCATTTGTTTGATGGTAGCTGCATCAATAGCTACTTGGTTCTTGGATTGTTCTGCGTAGGTAGCTTTCAAGCCGTTTGCTAGCGTACCGTTCCGGATAGCCTTCTCGTCAAGCGTTCCGCCGGCAGCCTTTCGCTGGTTTATAATCTCGATAAGCTCTGCAAGTTCCCGGAACATAGGACTTTGCACAGCCAGAAGTCTACTCTCCTCTGTCTCCGCTAGGACCTGCTGCCACTGCTCTTCGGTGAGCTGCCTATTGATCATTAGAACATCGGTGGCTTCCTTACTACCTTGGAGTTGCGCCATCCGATTCTCGAGACCAGCTCCAGCAGTTGGAAACTGTTTTCCGGGTCCTACTTCGGCTATCGTAGGCAATCTGACCATACGGAGAGCCGCGTTCTCCTTACCAAACATACTCTGATAGAGACGTCTGTAAGCCTCTAGCTGAGCAATATACTGTTTTGCTTGATCAGTAAGCGCACTCCAATCTTTCGCTCCGGAAGCGTACGCGCCGATTTCCTGAAAAGTGGACTGGCCAACTGCCTTGAAGTCAGTAATGATATCTTTCGTCTTGTCGGACCAGTCACCTCTACCCGCCCACTCTCTTCCTTGTTTGTCAAGACCTTTGAAGGATGTTTCGATCTCATCAAAGCCGGCATTGATGCCCCACTTCGGATCTTGGAGCATAGTTTGGAACTTGGAGTGCATCTGGATGCCCCACAAACGTCCCGCTTCTGCACCAGCACTTGAAACCTTCGTTCCAGCTACAAGAGCGTCAACGAGCTTGGGGTCTTGGCCTACCTTCACAAGATAAGCTCTGAGCATGCCGCTTAGTTGCTCCTGAGGTCCATGGAGCAACATCGAAGGACTCCAAGGAGCTTCCTTCGCAATAGTCTCGGCGAACGAGCCTGTTTTGCCTTTTGAAACTACGATTGAGCGGGCTTGAAGAGCTGTGATCTCTTCGCGGAGTACAGCGATACGTCTCTTAGCAGTTTCGATCAGCGCTTCGACGTGACCACGTTCGGTATCATTAGTTGTCACAAGCTCACTCGACTGCTCATTGAGCCTTGTAATAGTTGCTTGTAGACCTCCTATCTCATTACGGCGTTCTTGGGTAAGAGCATTGAGCTGTGCAAGGGAGTTGAGTTCCATACCTTGCTGTGCAGTCGACCCCTGTATCGAAGCCTTCACCACCTCTTGAGCATCTTTGACAGCTGTAAGCATTGTACGGTACTCAGCTAACTTTGCCGTCATCTTCTCCGCAACAGTTAGTCCACCAGCCCCTTCCTCACCCCAGATACCTTGAGGAGTCATGCCGGCAATGTTCATGCCAGTCATCTTCGACCCAGCAGCAAGGTACTGCTCAGCTCTTATCGAAGCATAATCTGGTTGAGTCCTTCCCTTTTGTGCCCAAGTAGCCAAGTTGCGTTCGAGCTCGGCTACAATTTTGAGACGATCTTCAAGGGCCTTGATGCTTCGTGTATAGTTGGTGACGATCTGAGGTTCGAAGGCTGCCTTGGTCTCTCCTTTGACGTGACCAAGTTCGTCAGCAAAATCGCCCGTTGCTTTTCGAACAGCAATGAGCAAACGTTCAGTTACAGGAGCTAAATTAGGAAGAGTAGCGACGATCTCGCCTACGAGCTTTTCGGGGTTTATGGAGACGTTCTTAGCTTCGAGGACCGCGGCAATGAACTTCTTGACCCGTATTTCCATCTGAGTCAATGCAACATCTACTCTCTCGATTTGATTTGCCTTTACATCTGTGGGCAAGTCATCGAGGGATGTAGCCATCAAGTGGAGAGCTTCAGTAGTCGCTCTGAGCTGTTCCTGAACAGCAGCAAGATCAGTTACGAGCGAACTAAAGTCGGATGAGAATTCGACGGTTGAGAACTCGTTGGTTGGTTCATCTGCCATAACAATCCCGCTTCCCCACCCAACTCAATAATAGGATCGCGAAGAGCTAAAACCACATTACTATAGTTGAACTCTCTACGGAAGAGATCACAAAGATGCTTTGCAACCTCGGGAGATTGTTGTATGAGCGTAGCAGCAGCTTTGTAGTCGGTATCTAAAAGCAAGTCAGCTACCGGCCGCAGTATTTCAAAAAGCTCTAATGCTTCATCAAGTCCGATGCTCCCAACACTAGTCCTGCTGGCAACATCCCCTTCGGCATTCGGGTCTTCTCCGGACTCCAATTGGCCAAATTGAGCATCATCCATGAAGGCCTCTCAAGAGGTTTGAATCTTCTAGTCTTCGATGCAGAGTCGAATGGATAAGCAATTTCGGATAGTGAATATATCCATTCGCGATCCATTTGTATATCTGTCAGAATCTCCTGAACATAACAATAGAACTCGTCGACGTTGAGGTTGAGAATGTCTGCTCGGGACCAATGATAGGCCGAAGCTACGATGTGGATGTATGAAATAGTCCAACGATCTTCGTAGTTCCAGTCAACCTCTTTTGCCTTAGCGTCTATTTTCGCTAGTAAAAGCGGAATCTGAACCTTTGGACGATTTAGCTTCTTGAGTGCAATATATGCACGTAGACCTTCAACCCCACTTACTTTCGTCGGTAACCCACAAGCTTGTAGATAACCGACGACATCCAACTTCTTCTTATACTGCTCCAACTCAAGGTAAAGCCCTAGACGGGCACGAGCGGTTGTATGTTCGTGCCCGTCTAAAGTTATTGTGAGTTCCTCGTCGATGTTCCGAAAGATGAACATTACGGCAAGGCGCTGATGTCGTACCGGGTCATCGTTGCAAAGGTCTGCGCGGTGGGTTTGGTGTCGTCAGCATAGGCGCGCATCTTGACGCCGGTAATCTGCCATTGGTTGCCGTAGCGGAAGGCAATGGTCCACGCGTCGACGAACCTCGCCTTGTGGAGAGTAAACTGTAGCCAGTCCGGCGCATCTTCGTCATATACCTTCGGTAGGTATATATGGAAGAAGCGTGTGTTGTCCACAGGGCCGAGGCCCATCTCTTCGTAACCAGTACCGGCCGTCACGACACCGCCGTGCAGGATCTCTCGGATCGTCGACAGCGGGAAGATCGTGCTGATGTTGAGAGTCACTTCCAGATAGTTGCGGCGTAAGATGGTCTGCTTGTATCCGACAGTGTCGCACACCACATCGTTCATGGTGAGATTGTCGGCTAGCTGAACACCATCAATGCAGCCCAAGGCAATTACCGGGTACGCGGTAGTTCCGGACAGACCCCAGTAAAAGCCTTGCGCGTCGGGAGTGTGAAGCTCATCCGCCCTACTATCCTGAAAGTAGACGAGAGGTGCCCCCTCAACATACAGGTCTTCCTGAGTCGTTGCTCCAGGAACAGAACCTGTTACAAGTGGCATTTAGGCCCCCCTGATTGTGAAGTACTTTTGTCCGCCAACATCTCCAGCGCCACAACAGCCGCCGCCGCGCGTCTCTATGGCACGAAGACCTTCTACGTCTTCAAGATTCACAGGCAAAGCGCCGAGAGGCGGAAACACATAGCGCTTTGCCTTTCCCTGATAGACGTACTGGAATGTCGTATTGTTCGTTGCAACGTAGCTTGCAACGGGAACTTTGATAGGAAGTCTTGTTTCAATAAGCATCGGCTGGCTTGATGTAGAGGGCACCAACGTTCCAGACTTTGCAGGTAAAGATAGCATCGGACCTCCATAGTCTTGGCTGTACACGATAAGGAGCTAGAACGCTTCTCATCGTCAGCCCGTTCGACTTGAACTTGTTTACTACATTTGCCTGAATGTCGACAGGCAGGTCAAGCTCCGACAATACTTGAGCACTCATTAGAATCCCCACCGCGGAAACGATCCTTCCACATTGCAACGATGAGTCTTCTTCCGAGAAGACCATGAAAGTGAATTCGACTTTATCCCAACATGCATCAGGTATAAGTTGATCGACAGCGACACGAATTGCAGGATACTTGAAGTCAGCTCCTTGCCATTGGTCCTCTCGTATCTCAGTGCCAACAAGAGTAACCAAACCAGGTTGCGCCTTCGCTTTTCCTACAATAGCCCCTTGCACAAATTGGAGTGGCACCATGCTACCCAGGCCTCCTGGCCCGCTCTAAGTCCTGCTTGAAGAAAGTGTCTAGCTGGTTGTCCTTTTATCTTAACTTCAGAAGGATAGACTTCTGTTCCGCCAAGTCCCATGAAGACTAGATAATCGCGTTTATGTTTCCCTCTACGAGATTGTCTCGGCAATACTGGCCATGCATCACCGCCAGCGTAGATACCTGTACCTCTGTTTACAAGTGAATATGGATAAGGCACACCAAGACCTGCCATATACCTTCTACCAACGCGACGCGGAGGTACGATGAAAATAGCTTCTGCGATGTTTGCGTTAGCCGCTACCTGCTGTGCTTTAGGAAGAGCTACCTCACGCATTATACGGAAGAGCTCGGTTCTAATCCGGATGTCCAACTCTATGTTGAAGTTTGCAAGAGTCGGAAGCCGAACCTTCCACTTCACGCGACTCATGCTTTCTTCCTAGATCGTGTAACTTTCTTTGCAAGTATCTCCCAGTGACCTCTGTTCTTCTTCGGCAGAGAATCCTTCGTAACTGCTACAACACGTAGTGGAATGTTATACAAGTAATGGTCCGACGGATAGCTTACAGTAATCTCGTCACGTTCGTAGATTCCAGACTCGATAGGCCGAATCATGACGTTGTACAGCTTATCCGTCTCTAGACCTTGTGCCAACAAGAGTTGCTGGGCGGGAGACTCTTCGAGACGCGCAGGTGTACCAGTAACCATGTAAGTTCCTGATACCAACGCCCCACCAGAATAGTCATCGTTTGGGGTCCACATCCGCCAGACATCGATTCTGATATTAGATCCGACCAACTCGCCTCACCTTTAGATGCTCGACTAAGCGGGAGATGTAGTTCGCACGAGCGGACATACCGAAGGCTGTATTGTGCAGTGGTGTGCGATTCTCGCGGTAGCGCATTGAGCTCCAATCTTGTACACCAACTTGAACCTCAAAACCACCAGGATCAACCATCTCGTTTAGTACTAGGTCGGCTGCCGCAGCGAGGCCCATATGCAAGCTGGGTTCGTTCATGGTTGTACCGGTGTCCATCCCTGCAGTGAATACAATCTCGACTTCGTAAGGTCCAGGTTGCCATTGACAAGGATAACCGTTGAGGTGGAAGCGAACATCGATGAAACCAGACTCAGCATCGCGGAGCTGCGCGATTGCTGGGTAATTGGTATATGTACCCGTTTCAAGTGACTCAATAAAGTGAAACGTTGCTCTCTTGACTTCTCTGATCCTACCCACTTCGAGAACAAGAGGTTCGAAGTCATTGTTGACGTAGTAGGTTCCCGTCACCGTTACAGGAACAAGATACGTACCGAGCTGCTCAGTCATCTGGCGTTCTGCAATGGTAAGAGCTCCAGCAACTTGGGCCGCAGACGCCGTTCCTGTACGACCACCATACGTCACGAAGAGCTGTTCACTAAGTATTTGTGCTATGAGAAACGGATAGTTCTTCATACACCCTCTACCAGAACAAGTATTCGTCGTGCCGAACAAACTGCTTCATTCTAACTCCGAATACTTGTTGATTCGACTGTAGATCGAAAGGTTTGTCAATAGCTGACGAGCTTGCCCCGACGTAATGCACACCCCTGAAAAGCGGGTTCACGACGATTTTCTTTTTCATGACGTACTTGACAACGAGACAGTATTCAACATCCTCGAACGTCCCTCGCCCGTAAGCCTGCTGGAAACCTCCGGCGTTGTTCCACAATGCTCGCCGTGTCATGAAGCATGCGCCAGTAACACAACTAAGATTGTCCCGACGCTGCACCGCTCTAGGATTGTCAGCACTCCACCCTACAAAAAGATGGTACGGCTGGCCACGAACGCTGAATGCCATACCAACGTGTTGAATCTTTCCTTCGTTGCCCCACTGAGACTTTTCGGGAAAGACAAGCATAGGAGCAGCAATGCCGACTGAAGTGTCCTCCATCTCTATTAGTAACCCGTCGACAGCACTGGGCTTGAGTACGACGTCAGTGTTCAGCAACATGATGAGAGGAGCTTTACCTTTGCCAACTCCTTTGTTTATTGTTTGACCAAAGCCCACGTTGCTCGACGTCTTGTAGAGAGGAAGATGGTACTTCTCCCTTACGATGCGTTCGACTTCCAACTTCTCAGGCTTCGGCGTGCAATCGTCGATCACTATAACGTTGATGTCAACTCTACGTGGCAAAACTTCGAGGCACTTGTCAAGAAGTTCAGATTGGCCGTAAACTGGAATTACGATGTCAAGTATTTGCATAGTATATCCCCCACCATTGCCCAGTTTCGCTTCTCGACATATTCGCGTGTATCACCCGTGCAGTAGCTGGTACCTGTTCGCAGCGCAGCTTCCAGATTTACCACACCATCCTCTACATCTCCAAAGTACCTCATCTCGTTGCCGAAGACGTCGAGGTACTCGAACTTGGTTTTGTAGAGATATCCTCTACCCCACGAAAGGTGTTCGTGAAATGACGTGTGGTCTGGCGCAACAACTGGAATGCCGCAGGACATTGCTTCGAGCACCGGCATGCCAAGACCTTCGGCTTTCGACGACATTAGGAATGCATCGGCAATTGCGTACAACGACCAAAGCTTCTTCACTTCCATCCCGCGATCAAAAACCATCACACGATCGCGAATGCCTTTTTCGTTGTACAGGTCGTCGAGAATCCATCCAGCAGGCGAGTTGCGTCTCGTAACGATGAGATAAATCACGTCAGGCGTCTTCGCGATTATGTCGGCGGCAAGGCTCAGGTTCTTCCTTTCCTGGTTGTCGGCTACCTGTAGAACCACTCTCTTATCCGCGTCGATGCCCATTGCCTTTCTGAGCATTGCCTTCTCGTCTTCAGTCGAAGCTCTCCAAAAAGCTGTGTCGACGGGAATTGGAAGGTGGTGTGCTTCTATCCCTAAACGTGTGAACTCGTCTTCCGCGAATTGTGAGATTACGAAGCGGTTCTTCAGCTGCATCAACCCCATTGCCCATGTATTTGTCAACGGAGGAGCCTCAAGAGGGAAGATGCCCGAAATAGGGAAGCCAAGCTGCTCGGCAGTTAGGACTAGCTGCAACTGATGCGTGATATCCAACGCTACAATCATATGCTCGAATAGTTTCTCCCTATACATATTGTGCGCGAAGGCTCTGATCTGTCCAACAAATTCCGCTTGACCGATCGGATTGATTTGGAATGGGAAGTGATGCTCCTCGCCCTTGTAGTTGATTCCGAGAGCTCGTACCTCGTGCCCTCGCTTGGTAAGCTCGATGCACGTGTTCACTGCGATATGGAAGTAACCACTACCTTGGATTGGGAAGTCGGATACAAATAGAATTTTCACTTGAGCACCAGCTCTTCCCAAACCATTGCGATCTTGTCCCAGTCGAAGTTCGTTCGAGCTGTGCTTCGACACAGTTCGGCACGTTCAAGCATTGCCTCTCTACGAGTCAGAGTTTCACAAACTTCATGAATGAAATTAGCTCGCCACGACTCGCTTGCCGGATCACCGGGAGACTGCTTCCCATAGAGATTAGTTGTCGCAAGAGCTCCTATGGAAGATGTAACCGGTATACATCCTGCAACTTGACACTCTGCAGCAGAGATGCAGAAGAGCTCGTCATAACTACAAGGATAAGGCATTACTTCTGACTCAAGTTGTAACCGTACCAGGGAAGCTCTTGGTATTCCGCCTAAATACTCAACTCCTGGTACACCTGCCCACGACAATCTTGGACCTTCTACGCCAGGAGAAAATCCCCACAATCGGAAGTCGAAGGTAATCTTGAGAGTAGCTTGCGGAACTCTATTGACGATGTCACCCCAACAAGATCTCAAAGTTTCCAAACCACGGGCCGGAACAGAGCAATATATCATCTGGTAAGGTACTTTGGCAACGGGAACTTCGTACTCCCACGTGCGAACTCCAAGACCTACGCACAGCATCTTGCTCGGATCCGCTTGATACCGGTTGATAAAATACTGAAAGTGATATGGAGAGATCACAACTATCTGGGCAACATGAGGGAAGATATCGAACTTGTAGTTCCCCGTGGTTTGCTGGTCACACGACCAGAAAACCCTCTTCCCTTTGGAACTCGAAATGCCCGCGTAAGGTGTCCGGAACGCTACAACAGCGTCACGAGCTTCTGCAGAATTGAACAAGGTCAGAGGTGAATATTGTACCCCTCCATAATTGCCGGCTTGTACTGGGTTGTTGAAGATACTTACTTGATGACCTCTCTTCGCCAGTACCTCGGCGAGAGTCATCAACGCTAACTCCGCACCCCCACATCCTGTCTCGATCCGCGCCGGAGTAACACCGATCGGAGATCCACTCGTACAAACAAAATCAACTTTCATTTCCCCCCACCTTTCGTATCGTATACTATCAACCCCGCATCAACAGGGTGTTGCTCGTGTACTTCCCTTGCGGCCCAGAAAACTGCACGGTCAGCATCGAGGAAGTCATCCTTGGACCACGTACTCTTGTGCACTTGGTAATAATTACCATCGATTGCTGCTTGAACACAGTTACCAATAGGAAGCCAGATAATAACACGCTTCCTCGCGATCATTCTTGCCTCGAACAAAAGGAAAAGCGCATCGCGTCTTTCAAAGTGTTCAAGAACGTCGATGATAAATACAACGTCGACCGACTTAGCTTCCTGACGCTGCATCCAAGAGAGAATTTCCTCTTGATGATGTTCAGTAGCCTTAGCTGCAAATGCGACAGTGCCCAAATAGTCGAAGTACGGCTTGAACACTTCAACGTTTACGATCCTCGCGAACGGAATCTCTCGCAGCTGTATACTAACAGGAGACTCGCTTCTCCCAGAACCCAGGTTCACAGCTACTAACTCTGCAGGGTTCAAATCGTCTACGTAGTCACGTAGTCTGGGATAGCCCATTCTGGCAAATCCTCCATCCTTCCGCAGGATAGATCCCAACGTTGCATATTACTCGAAGCTATTCCAGTATCACGGTACAGCCGCAGCTTCCTCTCCACTTCTTCCTCATCAATACAAAAGTAGTGGAGCAAAGCGTATGGATACTGTAAACGTCTTTGCGAGTGTTCGTTCCATTGAAATTTACACGCAGGTATCCAAGGATCAGCTTCCTCCCACCTAACACCCAGTTTTGGTCTCCATGCCCACAGTCCATGCCAATTGTCCGGATCAGGATTCAGAGATCCTCCAGTTAGATCTGGAAACCATTTAGTAGTTCCCCAGATATACAAGCGGTGTACGAAAACGGTTTCCTCGACTGTCTC
>Ga0315278_10004373_pt1 | contig 12729 bp, 12 predicted proteins | sample YL17G06_0_MG_FD_203880 | JGI IMG/M metagenome (GOLD analysis project Ga0315278, IMG submission 203880) | Sediment microbial communities from Yellowstone Lake, YNP, Wyoming, USA - YL17G06_0 | ecosystem: Environmental > Aquatic > Freshwater > Lake > Sediment | place: USA: Wyoming | collected...
CAGATTTACCAATCGCCGCAGTTGTAAGGATTGCAAAGAAGAACGGAGCCGAAAGAGTCGGCAGCGATGCAGCTGAAGCCCTTGTTGTCAAGGCAGAGAAGTACATCGCCCAGCTCACCAAGGAAGCGAACAAGCTTGCTGAGCATGCTGGAAGAAAGACGATCAAGAAAGAAGATGTTGACCTGGCTTCAAAATCCTAAAATCAACTCTTTTTTTCTGTGCATTTGAAAATATTTTTGTTTGTCTGACTTTCTCACGAGAGACATCTGTAAAAATTATTTTTTTTTACTGACAGGTCTTAAAAAATCGACTCTTTAGAAATGCACAGAAACAAGTTTTCGTGACGCTCTTGGAGGCTTTTGCATTTTCCTGCCCCTCCACTGTTGTCGCATTCCCTGCGATGCGATATCTGTTGAACAAGTTGGGAAAATAAAACGAATGAAATGAGGTTTTCCAAAAAAAATCGTAGTATTCAGATATGATGCTGGGATGGGTTACCACTCTATCCATCTGGTACCATGAATGCTACCGCCCCCAACGGGGCCCCCAACGGCGGATCGGTGACTAAAAATTCAAAAAAAACACTTCTGCCCGCCGTGCCTCGGAGAGGCCCTGAGGCGGGGGTCATTCGTATTTAGTACGATTTTCATGGATGGATGGATGTGCCCCGAAACGTTTCATGGTTTTTTCTGGAGAGCAAAAAAAATCAGAATCTTCCCTTTGTACTCCGGATCATTTTTGTATCCCCGCTCAGGGAAAGTGCCTGCCCAAGTGCAATCCCGAATGCTTTGAAAACAGCCTCACACTGGTGGTGATCGTTCTTGCCGGAAAACACAATATGTGCCGTGATACCGGCCCGGGTACACAGGCTATAGAAGAAATGCTCAAAGATATCGACCGGAATCGTCCCGATAGTCCTGTTTCCAAACCTACCGGTAAAGACAAGGTATCCCCTGCCCCCGCAATCGAGCGCCACGGTCGCCAGTGACTCGTCCATCGGGATGATTGCGTGAGCGAAACGCTGGATACCCAGCCCGTCACCAATTGCCTGCTTTACGGCATCCCCCAGCACAATCCCGATATCTTCAACGGTATGATGGCAGTCGACACCGAGATCACCTTTGGCGGTGCAGGTGAAATCGAAACCCCCGTGCTTTGCCATAGCGGTGAGCATGTGGTCAAAGAACGGCACACCGCTGTCCACCGATACCTTCCCGGTGCCGTCAGGGTTTAGTTTGATCGTGATATTCGTTTCTTTTGTCTCCCGCTTCACAGTAACATTCCTCATTGACATTCCTCCAGTGCCTCTTTAAGGGTGATCTTTCCGCTATAAAGGGCAGAACCAAGTACCGCTCCGAACGCCCCGGCATCCCGCAAACCCGCTATATCCAATCGTGACGATACACCACCGGCAACAACTACCGGAATATGTACATGATTGATCAGGTGCCTGACCGGCTCGAACCGGACTCCCTGCTGCAGTCCTTCCACATCCACGTTGGTGTAGAGAAGGGAGCCCGCACCCAGCTCTTCGAAGCGTCGGGCCCATTCAAGATAGTCGCCCGCGGTCTCCTGCCAGCCATGGACCGCGATCTGCCCGCCTTTTGCATCAACTCCCGCCATCACCCGTTCGCTCCCATACTCATCAACAAGAATCCGTACACTCTCCAGCTTCTGCGTGGCAAGCGTTGAAATGATAATCCGCGAGACACCGGTATTCAGCCAGTGAGCAGCATCTTCGGTGGAACGGATACCCCCGCCAAGCTCAATCTCGACACCGGTTTTTTTAATCAGGTCCGTGATGAGATCCGCATTTTTCGCCGAGTTTCCGAATGCCCCGTCAAGGTTCACCACATGAAGGGCATCTGCCCCCTGGTCGAGCCAGCGTGTTGCACAGGTGAGCGGGTCCCCAAACACAGTCGCACTCTCACGTTTTCCCTGAACCAGCTGGACGCACCGCCCTCCGAGAATATCAACAGCAGGAAAAATACGCATAAGACTCAGCGGATCATCCGTTGGATCGCCATCACGAGAATATCCTTTGCACCCGCACGCTTCAGGGAGTTGATCAGGGAATAGACCCGTTCCTCATTCACGACTGCGTGCACCGCGACGAGGTTTTCGCTTGATGCAACATCCATTACCGTGGGACCTGAGAGCCCCGGGAGTACACGTTTTACTGCATCAAGGGAAGACCGCTTTACGTTCATCATCAGGTAGCACTGCCCGCGTGCCCGTATGACACTTTCCAGGGCAAGGTGGATCTCATCGATCTTTCCTTTCTTTGTCCGATGCGATTCCTTGTTTGCAATCAGGTGCGTGGAGGTCTCCATAACCTCATCAATAACCCGGAGACGGTTGGTCTTTAAGGTTGTTCCCGAACTCGAAAGGTCAACGATTGCATCGGCAATCCCCAGGTGCGGTGTTGCTTCACACGCTCCACCGACCAGTACAACGTTGATTTTTACATTGTTTTTCGCGAAGTACTCTTTAGTAATCACGGGAAATTCGGTAGCAACTTTCATCCCCGCAAGCTGTTGTACCGAAGTAACCGGTGAATCTTCGTGCACGGCAAGCACGAGTTTTGCCTTCCCGGACTGGAGATCCAGGAGATCTTCTACATCAGACTTACGCTCGACCACCATATCCTGACCAGTGATCCCGATATCTGCTGCACCGGTTGCCACGTATTCAGGAATATCAACCGGGCGGGCAAACAGGATTTCCACGTGCGGGTCGAGCGTCTTTGTAATCAACCGTCGCTCCCCAATTTCAGGGAGATGGAGACCGCTCTTCTCTACAAGATCCAGAATCGGTGCTGCGATCCTGCCTTTGTTGGGGATAGCAAGCCGTACAATAGCTGAAAAAGAAGAGGGGGTACTTTTTCTCCGGCCGGTTTTTGCCTGTTTTGCCATGGGTGTTCAGAATGTGTTGAGCTCGCCGCGGATTACTCGTTCGGTAATATCGGTTACGTTCTCGAGCGAGTGATCGACAATCCCTTCAATTTCTCCCAGGATCTTCTGCATCCTGACACCGGACATGGGCAGCACCTGAACACTCGCCACGAGCGGGCGATCAATGGGCTGTCCGATCTGGGAGAGAAGACGAACATACATCTCTTCAATGCCCTCTACCTGTGCCACACAATCGGTGGCAATCTGGGTCGAAAGCAGGTTATAGATCTTACCGATGTGGTTGATCGGGTTCTTCCCGCTCGTCGCCTCCATGCTCATCGGGCGGTTGGGAGTGATGAGCCCGTTGCAGCGGTTGCCACGTCCGACTGATCCGTCATCGCCCATCTCAGCTGAGGTGCCGGTAACGGTCAGGTAGATACTCTCATTCTTGATGTCATCACCGGTATTGAGATGCACAATTACCTTGCGTTTGGTGCTCTTCTTTGCCACTTTGCCGATCTGTTCTTTGAGAATCTCCATATATTCAGCATATTGCTGGATATCTGCGCAGTATTTATCAACGATCGCACAGGCAACAGTCAGGGTGATGGTGTTCCCGTCACGCAGTCCCATGATTTTGATATCCTGCCCGATCGCGGGATACTTCAACCGCAGTTTCTTATCAATAAAATCGCTGACACTCTTTACAATATTTTCGACATCAGAAAACGGGGCGTGCCCCACACCAAATGAAGTATCATTTGCTCTTGGGACTCTCCCGTTGTGGGGCTTGAACACATCGCGGAGATCAGTGGAGCCTGTTCCCAGCCGGCAGTCCATAATCACATCGCGTTCCATGTTCAGGGTCTTGAAATGGGACCGAAGATAATTCCGTGTCGCTTCAACGGCAATCGCATCAGTAGGGATGGATACGTTATTAAACCGTTTTGTTGCACGACCGTCAATCAGGATAAAAATGGGCCGTATGACCTTTCCACCCCCAAACTTCGGGTTTGATTCACCGGCTACGATCTCACCCTGATCGGTATTATGGTGCAGGACAGCACCGAACTCTTCAAGATATTCCTTGCAGAGTGCCCTGCTGATAGCTTCAGCAACTCCATCCGCGATACTGTCAGGGTGCCCGATGCACTTGCGCTCAACAACTTCGATCCGCTGTTTTTCCAGAGGAATCTGGGCTAATGCTTCAATCTGGATGTTTCTCTTCATTGATTTCCTCGTAACAATGCGTACTAATAAAAGGAACTGGAATTCATATAACGATTTCTAATATACAATAGTTTTTTGTTTTTATATGATTGGGAGTAATGTAAACCATTACTCCCTGGTTCACCATCTCTTATATTCTGAAGGACAGGTAAGGTTTTTTTAATCATCAACATCCAAATGCCATCGTGTGATTATTACTACTATCTATAAGGTCGTAGCACTCAAAGGTGAAAAAAAGAAACGAGAGGGTTATCGTCTGAGGAATTTGTGGAGAATCGTCATCTCGCTGCCTTTTGGTACTTTCTTTACGGGAGGTTTTGTCGGGACCGGTATCTCATCATCCTTTTCATCCTCATCTTTATCCTCTTCGCGGAGCCCTCCTTTCTTCTCGCGGACTGCTGCCTCATGATGAGTCGCTTTCTTTTCATGAGGGGATTCAGGCATCGAGCCAGGGGAAACGGCCTTGTGCGTACCCAGTTTTGTTCCGCACCCGGGACAGAAGTTAGCTGCAGGAGGGATTTTTTTCCCGCAGTTTTGGCAGAACGGGGGAATTTCAGCACCGTCATCCTGTGCTGGCGTTCCCTGTGCTTTTTCCAGGGGGGTGGGACGCCTGGAGGATACTTCCGTGTCTTCCGGTTCGGGTTCCTCAATAGGAGGCGACACCGTTTCTATCACCGGACGTTTTGCAGTTTGAAGGGATGAGGGTTTGAGAGGCTGCATTGCACTCTTCATTGCGACTTTCATTGCCGATTGTACTTCATATTTGCGCACCGGGGAGATATCTGCTTTTCTTACCGGGGAAACCTCGTAATCGGATTCCTGTTTTGTGACCGGTTTTTTCGCCGGTTCCGGTACCTCTCTGACTTGTGCACGTCGTGGGGGACGGGGGGTTTCCTCAACTTCAGGTTCCTGCTCCTGCATTGTATGGAACACGATATGCCGTTTGACCGGGGGTTGCTTTTCATGATCTTTGCCCGGCTTTCTTTTCGGTTGCAGTTCCTGTTTCTGCAAGGGTTTTTCCGGTTGAACAGGTGCAGGTTCCTCCATGTGTTCCGGGAGTTCCTTAATTGTTTGTGCAGGAGTTTTTTTCTGTTGGCCTTGTTCCTGGAGAAGAGAGATCCATTCATCAATCTCATCAGACCGGTCCATACCATTCTGGATGAAAATGAGTTTCATCGTCTTGATTTCATCATCTGCAGATTTAAGGGAGAGAACCAGAACAGGATCGGAACTTTCCGAATACTCTATGATGCTTCCGGCAATCGTATCACGCGGAATATCTTTTGCGGTAACCTTGACCTTTTTTTCCTGCGTATCAATTAAAAAGATACGCTGGTTGGTCAGATATGCATGGAAAAAAAATTTTTTCACTGCGATATTCAGGGAGCCGATGAGTACCTGTTCCCCCGGTTGCAGGTACACAGAAATTCCCCCTTCTTCTTCTTCATCTGTTCCAGGCTCTTCCGGGGTAATTTTCGCCGCTGCCCCTTTTTGACCTGTACTGGCATTGGGGATATCCGGTCTGCCCGCGCCAGAAGGAGATTTCTCTGATTCCTTTGCTATTTTCCCGCCACAATAGCCGCAAACAACAATATTATCCCGTATATTCATTCCGCAATGAGGGCATTTCATCGGTGAGCTCCCTTTTCCGGTATCCAGAGTAGATAGCTATAATGTTCTCACAAGATATGAAAAATTCTCTGGTCAGCATCGATCAAGCATGTATACACATTTTTCATATACATCAGATGGAAATAAATCCTTTCAGTATTTCAGTGATATGTATCCGCTCGTCATCCTTTTCACATGTTTGGATATAGATTCCCGCAGTGTTCCTGTTGCTGCAGAGAAGGGCATTAATCCGGCAGCGGGAACTATCCCCACTAAGAAGACAGTCTTCTGCAGAGATTCTGCCAAACAAGTCGTTTATTATGACACGGAATGTGTCCCGGCAGTTGACAGCATGGTAAATTCCCTTATTGACAACAACGATCAGTACCCCATTTTTATCTGCTTCATTTGAAACCTCAAGCCGGAAGGTGCCGTACTTTTCATCACCGTAGGTGTTGAGGAATTCCCGGTAAAAGGGGTCGTGCCTTTCTTTGAGCTGGCCAAAAAAGATCCCTGATTTCATGGGCAGGTAGCGGGAGTATTTAGCATTTACCTGGGGTAGTAGATGACTGAATACGGGATTTTCCAGTATTTCCTGGAGAGGTTTTTGTGCCCGGGCGAATACATCCTCCCTGATACCCCCGGAAAAATTCAGTTTTACCGGTTTGAAATAGAGGGTCTTTTCCAGGAAAGGTACTATCAGAGATCCATCCTTCAGCTGCATGAGCCCCCCGGGGGGCGATTTCTGGGACTGGGCGACAGATTTTTTTTCCATCTGGCACACGGGCTGGTTTCCGCCAGGGCTCGTACCCCGCGCGAGGGCTGACCACGTCTCTGCAGGAAACGTCACGTTCAGGTATTTTCTCCAGAGCGGGTCACGGACAGTAGCAATGGATACTAACCGGAACTGTGTACCCAGGGGAATAAATTTTGCACCACAGTGGGTACACTCGATATAGAAATCCGTGTGGGGGATGCCAAACAGCTGTTTCCCGACAACCCGGTTTAAAATCCCGGTGCGGCAAACCGGGCACATACTCATCCAGGATAAAAGGGAGGATTCATCGTCATTTCCTGATCCTGGGAGCCTGACCGTCGGCACCATTGCTGAGGCTGCATGCCATGTCCACGGAGGAAGCAGCCGGATTCCGTTCCGGGGCCGGTGAGAAACCCGGTCCATGATTTCAGTTGTTTCTGTGATACCTGCACTGCAAAGCACATCAACAATAACCGGAACCAAGGTTTTTCCCGGGAGCTTCAGGCGCTCTTCAATACACCGGTCGAGTCCATCAGGTGGCTTTTCTGCAGTGTTTGGCGGAGTGCGGAGTGCAAGGGTTTTGTTGAATTCGGCATTAAGGGATTCCATGGCAACACCGATTAATTCACCCGTGACCATAACACCGCTTCTTAAAAAGGGCAGTCGTGAAACACGCCGGCTGACCGTTTCGCAGGCAAGTGCGAACATTTCAGGAGATATCGGAAAATACTGTGGTGCTTGCATTTTGTGTGCTGTTCCTATCGGTTGTCACGCATAAAGGATAAAGAATCGCTCTGCAGGATCAGTTCGTGGATTTCCATTCAGGTAAAAGAGAATTGTATAGGATAGAGAAACAGATATGAATCAATTCAGTTCACCCCAGAACCATGAAAATCGGCCTTTCTACGAAGTATCCCCGCCCCAGGGCCTCTCCGAGGTACAGCGGGCAGGGAGTTTTTTTGAATGGTTAGTCACCGATCCGCCACGGGGGTGCCCCGTCGGGGGCGGCGGCAATCATCGTACCAGATGGAGAGAGGGGTAACAATCCCGGTATCATATCTGAATACTAATATTATCATAGGAAATCACGAGAATGAAAAACATGCATTGTACAACAACGAATGTAATAGATGTAGATGAGGAAAAGCATTGCAAAACACACCATTAGTAATCGCAATCAGGTCATCTGAACCTTCCCTGGAGTTCGCACTAAGTATTCCTGTAACCGAAAAATCCATCAGGTTCCTCAGGGATATACCACAAGCTGTAGAGGATATAAGTATATGACAGAAACTGTTACCTACGAAATAACCGGACAGATCGGGGAGATCGAGTTCCGGAAATACCCTCCTATGGTACTTGCTACCGTCAAGAGTCCGGGCAACGACAGCGGATTCAATCTGCTCTTTTCCTACATAACCGGCAACAATCACGCTAAGGGACAAATTCCGATGACTGCTCCGGTTATAACGTCAGCCCAGATCCCAATGACTTCCCCTGTTGTTTCCGATGAGCAGTCAATGTCGTTTGTGATGCCAGGGGGAAAAGAAAAAGAGGAGATGCCGGATCCTCTGGATCACCGGGTGAAGATCACCTCACTACCTCCACGGGAGATCGCTGTGATACGGTTCGTGGGTTATGCCGGACGCGAAGACGTGAATGATGTAAAGTCACGATTGCTTGAGGGTCTGAAAAAAACCGGAATCACAACCCTGGGTCAGCCGTTGCTGATGAGGTACAATGCACCCTGGACGCCCGGGTTCCTGCGGCGAAATGAGGTAGGGATAGAGATAACAAGGTAATTGCGGGTCTCGCAGAAAAAAAGGGGATTTGGCTCTGGAGAAACAGACACGAATCGATTGGTTTCACAGCCGAACCATGAAAATCGCCTTTATACGAAGGACCCCCGCCTCAGGGCCTCTCCGAGGCACGGCGGGCGAGAGTGTTTTTTTGAATTATTATTTACCGATCCACCGCGAGGGTGCCCCGTCGGGAGTGGCGACACTCATCGTGCCTGGATAGAGCGGGAACAATCCCCGCATCATATCTGGATACTACGATTTTTAGAGAAAAGGTTCAAAGAACTTCAGCGCTCAACAGAGGTTTCATCCCCGTCGTTTTGTGCTCCCCCTAATACGATAAATCCAGTATCAGGTAATACATCATCATCGCAATATGAGCAGGGATGGCAAGAGGGTACTGACACGGTCCCCTCCTTCATCGTACCTGTGCTTTTTGGTTCATATTGTACTATTTAGGAATTCTCCAGAGCCAATGTATTAATCTCAGCAGTGATCCTTAAACAGATCCCGGACCATCTGCGGAATCTCCGATGGGCGGGATGCAACCGGTACACCCATCTTTTTAAGCCGGGCGATCTTCGAGCGGGCATCGCCCTCTCCTCCCTCGACAATAGCACCTGCATGGCCCATGCGTTTATCTGGTGGCGCCGATATGCCGGCAATATACGACACGATCGGAAGATCGGTAGACTTCGCTCCTTCCTCTTCAAGGTTGCCGCCCACTTCACCGATCAAAACAACAGCTTTTGTCTGCGGGTCGTTCCCGAACCGCTCCAGCACATCGACAAAGGTCTGGCCGATCACCGGATCGCCTCCGATTCCAACAACCGTGCTCTGCCCGATGCCTGCACGGGAGAGTTCATCAACGACTTCATACGTGAGTGTTCCGCTCCGTGAAATTACCCCCACATTCCCGCGCGAGAAGAGCCCGGCTGGCATGATCCCCATCTTTACTTCGCCAGGAGAAAGGAGCCCGGGACAATTGGGACCGATTACGGTGCATCCCTCCATTTTTGCATAGGCAACCGCCTTCATCGTATCATGGACCGGGATGTGTTCAGTGATCGCCACAATCGTCTGGATACCGGCGTTTGCCTCTTCCATGATCGAGTCAGCGGCGGCAGCGGCGGGTACAAAAATGACGCTTGCCGAAATATCGTGGTCCCGCATGGCTTCTTTAACCGTGTTGTAGACCGGGACACCGTGGACCTCCTTACCACCTTTTCCGGGTGTCACACCGGCAACAACGCCCCTTCCCCCCACTTGTTTTGCATAGGCATTCATCAGCCCGATGTGAAACTCTCCCTGTTTTCCCGTGGCACCCTGCACAAGAATACCGGTCTTCTTATCCCCGTAGATCATCCCGCCACCTCCACGGCCTTCTTTACTACAAGGTCCATCGTATCCAGCATTTCGTACCCTTTTTCCGCGAGCATCGCCCTGCCCTCCGCCTCATTGGTGCCGGCAAGCCGGACAATAACTTTCTGGGGTATATTGGCGGCAATAATACCCTTTGCCACCTCATCGCATTTCGTGATGCCCCCCAGAAGGTTTACGACGATAACTTTTACCGCTGGCACACTCCCGACCAGCCTGACCGCATGCATCACCCGCTCACTTTCGGCGCCACCGCCAACATCAAGGAAATTTGCTGCTTTGCCACCATAGAACTCGATGAGATCGAGCGTGGACATTGTCAGCCCGGCGCCATTGCCAATCACACCGATCGCACCAAGCAGCTCAACATATGAGAAACCATGCTTCTCCGCCTCGCGTTCGCGCTCGGTGAGGTCGCGGTTAGCCGTGAATCCCTGACGCCCGAGGGCATTGTCATCAACAATGAGTTTGGCATCGGCTGCATACACACCCTGCGGGGTGGTAACAAGCGGGTTGATCTCGGCAAGCAATGCATCCTTTTCAAGAAACACGCGGTAAAGTTTGTTGATGATTGGACCGATTTCCTTTGGCGCAGTTCCAACCAGTTCCCTTATCATAAACGGGGGGATATCCTGCATAAGGGGGTTTGCGATTACTTTCCGGATCGCTTCGGGGCGCTCCTTTGCCGTGATCTCAATATCCACTCCCCCTGCCTCAGTAAAGAGGATAAGGGGTTGTTTGCTTGAGCGATCGACAGTGATAGAAAGATAGTACTCATGCTGTATGTCAAGCCGTTGTTCGGCGAGGATCTCCTTTACGGGCAGGCCTTTGATCTGCCTGCCAAAGAGGTCCTTTGCCAGCTTTGTCCCGTCTGCCTTGCCGGCCATCAGGATACCGCCGGCCTTTCCCCTGCCACCGACATCCACCTGCGCCTTGAGGACGAAAGCATCGCCCAGTGCACCGAGATGAGGGGTGAGTTCGTCAGCTGATTTGATCAGGAATCCTGCCGGAACGGGGATCCCGGCCTCTTTTATCACGTTCTTTGCCTCGTATTCGCGTAATTTCATGCCTTTTCCCCTCCCGGGGCTGCTCCTGCAAGTTCAAACCCCATCTTCATTGCTTTCTGGTTGAGCACATCGGTGCCTTTGGGCACGGAGTCGAGAATCGCTTTCTCCAAAGCCGTCTCAGTCACTATGTGCGTTGCGGCAACGAGTGCCCCAAGCATGATGATGTTTGCCACGATGTCTTTCCCCAGTACCTGCTTTGCCTGCCGGGTCGCGGGGATCTCGATGCAGCGGCACTTCGGACGGGAGTGGACGAGCGTGGAGTCGATAAGCATCACCGCATCCTCCTTCGCATCCGCACCGTACTTTTCGAACCCTTCCTGCGACATGATCACGTAGATATCCGGAGTAGTGACCTTGGGGTACAGGATCGGGTCGTCGTCGATGATGACCGCACTCATAGATGCCCCGCCCCGGGCTTCCGGCCCGTAGACCTGCGTCTGGACGGCAAACTTGTTATCATACATCACGGCTGCCCGCCCTATGACGACGGCCGAGAGGATGATCCCCTGCCCGCCGAATCCTGAGAACCTGACCTCGTTCCTCATGGTTTTACCCCCATTGCAGGCCGGTTTCTCCTTGTGAGTTCGCCAACAACAAACATATCCCCGGGGATCTTCTCTCCGGACTCAAGCATCCGGTCGCGTTTCGCTTTCAGGAGCGAGTGTGAGCGCAGATACTCGACATGGTCTGCGACCTGCCGGAATTTGTTGCGCCGGCCAAAAGCGGTAGGACACTGGACAAGGGCTTCAATAAACGAAAATCCCGGCGTTTCAAGACCCACCTTGACCGCCTTTTCCAGTTCCTTCACATGGTAAGAAGTCCAGCGGGAGACATAGTTGGCTCCTGCAGCCGTTGCAAGCTCGCAGAGGTCAAAGGGCGTCTCTGCGCACCCGAACGGGGTAGTGGATGAGAGGCACCCTATCGGTGTGGTGGGGCTTCCCTGCCCACCGGTCATCCCGTAGATCTGGTTATTCATACAGACCACCGTAAGGTCGATGTTGCGCCGGCAGGAGTGGATAAAGTGGTTGCCTCCGATGGCTGCAAGGTCACCATCACCGGTAAAGACCACAACATTGAGACCGGGGTCTGCCATCTTGACACCGGTAGCGAACGCAAGGGCCCGCCCATGCGTGGTATGGAGCGAGTCGGTGAGGATATAACCGGGGGCACGTGATGAACAGCCGATACCTGAGACAAAGACAGTCTCTTCCTTTTTCCAGCCCATCTGGTCAATGGCGGCGAGCGTGCAGTTGATGATCGTCCCGTTCCCGCAGCCTGCACAATAGATGTGGGGGAGACGATCCTGCCGGTACCAGTCCTCAAAGCTCATGGGTGAGCCTCCAGCGCTGCGAAAAGATCAGCAGGAGTATGGAGTTCGCCGCCCAGCTTGGGAATGCTGATGACAGGCACCTTCACGTGCCGCTCGATCTCGCGGGCAATCTGCCCGAGGTTCATCTCCGGGACAAAGAAAGCCTGAACATTCCTGAACCCGGCGAGTGCCTTTTCAGGGAAGGGCCAGACGGTACGGAGCCGGAGGAACCCGATATCCTTGTCTTTAGTGTCATGCATAACCTGCTGGACAGTCCGGACCGGGGCCCCGTACGCAATGAAGACCTTTGAAGCTTCAGGGTTTATGATATCATAGTCCGCCATATCGTAACGGGAGTTCTCGATCTTGTCCACCAGCCGCTGCACAAGGGCAGCGTGCAGTTTCGGGTTGGTTGCGGACGGGTAACCCCGCTCATCGTGGGTGAGACCGGTGACATGGACATGGTGGCCCGTGCCGAACTGCCCGAACCCCGGTATAAGGTCCGCGTCCGCTTTGAAGGGTAGTGTTCCGGGCAGGAGGGGCTTTCGACCGATTCGTTCAACAGTGTCGGGGATGAGAATCTTTTCCCGCATGTGCCCGATGGTCTCATCGGCCATTAAAAAGACCGGGACACGATATTTGTCCGCAAGGTTGAAGGCCTTCACCGTCAGTTCATACATTT
>Ga0315278_10004375_pt1 | contig 12724 bp, 11 predicted proteins | sample YL17G06_0_MG_FD_203880 | JGI IMG/M metagenome (GOLD analysis project Ga0315278, IMG submission 203880) | Sediment microbial communities from Yellowstone Lake, YNP, Wyoming, USA - YL17G06_0 | ecosystem: Environmental > Aquatic > Freshwater > Lake > Sediment | place: USA: Wyoming | collected...
CGTTCACCAGAACCACCAGATGGGAAACATCCAGACCCACACGGAGCTGTTCGATGATGCTGCTGCGGGCTCGCTTCCCTCGGTCGCTTGGGTGGTGCCGGGGCGCGGCTTCAGCGATCATCCCGGAAGCCGCGCGCCGATAACAGCCGGACAGGAGTTCGTCACCAAGGTCGTGAACGCCATTATGGAGGGCCCGAACTGGGATTCCTCGGCCATCTTCCTGACCTGGGACGACTGGGGCGGCTTCTACGATCACGTGCCGCCGCCGAGCGTCGACGAGAACGGCTACGGCATGCGCGTTCCCAGCCTTGTGATCTCTCCCTATGCGAAGGAAGGCTTCATCGATCACCAGACGCTGTCCTTCGACGCGTACCTGAAACTGATCGAGGACAGGTTCCTGGACGGGCAGAGACTCGACCCGAAGACCGACGGGCGTCCGGACCTGCGCTCGACGGTTCGCGAGGACGTCAGACAGCTGGGGAACTTAAGGAAGGACTTCGACTTCACCCAGGAGCCGAGGAAGCCGCTGATACTCGATCCGACGCCGCCATAACGTGATGCGCCGGGCACTCCTTCCGCTACTGCTCCTCATCGCCGCTGCCTGTTCGGGCACGGCGGTCGGTCCGACGCATGGTTCGCCATCCGGTGCGACGACTCCCAGCCCATCCGAAACTGCCGCGGAGGCCTCAGGAGACAAGGGGATCTTCAAGCTCGACCACTTGGTGTTCATCGTGATGGAGAACCGCTCGTTCGATCACTACTTCGGGACCTACCCGGGAGCGGACGGGATACCCAGGAACGTCTGCGTGCCCGATCCCATGGTCGGCCGCTGTGCCACTCCCTACCACTCGACCGAATTGACCAACCGGGGTGGACCTCACGGCATGCCCCACTCCATAGCGGACGTCAACGGCGGCAGGATGGACGGCTTCGTGAACACCCTCGACACGACCAAACGCAACGACTTCTGCCTGAACAACCGCACGAATCCCTCTTGCACCCGCTGGTTCGGTCCGCAAGGTCAACCCGACGTGATGGGCTATCACGACCGCCGGGAAATCCCGAACTACTGGAAGTACGCGGACAACTTCGTCCTTCAAGATCGCATGTTCGCCTCGGTAGATTCGTGGACCCTTCCGGCTCACCTGTTCCTGGTTTCCGGCTGGTCCGCAACCTGTTCGAACTCGAGCAAGCCCATGAGCTGCACTTCGGATCCTGCTATGAAGGGCGGTAACGCGGCGTTCAACCCCGGGTTCAAGCGCCGACCGCCGTACGCCTGGACCGATATCACCTACCTGCTGAAGAAGAATCACGTCAGCTGGCGCTACTACGTTGCCCCGGGAACGTGCTTCAAGAACCCGTGCGGCCCTCACAACATCGGCACCCCCCGCGCGATGAACCCTCTGCCTGGCTTCTCCACCGTCCACCACAACCACCAGCTCCGAAACATAACGACGCATCCGTCGCTCTTCCGGGCCGCAGAGCAGGGCAACCTCCCATCGGTCTCGTGGGTCATCCCTGGCAGGGGCTACAGCGAGCATCCGACCGCGGGCTCGATCGCGACGGGACAGGCCTTCGTGACGAGCACTATCAACCAGATCATGAAGAGCCCCGACTGGGATTCCACCGCTATCTTCCTCACGTGGGACGATTGGGGAGGCTTCTACGATCACGTCAAGCCGACCTCCATCGACAACGCCGGCTACGGTATCCGGGTCCCTGGTCTGATGATCTCCCCCTACGCCAGGCAGGGCTTCATCGACCACCAAACGCTCAGTTCTGACGCGTACCTGCGGCTGATAGAGGACATATTCCTCGACGGACAGAGACTCGACCCGAAGACGGACGGGCGCCCTGACCCGCGCCCGACCGTTCGCGAGGAAGTGGGGATCCTCGGCAACCTCAAGAAGGAATTCGATTTCCGCCAGGAGCCTTTACCGCCGCTGATACTCGATCCGACTCCATTCGGAGACCTACCATCCCCAACTCCCATCCCGAGGCGGGATGTGACGAATCCGTTCCCTTAGCATCCGGTCGAGCGCACGATCTGAGACGGAGTCCTCGACTCACGTCAGGTAGGGTTCGGCGGTGAAAGATGATGGCGAAAGGGCGACATAGCAGGCGCCGGAAACGGCCCGCGAGACTGGCGATACTGGTAGTCGCTGTGATAGCGATCGCGGCAGCGACGTTCGCGACAGCGACGCTCGCGGTTCGGGCCGCTCAAGAGGGCCTGCGACAGGACGCAGGTCCCTCGAACGCCGCTCCTGCCTCCACACCGCCGGTCGGCCTGGAGAAACTCCAACACCTGATCTTCATCGTTCAGGAGAACCGGTCGTTCGATCACTACTTCGGAACGTATCCCGGCGCCGACGGGATCCCGATCAACGCGAGCGGATGGGCCGAGTCCACCTGCAACCCCGACCCCTATCTTCACAAGTGCTTCCACCCCTATCACACCCGAAGCGACGTGCAGATAGGCGGACCTCATGGACACGAGGCTTCGGTCATCGATGTAGCCGGTCACAAGATGGACGGCTTCATCCTCGGAGCCGCATCGGGCCGCGAGACCAAGGAGTGCACGATCAACCCTTCCGAACCCGCGTGCGCGCCGTTCCTCGGTCCGGGGGGCGAGCCCGACGTGATGAGCTACAGGACCCGGGCCGACATACCGAACTACTGGGCGCTGGCGGACTGGGGCGTCCTGCAAGACCGCCTATTCGCGTCGGTCGACTCATTCAGCCTTCCGTCACACATGTTCATCTTCTCGGGATGGTCGGCCTCCTGCGCATCCGACCCCATGAGCTGTAGGTCCGACTCGACACCGTCGCCTGCTGGAAACTTCAACTGGACGCCGATCGCGTACCTTCTGGACAAGTACGACACGACTTGGAACTGGTACGTGGGCGATGACACCAACGTCTGCCGGGCGTACCCGCGCTGCCCTCAGCAACCGGGCGACAACTTCACGCCCACCAATTGGAATCCGCCGCCAGGCTTCAACTACATCCGGGACAACGCCCTGCTCGGCCACATCCAGCCCGTGTCGAGATTCAAGAGCGCCCTTGGCGACGGCACCCTGCCCTCGGTCTCCTGGATCATGCCCGCCGAGCGGGTCAGCGAGCATCCCGGCAAAGGGTCGATGCGACCCGGCTATAACTACGTCAGCAACCTCATCGAGAGCATCGGCGCCAGCAGTGCGTGGGACTCAACGGCGGTGTTCCTCTTCTGGGACGACTGGGGCGGCTTCTACGACCATGTGGCTCCCGTCAGGGTCGACGGCCTCGGATACGGGATCAGGGTTCCCGGGATCATGATCAGCCCCTACGCGAAACAGGGCTACATCGACCACCAGACCCTCTCCTTCGACGCGATGCTCAAGCTCATCGAGGATCGGTTCGCCGAAGGCGAGCGGCTGGATCCGTCGGCACCGGGATTCCCCGCCGACGCCCGACCCAGCGTGCGAGAGGATCAGCCCGGCCTAGGTGATCTCCAAGAGGAGTTCGACTTCAACCAGCCGCCTCGACCGGCGCCGACCCTGCCTGGCTAGGCACGAGGCTGTCAGAAGGCGGCATCGGTCGGTATTCTCCTTGGACATGCGTCCCCGATCCCTGATGACCGCTGCCCTGCTGATGGTGGTGTCCGCCGTCCTGGCGGCCGGCCCCACCGTCCAAGCTGCGTCTCGGACGCCTGCGCCCGTGCCTCCCGGTCTGGAGAAGATCGAGCACATCATCATCATCATGCAGGAGAACCGGTCCTTCGATCACTACTTCGGCACCTACGAGAGCCCTAGCGGGGAACCGGTGGAGGGGATACCCAGCAAGGCCTCCGGGGGCTTCTCGGTCTGTGTCCCGCATCCAGCACTCGCCAACAAGTGCGTGCCCCCCTTCCGCACGAACAACCCGGTGAACAAGGGCGGACCACACGCTCACCCCAGCTCGACGGTGTCGGTTGACGGCGGCAAGATGGACGGGTTCATAAAGGCAGCGATGAGCTCCCGCACGGCGGCCTCCTACTTCTGCGCGAACCACCCGCTGGACAAGACGTGTGCCCCGTTCAACGGTCCGGTCGGACAACCCGACCTGATGAGCACGATGGGTCGGAACACGCTGCCCAACTACTGGGCCTACGCGGACTGGGGAGTGTTGCAGGATCACATGTTCGGACCGACCGACTCGTGGAGCCTCCCGGCCCATCTGTTCCTGTACTCGGGATGGTCCGCTACCTGCCCCGGCGGCCCGATGAGCTGCACCTCATCCATCCAGACGCACAGCCCCGGGCCCTACAAGTGGACGCCGATCACCTATATGTTGGACAAGGCTGGCGTCACCTGGAAGAACTACGTGGGCGAAAAGACCGTCGTGGGGTGCGCGAGATGGCCCTGCCAGGCCACGAGCGTCGTCGATGCGACACCGTGGATCTGGAATCCGCTGCCCAACTTCTCGACCGTCATCGCCAACAAGCAGGTGAACAGGACGCAGCCCGTATCTCGATTCATCTCGGATGCCAGCGAGGGCACCCTCCCCAGCGTCTCCTGGATACTGCCCAACCTCCGCAACAGCGAGCACCCGGCCCACGGATCCCTGCAGCCTGGGCAGTCCTACGTCACGAAGTTGGTCAACGCTGTCGGCAGGGGCCCGGAGTGGGGGTCGACGGCGATCTTCATCTCCTGGGACGACTGGGGCGGCTTCTACGACCACGTTGTTCCACCCAATGTCGACGTGAACGGCTACGGCCTCCGCGTGCCGGGTCTGGTCATCAGCCCGTACGCCAAGGAGAGCTACGTGGACCACCAGACGCTCAGTTTCGACGCGTACCTGAAGTTCATCGAGGACCGGTTCCTCGGCGGAGACCGCCTTCCTGGATCCAGGCCCGACTCCCGCCCGACCGTTCGCGAGAGCGTCGCCCGTCTCGGCGATCTGACGCTGGACTTCGACTTCACCCAGGAACCCAGACCCGCACCCGGACTGGATGCGTCACCCAGGGTCCCGGAGCCGCCCGAGGGAGTGTCCGAGGCGGTTCATCCGAACGCCCCCTTCTAGGGCGCCATAGACGCAGAGGGGCTCGGGCTCGGCGAAGCCGCCGTGATCTCGGCAGCCGTGGAGATCGGTGGCCAGTCCAGAGGGCCGCCCTTGATCTGCAGCAACTCCAGGGCCAGTTGCTGCCGCAAGCTCCGATAGTGCTTGTCGTAGGCAGCGTTGTGCAACTCATATGGATCGGGTTCGCCGCTCACACCTGTCAGGTCGTATAGCTCGACCTCCCCCGTGCGCAGTTCCACATAGAGGAAGTCCTCCGTCCGGATACCGAAATAGGGCGGAACGGTGGGATCCCCGGGCCACTCCAGCAGCACCCCCGGCCGCTCCGTACGCAGCGAACCGCCGGAGAACAGCGGCAACAGACTCAGTCCGTCCACCGGGATGTCCGGCACCGCCCCTGCCAGCGCTGCAAACGTTGGCGCCAGATCCACGTTCGATACTGGAGCGGTAACGTCGTGCGGCGTCGCGCCAGGGAGCCTCACGAAGAACGGCGTGGCGTTGCACTCCTCGTATTCGCATCGTTTGGCGACCCACCGGTGGGATCCATAGGAATACCCGTTGTCGGTCAAGTAGATGATCACGGTGTCGTCCAAGATGCCCTTGGCCTCGAGAGCACCGACTATGGCAGCGACCGCGTCGTCCATGCTGATCAGCGCAGCCTCTTCTGCTCGCTGATCGTCCTGCATCTGTTGCAGCCTCGCCGGGGGCATCTCCGTCTGCGACTGCACCCACCTGGGCTTGTCCGACACGTTCACCTCATTGACGTTGGGGCGTACCGTCGCCGGGGACTCCGGAGGGATGGCGTTCGTCTGCGAAGGTGGCGGAACCCACGGCGCGTGAGGAGACGTGGGCGCGTATTCCAGGAAGAAGGGACGACCGAGCGGGGCGGTCTGGATGAACTCCACGGCCTTGTTCGCTAGGAGATCCGGCATGTACTCGCTGGGCTGGGAGCCGTAGTGGGCCAGCCCGCCTGGAGCCTGATACAGGGTGTAGTCGTAGTAGACGGTCTCCACACCCCCGTGAAGCTTGGCCGCCCACTGGTCCCATCCAGGCGGCACATACGGGTCCCTGTGGAAGGGGTACTGGTTCTCGTACTTGCCGTAGAAGCCGGTGAAGTACCCGACGCCGTGGAGCCACGTGGCGAAGGTGGAGTCCTCGCGCAATCGATCCCCGTAGGCGTTCTTCAAGACCCCCGAGTTGTGTGCGTACTGCCCCGTGAATATGCTCGCCCTAGCAGGACAGCACAACGGATCGTTGATGAAGCCGTTGGTGAAGGTAAGCCAGTGGTCGTTCGGGTCTTGGACGCGAGACTGCAAGAACGGCATCACGGCCGGGTCATGCGGGATCGTGTCTATCGACTGATCGTCGGACAGGATCAGAACGATGTTCGGGCCATCCGAGATCTTCCGGCTCCACGGCGAGGCGAGGACCGACATCACGAGCACAGCGACAACACCGAGAGAGACGAGCCCTCGCGTTCGGTCTATCACCGGTCGAGCCATCCGCCCTGCCGCTGTCGTTGCGAGGCAAGAAGTCCCGCGGCGATAGATAGAGCGATCTCGCCCGGCGTGCTACCCCCTATGTCGAGCCCTACCGGCGAGTGGACACGAGCCAGATCATCCGCGGTGAAACCCCGGGTCTGCAACGCCACGACATGCGGGGCCACGTGACGGCTGCTGCCCATCACGCCGATGAAGCGCGCGTCGGTCCGCAGCAGAACCGCCACCGAGTCGGCTACGCCGGGGGCGTCGTGATCGGTGTGAACAGCGTCGGTGGTGGCGCCAACCGCAGCGGGGTCCAGCGCCGCCGCGACAGAACCCGCCGCAGCCCGATGCTCGGCGGTGATGCGCTCCGCGCGGGCTTCCACCAGGACGGTTCCGTAGCCGAGCCCGCGAGCCAAGCGGAGCAGCTCCAGGGCGACGGGTGTAGCGGAGAAGACCACCAGCAGAGGCGGTGCGACCTGTGGCTCGAGGAACACATCCACCTCACCGAGATCGTGTAGGTAGGTACGGGTCTCAGGCACTTCCGCGGCAAGTACGGCGGGGGCGTCAGCCATCGCAGCCGAGTCGAACTCGGAGCAACCCAGGGTTCCGCTCAAGGGTCCGCCGGGCCCGATCACCATCCGGTTGCCAACCCGGCAGGGTGGATCTCCGTGCACCTTCACCACGGTGGCCACCACGGTTCCCGGGCCGGCGGCAGCCGGGACGACTTCCAGAGGATCGCCCGAGGGGTGCTCGCCGGTTGCGCCCTTCAGCAGATCGAGAGCGTGTGGCAGGACCGGCAGCACCGCTTCGAGGCCTTCCCTCACCCCTTTCGGACTGCCGGGAAGGTTCAAGATGAGGGTCGAGCCGCGGGTTCCCGCGGCGGCGCGAGAGAGGGCCGCGTTCGGCGTGTGATCAAGCCCCGCGCGCAGCATCAGCTCCACCAGCCCGGGCGCCTCGCGCTCAAGTACCGCCTTCGTGGCCTCCGGCGTGACGTCTCGCGGACCGAACCCCGTGCCCCCGGTCGTAACGACCAGATCGCTGTCCAGACCGATGAGCAGGGCCTCGATGAGCGCTCGCTCGTCGGGAACGACATGACGCCCCTCGAGCGAGAACCCCGCGGCGGTGAGCAACTGCTCGGCGGTAGCACCGGAAACGTCCTCGCGCGTTCCGGCGGCCACACCGTCCGAGACCGTCACAACGACGGCGCTGTAGGTCTCATCCATGCCCGACATTGTCCCCTCTGAAAGCGTTCGCGACCCGGGCTACTCGTCTGCCCACCACATGGCCCGCGTGCGCGGCGTGACCACCGGCGCGCGAGCGATCCACCTGAACGCCCAGGCCTTGATCAGCGCCATCAGCCCTCCCCCGAGGGCCAGGCCGGCTCCCAAGGCCGCCGCGGTACCGGGGGTCGCGGTGGCGGACCGGAACGCCAGGATGACCAGGCCCAGGTTGAGTGCGACCACCTGAGGCCCTGCGAGGTAGTCCACCGCCGCCCACGACCGCCTCCTCTCCTCAGGGTGACCCGCGCGCCACATGGGCAGCAGGAACAGCCACGCCCCCAGCAGCGTCTGCACGATCCATCCGCCGACGAACACGGTGAGGAAGACCGGCCGGAAAGCAATGAGCGCTTCCGGACCCCGGACCGCCTGCACAGCGAGATCGGCAGAGCCGAACACGAACCAGACGAGGGCACACATCAGGTGCTTGGCGGAAACAGGTACGGGCCACTTGCGTGGCGTCGAGGCGACGCGGACCGCCATCCAGGCGATCCCGCACGCTCCCAACGCGTAGACAACACCGCCGGCCGCAAGCAGCGGGCTCGACCGCAGGGCCAAACCGAGAGCGAGTCCCACAACGCCTCCGACCAGCGCCCAAGCGGTCGCGCGACCGCGCCATGCGGGCATGCGTACCCGAAGAACCGTGGGCAGCAGGGTGATCAGCGTTCCCGCGATCGTCAGGGACACCCAGCCGAGCACGTTCAGGGTGAGGTGCGCCCCGCGCAAGGCCACCCAGGTGGTACCCGTAACCTCGTGCGCACCCACCATCGCCCCAAGGGTCCCGCCGACCAACAGGCATCCCACCGCGGCCGCGTACATCGCCACGGGCAGCGGGTGTCGCTTGTTCAGGGCCTTCTTCCACGCGACCCGAACGATGTCTCCCAGGATCAAGGTCGCGATCACGAAGGCGGCCCCGCCGGCGGCTACCAGGCCGCTCCGCCCCGACGGGTAGCCGAACGCGATCAAGAGGGCGCCGGTGTTGATGAGAGTGAACTGCAGGATCGTCTTGAACGTGGAAGGCGACTTCGTCGCGGTCATCGCCAGCACGAACGTCTGCATGGCGCCACAGATGGCTACCGTTGCCGCACCGGCAAGGGTCAGGTGTAGCGGAAGCCAGATGCCCATCCGTTCACTTTCGGGAAGCAACAGAGAAGCGAACGCGGCGGTCAGCCAAACTCGGGCCGCGACCTGGTACAGCTCGGCGGTCGAACGGGGCTTCACCTGAACATCACGGAGTGCAGTATGCCTGGCCGATACGCCGCCCGGCATCGTCTAGGCTGGAGCTTGGCTGGAGCTTGGCCGAGGCGACGGCGAAAGGGGCATCGGATGGCTTGGATAGACGATCTGGCTGACTCGCTCGAGGTTGACCGACTGGAGGCTGACGAGATCGACACCCTCCTGGAGACCGCCCGCGATGTGGCGCATCAGATCGAACGCAAGGTAACACCGCTTTCCACTTTCTTGCTCGGGATCGCGGTCGGACGCGGGGCGCGCTTGCGCGATGTGCAGGCGAAGGTCCGCGACCTGATGCCCGACGGTGACTAGCTCCACTCCCGGCTAGTCTCTACGGATGACCTCCGACGGCCCGATGATCGACGGCTTCGGCCGCGTTGCAGACGACCTGCGGGTTTCCGTCACCGACCGCTGCAACTTCCGCTGCACCTATTGCATGCCCGCGGCGGGCCTCGACTGGCTTCCGCGGGATCAATTGCTGCACTACGAGGAGATAGCGAAGCTGGTCGGCTTGTTCGCGTCGCTCGGCGTCGGGTCCGCGAAGATGACGGGCGGCGAACCGACGGTTCGGGCGGACCTCCCCACGCTGGTCCACATGCTGCGTGAACGAGCGCCCTCGCTCGAGCTGTCTATGACCACGAACGGGGTGCTCCTCGACAAGTTGGCACGCCCGCTGGCGGAGGCGGGCCTCGATAGAGTCACGGTTTCACTCGACTCGTTGACCAGACACCGCTTCGAAGAGATGACCCGGCGGGACGCTCTGGACAAGGTATTCGCCGGCATCGAAGCGGCAACGGCCGAGGGACTGACCCCCGTGAAGGTTAACTGCGTGGTCATCGCCGGTACGAATGACGACGAGCTGCTGGATTTCGCGCGGTGGTCACGTGCAACGGGTCACGACGTGCGTTTCATCGAGTACATGCCGCTCGACGCCGACGAGGCTTGGGAGCGCGGCAAGGTCTTTCCGTCGGCCTCTATCCTCGCGCGCATCGCGGCGGTGTTCCCTCTCTCCGAAGCCGGCGCCGACAACGAGCCCGCGACGAGATACGTGTGGTCGGACGGAGCGCCCGGCGGGATAGGGGTCATATCGGCCGTGACCGAGCCATTCTGCAGCACCTGCAATCGACTACGTCTCACATCGGAGGGTCAGTTCCGCACCTGCCTCTTCGCGATGGATTCGACCGACCTGCGAGGTCCGCTCCGAGCCGGAGCCTCCGACGAGGAACTCACCGCGTTGATCCGTGAAGCCGTGGGGCGCAAGTGGTCGGGCCACCGCATCGATCACGCTGACTTCCGACGCCCCGACAAGTCGATGTCGATGCTGGGCGGCTGATGCCGCGCGCGTCCTAGACGTGCCCGGCGAGGATGCGCGTGACCTTGAAGCCCTTGTCCACGTGACTCTTGACGTCCTTGAATCCGCCGCGCCGCATCGCCGACATGACGGGACGCGCGCGGTCGGGACTGACCTCGATCAGCAGCCATCCGCCGGGGCGAAGCCACTCGGGCGACTGAGCCACCGTTACCTCGACAAGGCCCATCCCCTCCTTGCTGCCGTCGGTCAGTACGCTGGCGGGCTCGAACAACCGGATCTCGTCCGGAAGCTCCTTCAGCTCCTTCTTGCCAACGTACGGCGGATGGATCGTGACCACGTCCACGAGACCTCGCAGCCTGCCGGGCAGGGGCTTCAAAAGGTCGCCGCAAACGAACTTCACGGGGACCTTCAGGTTCCGGGCGTTGATCCTGGCGTCGCGGATGGCCTCGCTGGATAGGTCGGCGCCATAGACCTCGGCCGCGGGAACGGCCTTCTTCACGGCAAGTGCGACGGGGCCGACGCCACAGGCCAGGTCCACCGCGATCGGGCTCTTCCGGCGGCGGATCTTCTTGATGGCCTGCACCGCAAGGAACTCCGACGAGTCTCGAGGGATGAACGTGCCGGGGCGCTGGATCAGCTTCATCCCTCGGAATTCTGAGAAACCGGTGATGAGCTGGGTCGGCTCTCCCGTCATCCGTCGGGCAACCATCTTCTCGAAGCGCTCCTGGACCTTGAGGGGAACATCGTCATCCAGGTCGAAGTCGTGCCCCAGAGCGTGAGCCAGCAGCTCCTCCGACTCGATGCGCTCGCGATCCTTCTGCCAGTGATCGATGGCATCGGAGTCTAGGAGGATGCGCTCAGCCCAGTCGAGTACCCCTTCAGCGTCCACGAGGACGAATGATACCGGTACCGCACCTACCTCGACCCACCGGTAGAATCGGCGCATGGCTCGAAAGCCCCACCTCGCACCCGTCCCCGGAGGCGACGACCCCAAGGAAGGTGTTCGCCTCACAGGTGACCGCATCGTCGTTCGCATACCCGGAGACAGCGAGAGGAAGTCTCGCAGCGGCCTCTTGATCCCCGCCACGGCCGCCCCCGCCCCCAAGCGGTGCATCTGGGCGGACGTTGAACTCGTCGGTCCCGACGTTCGCGTCATCAAAACCCGGGATCGCGTGGCGTTCCTGCCCCAATCGGGACTCGAGGTCGAGATCAACGGCGACGACTACCTGCTGCTTCGCGAGAGAGACATCCAGGCCGTCGCTGAGACTGCCGAGGGTCGCGAGGCGCATCCGGGGCAGTACCTCTAGAGCGAGCCGGCGGCTAACCCCTGCCCGGGATGTAGCTGAGCAGAACCTTCCGCTCTACGTTGTCCTCGTTCGCGTCCACCAGGACCAGGCTCTGCCACTGGCCCAGCAGCAGGTTCCCGTGGTCGCAGGGGATGGACATCGACGGAGAGATGAATGTGTGGATGACGTGGGAACGCCCGTGACCCTTCGAGCCGTGTTGGTGGGCGTAGCGGTCGTCGCTAGGGAACAGACGGTCCAGAGCCTCTCCCAGATCCGCCTCGGACCCGGCGCCGATCTCCATCAACGCAAGACCGGCGGTCGCATGCGGCACGAAGACATTCACCAATCCGCTCTCGCCGACTCCTCGAGCGAACTGGCGGACCATGTCAGATATGTCAACGACCCGCTTGGTCGAGGTGTCCGCGACGAACGCCGCCTCCCACCTGGCTCCAGACTTGACCACGCTCGAGTCCCTCCGATCCGCCCGACGTGTTACGACTTGTCCGGCGGATGACACCCCTTCGATCTCGGGAGGAGCGCTCAGCATCTGACCGCAGACGGTGCACTTGATCTTGGCGGAGGAGACTTCCGCTGAACAATGAGGACAGATAGTCATCGTCATCGCCGCGTCTAGCCTGTCGGAGGGGACGAAGATAGCGGATCCGTATGCGGGGCCGGTCTCACCGAGAAAGCCAGCAGTCCGCCGATGAAGGCGGCCACTCCTGCCGCGATCACCGCGTAGAGCCACATCTCCGGTGAGGTCTTGAACGAACCCGAATCCAGGCAACCCGCGACCAGGCCTCGGGCTGCGTCTTCCCTCATCCCCGTCACCTCATACTTGCCGACGAGTTCGGCGACGACCGAGGAAGAGGCCGTCAGCATCGTGTACAAACCCACCGCGACCATGCCCAGGCCTGCGACCAAGCCGCCCTTGAGCGGGCCGGCATCCCTTCGAACGAACGACAGGAGCCCGAGGATGACGCACGCAACTCCGAGGACGACCGTGAGCTTGCCCTCCCAGCCGGCGAATCCCCTGCGGGAATCGCTCAGGACTTCCTTCAGGCAGTTGCCCGAGGACGTTATCCAGGGCTGGAGCGAC
>Ga0315278_10004377_pt1 | contig 12722 bp, 9 predicted proteins | sample YL17G06_0_MG_FD_203880 | JGI IMG/M metagenome (GOLD analysis project Ga0315278, IMG submission 203880) | Sediment microbial communities from Yellowstone Lake, YNP, Wyoming, USA - YL17G06_0 | ecosystem: Environmental > Aquatic > Freshwater > Lake > Sediment | place: USA: Wyoming | collected...
GCGCAGGAGGTCGCCGGTGCCGTCTGCGGCAATCCCCGACAGGGCGTCGTTGATGTCCTTCATTTCCCGCGCAGAAGCCATATCCGCCACTGTTTCATCCGCCTCCTGCTGGAGTTTTTCGATCTCGCGCGCCAGGGTGTGGAGCTGGACTTCGTGCCGCCCGATCTCCCCCGTGCCCTCTTCGAGATCCTTTTCCAGGCTGCCGATGCGCTTATTCTTCTCCTCCAGGGTGGAGGAGAAATTGTCGTAGGCTGACAGGCATTTCTGATATTCGGTATTCCCCTGGATCTGGTCTGCCGGGATGCCCCTTTCCTGGAGATCCGTGACATGCTTTTTTGCCTTTGCCAGTGCGCCGGACTTGAGCCGCTCCAGCCGCTCCACCTCGACCGTCAGGGATTCCAGCTCTTTTCCCTTTTTGATCTGCTGGGCCATCAAACGCCCGACGGCTGTTTTATACTCCTGGATTCTCCTGCGCCTTGTGTTGAGGATGTCCAGGTATTGCGCCCGCGTCACATTGGGGTCCATCTCGATCTGTTCCGCTTTCTTGATGAGTCCGCCGGAGAGATAGTACCCTATGGAACGTATAAATCTCGCTAAGGATCGAAAAAACATGGTTCTACGCCTCCTTGATAATAATTATCCCTGATACTCCTTCTTTTCCCGACCAAGGTCAATACTTTTAAGACCGAGGGATGTTTCCCACTCGTTCATCTTTTCATCCACAGTTTTGGCGATTTCCAGTGATTGATCCAGTTCGCGGCGGAGCTGGGCAAGATTGGAATCCACCCCCTCTTCCTTTGTCCTCCTCTTCAAATCCTGGAGAATCCGCCCCAGCTGATCAATGGTTTTCCCCACCTCGGTTATGATCCTCTCCCGTTCTTCCAGCAGGGTTTTCCGCATTTTCTCCGTTCCCACCTGGTTCGCCAGACGCAGGATCTCGAGCGTCCGCTCCAGCGAATGAATACACTCCTGGAACAGTTGATCCACTGTGGAAACAATGTCAAAGACCGCTCCTGCATTGATCCCTTCCAGCCATTCCCCCTTTTCCAGGAGCGCCTTGCAGATTGCCCGAAGATCTCTCAGATATCCTTCAGTCCTGGGATCCCCATCTGCGCACAATTGCTGATCCAGGGCGTTCAGGGTTCTCTCCTTGTTCTGCTGTTCCTCCTTTTGCAGATCCTCCATGACTTTTTTCTGGATCTTTTCCCCGCCCATAAAAAACTGTGTGAAGAAAACCCCCAGGGATCCCAGAATACACGACATGCCGGCAAAAAGGGTGATGCCCATTTTACGGCTGAATGTGACAACGGCCATGATGAGCGTTGTTCCCACCAGAAAAGGGATCAGGGTCCATGGGCTTGCGAGATGTCCCATGAGGATTTTATTTTTTAATTTCTTTTTATCCAGCATGGCATTAATAAGGGACGCTTCCCAGGACAAACGTGACCGATTGTTCGCCCCCTCCTTTGGCTATAGGTTCCGCAGCTTCGACCCGGATTCGATTTTTACTGATCCCCCTGGACAGAAGATATTCCCTTACGGCATCTGCGCGTTTGTAGGCAAGCACTTTATTCGCAGCCGGATCGCCCTCTGCCCTGGCATGGCCGATGACCCGAAGGTAGGCCCTGGGCCAGGAGGCAAGCCGCACCACCAGATCATCCAGGTCGCGCCGGCTTTGCATATTGATACTGTCCGCTCCCCTGCCGAAGCTGATCGGTTCCATCCGCATCTCGCCGATCTCCCGTAGCCTGGTCCATTGTTCCTCTGTGAGAGGCGGGAGGTCTTTTTCGCCCCTGATTTTCCCCGGGTCAATCGCCCCCGTTTGCTGCCCTTGAATCAGGTTTAATCTTTTCCCCGGATGAAAATCCTCAGACTGGAGTTCCTTCAGAATCCGGTTGTAGAATAAAATGCCGGGATCGCCCTGGAAGGGGTCCTTATCCAAGCCGCGGGTCACAATCAGAACCTGGGTGATTTTATTAATGATATCCTCAATATGATTCAGCCCCTGCGTTTCCGGCGCGGAGAGAAGCCCGAAATGGGCGTAGTTCTCCATGGTGTTTTTCCATAAGATCCCGTCCACCATTTTTTTAGCCTGGGACAGATTCAGGGGCTGCATATCCTTCCCGCGGGAGTCCTCCAGAACCAGGTTCTCCATCCCCTTTTCCAGGCTGTTATAGTAATAAGCGGTTCTGAGATAGGAAGCCACAACATTCTTTACCACAGCGGGTTGGTTCAGGAGATATTCCCTCTGGACCACAAGCACATCAAGGATGTAGCCTTTGAGATTGGAGCTGTCGAGGAGGATATGCGTGCCTTCCTCCTCGAGGGCCATGGAAAGTGCGGGTTCCCAAAGGACATAAGCGGCTTTTTCCTTTTTATCCGCAGTGAGGAATTGTTTGCGCACCTCCAGGGCGCCACCGGCTTCCTTCCACCATTTGGCCGGCAGACTTGCCAGGTTCAAATCCGCAATGACAATCCGGGCAAGGAATTCGCTGGGAGAGTTGGGCGTCAGGACGAATTTCGCCTGTGGGCTGTCCAGATCCTGGAGCGTGGCCACGGCATTTTTATATGCGATGATGGCATCCGCGCCGCGGCTTTCATCAATCATGAGCACAATCGTGGCGGGAAATTCGCCCATTTCTGCGCTCATCTTGATCAGGGAATCCACGGTGAAGACCGCCATCTGGTTCTCGCCGTCGCGCAGGGCGGCCAGCCGGGTTTTGTAATCCGCCTGATCATCCTTCAGCGTCATTCGGATGCCCTGGCTCTTCAGGCCATTATGAAACTCCGCGGAGCGAAGGATGGCATACCCGGAAAAGGAATCAAGAGCCAGGTTGAGGTTATGCTTGTACAAACTTGGGGACTTGGTTTCGTCCAGGATTTTCTTTTGCCTGCGGGGACTGAAGATAAATTTCCACGCAAGCCCCCCTGTGGTAATAAGGAGAACATAAATGAAGACAATCACTAAGAATTTTTTTCCCTTGGTTTCGCTCATGGCTTTATTCTTTTCATCTTGTATTATTTGTTTCGGATTTCCCTGGCTCCGGCACGTTCGCCTACAGGCCTGTTATCTACATTCTCCAGGGCGCCCAGCATTGCCTCAGCCGCATCGTCCGAAAGCGGCTTTATAATATCGAATGCGTCCTGGGAGAGTTTGCCAGCGCCTTGATCCGATACTTCGGCAAAGACTTCGGCAATCGCCTTTTTCAAGGATGCCGGGTCACTGGCTTTCCTGTAGGAATTCACCTTGTTCGCCAGGGTGTGTTTCTGTGCCATTTCCACGCCGATCACATCCATGATGATTCCCCGCGACAAAACATCAGGAGTGTACTTCTCCACCAGCTCGATATCCTGGGCTTCGCCGTCAGTGACAATGAGCAGCCTGTAGCTTCCATATCCCATTTGTCTGCCCTTTTCCTGGAGGAGCCGGTCTGCGCCCTTTTTGATGTAAGAACCCAGGGGAGTGCCTCCTCCAGCCTGGATCATGTTGATGGAAATGGTCAGCTTCTGGTCATCCCTCGGGCCCAGTGGATACACCCAGTCATTTTTGATATTTTCCCCGCTGAAAACCAGAAGACCGATGTTCGTATCCTTTGGAACGGTTTTCAAGACCTCTTTTAATGCTGTTTTCGCCGCAGCCATCTTCTGGATCCTGGTGTTGGTCAGGTTCTTTCTCATGGATCCCGATGCATCCAGAATGATCACCACATTACTTTTATGCACATCCGCCTCCTCCGTGCCAAGGCTGGTTGCGGCCAGACATACAAGGAGGAGGAAGAACAGATATATCACGCCATTTTTCATCATGCTTTTTACCTTATAAGTTTTAGAATTCAAAGTCCGAGGGATTGATAGCCTCGGCCGAAACCTTGACCAGGCGGAACTCCACACGCATATTCTTCTTCGCCTCTTCGATATTCGCGGGTTTGGTGATGAAAGGCTCCTTGATCCCCACGCCGAATGGCTGAATCTGGGAGGCGTCGAATTGGATCCCCTTCATCTTGCCATAGTTGGACAGGGATTCAATCACCTTTTCCGCCCTGCTTCTGGAAAGGTTGAGAGCAGCCTGCATGGTCTGGCGGGGATTGTTTTCCCCATCGCCGTCGAAACTGCCGGATTCTATCATGTTCACAAGCTCCTGGATGGAGTTCAGATCAAGGGGTTTGCCTTTGAAGGAATAGCTGTAATTGCCCGGAGATCCGGAGCGTTTCAAAACACCTTTTTTCAATCCCACCAGAACCAGTTCCTTGAGCGTGAGAGTCGGGTCTGCGTGCCCGCGCACTGCTATAACCACGTTGCCGAACTTTGCCGCCTGCTCGAGCACCCGCTGGAACGATTCGCGATATTGTTCGATGGGAAAGTCCTGCTGATTGGGATCAAAATAAATGGTAAACGCATACAGGGTGTTTTCATCCAGAGCGCCCCTTTGGGTAAAGTCTTCGATCTCGCCCACAACCACCTCTGCGCGGAATCTCTCCTTTTTCACAGCCCCGATTTTTGTCAGATAACCCACAAATGCAGAGGAATTATAATCCAGCCCGGAAGCAAGGAGTTCATATCGCGCTGTGGCAAATCCACGCGACAAAGCCAGGTTGAGCGCAGACTCATGGAATTGCTTGAATCCCGTAATATTTGATTCATCCGTGAAAAAGCTCACATTGCCCTGATGCCCCACAAGAGTGCAATCAGCCAGGAGGCCGAACGCGTCCGCTTCCAGCGTCGGGATCACCTCTTTGCCGTAGATCTGCTGGGTGAGGAGAAGAAGTTTGTTGAGTTCCTTTGACCCCTGGGTTTCATACGCTTTTTTGAGATCCAGAACTTCTTCAGTTCCTTTCAGATACCCGGCGACGAATTTGGCGATGAGCTCCTTGTTTTCATCGTAGAAATCCTTGCGGCACACATACACGTCCGCGATGGAGCGGGAGAGCTGGGCTGTGGACACGCGCACATACGCGCCTTTAACAGTTCCCTCAGCACCTGAGCCGATATTATTGAGTCCTCCGGTCAGGCCGATCATGTCAGGGGAAATGACAAAGCAGGCGTCGATTTTCGGGTCCTTGCGGAACATCTCCGCAGGCGAATTGGGCGAGCCTGTCAGGTCGTCAGCCCAGATCACATTCACATCCTCCCACTTTATCTGCGCTGTTTTCAGGATGTCGTCCAGCATGCCCACATGGGGTCCGCCTTTTTGAAGGACGATCGTCTTTCCTTTCAGATCGTCTATGGTTTTGATATTGGAACGGACAACCATGTGATCCCCAGCAGACCAGGTCATCTGCAGGATCACAACTCCTTTTGTCCGTGGATCTTTGCCGATGGCTTCGGAAGCCATGCCGATCATGTGGAAAGTGCCCCGCAAAAATGGGGTTTTGCCGGAGAGATAATCTTTGACCTGCTGGACAAAGTTATCCCCGGGTGTCAGTTGAAAATTCAGCCCCTGTTTGTTGAATATGGCGCCGGGTTGGGTTTTCAGCCCGCCATTGGCATAAAAAGTCACCATGTCTCCGCCCCAGGTGATATAGGGGACATTGATGGGATCCTTCTGCGTGACCTTGCCTATGGCGACGGGTCCTACAAGATCAGTAAACCGCTGCTGACCGAATCCGGGAATTCCCAACATGAGGCACAGAGCCACGATCCATAATATCCTTAACCCTTTCATTTTCTTATATCTCCTTTAAAATTAATATTCTGTTTCCCTGTTGTGTTTCAATACCATCTAGAAGAAGTATTCTTCCTGAAAAGCCCGATTCCAGTCAATGAAATTTGGACATTTTCACATAAGGAAGATTGATGGATTGCCTGCAAGGTTAGATAAAGCGTACCGAATTCGGGGGATGGATGACCGATTTTTGGGGAGAAAATATTATTTTCGAGAATTTCGCAGTTAAAAACGTCTTTCTAATTCCATTTTTCAATGAGAGCCTGCGAGGGCTTTTTCCTTCTGTAAAAAAATCTCACGCAGAATACTTCTTGAATAATTCAATCGCCCGATATAAATTCTTCACCGTTTTCTTTTGTTTCATTTATAAACAATGGAAAAAAAATGCTAATACCTGAACATAAACTAGAGAGAGATATTCGGACACTTTGCGATATGGGCGCAAGGCGTATCTTGCTCTTTGGAGAAATTGGGGTCGAGAAATTGGGGTCGGAGAAATTGGGGTCGGACTCTACCCTAATATACTTTTTTTTGACGATAAGGGTGCATATTTGAGAAGTATATCTTATGGCTAGACCGAAAAGAATTGATCTTCCCTTCTCCCTTTATCATGTTTTATCCAGAACCAATTCCGGCGATATTGCGTTTCGGGATGAAAAGGATCAAAACAAATTCCTGGAATATCTTGCCCGGTACGTCTTGCTCTTCAATTATCGCGTTCATGCTTGGTGCCTTATGCCAACCCATTTTCACCTTCTCCTGGAGAGTGCCCAAATCCCCCGGTTGTCGGAATTCATGCGCCGGCTTTTGACTGCTTACACAGTGTATTACAATCGCCGACACAAACGTCATGGACATCTGTTCCAGGGCAGATTCAAGAGTTATATTGTGGAAAAGGCGGATTACCTCATTCCCCTTTCGCGCTATATCCATCTCAACCCCGGTGAAAGCCCCAAATCCCAGGACCCGTTTCGCTATCAGGGATCGAGCCTGATGTATTACCAGAAAGGCGGGGAGCCAGGTTTTCTTCATACAGGCGAGATTCTTTCATGGTTTCAGAAAGACAGGAAAAAGTATGAAAAGTATATTCGGGAAGGGATGAAAGAAGGGCAAAAGATCGAGATCGTGAAGCAGCGCTTTATCGGGGGACAATCTTTTTCCCGAAGGATTTATCAAAGGATCAAAGCGACATCGCAAAAAGGAAGCCGCGCAGACCGCGCCTCCCGGAAAGCGAAGGATCAGGCGCGTAAGAAGGAGGAAAAGAAGGCGCACGAGATCATCGAACGCGTGGGACGATATTATGGGATAGAACCTGCTGTTATCCTCAAGGGATCTTATGCGCGCAGGATTGTTGGAAAGGCGAGAACCGTGGCGATCCGATTATTGCGGGAAGAAGTATCCTGGACCGGGAAGGAGATCGGGCAATATCTGGGGCTGAAAAAAAGTATTTACGAATATTGGCAAAAGGTCGAGGAAAAAGAGGATTTGAGACAAGATTACGAGAGGCTTAAAAAAGTATGTTAGGGTAGAGTCCGACCCCAAGCTTCCAATTAATTGAAGAAATGTGTTTTTGAAAGAGAAGCATATGAGTAAGAGGATTTTTCTATATTTTAAAACCAAACAGTATCAATCCGGTATTTATCATATCCTTGTTATAATGGTTCTGTTCTTTCTTACAGAACCGTTGTTCTTGGAAGCATCAAATTCTCCTTCGGGGCGCTTCGGGCAGAAGATACTCAATTCCACCCCTAAATCAATAGCGGACACAGGGTCTTATCCAGACCCCTATATCCGTATCTATATTGATTTAAATCATGATGGTCTTTTTGATGACGGCGGGGAAATAAAATATGGAAATGGCGATCTAAATAACAACTCTGTTCCAGACGAAAATTTGGAATATATAACAGAAATGGACCCCGGAACATACAGAATACGTATTGATCTTTTTAACTATGGAGAAGCAGGCGCAAGCGATTGGGACATAACAGGTATGTTGGGCGGCGTCCATATACGTGCATATCGGTATGCATTCGATCAGTATATTTGCAGCAGCTATATAGATTTTTCCAATCTCACCAGCCAAACCTATGATCAAAGTTTTCTTTTTGATTGCAAGGGACAACAGGTCTCCAACATCGAGGACGGAATCGGGTTTGAACTCTATGAATGGGATGAGTTCTTTCCCAATTCAAACAGCGACTGGACTCTTGCAAGGCATGTGTGGTTGGACATTACAGTAAGCCCGGAAATGATCGGTGATTATCTGAACATCAGATGGCGCGGGTGGATCGTCGATAAAGACGATGAGTTCTGGAACTCATGCATCGGGACAAGCGGGGAATATGAAAATTATATCGCTCGAGACCCCGATGAAATAAATGATATTAATAGCAACAATCCTCCCTGTAACAAGCAAAAATGTTCTGGATTCAGCTTTCTTGATTATCAAGTGTATGAAGGACGAAATATTTATATCACTCATCCTGACCACACGCCCCCCAATCCCAATCCTATGACATGGGAAGCGGAGCCTTATCCAACAGGCATGTATTCTATTAAAATGTGGGCGTCAATTGAAGCAATGGATCCCGAAGGTTACAGCGTGGAATATTACTTTGATGAGACCTCAGGAAATTCAGGCGGGAGCGATAGCGGATGGCAGGAAAGCCCGCTTTACGAGGACTTGAATCTGCTGCCGGACGTCAGCTATACATACAGGGTCAAGGCGCGCGATAAATCGCCCAATCAAAACGAGGGGGATTGGTCGGAGTCAAAGTCCGCAACCACCGACGCCCCAACTCCTACGAGCACCCCGACGCCAACACCCACCCCGACGCCGACCGAAACACCCACGCCGACACCCACGCCAACACCTACTCCCACATCGTCCCCCACATCAACATCCACGTCGACTCCCACGCCAAATCCAACGCCCACGGTGACTTCCACGCCGACCCCGACCCCGACGCCCACGCGCACGCCCACTCCAACCCCCACACCCACACGCACTCCGACGCCGACCCCGACGCCCACCCCTACCCCCACACCGTTGGGTCTTGGAGAGGCTGTTGATAATACTTCCCTTGAATGGAAAACCGGAGGGGCAGGGAATTGGTTTTATCAGGAATCTGTGTTCATGAATGGAGGGGATGCAGCCCGGAGCGGCGATGTTGATGACAATCAGTCCACCTGGCTTGAAACAACAGCCACAGGTCCCGGAGGTATAGGATTCTATTGGAAGGTTTCATCAGCGAAATATGACTTCCTGAAATTTTATGTTGATGGAGTTGTAAAAAATGTCATCTGGGGCGAAGAGGATTGGAATACTGCTCCCGAAACCTATGATTTTGGCGGGGGAACGCATACCCTGCGATGGGAATATACCAAGAATTATTCTGTAAGTTTAGGCTCTGATTGCGGATGGATTGACAATGTTTTTTATTATCCCATTCCGTTGATCATTACAAGTCCCAATGGCGGGGAAAAGTGGACAAAAGGAGAAACGCGAAATATCACATGGTCATCTCGGGAAAATGTCGGTTCAACGGTCAGGATTGATTTGTATAAAGGGATCAATTTGTATAAAAATATTGTCGCTTCTACAATCAATGATGGAATCTACGAATGGTTCATTGATGCTGAAACGCAGGGCATAGACTATTCCATAAGGATTTCATCCGGTTCACTCGATGATTTCAGTAATAATGATTTCACAATCTATGGGAAGTACGGACTCAACATCACATCGCCGAATGGCGGGGAAGTATGGAATCAGGGGGAAATGAGAGGGATTTATTGGAACAATGGATATTTTCCAGATTCTACAGTGAAGATCTACCTTTACAGAGGCGGGAAATATTATACGACAATTTCAAGTTCCGCGCCCAATACCGGGGATTATAGTTGGTATATCAGTGTGGGCTCTTCGGCAAGCAGTTACAAAATTAAAATTGTTTCCGCATCAAATTCTTCGGTATATGATTACAGCGACAATAATTTTTATATGAACAAGAATAACTTTCTGGTCTTGCGGTCTCCCAACGGAGGGGAGATGTGGTTCAAAGGGGAGACGCCTCAGATTCTATGGGATTCGATCGGGAATGTCGGTTCTGACGTGAAAATTTATCTATACAGAGGCGGGAATTATTACAGGACGATTACCAGCTCCACTCCCAATGACGGATCGTATGACTGGCCTATTGATATTGATTATTCGAGTAAATATTACAAGATCAAGATTAGATCCGCATCGAATTCCACCATTTATGATTACAGCGACAAGTATTTTTATATCAATCCAAAGGGTATTACATTGGCATCTCCCAATGGAGGCGAATCGTGGTTCAATAGGGAAACCCGGAAAATCAAATGGAATTCCATAGGGTCTGTGGGTTCCGATGTGAAAATCAATTTGTATAGAAGCGGAAGGTTTTATAAAACCATTACAAGTTCAACTCCAAATGACGGGGAGCTCGATTGGTATGTGGATGTTGTTACCTCAAGTTCGTATTGTAAGGTCAAGGTGTTATCAACCTCAAATTATCTCATTTATGACTACAGCGATAACTATTTTAAATTGAATAAACCGTAAATTGTCCTGGTGAGTCAATTTCTTAATGGTATTTAATGGTTAGATTGATCCCCGCCCCCTCTATTTTGGGGATTATTCTTAAATTACTGGCGGACTTGGCGTCTTGGCGGTTTTTTTATGATCTTAGTGGTAAGATTGAGTTGATCCCCGCCCCATTGATCGCTTTTGGGGTCAAACTTATAGATGAAGCCCACTTATTGACCAATGAAGTTTATTTTGTGGAGGGGATCAAACGTATCTGGTAAGTCCATTTTTGACTTGACACCCAACCCCGTATGAATAAGACAGTAATTTCATGGCGCGACCAAAACGGATAGACCTGCCTTTTTCCCTTTATCATGTGATGACGCGCACCAATACCGGGGATGTGGCATTTCCCGATATGGCGGATGAGCGGAAGTTTCTCTTTTATGTGAAGAAATACCTCAATCTTTTCAACTATCGCCTTCATGCCTGGTGTTTGATGCCGACACATTTTCATCTCCTTTTGGAAAGTACAGAGCGTCCGGCCCTTTCCGAATTCATGCGTCGCCTTCTGACAGCTTATACCGTATATTTCAACAGGCGACACAGGCGGCATGGCCATCTTTTCCAGGGGCGCTTCAAAAGCTATCTGGTGGACAAGGTGAATTATCTTCTCGCTCTTTCTCGTTATATCCATCTCAATCCGGTCAAAGATAAGATCGCAAAAGATCCTGTCCCATATCGGGGATCGAGTCTGAAATACTATGTCCGGGGCGGGGATCCGCCCTTTCTCTTTACCCGCGAGACGCTCGACTATTTCAAAGGAAACAGAAAAGAGTATGAGAAATTTATCAGGGAGGGTCTTACCGAGGATATTAAGCCGCAAATTATAAAACAGGCTTATGTGGGCAGGGAGGATTTTGTGCGGAGGATGGAACAAAGATGCGGATATGTGCGGAAAGCGGGGAAACGACTTCCCGGGAATCTGTTGAAGCGGATTGATAAGATACGGAAAGCGGATCTTCAAAACGCTGCAGAAGTGGTTAAAAAAGTGGCGCAACGTTTTGGCACAACCCCGGAGGTGATCAGAGGGGGAGCGCGCCTTCGCGGGAACATAGGGAGGGCGAGAGCCGTGTCCTTTGTCCTGATAAGAGAAACCATGCCCTGGAGTTTCCGGGAAATCTCCGAGTTTTTGGGACTCTATGGCAAAAGGGGCCTTCATTATTACACAGAGAAAGTGGAGGGAGATCGAAATTTAAAAAAATTGTTTGAGGAATTCATGGGAGAGAAGCAGCGAAAAGAATAAGTGGGCATAATCTATAAGTCTGACCCCATTTTCCCTTTCCCCATTTTCCCTTTTCATTTTTTAATTGTTCAGAGAAATAAGTGGGCTTCATCTATAAGTTTGACCCCAAATTGGCTTGGCCCCAAATTGGCACCCCAAATTGGCTGAAAGGGGGGAGAGTATATGAGCGAGGCGTGTTTACCTTTGAAACCCGAACGGCTTCTTTCGCTGGATGTGTTTCGCGGCGCCACCATAGCAGCCATGCTCCTTGTCAACAATGCGGGCGATTGGGGGCATGTGTTTCCGCCGCTCCTTCATGCCGAGTGGCATGGGTGCACTTTCACGGACATGATCTTTCCTTTTTTCCTCTTTATCATGGGAGTGGCGATGAGTTTCAGTTTTTCGAAACGCCTCTCTCGGGAAGCGGATCGAAAGGGATTGTATATCCAGATTGTGAAACGAACCGCGCTCCTTTATATCCTGGGCAGCATCATCATCTTTTTCGCGTCAAAGGGTCTGGGCAAGCCTTTCAAGCCGTATGGGGTTCTGCAGCGGATTGCGCTGTGCTATCTGTTCAGCTCCCTCATACTCCTTTATAGCGGTGTGCGGGGGCAGATATTCTGGGCTGTCCTTTTTCTGGGAATTCATTATGTGATTTTAAAGCTGATTCCCTTTGCCGGGCATAGGGGTGGAAGCCTGGAGCCTTTTGCCAATATCTCCGATTGGATTGATACAAAACTCTTTGGGACGCATCTGGGAGAATTTAACAAGAATCTTGGGATGGGGCACGATCCTGAAGGGCTGCTCGGAACCCTTTCCTCTATCAGTTCCACGCTGGCAGGCGTTCTTTGCGGGAATTGGCTGAGAAACAAGGACAAAAGCGGGTATGAGAAGGTCTCCGGCATGGCCACTTTCGGCATCGCCCTTTTGGGACTGGGGCTTCTCTGGCGTTATGACATCCCGCTGAACAAGAACTTATGGACTCCCTCTTATGTTGTTTATACAACCGGATGGGCGCTCCTTTGCCTGGGGGCGTGTTACTGGCTGGTGGATCTCAAGGGGTATAAAGCCTGGACCAAACCGTTTGTCGTCTATGGAATGAATCCCATAGCCGCTTATTTCGGCGCGAGTATTATGGCTTATACCACGGTCTGGATCCGCTGGAAGGATGCGGCAGGTAAGACCGTAATGCTGAAATATTTCCTGTACGATCATAT
>Ga0315278_10004379_pt1 | contig 12714 bp, 11 predicted proteins | sample YL17G06_0_MG_FD_203880 | JGI IMG/M metagenome (GOLD analysis project Ga0315278, IMG submission 203880) | Sediment microbial communities from Yellowstone Lake, YNP, Wyoming, USA - YL17G06_0 | ecosystem: Environmental > Aquatic > Freshwater > Lake > Sediment | place: USA: Wyoming | collected...
AGGACGCCGGGCACCGGCTCGGCGTCGTCAGCAACGCCGAGGGGCGCGTCGAGCGCGACCTGGACGGCGCGGGGTACGCGGGGCTCTTCGAGACGGTCGTGGACTCCCACCTCGTCGGAGTCGAAAAACCCGATCCCGAGATCTTCCGCATCGCCATGGAGCGCATGAGCGTGGCGCCCGAGACCGCGGTGTTCCTCGGTGACGTTCCTGCCGTGGATGTCGCCGGTGCGCGCGCCGCCGGGCTGACGGCCGTGCTCCTCGATCGACACGACCTCTACGCGACCGTCGACGTGCCGCGCCTCCGTTCGATCACGGAGTTGCCGGACTGGCTCTCGGCGAGGTGAAGAGGGGACAGCTACCGAAATTGGGTACCGAAATTGGGGACAGCTACCGAAATTGGGGACAGCTACCGCCTTGCCGTAAAGCGGCAAGACGGTAGCTGTCCCCAATTTCGGTCGCTGTCCCCAATTTCGTTAGCTGTCCCCTCTTCACCTCGTGAGTTCGTCGAGGAGACGGCGCGGAAGGGGATTCCCCGGCGCAAGCTCGATGGCGCGGCGAAGGTGCACCGCCGCCTCGTCGCGGACACCGCGGCGCGCCAGCAGAACCGCCAAGTTGTAGTGCATCTGGGCGTACTCCGGATAGATCGCGATGGCGCGGCGCAGGTGGTCCTCCGCCTCGTCGACGCGCCCAGCTTCTGCCAGGAACATCCCCGCGCCCGCCTGGAGCTTCGCCGACCGCGGCATGGTCGCTACATCGGCGAGCGCTAGCGCGAGGTTGTTCTTCCAGTCGGGAATGCGCACCCAGGTTCGCGCCGCGAATCCGGCAACCAGGACGGCGGCTAGAGCCACGACGACGATCGGACGTGCTCGCCTCGCGTCCTGCGGCTCCTGGCGAGCGGCCAAAGCGGCGCCGAAGTGACCGATCGCCAGGCACGCTCCGAGCGACGGCAGGTACGCGAGACGCTCGGCCATGATCGTTCCGGTGGGGAAGAGCAGATTGGCCGAGGGGAGGAAAAACACGACCCAGACGATGACGGCCAACGCCACGGGACGAGAGTTCTTCCATCCCCACACGGCGGCCGCGACGAGCGCCGCAAGGAACGCGAACCCTAAAAGAGCCCTCGGATCGGCGAGCGAATACGCGACGGGGATTGCGTCGAACGAATAGTCCGACACGAGCTGCCGCGGCGCCAGGCACAGCAGCGCGAACTTCAACTGGACCCACAGGGCGGTCAGCACGCGCGGCCAAAAGCCAGCGGCCGCCGCAGGGTTGTCGAGCGGGATCGTGGCCGCAGCCGACTGGTGAACGCCCAGCGCGAGCCCGCGCAGCGCGAGCATGACGGTGCAGGCCGTCGCGTACCCGAAGAGGAGCCTCCCCCGTCGAGGGGCGGCTTCCCGCCCGCGCAAGACGTCATCCGCGAAGAACAGGACCGGCGCGAGGATCGCGCTCTCTTTGGAGAGGATGGCCGCGAAGTAGAACGATGCCGCGCCAAGCTGCCATCGTCCCGCCGAGGCTCCCGCCTCGTTCGCGCGCCGGTGCGCGATCCACGCCGCGAGCACGAACAGCGCCGCCAGGAGCTCAGCGCGGCCGGCGATGTTCGCGATGACTTCCGTGTGAATGGGAAGGACCGCGAACAGGCAACCGCCGAAGAGCGCCGTGCCGTAATGGGTTCCGGCGCGCTTCAGGGCCAGCCAGGCGAGCGCGGCGACGGCCGCGTGGAGGAGGACGTTGACGAGGTGGAAGCCGAACGGGCCGGCGCCGAGGAACGCGCGGTTGATCGCGAACGAGGCCATCGTCAGCGGGCGGTAAAGGCCGTAGTTCTCGCCGGCGACGTTCCAGTAGGGCTCGACGAAAAGCTTCGGAAGGTGCGCCAGCGAGGCGATCGCCGGGTTGCTCTCGACAAGTCGGACATCGTCGAGAGCAAATCCGTTGCCGAGCGCGTGCCAGTGGACGAAAACGGCGACGAGGGCGCAGAGCAGAGGCCACCGCGGCGACGTCCTCGCCGCCACTAGAAGGTGTAGGCGTAGCTCATGAGCACGCTGAAGTCCGGCGCGCCCTCGGTCAGGCCGAACGCGACCGCGCCCCGGAGCATCCCACGGCCGAACGCCCTCCAATTGACGCCCCCCAGTATCTGTGTCGCCGCTTCGGCGCCGATCGCGTCGTTGGAGCCGTTGTTGGGGTTATCGAAGCGCGCCGTTTGCATCTGCGCCTCGGCGACGAGCGAGACCTGGTTTGCCAGGGGGAACAAAGCGGAGAAACCCAACTCGTAGGAGGCCTTTCCGTTCAAGGGCTGAGTCTGGAACTGGCCGTCGCCGTTGAGACAGAGACCGACGTGACCGCCGAGCACGACGACGTTGCTGAGCCGGGAGCGCACAGCGCCGAACGCCTGAGACGCGAACGAGTTGAAGCCGAGCCCCACCGTGTCGTCGCCCGTCGGGATCGTGATCAGCAGGCCGGCGGAGAAGTCGGTGTTCGGGGAGGCATTCGGGAACACCCACTTGCCGTAGGCCTCGAGATCGGTTGCGCCGGTCCCGTCGAATTGATTCGTGGAGGAGCTCGTGTCGCCGAAGCCGAAGCTGCCTCCGACCTCGAAATTCTTGACGGGACGGAACGCGACGACGCCGCGCATGATCCAGGCGTTGACGGGGATGCCCTTGCTGGCGTCCGAGTATTCGAGCTGGCCTTCCCACCACTGCGACTTGACCAGGGCCGCGTCCTGCGCGAACGCGAGGAACAGACGATCCGAGATCCCGGAAGGCGCCGCGGGGGTGGCGGGCTTGGCCGGAGCCGGCTCGGCATCGGCGCCGAATGCGGCAGGGGCTCCAGCCACGATCGCAGCGAGGAGGAGGATGGGGCGAAGCGGGCTCAGCACACTCATGCAATGTCCTTTCATCGATTGAAACCGATGCGTGACGATTCTGTTGGGTGCGGCCACGGGGCCGCGGGTCCGTTCGTGGTGCCTCAGCGATATTTCCGCGAGGCAGCAGCATTGTGGCGGCCGTGGCAGAACCTGTCAAACGGGGGGCAGGCTGCTAACGCTGCGACGCGGCTCCCGCGAAGCCGAGCGAGGCGACCTGCGACGTGACGATCGTGGCGTCTCCGCCCGGCGAAGCGAGGGGCGGGGCGCAGGTGCGCGGCGCGGCGCCGCCGCGACGGTTGAGCAGGTCAACGACGAACGATTCCTCGGTGTGACGCGCGAGGCGGATCCGGCCGAAAGCGTGGGGGGCCGCAACGCAGAAGACGACCTCGCCCTGCGCGGTGTTGAGGAATCCCGCGAGCACCGTGATCCCGCCGTCCGTCGACGTGAGCGTGCCGGTTTTCGCAACGAGGGCCGTGGCAAACGGTGGTGAGGAGAGACGGGGGAACGCCGAGTTCACCGTCCCGGGGTCGCATCCTGCGACGGGAAGCAAGTACTCGATGTCGACGCCCAGACCCGCGGCGGCCGACCGGAAGCCGCGGAGCATCGCCACGATCTGGCGCGGGGAGAGCCTGTTCTCACCGAGCCCCGAGGCGGTCTGGATGTGCACCGGGACCGTGCCCGCCACGAGGCGATCGGCCAAGAGCACCGAGAGTTCGCTCGGCGACCCGATCGAGGCGGCGACGCGTTCGATGTCGTTGTTCGAAAACGCGTTGAAGCGGCGCAGTGTCTCGGCCAGAGGCTTCGACCGGTGTTCGAAGAGGACCGTCTCGACTCCTCCGGGCGACTTCTCGAAACGGGCGCCGCCGATGACTTCGACCGACGGGAGCGGGGAGCGCGGACCGTCGTGGCCGGCGGCGTAGGCGTACCAGGATTGCCGCGTGGCGCGGTTCCACCGCCGCACATCCAGGGCCTGTCGCAACCGCGTGGCCATCAGGGTGGCTCGCTTCACGGGATCCGGGTTCATCCCCTGAGAGCCGTTCTCCCAACCCATCCAAAACGTCCCATCGACGACCACCGAGCCAGTCACCTTGCGGATGCCCATCCGGTTCAACGCCTGAGCAACGAGGAATGCATTTTCCGACTGGAAGTCGGGATCGCCCGCGCCATGGACGATGAGGTCCCCCTTGAGAACGCGGCGCGACGGATCGATCGTGCCGCGCGCGGTGAAGCGCGTCGTGAACCGGTGGTCGGGCCCGAGCTTTTCCAGCGCCCACCACGAGGTCGCGATCTTCACGACCGATGCGGGATTGATAGCCAGGTCCTCGCTGCGCGCATCGAGGACTTGGCCGTCTACGGTCTCGACGTACCAGACCAGCTCCGGCGCGGGGGCGGGCTTCCGCGAGCCGCGGTGGCGCGCGTTCTTGGCGGCGGCTTGTGCGGGGACCACGACGAACATCGCCGCGGCGACCAAGGCGAGAACGGATCGTGAGGTCACAGGCAGTCTCCGGGGCGACGCGTTGAGGCTTTTCAAACTTAGTGCGTGCCTTCGGCGTGGGTCAACCGAAAACGCCATTTCAGTCGAAATCGAGAGGGTTTCTGGGCTTCGTGGAAGGGTCGGACGCAGCTTTCCGCCGGGCTTCCTCGAACTTCTTCTGAAGCAAATCGTCCAGGTTCTTCGTACGATCGAACGCTTTGGAGAAGGCGTCCTCCCGCCGCGCCGCCCCGGACTTCACGTCGGTCATGGCCTGTTCGAACGTCGCCGTCGGATCGGCCTTCGGACGCTCCTCCGACAGGATCGTCCCCGTCGCCGTGTCGACGACGAGTTTCGTCTTGCAGCAGGGGCAATCGACCTGGACCTTTCCGCTCATCCGGGCATTCTCCCCGCGAGTGGCTCCGCGGTCAAACGGGGACCGGCGCGGGACGAGGGGACACTGCCCTTCTTCTCACAAAGCGGTATCTGGGGAGCTTTGAAGAAGAAGGGCAGTGCCCCCTCGTCCCGCGCCGGTCCAATTACTTCAGGAAGACGATCGTCGCCCCCCATCCGCCGCGGTCCGGGGGCGCATCGGCGAACGATGCGACATGGGGATGGCGCGAAAGGAGCGCGCGCACCGCTTCACGCTGCGCGCCGATGCCGCGGCCGTGGATGATGCGTACCTCACGAAACCCCGACTCGTGAGCCGCCTCGAGGTATGAGGCGACGACGTCCGTCACGTCGCGGGGTGCGAACGCGTGCAGGTCGATCGCGTCCTCGATCGGCAGGGTGACATCGTCCGGGATCTCGTCGTCCATTCGGGTCTCCGCGGCGAAGGCCGATTGCTATCATGAGCGGCTCCCATGAACACTGCCGCACGCACGCCGGTCCCGCCCGTCGCGGGGTTGCGCGACGAGGCCGCGCGCGTCTGGCTCCTCGCCGGCCCCGTGATGATCGCCTACCTCGGCACGATCTCGATGGGGACGGTCGACATGATGATGTCCGGCGCCCTCGGGGCGAAAGCGTTGGGCGCCGTCGCGCTCGGGCACATGTGGGGGATGGCGGCGGCGATCGTGGCCTGGGGGGCCGCTCGAGCGCTCGATCCTGTCGTCGCGCAGGCCCGCGGGGCGGGGGACACGCGCGCGGCCGGTCTCGGGCTGACGCGCGGGCTCGCGATGGCCGCCATCCTCGGCGTGCCCGTTCTCGCGCTCTACGCCTTCGCCGGCCGAGGCCTCGTGGCGCTCGGGCAACCGCAGGATCTCGTCCCGACCGCAGCGGCATATTGTCGCGTGCTGATTCCCGGTCTCCCGGCGATTCTGGCGTTCGCGATCGTGAGGAACTTCCTTCAGGCGCTTTCCGTCATGCGTCCCGCCACCTACGCCATCGTGCTGGCGAATCTCTCGAACGTGTTCCTCAACTGGGTCCTGATGTACGGGAAACTCGGTTGTCCAGCGCTCGGCGTTCGCGGATGCGGCTTGTCGACTTCGATCAACCAGTGGCTCATGCTCGCGAGTCTCCTCTACTTCGCGCGGCGGACGATTCGGGAGTACTGGCCCGGATGGGCCGGGGCGTTCGACGCCGCGCCGCTCGGCCGCATGATGAAACTCGGCCTGACGCTGGGGCTTCAGTTCGGTTTCGAGGTCTGGGCGTTCCACGCGGCCGGCTTCATGATGGGCCGCCTCGGTGCGATACCGTTCGCGGCGCACGCGGTCACGATCAATCTGGCCACGATCTCTTTCATGGTTCCGAGCGGTATCGGCGCGGCCGCAGCGACGCGTGTCGGCCAACTCGTCGGGGCGGGGCACGCGTGGGCTCGCTCGGCGTTCGTCGCGGTTGGTCTAGGAGCCCTCGTCATGATCGTTCCCGCCACGGCGTTCGTGCTGGCGGCCCGCCCGCTGACCGGTTTCTATTCCGTCGATCCGGGCGTGATGGCGACGGTGGTCGCGATCCTCCCCATCGCGGGGGCATTCCAGCTCTTCGACGGCGTGCAGGCGGTCGCGTTCGGTGTGTTGCGCGGCGCAGGAGACACCCGCCTCCCCGCGGTCGCCAACGTCGTGGGGTACTGGCTCGTCGGGCTGCCCGCGGGATGGCTCCTTGCGTTCGTCGCGGGGTGGGGGCCCCGGGGTGTATGGAGTGGGCTGGCGATCGGACTCGCCGCGGTTGCGGCGCTCCTCCTCGCGCGCATCGCCCTTCTCGCCAAGCGTGGCGTGCGACGGCTTCAGATCTGACGCGCTGCTAGAATGCCCCCTTTCGCGCGTGCCCACTGGGACGACATCCCTCGGGTCGGGGAGAAACGATGGCTGATCGGAAGCCTCTGCGTTCGCTGACCGCGTTGGGTTTTTCATTGCTCGCCTTGGCGGGATGCGGCCGCTCGCACGACGACGGCAGTCTGACCCCGGTTCCGGCGGCCCCGCCTTCGCCCGTTGCCGCGGCGGCGCCGGCACCTTCAATGGCAGCGCCCCCCCCTGTCGCGCAGGCCCAGCTCCGGAGCGCGGTCCCTTCGGGCGTCGATGCGCAAAAGCCCGTGGCCACCGTGAACGGGAAGCCGATCCTGGCGGACAAGGTCTACTCCGTGTACCGGATGAACCAACAGATGCTCCAGCAACGAGGGCGCGTGCTGAACGCCACCGACGACCAAGCACTCAGAGCCCAGAGCCTCGAGGTCGTCGTCGCCGATGAGTTGCTCTACCAGGCCGCGCTGGCCAAGGGGATCACGGCCTCCCCCGCCGAGGTCGACGCGGCGGTGAAGCAACTCAAGCTGCGCGTCGGTTCCGAAGGGACCTACAAGAAATTTCTCGCGGAATCCGGGCTCACCGAGGCCGAGGTTCGCCGGGAGGTCGGGCGGAACATCCAGACCGAGGCGTACGGGAAAGGTCTCGTCGCCGGCAAGGGCGTCAGCGAGGAGCAGGCGAAGAAGTTCTACGACGCGAATTCGCCCAAGGGGATGTTCAACGTCCCCGAGCAGGTCCACGTGCAGTACATCCTCGTGAAGGTCTCCGAAAAGGACCCCGAATCCGTGAGACTCGAAGCGAAAAAGCGAGCCGAAGAGGCTGCCAAGCGCGCCGCCGCCGGCGAGGATTTCACGGCGCTCGCGAAGCAGTACTCGCAGGATCCTACGGCGGCGCGTGGCGGCGACATCGGGTTCTTCCCGCGAGGGGTGATGTTCCCGAAATTCGAGGAGATCGCCTTCGCCGCGAAGCCGGGCGAGGTCACGCCGTTGTTCGAGACGCCGAAGGGCTTCAACGTGATGAAGGTCTTGGAGAAGAAGCCCGAGTCGACGCGGACCTACGAAGAGGTCAAAAACGAGCTGACGCTCGATCTCGGCCGCGTGATGGAGCAGGACATCCTGAAAGCCAAGATCCAGGAGTTGGCCGCCGCTGCAAAGATCGCCGTTCTCGACCCGGCGTTCGCGATTCCGCCGCCGGCCTCGGCGCCGGCGATCGCCGCCAAGCCCTAGCGCGCGCTTCCCGTCAGGGCTTCTGGTCCAACGCCCGCTCGTTGGTCTCGGTCTTGAAGAACTGGTACGCGGAGTACTCTCGCGTCGACGCCTCGGTCGGCTCCGTGCTCTTGGATGTGATGGCGCGGAACGACGAGTAGCGAAGCTGCGTCGGGAAGGTCAGCTGGTCGCGGCGCGTCTGGAACATCACCCGGCCCGAGAACCCGATCGGCTTCGGGCCGACGCGGCCTCCCACGATATTGAACGACTGAGACCAACGCGAAAAAAGCACCTTCAGGCGCTCTTGCTGGTGGCCTGGCTCTGCGCGGATTTCGACCGGCGTCAACGTGGTGGCGTCCACGAGCACGACGCCGTCCCACTGGCGGATGTCCCGACCGTCGGTGTACGGGATCGCCCCCTTGAATTCGAAGATGCGCACCCAGTCGTACCCCTCGAAGCGATCGCCGCGCTCGCGGTACGCGAAGTAGGGCTGGTTCGCCTGGCTGAAGAGGAACACCCACGCGTAGGCCGGGGGAAACGCCTCGGCGTCGTTCACCTCGGTGGTCGTCACGGTCCCGTCGGACTTCATCTTCTGGCGGAACTCGAGGATCGTCTGTCCGTCGCCGCGCAGGAGGAGGTAGCCGTACCGCTTCGACGTCTCTTTTTTCGCTTCACCGTCGTCGAACCGGGCGTTGCGCGCGGTCTCGGTGCACGTGAACTTGACCGCGTAGTCGAGGTACTTCGCGGCCACGCCGGCGAGCCGCGCGGCGAGCTCCGGCGCGACGCCCCAAGGCGAGCCGTCGTCCGGAAGGAGCGACATGTACGCGGGATCCGGGCCCGCGTCCTTGTCGCTTGGCGCGGGTTCGGTGCTCGGCGGCCGTTGAGGGGGCGACGAGAGGCCGGAATCCGGCGGAACCGGCGGCGGGAGCAGTGCGAGAAGTGCTACGGCGACGGCGGCTGGTGCGAAGCTCATGCGCTGATTCTAGCCCGCGGCAGCGCTTGACACCCCTCGAGGCCAATCCTAAGGTGCCGGAGTGACCAAGAAGAAGGACTACTACGAGATTCTCGGCGTGCCTCGTTCGGCGACAGAGAAGGACCTCAAGGCCGCCTACCGCAAGCTGGCTCGCAAGTGCCATCCGGACGTCAACCCCGGCGACAAGAGCGCGGAAGAGAAGTTCAAGGAAGTGTCGGGAGCGTTCGCGGTGCTCTCGGACCCCGACAAACGCGCCAAATACGATCGCGGCGGTCACGAGGCGTTCGAGCCCGGGTTCGATCCGTTCCAAGGAACGACGATCGACTTCCAGGACCTCGGTCTCGGCAACCTGTCCGACATCTTCGAGATGTTCGGCGGCGGAGGCCGCCGGCGCGGGTCGTCTCGCCGAGCCGCGCGGGGCGAGGACCTCACGCTCGAGATGAGCCTGCCCTTCGGCGACGCGATCCACGGCACGACGGTCGAAGTCGCGATCCCGCGCGCGGTCCCATGCTCGCACTGCGGCGGACGCGGGCGGCTCGCGAACGGTGGACCCTGCCGTGTGTGCCGCGGCGGCGGTCGCGTCAGCTTCACCGAGAACGTGAAGGCGCGCATCCCCGCCGGCATCGACGACGCCGAGCGCGTGCGCATTCCCGGGAAGGGGAACGACGGGATCGGCGGCGGCCCGGCGGGGGATGCGTTCGTCACGATCCGCGTCGAGCCCCACCCGATGTTCCGGCGCGAGGGCAGCGATCTCGTCTGCGAAGTGCCGGTGGGGGTCGTCAAGGCGACGCTCGGCGGCGATGTCGACGTCCCGACCCTCGAAGGGCGCGCCACCATCAAGATCCCCGCTGGAACGCGGGGCGGTCAGCGCTTCCGGCTCAAGGGTCGCGGTGTGGCGGCGCGCGCGGGACATCCTGCCGGGAACCTCTACGCCGTCGTGCAGATCGTCACCCCGCGGGATCTCGACGCGCGTTCGCGGGAGATCTTCGAAGAGCTCGCGCGCCTCAACCCGAACGTCTAGCGGAACGTCGCGACGTGCTGCACCTCATCCATCCCGTCTTCGTGCACGCAACCGTCGCGTTTCTGATCGTGGGCGGGCTCGTCGAGGCGTATGGGATCGGCAGGCGCCGCGAGGTCGCGGAGCGTTTCGGCGGAGCTCTGATCGTCCTCGGTACGGTGTCCCTCGTCCCAGCGATCGTGGCCGGATTCCTCGCCGAAAACTCGCTCACCTTGAGCCCTGCTGGGGGCGAGGCCGTCGCCGACCACGAGCGCCTCGGACTTCTGGTGTTCGGCGTGTTCGTTCCGCTCTTGCTGATGAAAGCGTGGGGGCGCGGGCGGCCTCCCGCGCGCTGGCGGGGTCTCTATGCCGCGGGGCTACTCGTCGGCGTTGGGCTCACGGCCGCCGCGGCGTACCACGGAGGCCTCATGGTGTACGAGCTGGGCGTCGGCGTAGCAGCGCCTTGAGCGCGTGCCCCGCGATCTGCGGGCTCTCTCGCAACCGCCTCACCGAGTAGGCGTGCCACTCTTCGCCGTAAGGGACGTACACGCGCAGCCGGTGGCCCGCGGTGAGGAGAATGCGGCGGAGCTCCTCTTCGACGCCGAGCAGCATCTGGAATTCGTACTGCGCCGGCGCCAGGCCGAATCGCCGGACCAACCGGAGAGCCTCCCAGACGAGCCGCTCGTCGTGGGTGGCGATCCCGACGTACGCCTTGCGCTCGAACATCCGCGTGAGCGCCAACGTGAAGTTGGCGCGGATGATTTCCGGATCGGTGTAAGCGATGGCGCGCGGCTCGAGGTAGATCCCCTTGCACAGTCTGAAGTTCGCAGGCTCGTCGGCAGCGGCATCGATGTCGTCCATCGTGCGTCGCAGGCGCGCCTGGAGAACGACACCGACGCGGTCCGGGAACTCCGCGCGCAGAGTGCGGTAGATCGCGAGGGTGGCGTCCGTGCACTGCGCGTCTTCCATGTCGATCCGGACGAATCCGTTCGTCTCCGCGGCGGCGCGAACGAGCGCGCGCATGTTCATCAGACAGCGCGTTCGATCGAGGAGCAGGCCGAGCGCGGTCAGCTTCACCGAGACGTTGGCCTCGGCGAGCCGTTCGGCGGCCACCTGCCGGACGAGGTCGACGTACGCCCGCGTGTTCGCGTCGGCCTGATCGAGCGAAGAGATGAACTCGCCCAGGATGTCGAGCGTCGCCATCGCGCCTTCGCGTTCGAGCTCGCGCACCACGCGGAAGGCGTCGTCGCGCGTGCTGCCTGCGATGTAGCGCTTTGAAAAAAATCCGACGATCGGCTTGGGAACGATGGGCAGCACCAGGCTGACCGCTTTGTCCATGAGGCTCATGCCCGGATCAGCCCGAGGATCTCGCCGTCCTCCGGAAACCGTCCGAGCGCTTTCTTCGAGAACACCTTCTTGCCATCGACCGTGATTTCGAAGACGCCGCCGCTTCCGGCGGTCAACTCACTCTCGACGTCGAGGACCTTCTTCAACTCGGCCGCCAGACCGGCGGCTCGTGGCTTGTAGTTTCACTGGGCGCAGTATTCGATTTGGATTCTCATGCCGATCCTCCTCGCGCCATCGTAGCAAAACTCGAAAGCCTCGAGATGGTAGGATCCGTCCATGTCAACTCTTCAATTCCTCGGCGCCACCGGCACGGTCACCGGATCGAAGTACCTTTTGGAGCACGACGGATTCCGGATGCTCGTGGACTGCGGCCTGTTCCAGGGGCTCAAGGAACTGCGCCTTCGGAACTGGAGCCCTCCCCCTTTCGATCCCGGGACCCTCAACCTCGTCCTGCTGACGCACGCGCATCTGGACCACAGCGGCTATCTCCCGGTCCTCTATCGCAACGGCTACTCGGGTGAGATCGTCACAACCCCCGCGTCGCGCGACCTGTGCGGGATCATCCTCCCCGACTCCGGTCACATTCAAGAAGAAGACGCCCGCTTCGCGAACAGGAAGGGGTACTCGAAGCACAAGCCGGCGCTGCCGCTTTACACCGAAGACGACGCGCGCCGCGTGCTCCCGCGGATCCGTTGTGTCGAGTTCGACACGCCGCGCGAAGTGGGGCCGGGGATCACCGTCACGTTCCGCGCGGCGGGGCACATCGTCGGCGCGGCGATGATCGAAGTGCGGCTCCGCGCGAAAGACGGCGGAGACAAGGTGATCGTGTTCTCCGGCGATCTCGGGCGGCCGCAGCAACCGATCCTCCCGGACCCGGAATCGATGCCCCCCTGCGATCATCTCCTGCTCGAGAGCACGTACGGCAATCGCGACCATCCGAAAGACGACGCGGGCGCGCGCCTCGGGCAAATCGTCAACGAGACGATCCGGCGCGGCGGCTCGGTCCTCATCCCGGCCTTCGCCGTCGGGCGAACGCAGCACCTGATGTTCCTGCTGCGGGCGCTTCGCGCCGACGGAACGATTCCCAGCGATGTGCCGATCTTCGTCGACAGCCCCATGGCGATGGAGGCGAATCGGATCGTCATGCGCCACCCCGAGGCGCAAGACGCCGAGATGAGGGAGGCGAACGCGAACGGCGGCGATGTGCTCGGGATGCGGGACGTGCGCTTCGCCACGACCTCGATCGAGTCGAAGGCGCTCAACGACATCGCCTACCCCGCCATCATCATCTCGGCCTCCGGGATGTGCGAGGGCGGCCGCATCCTTCACCACCTCGCGTACAAGCTCCCCGACCATCGCACGACGGTGTTGTTCGTCGGGTTCCAGGCGATGGGGACGCGGGGTCGCGCGCTCCAGGACGGGCGGGAGTTCGTCAGGATGTACGGCCGCGAGATTCCCGTGAAAGCGCGGATCGAGACGCTCGACGGGCTCTCGGCCCACGCTGATCGCGGCGAAATCCTTTCGTGGCTTCAGGCCGCGTCGACGCGCCCCGGACGCGTGCACCTGGTCCACGGCGAGCCCGGCGCGCGGGACGCCCTGGCCGCGTCGATTCGCGAGCGGTTCGGCCTCG
>Ga0315278_10004380_pt1 | contig 12714 bp, 10 predicted proteins | sample YL17G06_0_MG_FD_203880 | JGI IMG/M metagenome (GOLD analysis project Ga0315278, IMG submission 203880) | Sediment microbial communities from Yellowstone Lake, YNP, Wyoming, USA - YL17G06_0 | ecosystem: Environmental > Aquatic > Freshwater > Lake > Sediment | place: USA: Wyoming | collected...
GAGCCGACCCGGTCTGCATGCCGTCAAACTTGACGGACGCGACCGGGGGAATTCTCCTGGCGGTCACGCACGCTCGAACCCGCGGCGGCCCCGGTCTTCGCTCCCGCTCAGCCCGGGCTACGTCGGATGGGGACGACTACGGGTTGCGCGCGGACACGAACCACGTGCTCGACGGCGCCCACACGCCAGTGTCGCGCACGTAGATGGCGAGCGTCGCTGCGAGTGCGGCGACGACGGCGCCCCTGCGCTTCATGCCCTCTTCTCCGGCGAGCCGGATGATCTCGCCGGCCGGGCCCAGCGCCATCGCGAACTCGATCGCCTCGTTCAGGTCCCTGCCGATGCAGATGTCGGCATCGAAGCGTTCGAACGTGATGCGGTCGTACCCTGCGCTGTGCAACATCCCGCTCACCATGTCGGCGCCCGCCATCGAAAACGGTCCCGGCCCGCAATGCACCTGGTCGGTCTCCTCGTGCGAGACGACCGGCACGATTTCCCGGACGCGGAGCTCGGCGTCGTGCAGCCACGGGTTGTCCTCCCGGCGCCGCCACACGATCATCGTCAGCTCCCCGCCCGGCACCAGCACCCGGCGGATGTTGCGCATCGCCGCGCCGGGCATGTTGAAGAACATCGTGCCGAAACGCGCGAACGCCCGGTCGTAGGGTCCGTGGAGATCGTCGGTCTGCACGTCGGCCACGAAAAAGGACGCATTGTCGACTCCGGCCTGCGCCGCGTCGCGGCGCGAGCTCTCGACGAAATTCGGGGCGCAATCGACGCCGACGGCCTTGCCCTCGGGCCCCACGATCTTCGCGATGCGCTGCGTGCTGTCGCCGAAGCCGCAGCCCACGTCGAGCACCCGCGCCCCGCGCGGGTGCGGATGACGGGCGAGCGCCTCGTCGCTATGCCCGGCGAGACCCGCGACCAGCAGGTGCTTGAACCGGCAGAACTTGTCGAAGAGCACGGTGTTCCATGCCTCGACGACGATGTCGTTATTCTCGGTCATCGCGGTCCTCCGTGGTGTGCACCCTCATTTCGCGCGACGCGCTGCGCCATGTAGCCCGGGTTGAGCGCCAGTGAAACCCGGGGCCGGCTTCGATGGAGGGGCTGCGCCAATGTAACCCGGGTTGAGCGGCAGCAAACCCGGGGCTGCGGCAACGTAGCCCGGGTTGAGCGGCAGCGAAACCCGGGGCCGGCTTCGATGGAGCGATGGCCCCGGGTTTCGCTGCCGCTCAACCCGGGCTACGAATTCTACGAGTTCCGCCCGCTCTCAGTGCCCGATCCCCAGCATCGCCCTGGCCTCGACCGGGCTCGCCACCGCCCGCCCGCTGCGCCGCGCGCATTCGGCCAGAGCCGCGATGAGGACCCCGTTGCCGCCGGCGCGTTCGCCGCCGGGGAGGTAGAACGTGTCCTCCAGCCCGGTCCGCAGCATGCCGCCGAGTTCGGCGGTTCTCTGGTGCACCGGCCAGATCTCGCCGCGGCCGATCAGCGTGGCCTGCCACACGCTGCCCGGCGCGACCCAGCCCGGCAGGAGCGCCAACAGCTCGGCATCGCACGGCATGCCCGACGCCACGCCCATCACGAAGTTGTACTCGGGACGACCCAACCCGGGGTTCACCATGCCGGCCTTGAGGTACATGCCCACCGAGCGCACGATGCCGACATCGAAGCATTCGAATTCAGGATGCACGTTGCATTCGGCCATCACGTCGAGGTACTGCTGCACCTTGGCCACCGGGTTGTCGAACACCATCGGCGGCCAGGCCCACTGGCCGTCGTCCTTCAGCTTGAGGTAGTTGAGGCTGCCGGCGTTGCAGGCGGCGATCTCGGGCCGCACGCGCCGAATGCACGCCAGCGGCCCCGAGACGTCCTTGCCGATCACGCCGGTCGTGAGGTTGATGATGACGCCGGGACACGCGTGGCGAATCGCGTTCACCACCTCCTCGGCCAGGTCGGGATTCCATGACGGCAGGTGGCCCATCCCGTCCTCCTGCATCCGCACGTGCACGTGCATGACCGAAGCGCCGGCATTGAAGGCATCGCGCGCCTCTGCGGCCATCTGCACCGGCGTCACCGGCACCGGGTACTGCTTGGGATTGGTGAGCACGCCGGTCAGCGCGCACGTCAGGATTGCCTTGTCCATCAGCGGTCCTCCGTCTCGTGCAGGTCGAGCGCAATCAGCAGCGCGCCGGACTCGACCTGATCACCCTCGCGCACCTGCACGACCGTGATCGTGGCGGCGGCCTGCGCGCTCACCCACATCTCCATCTTCATCGCTTCGACACAAACCAGGCGCTGGCCCGGCGTCACGCGGTCGCCCGGCCGCACCAGTACCTGCGCGACGGCACCGGCCAACGGCGCGCGGGCGCGGCTCGCATCGACGCCGGCATCCCGGTCGGGCAGTGCGGAGGGCTCGCAAAACACGAAACTCCCGGCGTCGCACGCGAAATGCAATTCGCCCGCGCGCAGCAACGCAATCGCGCGCCGCCGCACGCCGTCGAGCTCGTAATGGAGTTCGCCCGCGGCAAAACGCAGGATTCGCACGTCGTGCGGCTCACCCTCATCGCTGACCCGCGCCTCACCTTCGCGCCCGACCTGCACGCGCAGCGCGCGTTGCTCGCCACCACAGCGCAGCGGCAGGTCGAACCCGGACACGCTGTCCGCCCGCCAGCCCGGGCCGCCGTGCAGGGCGAACGCCGCGGCGGCCACGCGCCAGGCATTCCCATCCGGCCGCGGACGCCGCAGCAGCGGCTCGCCGCGCGCCGACCACTCCTCGATCAGCGTCGTCGTCATCGTCGCGCCGCGAAAGGCGGCGTGGTCGACGAGGTCGGCGAGGAAACGGCCGTTGTTGGCGAGACCGAGGAGCGGCGCATGGCCCAGCGCGGCGCGGAGACGCCGGATCGCGTCGTCGCGGTCGCGGCCGTGGACGATCACCTTCGCCACCATCGCGTCGTAGAACGGCGAGATGACGCTGCCCTCGGCGATGCCGTGATCGATGCGCACGCCGGGCTGCCGCGTCGCGACGTCGGGGCGCCACCAGCGCACGGTACCCGTTTGCGGCGCAAAATCCGCGTACGGATCTTCCGCATACAGGCGGGCCTCGATCGCGTGGCCCCGCAGGTGGACGTCCTGCTGCAGGCCGGGAAGCAACGCCGTCAGCGGCTCGCCGGCCGCCACCCGCAGCTGCCAGTCGACGAGGTCGAAGCCGGTGACCATCTCGGTCACCGGATGCTCCACCTGCAGCCGCGTGTTCATCTCCAGGAAAAAGTGCGTGCCGCCGGCATCGACGATGAATTCGACGGTGCCGGCGCCGCGATAGCCCACCGCCAGCGCGGCGGCGACGGCGTCGCGGCCCATCGCAGCGCGCATCGCGGCATCGACCACCGGCGACGGTGTTTCCTCGATGACCTTCTGCCGCCGTCGCTGGGCCGTGCAGTCGCGCTCGCCGAGATGCACCGCGTTGCCATGGGCATCGGCGAACACCTGGATCTCGACATGGCGGGCGCCTACGATCATCCGCTCGAGCATCAGCGCGTCGTCGCCGAACGCGCTGCGCGCTTCGCGGCGGGCGCCCGCGATAGCGGCGTCGAGCTCGTCGGCGCCGTGCACGACGCGAATGCCGCGCCCGCCACCGCCCGCCACGGCCTTGACCAGCAGCGGGAAGCCGAGCGCGCGCGCCTCCTCGGCCAGGCGTGCGTCATCCTGGGCATCGCCGAGGTACCCCGGAATGCACGGGACGCCGGCGGCGATCATGTGTCTCTTGGCCAGCGCCTTGTCGCCCATCGCCGCGATCACAGCGGGGGGCGGGCCGATGAACACCAGGCCCGCATCGAGGCACGCCTGCGCGAACGCGGCGTTTTCGCTGAGGAAGCCATACCCGGGGTGGACGGCATCGGCGCCGGTCCTGCGCGCCGCCGCAATGAGCGCGTCCCCGCGCAGGTACGACTCCGCGGCCGGCGCCGCGCCGATGTGCGCCGCTTCGTCGGCCATCTGTACGTGCGGCGCGGCTTCGTCGGCGTCACTGAACACGGCCACCGTGCGATAGCCGGCGGCGCGCGCGGTCCGCATCACCCGGCAGGCGATCTCACCGCGATTCGCGACCAGGATCTTGCTGAACCTCACTGCGGTACCCAGTTCGGCTTGCGCTTCTCCACGAACGCCGCCGTGCCCTCCCGGCCTTCGGCACTCTGCACCGCGCGGGAGAACACGGCGGCGGCCTCGGCGACGAGATCGGCGGGTGGCGTGAAACGGGACTTGGCCACCAGCGACTTGGTGGCGGCGATCGCGCCCGGCGCGCAGGCGAGGATCGCTCCCAGCACCATCGCCAGCGCGGCATCGAGCCGATCGCCGGCATGCACCTCGTGCACGAGGCCCATCGCGAGGGCCGCGGCGGCGTCGACCCGCGAACCGGTGACGGCGAGGCGCTTGGCCTGCGCGTACCCGATGCGCTCGACCAGATAGGGCGCGATCTGTGCCGGCACCACGCCGAGCGAGGTCTCCGGCAGGCGGAACGACACGCTTTCGCTCGCCAGCGCGACGTCGGCCACGCAAGCGAGCCCGAAGCCGCCGCCCATCACCGTGCCTTCGAGCACCGCCACCAGCGCGAGCGGCGAACGCGCAAAAGCGGCGCACAGCTCGCCGAACCGCGCATTGACCGCGGCGACGCCATCGCGGCCCGGCTCAGCGGGGCGCGTTCGCGCGGCGGCCATGTCCTTCAAATCGGCGCCGGCGCAGAAATGCCCACCCGCGCCGCGCAGCACGACCACGCGCACGGCGCTGCTGTCCTGCGCGGCGGCAAGCGCTTTGGAGAGCTCCTCCACCATCAGGAGCGACATCGCATTGCGGACCTCGGGCCGGTTCAGCGTCACGAACAACACGCCGCGCTCGAGGCGCGTCGCCAGCGTCGCGAAGGCCGGGAACAGCGGCGGTGCCATGTTCACGGCGCCTTGCCGGGCAACGTGCCCTCGAGCTTGCAGATGATGCCCAGCATGACCTCGTCGGCGCCGCCGCCAATGGAGATGAGCCGGCTGTCGCGGTAGCTCTGCGAGATCGGGTTGTCCCACGTGTAGCCCATCCCGCCCCAGTACTGCAGGCACGAGTCGGCAACTTCGCGCGAGAGCCGGCCGCATTTGAGCTTGGCCATCGACGCGAGCCGGGTGACGTCCTCGCCTGCCACGAACATCTCCACGGCGCGGTAGGTCAGCGCGCGGAGCGCCTCGACCTCGGTGCGCAGTTCGGCCAGGCGGAAATGCACGACCTGGTTGTCGAGGACGCTGCGCCCGAAGGCCTGTCGCTGCCGCGTGTACTCGATCGTCTGGTCGATCAGCCGGTCGAGCGAACGCAGCGAGCCGGCGGCGGCGTACAGCCGTTCTTCCTGAAACTGCAGCATCTGGTAGGTGAAGCCCATCCCCTCGTCGCCGATCAGGTTGCGCCGCGGCACGCGCACGTTGTCGAAAAAGAGCTGGGCGGTGTCCGACGAGTTCATCCCGATCTTGCGAATCTTCTGCCGCGTGATGCCGGCCGCGTCCATCGGCACGACGATCAGCGACTTGTTCCGGTGCGGCGCGCCCTCGGACGTGTTGGCGAGCAGGCAGCACCAGTCGGCCTTGAGGCCATTGGTGATCCACATCTTAGAGCCATTGATCACGTAGTCTTCACCGTCCTTGCGCGCCGCGGTCTTCACGGCGGCGACGTCCGACCCGCCGGAGACCTCGCTGACGCCGAGGCAGCCCACGATGTCGCCCGCAATCGACGGGGCGAGGAACTCACGCCGCAACGCGTCGGCACCGAAGCGCGCCAGCGCCGGCGTGCACATGTCGGTGTGCACGCCGATGGCCATCGGCACGCCGCCGCAGTTGCACTCGCCAAGCGCCTCCGCCATCACCATCGAGTAGCTCACGTCGAGCCCCATGCCGCCGTACTCGGCCGGATGCCTGAGGCCGAGCAGGCCCAGGTCGCCAAGCTTCTTGAACACGTGGTGGATCGGAAATTCCTCCGCCGCCTCCCACTCGGCCACGTGCGGATTGATTTCCTTCGCGACGAATTTGCGCACGGTGTCGGCGATCTGCTCATGCTGGAGGGTGAGTTTCATTGCGCTGGTCTCGAGGTCAGGAATCGGTCGGATCGGCTGCGCTACATCCGCGCCACGCCGAAGGTGTTGGGCCGCAGCACGCGGGCGTCGGCTTCCCGCGCGATGGCGAGGCACAGGCCGAGAACGCGGCGCGTGTCGCGCGGGTCGATGATCCCGTCATCCCACAGCCGCGCGGTGCCGAAGAGGGCCGCCGCTTCGCGGTCGAGCTTGAGGCGCAGCTCGTCCGACATCATTTTCAGGCGCGCCTCGTCGGCCGGCAGGCCCGCGCGCGCGAGCTTGCCGCGGCCCACGATGTTCATCACCTCGGCCGCCTGCGCACCGCCCATCACCGCCGTGCGGGCCGAAGGCCACGCGAAAATGAAGCGCGGATCGAAACCGCGGCCGCACATGCCGTAGTTGCCGGCGCCGAAGGAGCTGCCCAGCACGAACGTGAATTTCGGCACGCGGGCGTTGGCCACCGCCTGGATCATCTTGGAGCCGTGCTTGATCGCACCGCCGCGCTCGGCGGCGGAACCGACCATGTAGCCGGTGGTGTTCTGCAGGAACACGAGCGGGGTGCCGCTCTGGTCGGCGAGCTGGATGAATTGTGCCGCCTTGGTCGATCCGGTAGGCTGGATCGGCCCGTTGTTGCCGAGGATGGCCACGAGGTGGCCCTGCACCTGCGCGTGGCCGCAAATCGTCTCGCTGCCGTAGCTTGACTTGAACTCGAGGAAGTCCGAGCCGTCGGTCAGGCGCGCGATCACCTCGCGTACGTCGTAGGGTTCACGGTCGTCGGCCGGGACGATGCCCATCAACTCCTGCTCATCGTACAGCGGCTCCGCGCATTCCCGCGCCGACGCGACGGTGTCCCATTGCAGCTTGGCGACGAGCTCGCGGGTGAGCGCGATCGCGTGCGCATCGTTTTCGCACAGGTATTCGCCAAGGCCCGTCACCTCGGCATGCGTCTGCGCGCCGCCGAGCTCTTCCTCGGTCGCCTCTTCGCCGATCGCGGCCTTCACCAACGGCGGACCGGCAAGGTAGATGCTGGAACGGCCGCGGACCAGGATCACGTAGTCGGCGAGGCCGGGCAGGTAAGCGCCGCCGGCCGTGGACGCCCCATGCACGACCGCGATCTGCGGAATCCCCGCGGCGGACAACCGGGCCTGGTTGGCGAAGCTGCGCCCGCCCTCGATGAAGATTTCGCTCTGGTACATGAGGTTGGCGCCCCCCGACTCGACGAGGTGGATCATCGGCAACTTGTTCTCGCGCGCGATCTCCTGCGCGCGCAGTGCCTTCCTGAGGCCCATCGGCGCCACGGTACCACCCTTGACCGCGCTGTCGCTCGCCGAGATGAGGCAGCGCTTGCCGGCGACGACGCCGATGCCGACGATGGAGCCGCCGCCCTGCACCGCCTTTCTGCCGTCGTCGTCGTGCATGCCGAGCCCGGCCAGCCGCGACATCTCCATGAACGTGGACCCGCGATCGACCAGGCGCGCGACACGCTCGCGCGGCAGCAGCGCGCCGCGTTCCTCGAACCTCTTGCGCTTGCTTTCCGACTCGGCGATGACCCTTTGTTCGAGCTCTCGCACCTCCGCCAGCCGCTCATGCATGCGCTGCGCATTGCGCGCGAACGACTCGCCTTTGGGATCTACCCGGGAGCGCAGCGCGGGCATCAGCGCTCCTCCTCGTCATCCCGCAGCACGGCGGGCAGCGTGGCGCGATGAAAGCCGGCGTAGGGCACCGACCGCGCCTGGCCGGACGCGGGCAGCAGCGGGCTCGCCAGCGGCGCGCCGCCGTCGATGCGCAGCGAAATTCCGGTGATGAACGCCGCGGCCGGCGACAGGAGGAAGCAGATCGCCGCGCTGACCTCGGCCTCCAGCCCCAGGCGACGCATCGGCACGTGCTTCCTGAGCTCGCGGATAAAGGGCTTCGCCGCGTCGCCGTACGTGTCGAGGCCGCTCGTCGCGATCCAGCCGGGCGCGACCGCGTTGACGCGGACGCCGAACGATGCCCATTCGACCGCCGCCGTCATCGTGAGATTGGCCATCCCGGCGCGCGCCGCACCCGAATGGCCCATGCCCGGCATGCCGTTGCGCATGTCGGCCGTCATGTTGACGATCGCGCCGCCGTGCTGCTGCATCGATTGCAGGAACACTTCGCGCGCCATCAGGAATCCGCCCGTCAGGTTGTTCGCCACCACGGTCTCGAAGCCGCGCTTGGAAATGCCCTGCAGCGGCGCCGGGAACTGCCCGCCGGCATTGTTGACGAGGCCGTGGATGCGTCCGTGTTCGGCGACGATCACGGCGACCGCCGCCTTGACCGCGTCCTCGTCGCGAATGTCGAAGGCGCGGGTGACGGCGGTTCCTCCGTCCTCGCCGATCTCGGCCGCCACGCGCTCCAGCTTGTCGGCGGTGCGGCCGGAGAGGACGACCGTCGCCCCGAGCGAGGCAAGCTCGTGCGCGACGCAGCGGCCGATGCCGCTGCCGCCGCCGGTGACCCAGTGGACCTCGCCGGCGAAAAGTCCTGGGCGCAGCACGCTGTGGTAATGCGCCGGCGGGGCGGCGCGCGAGCGGCGTTTCTCTTTCATCGGGATAAGGGGCGCGTGCGGTTGACCGGATTGCCGGGACCCGGAATACGCGCGGCTCTTTCCGCGAACCCCGGACCTCTGGCATCGACGACGACGCATGAAACCGCATCTGCAGCACCGCCGCGACGAGTATTTCAATTATTTCACAGTAACCGTGATGCTGCACGACATGGACATCTGCGGGCACCTCGACAACAATCCGCACCGTCAGTATTTCGACAACGCGGTCAACCGCTACCTGTCGCACCGTGGCGGTCTCGCCATGCGCAGCAGCCCTGTCATCCAGACGTGACCCTCGATGCTCTCCTGAAACGGCACCGACCCGGCTCGCCGCGCTCTAATTCATGCGCGATAGGGTCAGCCGGGCGCGAGCCAACCCTTGATCCGCTCGTAGACCTCCGGCCGCGTCTGCAGATCGAGATGCTTCATGCCGCGCCCGACCCATTGCCGGGACTTCGGGATCCCCAGCGCGAAGCGCCGGTCGCGGTGCCGACCCAGCGCGCTCGCGAGCGGGACCAGACCGTCACTCTGCAACCGGCGCCCGACCGCCTCCGGATTCTCGCCGGCGACCGCCGCGATCGCATAGCACTCGACCCCGGCGGGAAGCGGCAGCGGCAGGCGGGCGTCCTTCGAGCGCGCGAATCGATCGCGCCCCTCCCATTCTTCGTCCCGCACGCTGCCGTAGCGAAGGTCGGTGATGCCGGCGCTGCGAATCTTGCCGAGACGCGCGAACGGTGCCGAGTACGGGTTGAAACCGATGATGAAATCGAGTGCGTTGCCGCCCCGTTCCAGCGGAGCGCCGTGATGCGGCGTGCCGAGGAAGACGATCCGGCGCAAGAGTCCCGGCCAGGTCAGGCCGGCTTGCGTGCCGTAGAAATGCGCGCTCCGCATGACCAGCCCGCCCATGCTGTGCGCGACGACCGTGAGTTCTTCGATGGCCACCGGCCAAGCGTTGACGAGCTGTTCGAGCAACGGGGCGAGCGAGCGCCCGTTCGTGGAAATGTGCAGGCCGGAGTTGTAGTGGAGGTAGACCGGCGTGTAACCGAGATCGCGGGCCAGCGCCGCGCCGATATCCTGCCCCTGCCGGCACCACTGCAGGTCGTTCATGGCGAGGCCGTGGAGCAGCACGACGACCTTGCCGGTGGCCGCCGGTATCGACGCGCGCAGGTCCGGCTTCGCCAGCGACAGCGCGATGCCGTCGCGGCGCAGGCGCATCGCAATCGCCAGCGGGTTCCCGGTCGCGTCCAGGTGATCGCCGAGGACGCCGTTCAGCGCGGCCACCACCGCCTCACGCTGCGGCGACGAGTCGCGGGTCTCGAGCAGAGGGACGAGCTGCGCGAGGACCCCGTCGATGCCGGCGCCGACGACCCGCGTCGCACCGCGAACGGTACGGTACACGAGACCGGTGATGCCGGCGGTCCGGGCTTCCTTCTTGTGCCGGGCCGGCACCACGGGCGAAATCACCGCGTGCATGGCTTCGACCAGCGCGGTCAGGCCGGTCGTGGCGTCGATGACGAGGCGGCCCGCGCCGCGGAGGTCGGTCGCGAGGTTCTTGCGGTGGGTCGGCACGGGGCACTCCCTGTTGTTTGCGATACGGCGGTGCACGCTCACCCGGACCGTCCGATGGGCGAAACTGCCGCCATCGCCGGGGTGACCTGTGCGGGTCGCTCGGACCGATGATAACTTGAGGCCGTGGCTCCCGCGTTGCACGGCGGCGAGCTGCTGAAGAGCCTGATGGGGATCGATGCGAAGACTCTGTTCTGGGCGCGCCAGATCTCCAATGCGGGAGCGTTTCTGGCCGGCTCGGCGAACAACGGGGCGCATGCGGCGAACGGCCTCACCGCGATGTTCATCGCCACCGGGCAGGACGTGGCCAACATCTCCGAATCCCACGCCGGCCTCACCTATGCCCGGCCGCTGGACAATGGCGGCTGTTACTGGTCGATCACGCCGACGTCGCTCAACGCCGGGCTACGCACTACCCGCGGCGCCCGCGTGGTGCAGTGCAGCTTGCCCCAGACGCAGGGCAGCTGTTACGGTGACGCCGGCCCACCGCCGGAGGAGACAGCGATGACCGATATGCCCTGGATCAAGTCCTACCCCGCCGGCGTGCGCTGGGACATCGACATCGCGCCGATTCCGGTGCCGCAGATCCTTGACGACGCCGTCGCGCGTTGGCCCGACCGGCCGGCGCTCGAATTCATGGGCAAGCGCTTGACCTACCGCGAACTCGGTGGCCTCGTCGACCGCGCAGCCAAGGGCCTGCAGCAGCAGGGCGTCGGCCCGGGAATCCACGTCGGGCTCTACCTGCCCAACACGCCGCACTACGTGATTGCGTTCTTCGGAATCCTGAAGGCGGGCGGCACGGTCGTCAACTACTCGCCGCTCGACGCCGCCCGGGTGCTCGAGCACAAGATCGAGGACAGCCGTACCGACATCCTCGTCACGCTCGACCTCGCGGCGCTCTACCCGCAGGTGGCGGCGATGCTCGGCGCCACGCGGCTACGGAAGCTCGTCGTCGGCAGCATCGCCGAGATGACGCCCGCACCCGACGCGGTGCGCGCGCAGATGAACGCCGGCAAGCTGCTGTGCGACATCCCGCAGGACGACCGGCACGTGAGCTTCGCGCAACTGCTCGCCAACGACGGTCGCTTCGAGCCCCATCCCGTTGCCGACCCGAAAGACGCCATCGCCGTGCTCCAGTACACCGGCGGCACGACCGGTCTGCCCAAGGGAGCCATGCTGACCCACGCCAACCTGACGGCCGCGTGCGCGCAGGCCTGGGCGACGGTCGACGGCATTCTGGAGGAAGGCAACGAACGGATCCTCGCCGTGCTGCCGCTGTTCCACATGTACGCGCTCCAGGTCAACATGCTGTTCGCCATGCGCTGCGCGGCCGAGATCATCCTGCACACGCGCTTCGATCCTGACGCGGTGGCGCGCGACCTGACGACGAAAAGGATCTCGATGCTTCCCGGCGTGCCGACGATGTTCACGGCGCTGATCAATCATCCCGGTGTCGACAAGCTCGATCTCACGTCGCTCAAGTATTGCGGGTCGGGCGGCGCGCCGCTGCCGCTCGAGGTGGCGCAGCGGTTCAACAAGCTCACCGGCTGCACGCTGAATGAAGGCTGGGGGATGACCGAGACCTCGCCCACCGGCACCTTCACTCCGGTCAAAGGCATGCGCAAGGCCGGCTCCTGCGGCATGCCGATGCCGCGCGTCAACCTCAAGATGCTGGATCTGGACGACCCGACGAAATACGTCCCGCGCGGCGAGCGCGGCGAGCTCTGCATCAGCGGACCCAACGTGATGAAGGGCTACTGGAACAACGACAAGGCGACCGCCGCGGTGACGACGTTCGACGGCTTCATGCGCACCGGCGACGTCGCCTACATGGACGAGGACGGCTTCGTCTTCATCGTCGACCGCACCAAGGACATGCTGCTGTGCGGCGGCTTCAACGTCTATCCGCGCACCATCGAGGAAGCGATCTACGAGCACCCTGCCGTCGAGGAGGTGAGCGTCATCGGCATCCCCGACGAGTACCGCGGCCAGTCGCCGAAGGCATTCATCAAGCTCAAGGACAAGGCGCAGCCGTTCACGCTTGCCGAGCTGCAGGCGTTCCTGAAGAGCCGGCTCGGCAAGCACGAGATGGTGCAGGCGATGGAAATCCGCGCCGAGCTGCCCAAGACCCCGGTGGGCAAGCTGTCGAAGAAAGAGCTCTACGACGAGGAAGCGAAGAAACGCGCGGCGGCGCAGGGCTCGGCCTGACGCCGTCCCGCATGCGGCCTGCCCCCATGCGCCTCTCCGGTGCATCCGCGATAGGCGCGGTGGCCGCGATTCGAGTGCCGACCCCGAGGTGACTGCGATGATCTTCCGACCCGCGCCATGGCTCCCGCTGCACAGATCGCTGGGGGTGGACCCGCCCCCGCCGTTCGACGATCGGTCCCTCGCGGAGCACGTGCAGGTGCAGGCCCGCAGCCAGCCTGACGCCGTTGCGCTGCAGTTCCACGACCTCGGCATCACTTACCGCGAGTTGAACGAGCTTGCCGGGAAGCTT
>Ga0315278_10004382_pt1 | contig 12713 bp, 10 predicted proteins | sample YL17G06_0_MG_FD_203880 | JGI IMG/M metagenome (GOLD analysis project Ga0315278, IMG submission 203880) | Sediment microbial communities from Yellowstone Lake, YNP, Wyoming, USA - YL17G06_0 | ecosystem: Environmental > Aquatic > Freshwater > Lake > Sediment | place: USA: Wyoming | collected...
GCGCGGGGGGATGAGGGGGAAAGACGGGGAGCACGATGTTTTCTGGCTCGATCTCCTTCACCCACGAGGCAAGCTCGTGGGGGTCGGCACAAGGGAAACAGCCTTATATCGGAACTTGAGACAAGTCGCCTGATGATGTATGACTTGATGATTTGATGATCCGAAGACGGGCGTGCGCAAGCGGGGCTGCGGCATCCAGTATCCTGCATCCTGTATCCCGCGGTGTCACGCCAGCGACCGAAGAACGTCAAGCCCTCGCTCGATCGTCGCGTTGGTCGCCGCGTACGAAATGCGGAAGTGCGTATCGCGCTCGGAGAACACGTTGCCCGGTATGATCAGCAGTTGTCGCTCGAGCGCCTTCCTGGCAAACGAGGTGGCATCGCCGCCCGGCGCGGCGGGGAATGCGTAGAACGCGCCACCGGGCTTCACCAGGTCGAACGTGTCCTTCAGCCCGTTAAAGACCATGTCCCTCTTTTTCCGGTAGCTGGCGAGAGCGGAGGACATGTCGCAGGAGAGTGCAGCAAGCGCCGCCTTCTGGGCCACGCTGGGTGCGCAGACAAACGTGTATTGCTGGAGCTTGTTGACTTCCTGGATGACCTCGGGCGGCCCTGCAACGAACCCGATCCGCCATCCAGTCATTGCGTGCGATTTCGAGAATCCGTCGAGCAGCAGGCCCCGCTCCGCCAGCGGGAAGATGCTTGCACACGGGCCGTCGTAGCAGAACGAGCGGTATACCTCGTCGGACAGGACCCATATCCCGCGCGCGTTGCACAATGCCGCGATGTCCTTCAATTCGTCCGCACCACTCACCGCCCCGCTTGGGTTGCAGGGCGAGTTGATGATGACCATCTTTGTCTTCGCGGTCAGCACCGGCTCGATCCGGGCGGCAGTCAGCCTGAAGTCCGGATATGTGCTGGCGAACACGGGCGTGGCGTGGAAGAGGTTGAGGAGATGCTTGTACATGACAAAGTACGGGTCGGCAACCACGACTTCATCGCCCGGATTGACGAGGGCGAGCAGTGCCAGGAGGAGGCCGCCCGAGGTGCCTGAGGCGACCGTGACGTCCGCGGTGCTGTGCGGCAAGAGCCGGCCGGCGCGGACAAGAGTGTCGCGGAGTGCCGCACGCAGCTCGGGAATGCCCTGGGTGACCGTGTACCGGTTGAACCCGTCGGCAATGGCGCCTATGGCCGCCTGCTTGACTGCATCGGGCACATCGAAGTCAGGCTGGCCAATGCTGAGATTGATCGGATCCTTGATCTGTGCAGCCAAGTCGAACACCTTCCGGATGCCCGATGCATCGATCTTCCTCATCCGAGCGGCTATCATAAGAGCGATTCCTGCGCAGGCTTGTTCTGGACAAGGTTCAGCTCATGGTCCAGCGCAGCCGCTATCGGCGCAATGGCCGGGCCGCGCTCGGACGCAAGCCGCTTGTAGATGGTGCGGTCGAGACCGTACACGCGCTTGGTGAACTGGGCGTCCTCCTGCGCGTCCGTCTCGATGGCCGAGCGGGCCTGGAACAACTGGGCATCGAGCATGTCGAGGGCGTGGAGGGCGAGCGCCTCGATCGTGACGGGCAGCACCGGCGAGCCGAACTCGAGCTGGCCATGGTGGCTGAGGACAAGGTGCTGGAGCTCCCATTTCAGCGGGTCCGGGAAGTTCTTGATTGTTGCCGCCGCCCGGCCTATCATCTCGCTGCCGATCGTCAGATGGCCCACAAGCTGGCCGCGAACCGTGTAGTCGGTCGTGATGCCGCTGGCCATCTCCTCGAGCTTGCCGATGTCGTGCAGCAGCGCTCCGGCAACGAGCTGGTCCCGGTTCAGGAACGGGTACTGGCCGGCCAGCTTCACGCATGACTGGGCCACGCTGAGCGTGTGCTCGAGCAGGCCGCCCGTGTAGGCATGGTGCATTCGTTTTGCCGCGGGCTGCTTCCTGAACCTGTCGGCAAACGAGACGTCGTCGAAGAAATGGTCGAGCATGGCCCGCACCATCGGCTCGGCCACGCTGTTTTTGATGTCCACAAGCTGGCGGTACAGATGGCTGATGTCATGCGGCGTCTTGGCCATGAAGTCGGCTGTGTCAACCTTGTCGCTTGGCTTCAGCGGCCGGGCATCCAGAACGCGGAGCTGGAGCTCGCCCTTGTAGCTCGTCACGCTCGCCTCGATCCGGACAATCGAGTCGGGTGTCAGGATCGTGGCGAGGCGGTCAATGTTGTCCCACGCAACGCCCGGGATCCGGCCCGTGGCGTCGGCAAACACCAGCGACAGGAACGCCTTGTTCGCCCCGGTCATCTTCCGGTCGCATTCGGCAACGGCAAAGAAGTCGCCGACTACCGCGCCCTCGCGAAGCTGGTCTATGGATTGTTTCTTCATGCGCTAAGCTCTGTTGGCAAGTGAACCGGTTGTTCGGCCGGTTGGGCCCGGCAAACGGCTGGCAGGGCCAATCCGGCAAGCGGCAGTGTGCTCATGACGGTCTCCGGCTGTACGTTATCCCGCTGCCTGCGGCCCGCCAACCGCGACGAGCCGCAGTGCCCTAGATTGTAGCATTAATCCGGCTGGATTGCCACCCTTGGTATTGCCAGGATTCCTATATAAGAAGGATACCCCCGCGATCCCGCCTCCGCAGCGGGATGAATCAGCAGGGACTGTTGTGAGCCAACGGAGCGTGGAATGGACAATAACGAGATAGGGCCTGTTATAGAACAAGGAGCCGCACTGCTGGTCCCAAATCCAGCGGCAGAACACCGATGCGCCTTCGCAGGCGCATCGGTGCTGGCAGGGAACGACCCCACCGGGCTCGTCCCGGTGGTGCCGCCGGATTTGGGCTGGTCCCAGTTCCGGCGACTCAATGAGCGTGCAACGCCCGATGCCGGTGTCGTCTGGATTCCGAGAGCCCCACCGGGCTTGTCCCGGTGGGTGAAGAAGAGGTGAGAAAAGATGCCCACCATATCTCACATCTTCTTCACCCACGCCGCAAGGGCGTGGGGGTCGTCGCCGGAACTGGGTGGTTTATGTCCTTGCGCATTCACTGTCATTATGCTATAATACCGTTGTTGAACCGGACACCAATAGAGAGAGCACACCGCAGAAACGTGGCGGCTGGCACGCTGGGAATAGGACTGCTTGTCCTTCTGGGCATGAGCCTGTCCAGTGGCGAGACCAAGCCCCGTGTCACGCAAAGATCGCTGGCGTATTCGCCTGCGGCGGTGACCGAAGATGCCGTCGGCACGGGCGTGTTCGTCGCCGAGTACTGCGCCCAGAAGGTGGTTCATGTCACGCTGTCGGACGGCCGCGTGGATCCGGTTGCGGCGCTTGAAGCTCCTCCATCGGGCCTCGTGATGGACGCCGGGGCCGGACGGCTCTACGTCACGCTCGATTCGTCGGATGGCAAGGTGGTGGCCATTGATGTTGCGTCGCGGAAACGGCAGTTTTCGGTGAACGTGGGCCACTCGCCTCTCGGACCCGCGCTGACGGCAGACGGCAGGCTCCTGGCGGTCTGCAACCGGTTCAATAACAACGTAAGCCTGGTGGATGTCAAGACGAGGAAGGAGTTGTTCCGTGTGCCGGTACTGCGGGAACCGGTGGCCGCGGCGTTTTCGCAGGACGGGACGTGGCTGGTGGTTGCCAACCATCTGCCGGCCATGCCTGCAAACGGCGACTGCGTCGCGGCAGCAGTAAGCCTGATCAATCCTGTTTCCCGCTCGGTTGTCACCAACGTCATGCTTCCCAACGGCTCGACGGCCCTGCGCGGGGTGTGCGTGTCGCCCGACGGCCGGTGTGCCTACGTGACGCATTCCCTCGGCCGCTACCAGTTGCCGACAACCCAGCTTGAGCGCGGGTGGATGAACACGAGCGCCCTGACCATCATCGACCTGGCCAGCACACAGGTGGCGGCGACCGTCCTTCTTGATGACGTGGATCTCGGTGCCGCAAATCCATGGGGCGTTGCGTGTGCGGACGACGGTCGGCGACTGCTGGTGGCCCATGCCGGGACACACGAGATCAGCGTGATAGACCGACTGGCTTTGCACGACCGGCTTGCACACGTGGCGAAAGGCGAAAAGGCCGGTGTCTCGTCCTCCCTGGCCGAGGTGCCCAACGACCTCAGTTTCCTGGTGGGCATCCGGCGGCGGGTGCAGTTGCCCGGCAACGGCCCGCGGGCTCTGTGCCTCGTCGGCGACAAGGCCGTGGCGGGCATGTATTTCAGCGATGAACTGGCCGTGGTGCCGCTGGCCGACACGATGGCGCCCGCCATGCTGGTGGCACTCGGCCCCAAGACGCCGCTTTCCCAGGAGCGGAAGGGCGAGATGTTCTTCAACGATGCCCAGCTCTGCTTCCAGAAGTGGCAAAGCTGCGCATCGTGCCATCCTGACGGACGGACCGACGGGCTCAACTGGGACTTGCTCAACGACGGTATCGGCAATCCCAAGAATACCCGGAACATGCTGCTGTGTTTCCAGACACCGCCCGCGATGAGCCTGGGGATTCGCGAGGACGCAGCCGACGCGGTGCGCGCAGGCATCACGTTCATCCAGTTTTCCGTTCGGTCGGAAGAGGATGCCCAGGCCATTGCTACGTACCTCAAGGGCATGCAACCGGTGCCGAGCCCGTACTTGGTCAAGGGTACCCTCAGCCGTTCCGCCCGCCGGGGGAAAAAGATCTATAGCAGTGCGGGATGCGTGCAGTGCCATCCGGCACCCCTCTACACCAACCTCAAACCGTACGACCTGGGCCTGGGCGAGGGACAGGACAGGGGCAAGGCATTCGACACCCCCACGCTTGTCGAGGTCTGGCGCACTGCACCCTATCTGTACGATGGCCGCGCGACCAATATGCAGGAGGTTCTCATCCGGTTCAATCCCAAGGAACTGCATGGCCGCACACAAAAACTGTCAGCCAAACAAATGTCCGATCTGATCGAATACGTGTTGTCACTTTAACCAAGGAACCAACCATGTCCGGCCTTACCACCATGCATCTGCAACGGTATATGCTTCTGACGCCGTTTTCATTCATTGCCATGCTCCTGTTCGCGGGGTGTGCCGCTGATCGTTGCGGCCATGGAGCAGAGTATGACGGCACGAAGCCGCGCGGGCGTGTGCCCGACCCGGGCAAGCAAAGCTTCTATAATGCCGACGGTTCGTTTTCCGTGACAAACGCGAAGAAGGCGTACTACGCCATGATGCGCGCCTACAAGTATCCGATACCGAAGGTTCTTCTGGAGTCCGACCAATTCTGGGTCTGCGACTTCGTCCAACGCGATTTCGCAAAGCTTGGCATGGGCGGCATATTCTGGATGAATGCCAAGGGACAGTACGGCCAGGCAGGCGCCAAGGCATACACCGGCAAGTCAAAGGACGATTCATACGGCTACCTTGGTCACGAGATATACCTCCTGCCCGGCCAGATGTTGCCTGAGCACCGGCATGTTGGCGGCAATGAAGGGTTCGGCCCCAAGATGGAAGGGTGGCATGTGCGGTACGGCTCGGTTCAGTTCTTCGGAGAGTACCAGGGTGACGGGGGAGAAAAGCCCCTCAGCGAGATGCTGGCGGCCGAGCGGCCATGGGGGTATGGCCAGGAGTGGTTCAAGTCGAAGTATGTGGCCACTCGTCTTGCGGGCGAGATGTACCGGCAGGAGAACCCGGAGTCCTGGCATTTCATGCGCGCAGGATCCGACGGCGCCATTGTCAGCGAGTATGCAACGTATCACAACCAAGTCGAATTCAGCAAGCCGGGCATGCAGTTCAAGTGCTCGGAACCGACCGCGCCGTCGAAACCCCAGCCAAATAACAAGTAGTTAGAAGGAGCCAGCAATGAGAGAACTGCACCACTTCGGCATTCCCACAACCACGCCGCACAAGGACGAGATGTACCTGGAGGGCGCGAAGCTTTATGTGACGGACGCCGCAAAGAGCCCGAACAAGATCGAATGGCTTCGCTTCGAGGCGGGAAGCCCCTTGCCTGAACTTCTGAAGACCTCCGCGCATATCGCCTACAAGGTGAAAGATCTCAAGGCCGCCATGGCCGGCAAGACGGTCCTGATGGAGCCGTTTTCGCCCGCTGCCGGGCTTGCCGTGGCGTTCGTAGTGGAGGAAGGCATACCGATCGAGTTCATGCAGGAAGGCTGAGCATCATCACTCCCCCCCAACAGAACTGCACCCCACAGGAGATACAGCCATGGCCATGAAGAAATTCATCAACAACCCGGACAACCTGACGGCGGAACTGCTGGAAGGGTACTGCGGTGCGTTTCCGGACCACGTGAAGCTGGTTTCGGGCAAGATCGTCATGCGCGCCAAACCGAAGGACAAGGGCAAGGTCGCACTTCTCACCCTGGGCGGTGCCGGACACGAGCCCGCCCTGAGCGGGTTTGTCGGCGAAGGGATGCTCGACGCATCGGTCGTCGGCGATATCTTTGCCGCACCCGGGGCGCCGAAGGTTATCGAAGCCATGCGCCTGCTGAAGCGCGACGCGGGCATCCTGTTTGTGGTGCTTAATCATGCGGGCGATGTCATGAGCGGAACCATGGCCATGGACATGGCCCGGCAGGAAGGCATCAAGGTGAAGATGATCCTCACCCACGAGGACATCGCACCGGGCGCGAACGCGCCCGCGGAAGACCGGCGGGGCCTGGTGGGCTGCATCTCCCTGTACAAGGTTGCCGGCGCAGCCGCGGAAGCGGGCAAATCCCTGGACGAAGTCCATGCGGTTGCCGAGAAGTTCAACAATCGCATGGCCACCCTTGCCGTCGCCCTCAAGCCCGCCACCCATCCGCAGTCCGGCCAGGAGATCTTCACCCTGGCAGACGACGAGATGGAGATCGGGATGGGCCAGCACGGCGAGGCGGGCACAGGCCGCTCCAAGAAGATGACCGCCGACGAGACTGCGGTCAAGATGCTGGTGCAGTTGCTCCTCGCGGTGAAGGCCAGGAAAGGCGACAAGCTCCAGGTCATGATCAACGGCGCCGGGGCAACCACGCACACGGAACTGTTCATCGTCTTTCGCCGGGTCAAGAAGTATATTGAGGAAAACGGCATGAGCGTGGCGCACGCACGCGTCGGCGAGTATCTTACGGTGCAGGAAATGGGCGGGTTCCAGATGTTCATTGCCACGCTGGACGACGAACTTGTCCGGCTCCTGAACGCGCCGTCGAATGCTCCTTTCTGGACTGTTCGTTAACCGTTCGCGGGACGAAGACATGGCGGATTGTGTGGATTATGCGTGCCTGGAGAGAATGCTCCTGACGGCGGCGGAAAAGATCACGTCGAACCGCGACTACCTGTCCACGCTCGATGCCGCCACAGGCGATGGAGATCACGGGACTGCCATAAGCAAGGTGGCCACTGCCATCATTGCCACGGTCGAGAAGGAAGGAAACCGCGACATCGTGCAGTTGCTCAAGGATATCGGGTGGGCGGTAATGGCGACCGATGCCGGTTCGACGAGCCCGCTCTACGGATCCCTTTTCATTGGCATGGGCGAGAAGGCGGGCGGCAATGATCCTCTTGACGCCCCGGGATTTGCGGAGATGCTCGAGCAGGGCGCAGCCAGTCTGCGGAAGAACACGAAGGCGGACCTGGGCGGCAAGACCATGATTGACGCGCTGGTTCCCGCCATTGCGGCCGTTCGCGCGGCTGTGGATTCGGGTCGGAGCCTGGGCCATGCCCTTTCGGAAGGCGCTGAAGCAGCAACAAGGGGCGCGGAAGCAACCCGCACAATGAAGGCATTGTTCGGCCGAGCCAGAAACATCGGGGAACGATCAATCGGTCACATCGACCCGGGGGCGGCATCCATGTCGCTCCTGTTTGTCGGACTAATGGAGGGGTACACCCATGGCTGATACAACAGGCACCAAGGAATCCAAAGACTACGGAATCGGCATTCCGGTCACGAACACGGTCTATCCGCTCAAGGGATCCAACAACTACGACTGGGGCATGAAGGACCGGCTGTCGCGGGTATTCAGCCCCAAGACCGGCAAGACGGTGATGCTGGCCTTTGATCACGGCTACATCATGGGCCCCACGTCCGGCCTGGAGCGGATCGACCTGACGATCGCACCCCTGTTCGAGCATGCCGACTGCCTGATGTGCAGCCGCGGCATCCTGCGCGCATGCGTGCCGCCCATTTTCAACAAGGCCATCTCGCTGCGCTGTTCGGCCGGATCAACCGTCCTGACCGAGTTGAACGACGAATGCATCGGCGTGGAAATCGAGGATGCCCTGCGACTGAACGCCAGCATGATGGCCATCATGGTCGCCATCGGCGACAAGTTCGAGGCACTCACGATCCGGAACCTGTGCAAGATGATTGAAACGGGCAACCGGTATGGCATCCCCACCCTGGGTGTTACCGCCGTGGGCAAGGATCTTACCCGCGATGCGAAGTATCTCGGACTGGCGACCCGCGTCCTGGCGGAAAACGGCGCGCAGGTGATCAAGACCTATTTCTGCGAGGAGCAGTTCGACCAGGTGGTTGCAGGATGCCCGGTGCCGATCGTCATCGCGGGCGGCAAGAAGCTGCCGGAGCTGGATGCCCTGACCATGGCCTATCGGGCCATCGAGCAGGGCGCTGCAGGCGTGGACATGGGCCGGAACATCTTCCAGGCGGAACACCCGGTGGCCATGATCAAGGCCGTGAAAGCCGTTGTCCATGACGGTGAAACACCAGCAAAGGCATTCAAAATGTATAACGACTTGAAAGCCGGGAAGTAAAATGTATTGTATGACTAACACATCCGTGAACGGCGTGAATGCAGTGTCGCTGATCGCCGTTCTGGCAGTGTGCAGTGCACTCGCGGTAGTCGCGGAACCCTCCGCGCCGCCCGCGGTGCCTGCGTCGTTGATCTCATATCGCACGTCGGAAGGCGTGGTATGCAATACCGAACAGTCCCTGCGGCTTGCGATAGAAGACTTGGCGGCCACGTTCGGCACCCGGTATCCGCGAGGCCGGGAGTTCCTGGAACGACTGGCGAAAATCGGGGGGAGCAATGCACCGCCAGCGGACTTGGCGGCACTGGCCGCGGAGGCCTTGTTGGCCAACCCGCTCCTGGATTTTGACAAGCTGCTCCTCATCAGGCGCAATCCCGGCAACCTCTGTCTGCCTCAGAACTGGCAGGGCAACTGCGCCTTGCCGCGCGGCGATGTCGGCAACGAGATCGTCGTGCTCTCCCCGGTGCGGCCCGATGGCACGCTGACCACGTTGCTCAAGCCGGCAGGGGGCCGCTTCGTCGGCGACATGGATCTTCATTTCGATGCCGACCGCCTGCTGTTCTCGATGCCCAACGATCAGGAACGGTTCCAGATCTGGGAGATCAAGACCGACGGCACCGGGCTGCGCCAGGTTACCACGTCGGAACCGGACGTGGACAACTACGACGCCTGCTACCTGCCCAACGGCGGGATCATCTACGATTCCACCGCCATCATGCAAGGGGTGCCCTGCGTCGGCGGCGGGAACACGGTGGCCAATCTTTTCCTCATCGCCGCGGACGGCTCGATGCGCCGGCGGCTGTGCTTCGACCAGGATCACGACTGGTGCCCGACCGTTCTGCCCGACGGCCGGATCATGTATTCCCGCTGGGAGTACTCGGACATTCCGCATTATTTCTCCAGGCTTCTCTTCAAGATGAATCCCGACGGCACCGGACAGTCCGAGCTGTACGGCAGCAACTCGTGCTGGCCAAACTCGACGTTCTATGCGCGCCCCATCCCGGGCTCGTCGAGCAAGGTGGTGGCGATCATCGGCGGTCACCACGGTGTGCCGAGGATGGGCGAGTTGATTGTCTTCGACACTGCGCAGGGCCAGCGCGAGAACGAAGGCGTTGTCCAGCGCATCCCCGGCTGCGGCAGGCCGGTGCCGGCGAAGATCGGCGACGGCATCGTGCAGGATTCCCATCCGAAATTCCTGCATCCGTTTCCGCTCAGCGAGAAGTATGTTGTCGTCAGCGCCAACGTGCAGGACCGATGGGGCATCTACCTGGTGGATGTATTCGACAACATCATCCCGATCCACACCCTCGCGGGCAGCGCGCTGCTCGAGCCGGTGCCGCTCCGCCGTGTGCCGTGTCCACCGGTGATCCCGGACCGGATTGACCCGCGCCGGAAAGACGCCAATGTCTATATCACTGACGTGTACTCGGGCGAGGGCATGCGCGGCGTGCCGCGCGGCACGGTCAAGGCATTGCGGGTCTACTCGTTCGGGTTCGCGGCGCCGGGCATGGGCGGGCACAACGAGATTGGCCTCGACGGCCCATGGGACGCCCGCCACATCCTCGGCACCGTGCCGGTGCATGAGGACGGCTCGGCGGCCTTCGTCGCGCCCGCCAACACGCCGCTGGCAGTCCAGCCGCTGGATGCCGAAGGCAAGGCGGTCCAGTTGATGCGGAGCTGGTTTACGGCCATGCCTGGTGAGCGCGTCTCCTGCGTCGGCTGTCACGAACGCCAGCCGAATTCGCCGCCGGTCAAGCGGGCTGCGGCGTTCGCGCAGCCACCAACGCCGATCCAGCCGTGGTACGGCCCTCCACGCGGCTTCAGTTTTGCGCACGAGGTGCAGCCCGTGCTGGACACGTATTGCATTCGTTGTCACAACGGCGACCCGAACATCACCGACCTGCGCGACGAAGAGAATGGCGACGTCGTCGAAATCAAGAATGCGCGCGGCAAGGTCAATAGGAGGATAAGCGGCTTCAGTACCGCCTACCGAAATCTGAACCGCTTTGTCTACCGACCCGGGCCCGAGAGCGACTACCACATCCTGAATCCGATGGAATACCACGCCGACGTGAGCGAGTTGGTTCAGGTGCTCAGGCAAGGCCATTATGATGTCCGGCTTGACACGCAGTCCTGGGACCGCCTGATCACATGGATAGACTTCAATGTGCCGTACTTCGGTTCGTGGCAGGAAAAGGTCGGCCCGCGCCCCATTCTGAAACGAAGGCAGGAACTCGATGCCGCCGACGCCGGCCTGGAAACCGATTTCGAGACCATACCCGCGCTCGAGGTGAAACTGGGAGACGCGCCACCAGCCACGGCTGCCGTCACTGCCGCTCCGCCGGTCTCCTGCCCCGGCTGGCCGTTTGCTGCCAAGGAGGTTCCCTCGCACACCTTCGACCTTGGCGATGGAATCAAGCTGGAGATGTCCCTCATTCCCGCCGGTGAGTTCGTCATGAGCAATGTCCGCACGAAGGTCGAGAAGCCGTTTTGGATGGCAAAATGCGAGGTTGACAACAAAGTCTATGCGTTGTTCGATCCGCAGCATGACAGCCGGTATTTCAACCGGATGGGCAAGGATCAGGGCGACCGGGGCATCCCGATGAACCGGCCCGAGCAGCCCGTCGTGCGCGTAAGTTGGCAACGCGCCATGGCGTTTTGCACCTGGCTGTCGAAGAAGACCGGACGCCAGTTCGCTCTGCCAACGGAAGTCCAGTGGGAATGGGCATGCAGGGCAGGCAGTGCCGAGCCCTTCTGGTTTGGTCCGCCAGGCGCCGACTACGGCATGCTGGACAACCTTGCCGACGTCTCGTTAAGCCGGTTCTCGGGCGGCCAGGCGCCACCGGAGTGGCGGCCTGCGGACCGCAACGTCAACGACGACGCACTGGTTACCGCGCCGGTCAGTTGGGCCAGGTACAAGCCCAATCCCTGGGGCCTGCACACCATGCACGGCAACGCCGCCGAATGGACCAGCACCCCCGCGGACGCCGCCGGCACGCGCATTGTCCGCGGCGGCTCTTTCTATGACCGCGCCTATCGCTCCACCGCGGGCATCAGGCGCGCGTACCCCGAGTGGGCAGGCGTCCACAACGTCGGATTCCGCGTGATGTGTGAAGCGCCGCCGGACGAGATCAATGGCGCAGCTGCAAAAACACCCTGAACCCTCCCCCTCATCCTCAGCCTGGTCGCCACATGCCGCCCTCTCTTCAAGCTCCCGTGGCCATTGTCGCGGACGACCGCGAGCTGCAGGCGCCAGTGATTGCCGCACTGCGCAGGCGCGCGGATGTGTCGGTCACCATCCAGCGTCTGCCGCTGGGCGACTACAAGGCGGGCAGTTCGCTCCTGTTCGAGCGCAAAACGCTGCGCGACTTCGCCGCATCGATCGCCGATGGCCGCCTGTTCAACCAGATCCATCGCCTGGCTGCATCGCCGTTGAAAGCGGTCCTGATTGTCGAAGGGACTGCGGCGGATCTGGCGGCGACCGGAGTCAGGCGCGAAGCGATGCAAGGCGCTTTGATTTCCATCAGCGTTATCTTTGGCGTGCCAGTGCTCCGGTCGCTGAACGCCGATGAATCGGCGCGGCTGATAGTCTACGCGGCGTACCAGGCCGCCCGGATTGATGCGCAGGGCCTGCACCGCCCAGGCCATCGGCCTAAAGGCGTGCGAAAGCGGCAGTTGTTCGTCCTTCAAAGCCTGCCGGGAATCGGCCCGGACAGGGCCGCCCGCCTCCTCGATTTCTTCGGCAGCCTCGAAGCAGTCTTCTCTGCCGATGCCGAAGACCTGTGCGCCGTTACCGGCATTGGCACGTCCACTGCCGCCACGATTCGTCGGCTGATGCAGGCCCGTGCCGAGCCGCGCTCGCTCTAAGCGCTTGTCCGCACGACGCGTGTCCCCGGTTCCGGCGACGCCCCCCACGCCCTTGCGGCGTGGGTGAAGAAGAGGTGAGATATGGCGGGCATCTTTTCTCACCTCTTCTTCACCCACCGGGACAAGCCCGGTGGGGCTC
>Ga0315278_10004385_pt1 | contig 12710 bp, 9 predicted proteins | sample YL17G06_0_MG_FD_203880 | JGI IMG/M metagenome (GOLD analysis project Ga0315278, IMG submission 203880) | Sediment microbial communities from Yellowstone Lake, YNP, Wyoming, USA - YL17G06_0 | ecosystem: Environmental > Aquatic > Freshwater > Lake > Sediment | place: USA: Wyoming | collected...
TATCAGGAAGTTGCCCGAAGTAACGACCTCCTCATTTTCCGACAATCCTCGCAATACCTCGTAATATCCTTGTGCTTTTGACCCGAGTGTTACAACCCTCGGCTCAAAGTAGCCGCCCGCTTCGCCCGCAACGCGAGGCGAGTCCGGCTTGGCGACAAAAACAATGTTTCGTGTCCCCGCGTGCATTACCGCCTCCTCCGGCACAGCAAGCTTGTCGCCGAGGTCATACTTTATCACCACGTTGACAAACATCTCAAGTTTAAGCTTGTTTTCGGGGTTATCGACCAAAGCTCTCACCTTCAGCGTTCTCGTCGCTGCCTCCAGTATGGGGGTGACGGAAACGACGCTGCCCTCGAAAGGCACTCCCGGATACGCAATGGCACGCACCTCGACAGGCGTTCCCGTTTTAACCAGCCCCGCCTCGTATTCGTAAATGGTTACATACACCCAGACGTTTTTGTCTTCGCTGGTGGGCAGATACAGATTCTGCTGCGGCTTGCCCCGCTTTTCCAGCTCGGTTATTTCATCCTCGCTCATTCCCATAGCCAGCAGCTTTTGTTTCATCGACCTGGTCAGAGCTCCTGACTGCTCATCTATATAACCTTCGTCCTTGTGTATCGTTCGGCTGCTTTTGAACGCCTGCAGATACTCCTGCTGTGCGGTAAACAGCGACGGGTCGTATGCAACCCTTCCCACCGTCAGGATTTGTCCTGTCAGCTTCTTCTTTTCCACCCTGCCTTTTTTTACGCCAATCAACTGCTGCTTTTCAGGGCTTATATAAACCGCTGCCCCGCCGGTCTTTGCCGGGGCCTCCTCATATACCGGCACATAATCCATTCCCATCTGGTCCTTCATAGGGACAGGCGAAGTAACCGCTGGATTCATCGGGTTGCGATAAAAAAGTATTTTGCCGGATTTACCCGGTTCCGTCTTTTGTTCGGCTTTCGGAGCAACAACTCTCTTCACAAGCGACATACCGCAGATTGCGCAATCGCCGGGTTTGTCAGACGTGAAGTTCGGATGCATCGGACAATAATACAAATCCTTCGCTGTTTCTAAAATGGTTCCTGTGCGTTGTTTGTTATTGTACCGACCCGGTATAAAAACCCCAATAATCGCCGCCACAATAATCACGCCGACGATAATCGCCCGCCTTTTCATTTTTCAATTCCTTCTTAAGGTGAGTTCTCATTTCGCAAACTGAGGCAGCTTCGCCAAGTATTTCTCCGGGTCTTTGTTAAATTGGGCTACGCACATCGAGCAGCAGAAATAAACCTTCTTGCCCTTATATTCCACAAAGACGTTCTTGTCGATTTTGTCCCCCGATACCGGGCAGGTCGTCTGTTCGATTGAACCCATTGCTGTTGTGGCTGTCTTATTTGCCTCCTCTGCCGTTGTTGCCGCCTGCTTCTGCATACCTTCCATCGACATCGTTTTGGGTGTCGCAGCCGGTTGCTCTTTCTTTTTACAACCCACGAAACCAACAGCGAGTATCACTGCAAGAGTTGATAAAATTATCGTTGAAGTTTTCATTTTTGTTCCCTTTCTGAAATAATATCTTCGTTTTTTTACTATTGCCTTGACATTCTATACTAATCCGATAGGAATGTGCTCTGCTAAATCTACCCTTTCAGATTACCCATGTTATCTCGAATCCAATTCTGTTCCCGCCAGCATCTCAAGTTCGGCCAGTTTTTGCTGATTATCCGCAATCGCTCGCTGGAGAGACAGGTGATAATCCAGAAGCATCCGCTGGGCGTCAATCAAGCTTAAAAAATCTATTGTCCCTTCCCGATACGCCGCCTCCGACGCCTGCAGCAGCTCCCTGCCCTTGGGTATCAGCGTATTACGATACAATCGTATCTTTCGGATGCTGTCTCTGTATTCATAAAGCGATTGTGACGCCCTTGTCAAAAGAACGTTTTCTGTCTCAATCTTCTGCTGCTCGATGCTCGCCTTTTGGGCCTGTGCCTGTCTTGCCCCGCTGCGGTAGCTGTCACGCCACAAAGGCAAATTCATCTGAAATACCATAGCGACGCCGTCTCTGCCGCCTCGGTTATCCATATTTTCCCACATCAAGCCGACACCGATATCGGGATAAAAGTTTTTCTCCGCAAGCGTAATTTTACTCCCCGCAGCCATTGCCTCATAGTTCAGTCCCGCCAGTTCCGGATTCTTTTGCCTTAATATATTCGCTAATCGCTCATAATCCAGCTCAACCGCGTTGAATTCTTCGGTCTTTGGCCAAGGCAGATTCGCATCCGCCGGCAGGGTCAGCGCTGTCCTGAGCCGGCTTACCGTCGGCTCCCGCAACTGGTTCAATCCCCGCAAAACATCCTCCATTTTCGCTATCTCCACCTGCGCACGAATCACGTCCGGATGCCCGGTCGTCGTCGTCATGTGCTTAGTTCTGGCAACCTCCTCAAAATGTTTGAATAATTCCAGGTTCTCTATCGCCGTATCGGTCGCCCTGGCAAGATAGGCAAATTCGTAAAAGCCCTCCTTTATTTCTTTGAACAACGCTACTCGCGCCGCCTGGTATTTTTGTTGTGCCGCCGATGTTTCCTTTATTGCCGCCTGTGTTCGTGCGTCAATCTTGCCGAACCACGGGAACATCTGCATCACGCCTACCGTCTGCTTCATCTGCAGGTCCGATTGTTTCGTCCAGTAGTTATATGTAACCTGCGGGTCCGGAAGCGCCTTTGCCTGCGGAACCTGCTCTAAAGCCATCTGCAATTGCTGATAGCTGCTTTTTATCCCGGCGTTGTGCGACTCCGCGTAACTTGTGTAGTCCTTCAGCGTCAAAAACTGGTTCGGCTCGCCCATCGCGACGGCGCATTGGGCCAGAACAACCAAAACTGCCGCTAACATTTTTGATATGCCTGTTCTCATTAACCCGTTTCCCCGCAAAGCTTGCTGAAACGCACTATACCACCCCAAACAAACCGCGCCTATGACAATTTGATATGGTGTTGGGCCAATTACCTGCTGTTCGCATTCGCCGTGCCGACGGGGGTTGTCAGCCGTTCAACGAGGAAATCCTCATATGCTCCGATATTTTTCCAGTTTGTCGCGCAGTTGATTTTCTTCCCCTTGTCGTCGATGGCTGTATATCCGCTGTTGGTAACGCGAATCCCGAGGTTTTCCATTACTACAAAATCGCGTTTCATCATCGCAAGGTAAATCGCCACGGTATCAAACAGCGTTGAGCTTCTGCTTTCCACCTGCGCCTCATTTATATTGCCCCTTTTTGCCCATGCACGGTAATTTTCGATTACCACTCTGGCCATCGGACTGTTGCAGTCCAGCACCTTCCTGTATTTATCCCCTCGCAGCGTCACCTTGCCGCAGGTATCTAATGGCGTGATTGTCATATCCCAGTCCGCCGTGAAAACCGCCTGTGATGCTTTGATAAACGAAGCAACGTTATATTCTTGCTGCGGTTTCGACTTATTGCTGAAACTCCAGCGGACACTGCCGTGCATCCCCACGAACCGGGCCTTCTTCGCTATATTCGGCTCACGTTCCAGCGCAGCCGCGACGTTCGGCAGGGGGCCTATTGCGATTAGCGTTATCGGCTCCGTGGAATTCATAATCGTATCTATCATCGCCTGCACGCCGTCCAGATAAATCTTCCCGGGATACTTCGACAAATCAAAATCCTTTACCCACCCGTCCTGCTTGTGCCCCTTTTTCATATCGCCTATGGCTATTCCCGTCCCGATAGGTATATCCGTCCTGCCGGCCGTCTGCAGTATCTTCGCCACAACCTTTGTTCTGGCCGTCGTATCGCCCACCGCCGTGGTAATCAGCTTTATGTCGAATTCAGGCGATTGAAGCAGCATTGCCAATGCCCACGTATCGTCGATATCGTCGCAGATGTCGGTATCGAGAATAACCGCTATTTTCCCGTTTTTGCCTACAGGGCCGGCGGTCTTGGTGCCTAATTGCTGCTCGCACCCGCCAAACATAACTAATGCCGCCGCCAGAACCGTAACCGGCCAATATCCCTTTTTTGCGTTCATTCTAATTTCCTTTCAATCGCTGTTTCCTTGCCAATATAATAATCACTCGCCGGTCCATCCGCTAATATAAATCGCCTGCACAGTTTAATAGTCCGCCCTTGACTTTGCGATGAATTTTCATATTGTTGCGTAAGTTTTGAGCAAGGAGGCCGAAATTGGCAGAAAACCAGGCAGCAGGAGCGTTTGTCTTCGAGTCCGCCGAAGGCGAGACCTCGCCCGCCTCGACTCGCCTCAGCGAGGCCGGGCCAAAAGGCGGGCCGCCGGCAAATTCGCCGGTCGGAAGCGTTCTATACGACGAACATCTCAAGCTCACCGATAAATCCCACGTAGCCGAGTTCGCGGGCTACCTGATGCCATTGTGGTATTCGTCGATAGGCGAAGAACATTCGGCGGTTCGTCAGCGGGCGGGCGTCTTCGACTGCACCCACATGGGCGCTCTTGAGGTCACAGGCCCAAATGCGGAAAGTTTTCTTGACGCGGTTACAACCAACAACGTCCGAACTTTGCAGGTCGGCTCGGCACAATACAGCTACCTTTTAGATGCCGCGGGTAACGTCCTTGACGACATAATTATCTACCGGCGCGACAAAGAAAAATTTATGGTGGTCGTTAACGCCTCGAATGAGCCGAAAGCCAAGGCGTATCTTGCCGCGTTGCAGGCGGGGAGGACGGCAATAGATTTGGCAAAGCCCGACAGGAAAATTATGACCGCCCCCGTTCGTGATATGCGGGATACAAAAACCGGCCCCGATTGCAGGGTCGATATCGCGCTCCAGGGGCCTGCCTCGCCGGATATTCTTTGCAAACTTGCGGATGCCTCGGTCGGTCAGCAGATAAAGGGGCTGAAAAGTTTTACGTTCTGCCAGGCGAAACTGGCGAATATCGACTGCATCATCTCCCGCACCGGCTACACCGGGGCAAAGGTATGTTTCGAGCTTTTTGTGCATCCTAAAGATGCCGCGAAGCTGTGGCAAAAGTTGATTGACGCCGGGGCGTTGCCCTGCGGTCTCGGCGCACGCGATAGTTTGCGAGTCGAAGCGGGCCTGCCCCTTTATGGTCACGAGCTTGACGGACCGTATAATATATCCCCGTTTGAGGCGGGCTATGGCTGGGCGGTAAAACTCGACAAGGAGTTCTTCATCGGCAAAGCAGCGATGGAGAAAATTGCGAACACGTGGCACGGGCTTCCAGCCCGTGGAAACACGGCCAAGATGGCCGTGCCACCAATGAAAGTCGCCCGGCTTGAACTTTCCGGCGAAAAGGGCGTTCGTCCCGTCCGGCAAAATGACGCGGTGATAAGTCCGCCTTTGGCGAGACCTCGCCCGCCGCTATGCGGCGAGGCGGGCGATGGCGTTTGCGTCGGCTGGGTCCTCAGCTCCTCCTTCGCTAAAGCTACGGAGGACAGGAGCGCAACCGCAGGAACCAGGCAAATTGCGCTTGTATATATGGACAAGGACAAGGCGACTGAGGGTAATTCGGTTGATGTGTATTATCTGGCTCGCAGCGAGAGCCAGGTAAGCAAGGGAAGAAAACAGGCCGTGGAAAAAGGCGAACGGATAACCGGGGACATCCAAGGTAAAGTGATAAGCCGATTTGAAAAATTTTAACGGTGGAGACAAAGTTATGGTTGTGAAGGGACTGCTTTACACAAAGGACCACGAGTGGGCCAAAATCGAGGGCGACATCGCGATTATCGGGATAACCGACCACGCGCAGAACCAGTTGGGTGAGCTTACTTTTGTCGAACTGCCCGACGTCGGCAAAGAAATCAAACAAAAAGGCGAACTCGCCGTCGTCGAAAGTTCCAAGGCCGCCAGCGACGTCTATTCGCCCGTTACGGGCAAGGTAATCGAGGCGAACACTAAACTCGAAAAGAATCCGGAAATAGTAAATGACGATTGTTACGGCGCCGGCTGGATTTGCAAAATCCAAATAACCGACAAAGGGTCAACGCAGAACCTTATCGATGCCGCTCAGTACGAGATTTACCTTAAAGGCCTTTGATTTGACGTAAACTTTTAACGGGGGTTTGAATATATGCCTTTTATTGCCAATACCGCCGAGCAGCAAAAGCAGATGCTGGCCGAGATGGGCCTTACGATGGAAAAGCTCTTTTCGGATATACCAAAAGGGCTTCTGTGCGGGCAACTGAATCTGCCGGATGGTTTGCCGGAACAGGAAGTCCGCGAAGTTCTCGCCGGCCTCGCGGGTAAAAATTCGATAGACCTCACGCTTTTCTTAGGCGGCGGTTTTTACGACCATTTCATACCGGCAGCCGTTTATTCGATAATATCCCGCAGCGAATTCTACACCGCCTACACGCCCTATCAGCCCGAGGTCTCGCAGGGGACATTACAGGCGATATACGAATATCAATCGACGATTTGCCGGCTGACGGATATGGAAGTCGCAAACGCCTCAATCTACGACGGCGGCACCGCTATGTACGAGGCGATGATGATGGCCCTTCGCATCACGGGCAGAAACAAAGTAATCATAGATACAAGCGTCAATCCGATTTACCGCGTTATGATTGAATCATACACGCGGAACCTCAAAATAGAGCTTGTCCAGACGCACTGTGCGACGGGCCTAGTCGATAGAGAACAGATATTGGCCAAACTGGATAATGATACCGCCGCTGTGATTTTGCAGAATCCCAACTTCTTCGGCTGCGTCGATGACTTCAGCGATATAGCGGAGGCCGCACACAAAAAAGGCGCGCTTTTAGTCGTGTCCTGCTATCCCATATCGCTCGGAATACTGAAAACCCCCAGCTCGATGGGCGCAGATATCGTAACAGGCGAAGGCCAGAGTTTGGGTATGCCAATGTCTTTCGGCGGACCGTATCTCGGCTTTATGGCGACGCGAATGGAGCACGTCCGCAAAATGCCCGGCCGCATCATTGGCCGAACCAAAGACCGCAATGGTACTGATTGCTTTGTTATGACACTTCAGGCAAGAGAACAGCACATACGCAGAGAAAAGGCCACGTCAAATATATGCTCCAACGAAGCCCTGTGCGCAATGACCGCCCTGGTGTACCTGTCATTATTAGGTAAAGAGGGTTTGCGCGAAACCGCGCAGCTTTGCGCCGACAAGGCCAGTTACGCTTATAGCCGGCTGACTGCCATACCAGGCGTAAAATCCCATTTCAAGGCCAAGTGGTTCTTCAACGAATTTGTGCTCGACCTCCCCAAGGATGCCGCGGATGTGATAGGCAAACTTATAGAAAAGGGTTTCGCCGCCGGCTTCCCATTGAGCAGGTATTATCCCGATATGAAAAACTGCATCCTCGTTTGCGTAACCGAAAAGCGAACCAAACAGCAGATAGGTATGTTCGCAGAAGCACTGGAGAGCGTTCTATAACCACAGATTACACAGATTTCACTGAGTGGAAGATAAAAAATGAAGCTGATATTCGATAAAAGCGTGCCAAATAGACGAGGCGTTACAACAACACGAAGCGATGTTGCCACGACGGTAAATATAAAAAAGGAATTTCTGCGTGATAAACCCGCCGGCCTCGCCGAGCTTAGTGAACTCGATGTGGTGAGACACTTCACGGAACTTTCACGCCGCAATTTCGGCGTTGATACCAATTTTTATCCCCTCGGCTCCTGCACAATGAAATACAACCCCAAAGTCACTGAGCGAATCGCTGCGTATCCTGGCTTCGCGCATTTGCACCCGCTTTTGCCTCAGTTGCGCGGGGGCGGTATGCTGACTCAGGGGGCGCTCGCCGTCCTTTATGAAATGGATATGCTCCTGCGTGAAATCACCGCAATGGCGGGCTTCACGATGCAGCCGATGGCTGGCGCACACGGTGAACTCACCGGCATAATGATTATGGCCGCCTATCATCACAGCAAAGGCAATAAAAAAACCACTGTCCTCATCCCCGACAGCGCTCACGGCACAAACCCCGCAAGCGCGGCAATCGCCGGGTACAAAGTCGTCTCCGTCCCCAGCACCGACAAAGGCGTGATGGATGTCGATGCCCTTAAAAAACTCCTCAACGATGAAGTCGCGGGCCTGATGCTCACCTGCCCAAATACGCTTGGGTTATTCGACCCGAATATAAAGCAGATTTGCGATTTGATTCACAGCGTCGATGGTCTCGCCTATTATGACGGTGCGAACCTCAACGCCATTGTCGGCAAAGCACGCCCCGGCGACTTCGGCTTCGACATCGTCCACATCAATCTCCACAAAACATTCGCCACCCCTCACGGCGGCGGCGGCCCCGGCGCTGGCCCCGTCGGCGTTACACAGAAACTCGTCGATTACCTCCCCGTCTCAATCGTTACCAAACGAGACGACGGCACTTACGCCCTCGAATACAACCGCCCCAAATCCATCGGCTACATCGCTCCCTTCTACGGCAACTTCGCCGTAATTCTCAAGGCGTATGTTTATATCCTTATGTTAGGCAAAGCCGGCCTCATCCGCGTCGCCGAAAACGCCGTCCTCAACGCCAATTACGTCAGGATTAAATTGCAGAAGCATTTTGAACAGGCGGTAAAAGCAATTTGTATGCACGAATGTGTCCTGACCCCATCAAAGGGAATGTTGGATTCAGGCGTTCACGCATTGGATGTCGCCAAGGCGTTGATTGACCGCGGCTTTCATCCGCCCACCGTCTATTTCCCCGCGACCGTCCACGATGCGATTATGATTGAGCCGACGGAAACCGAGAGCAAGGAAACGCTCGACTCCTTTATCGATGCGATGATTGATATCGCCGAGGTTGCCAAAAGTGACCCCGAAAAAATCAAGGCCTCGCCTTCAACTACTCCCGTCTGCAGACCAGACGACACCGCCGCCGCCAAAAACCTCAACTTGGCCTGCCTGTAAGACGATTTGAGAGTTTTTCATACCAAAACTTTTTCAAATCAATCCTTGACATTTTCGATAAGCCGTATTAGTTTGTCGGTTCAGTGGCCTTTTTAAGCCAATAAGAGGAGTTGATGAAAATGCACCAGCTGCGCCTTTGTTTCGTTTAATCAATAACGACTAATACCGGTGCGCGCGTTGCTCGCCGGGCAGACATAACCTAATTTTGAGAGGGTAGAAAAATGAAACACACAACAATTTCTAAAATTCTGTTTACGCTCTTTGCGGTAGTTCTCTGCTTTGGCCCCGTTGGCCTGGCAGAGCCGGTAGGGACGGCATTTACCTATCAGGGCCGGCTGATTGACGCAAACCAGACGGCGGATGGCTTGTATGACTTTCAGTTCAAGCTGTTTGATGCAGCCAGCGCCGGCAATCAGATTGGGCTGGACGTGAATCTGCCGGAAGTTGATGTAATTGACGGCTACTTCACGGTGGAACTGGATTCCGGCAGCGGTGTCTTCGATGGCAATGAGCGGTGGCTGGAAATCGGCGTTCGGCCGGGTGATCTCAACGACCCCAATGTATATACAACTCTGACCCCTCGTCAGGAAGTTACACCTGCACCACACGCTATTTATGCAGACAGCAGCAACTGGAACAATTTGATTGATATCCCTTCTGATATTGCGGGTATCCAAGGTACAGATATTGCCAATTGGAACACAGCTTATAATTGGGGTGATCATTCTGTCGCTGGATATTTAACATCAATACCAAGCTCTGTGATGGTCGAAGGGGAAAACTTGAGTTTACTTAATAATGACGCAGGATACATGACCGGTTATACAGAAGTTGATCCTATATTCGTCGCAAGCTCAGCATCAGCTATCCAGGGTACAGATATTAATAATTGGAACACAGCTTATAATTGGGGCGACCATAATCTCGCTGGGTATTTAACATCAATACCAGCATCTGTAATGGTTGAAGGGGAAAATGTTAGTTTGCTGAGTAATGACGCAGGATACATGACCAGTTATTCAGAAACAGATCCTATATTCGTCGCAAGCTCAGCATCAGCTATCCAGGGTACAGATATTACCAATTGGAATACAGCTTATGGTTGGGGTGATCATTCTCTCGCGGGATATTTAACCATGTTAACCCTGCTTGCTAATGACGGCACGGGTTCAACGTTGGATGCTGACCTCTTAGATGGCCTTGACTCCGCTGCATTTGCCCTTAGCGGACACAATCACGACACAAGTTATGTAAACGAGGGCCAATTGAACTCTGTCACCGGCGAGATGATTGTGACAGGGACCGTCACAAGTAGCGACCTGCAGAATGGTGCGGCGCTCGCGGAGATTGTTGACAACGACGGTTCTGGATCGGGCCTGGATGCCGATTTATTGGATGGTTATCAATCCGGGAATTTGTCGGGACAAATACCGATAAGCAACGGTACGTTGTCAACTAACCTCCATGCGGACAGATTGGATAGTTACCACGCAGGTAATTCTTCCGGGCAGGTTGCTGTTAGTAATTTAACTGTTTGCACCAATTTGAACGCTGATTATCTGGACGGTTTGAGTTCCAGTTCGTTTGTGACACTCTCTACTGACTACGGGCGATTGAATGTATCGAGCAATCTATACGAGGGTCCCAATACCCTCACCACCCTGTATATAAACGAAGGGCAGGTTGCAGGTGGTGATTTAAGTGGCACTTACCCCAACCCGACTGTAGCAAAATTACAGACCCGAACTGTTAGCAGCAGTGCACCAAGCACTGCTCAGATATTGAAATGGAGCGGCAGCCAGTGGGCCCCAGCTGCTGATGGCCTTAGTCTTCCTTTCACTGGCAGTGCGAGCAGTTCACTTAATCCGGCACTGGAAATCATTAACACCGCTTCAGCTAATGATGAGGCTGCTGTCTTTGGGAAGCACTATGTTACAGATTTCTACGGTATCGGTGTTGCTGGCAGGGGGGGGTATAAGGGAGTAAGTGGTGAAGTGTACCCAATTGGCAGCGGCTTATATTACGGCGTTTACGGTCTAACAACAGGCGGGGCAGGGGATAACTATGGTGTTTATGGTAAGGCGACAAATAGTAGTTATGAGAATTACGGCATTTATGGCTCCGCCACAGGTCCAAGCGGAAGTACTAACTATGGCGTCTACGGAGAGGCCATGGACGTAAATGGGGTGGGTGTCAGCGGTGACGGAGGATTATCAGGAATTATGGGATCCGGCGGAAGTTATGGTGTGGTTGGATCCGGAACGTTCCGCGCAGGTTATTTCATAGGAAATGTAGATGTAACTGGCACACTTACAAAAGCTGCCGGTTCATTCCGGATAGACCATCCACTCGACCCGGAGAATAAATACCTTAGCCACTCTTTCGTTGAAAGCCCCGATATGATGAATGTTTATAACGGTAATATCATTCTTGATAAAAATGGTCAGGCGGTTGTAGTGATGCCGGACTGGTTTGAAGCACTCAATCGTGACTTCCGTTATCAACTCACTTGCATAGGTGGTTTTGCGCCGATTTACGTTGCTGAAAAGATTCAAAACAACAGGTTTAAGATCGCTGGAGGCACAGCCGGTTTAGAGGTGTCATGGCAAGTTACCGGTATCAGACATGACCCATATGCCGAAGCACACCGCATTGTAGTTGAAGAAGACAAGCAACAGGATGAACATGGCAAGTATTTGCATCCCATCGAGCGAGGATTATCGAACGAAAAAAGTATCAGCACCCTTCCAGTTGAACGAAAACCGGTCAGGTCTGTTCAGAAAACAATGAAATCTATCGGAGGGGAGTAAATCATGAAGAAAGAAAATAGTCGCAATTCATTTACTCTCAATGCTCTGGTGGCATTTGCGGTGTTGTGTGTGTTAACTACTAATCCAGCATGGGCTAATGGTGGTAGTTATGATTTGAACTGGACCACAATAGATGGTGGCGGTGGGCAAAGCAGTGGCGGGCAGTATGTGCTGACGGGGACTATCGGCCAGCCGGATGCGGGTTACTCAGCGGCCGGCAATTATGAGTTGCTTGGCGGTTTCTGGCCCGGCGGGCCTTTGTGTTTTGTCGATTTCCCTGATTTTACAAGGTTCGCCGATTACTGGCTCGAAACCGGCAGCAATCTGCCGGCGGACCTGGATGGCAACGGCATAGTTAATCTTTACGACCTGAAGCTTTTCGTCGATGAGTGGCTATGCCTGTGTCCATACAACTGGCCGTTGAAGTAAAAAGCTGAACGTCGAACACAGAACATCCAACAAAGAACGCAGAACAGAGAACGATGAGTTGGTCGGAAGTTTTATCCGCCTACGGCGGATCTACTTCAGTTCGACCGACCAGTAGGCGCTGTCTAAGAACTGCTTCCAGCTACTGTAACGCTGATGGCCGAGGTGGAGATGAATAAGCGGATTGTGCTTGGGTTTGGCGGGTTTTTGAATCAGAGTCAATCCCGCCTGTTGAGGCGTTCTGCCGCCCTTCTTCACGTTGCAATTGGTGCAGGCACAGACGATATTCATCCAGGTGGCCTTGCCGCCCGCGCTTCTTGGAACCACGTGGTCAAGAGATAATTCGCTGGTGGGCTGTTTTTTCCCGCAATACTGGCAGCGGTTTTTATCGCGGGCAAAGATGTTCCTGCGGTTGAATTTTACCTCGTTTCTGGGCAGGCGGTCATAAAACAAGAGGCGAATTATCCTCGGCACGGCGACATAGAAATTGACCGTAGAGACCCAGTCGCAGCTTTCCGGCTCGAAGTTGCGTTTTAACTCGCTGACCTCGCACCAGCTTTGAAAATCATAATTGGCGTATGTGCCTTCCTCA
>Ga0315278_10004388_pt1 | contig 12707 bp, 11 predicted proteins | sample YL17G06_0_MG_FD_203880 | JGI IMG/M metagenome (GOLD analysis project Ga0315278, IMG submission 203880) | Sediment microbial communities from Yellowstone Lake, YNP, Wyoming, USA - YL17G06_0 | ecosystem: Environmental > Aquatic > Freshwater > Lake > Sediment | place: USA: Wyoming | collected...
GGATGCGGTCCTGATACTCACCGCGCACGAGCACATCGACTACAGGATGCTGACGAGGATCGCGCCGCTGGTCTTCGATACGCGGGGGGTAACCACCGACCACAGCGGCCCCAACGTGGTCCGGCTCTAGCAGCCCCGGCTGTCTCTAGCGGCCCACGTCGACCTTGGCGCTGTTGATCACGATCGGGGTCTTGGGCGTCTCGCCATCGACAGGCTGCGACTGGATCGTCTTGGCGACCTTCAGACTCGCCGCATCCGCAAGGTGGCCGAAGATCGCGTAGTTCGGCGGAAGCTTCTCGGCCTTCGACCCCGTCACGATGAAGAACTGGCTGTTGTTCGTGTTCGGGCCTGCGTTGGCCATGGCGACGACCCCCTGGGTGTACTTCTCATCGCCGGTCAACTCGTCCAGGAACGTGTAGCCGGGCTTGCCTGAACCGCACGTAGGGCTGGGAGCCTTGCACGACAAGTCCCCGGCTTGGATCACGGAGAGACTGTTGGCGATCCGGTGGAAGAGCACCCCGTCGTACTTGCCGCTGTCTGCCAGGTAAACGAAGTTGTTCACAGCGATAGGCGCGGTCTTCGTCGACAGTGCGATCTTCATCTGGCCGAACGTTGTATCCAACACTCCTGTGTAGGACTTGTTCGGGTCGATGGTCATCGGCGGCGGGCCGGCGGTCGGCGGGCCGGCGGTCGGCTCGTTGGCGGTCTTCGTCTTGCGGCCGCCGAGCAAGAGGGACGCCCCGACCGCGACCAGAGCTATCACGACTATGGCGGCGACCGCCTTCGTCACCGTCTTCTTCCGCCGCGCAGCCTGCTTCTCCTGTTCGCGCTTGGCGGCGGCACGGGCCAGCTCTTTCTCTCTCGCGTTCTTCGGCACGGGCCAGAGACTACCTGTTGGCGAGCAGCTCGGCAGCCAGGCCGTCCAGGATGTCGTACTCCGAGACGAACGCACGGCGGAACCCCCACCGTCGCATCACGGCGGCCAGGATCTCGGCGCCCGCGACGATGACGTCGGCGCGGCCCGGCGCCATCACGGGCAGCCCCGCCTTCTCGGCGGTCGTCATCTCCTGGAGTCTCGCGAGCACCTCTTCGACGTCTTCGAGCGCCAAGAGCGAGCGGTGGATCCGGTTCGAGTCGTAGCGCTGCAACCCGAGAGATATGGCCTGCACCGTCGTCGCCGTTCCCGCGACCGCGACCATCGTTCGTGCCTCGTTCATAGGCAGCCTCTCGTCGACCGCCTCGAGGACCCGCGCGATCTCGCCCCTGACAGCATCCAGTTCCTCGCCGGTCGCGGGGTCATGCCGCACGAACCGTTCGGTCAGGCGAACGCTTCCCAGTTGCACCGACACGCTGTGGCGAGGAACGTCGTCCCCGACGACGAACTCGGTCGAGCCTCCGCCGATGTCGAGCACGACCAGCGGTCGAGGCACATCGAACTCCGAAGCGGACCCGAGGAACGAGAGTTCGGCTTCTCTTTCGCCCGAGATGACCTGGAGATCTTCGCCCGTTTCCCGCCGGACCATCTCGGCGAGTTCTTCGCGGTTCGAGGCGTCGCGCACTGCGCTCGTCGCGGACATGCGCGTGCGCTCCGCATGCAGAGCCCGGGCTCGACGACAGTAGCGCCGCACAACGTCAAGCGTTCGCACCAACGCTTCCGCATCCAGCCGCCCGGTCCTATCCACGTCCTTGCCAAGTCGAGTGATGATCATGTCGCGCGCGAGTTCCTTCGGGGAACCATCCACGCCCGGCTCTACCACCAAGAGGCGGATCGAGTTGGTCCCCTGGTCGATGACGGCCACGCGTCCGCCGATCGCCTCTCCGTGGACGGACCCGATCCGCGACGCCACCCAGTAGCCGATCGGGTCATCCCCTCCCGCCAGATGGTTGGCGAGGTGAGCGTGCAGGCACTTGATCCCTTTGCGCGTTCCTCCGACACCGCCCCACAGCTCGGCCTCCGCGAAGTTGCGCGCGCGTTCGCGCGCATACTCCTCATGCGCGCGTTCGACCGCTCGCGCGAAATCCGCGTCCGCGTCGAAGCGCCGATTGAGTTCACCTATCGCGCCCTCAGACTCGAGGCGAGAGACCGCTTTCGACACCTCGGGACACGTCAGCCAATACAGGTTGGGGAACGGGTCGCCGTTGGTGTCGAAGTGATGGTTGCGGATGACGAGCGGATGCCCACCGTGGCAGCGAACGATCACACCAAAGCGGATGCTGGGGACGCGGCCGAGTTGTTCGGTCAGGATCTCAAGATCGCCGCGGGGGTCATCGCCCACGGGAGGGACTACTTGCGCTTGTGCATGACGGAGCGCTTGACGTCGACCTGACGCTCCTCGCTCGAACGCAGGAACTTGCGGAGCATCTGCTCGAAACCCGGATCGTTGCCGCGCCGACGTTCCATGCGCGGCTGTGGATCCTGGAGGGCCTTGATCGACAGGTCGATCTTGCCGTCCTCCTTGATAGCGAGGATCTTCGCCTGGATCGTGTCACCTTCGCGCAGGTGGTCGTGCACGTCCTTGACGTAGTTGCGGTCGATCTCGGAGATGTGGATCAAGCCGAGCTTTCCGCCCGGAAGCTGGATAAAGGCGCCATAGGGGGTTATCCGCTGGACGACCCCGTCTATGACGGCATCGACTTCAACTACTCCAGAAGAGGCGGGCGCGTCGGCCTCGCCGGAAACCTCTTCCGTAGCGGGGGCTTCGGCTTCTGGGGCAGGGACTTCGGAAGGGGTCTCGGGGGCAGCTTCCATCGCCTCGGTGGCTGTTTCGCTCACGGGCGTCTCTTCGGACTGCTGGGCCTCTTCCTCTGTCATGTGTCGCCAACTATCCCACCCCCGTCTGACCAGCGTCAATGTCCGGCCCGGATAGGAGATAGAGGGCCCGAGTCACTGCGCCGGTCCGACGGATGCCGCTGCCGAGACCGAGCGCCGACTTATCCCCCGGGGGCGTCCTGCCGATACCTCACACATAGATACGCGTCAGGGTCCGAGTCCGGGTCAGGAGGGCATGCGAGGACCGGAAGGAGCCGACCATGGCAACTGGCGTAGTGAAGTGGTACATGCCCGAAAAGGGCTTCGGGTTCATCATCCCCGATGACGGAACCCCGGAGGTCTGCGTCGAGTCCACCGGCATCGCGGGAAACGGCTTCGAGGTACTCGAAGACGGACAGAACGTCGAATTCGATGTCGTGTCGGGCTCACTGGGCCGGCGAGCGGTGAACGCGCGACCTATCGCTCAGGTCGACGCAGCAATGCCGTCGATGTGAGCCAGGGAGCCGATGCCTAGCAGGAGATCGGCTGGGGGTCTCCGCCCTTGGACACGACCACGAATGCGGTCTCGCCGGGCTTGACCATACCCAGACACTCGCGGGCGAGTCTTTCCAAGTAGGTGGGGTCGTTCAACTTCTGGACCTGCTCTGTCAAGTTCTGGTTCGCGGTGGTCAGGATCTGCGTCTGCTTCTCCAGGTCGCCGATCTGACTGCGTTGCTGCAGGTAGAGCCTGGCCGGATACACCAGCGCGATGGCGAGCAACATCATGATCACCAGCAGGACGGCCGCGCGTGCCGTTATTCGCACGCGGGGTCGCGCATGCTCGCGCGTGCTCGAGTGCGCACGAGTGCGCGAGCGCCCACGGGCAACCGCCGTACTACGTGTCGACACGGGCACTCCTGGGGAAGGCGGTGGGGCCCGCGTACCGGGCGTCTTCACCGAGGATCTCCTCGATGCGGAGGAGCTGGTTGTACTTCGCCGTGCGCTCTCCACGCGACGGCGCTCCGGTCTTGATCTGCCCGGCGTTCGCCGCGACAACGAGGTCCGCGATGAAGGCGTCCTCGGTTTCGCCCGAGCGATGGCTCACCACAGTTGTGTACCCGGCCCTCGTCGCGGTCTCGATCACCTCGAGCGTCTCGGTAAGCGTTCCGATCTGATTGAGCTTGATGAGAACGGAGTTCGCGACACCCCTGCGGATACCTTCTTCGAGGCGCTCGGCGTTCGTCACGAAGAGATCGTCGCCGACCAGCTGAACGCGCGGGCCGAGATCGTCCGTCAGCGCCTTCCAGCCGTCCCAGTCGTCCTCGGCCAAGCCATCTTCTATGGACACGATCGGGAAGGAGTCACACAAGCCTCGCCAGAAGGCGACCATGTCGACCGAGCTGTGCTCCTTGCCCTCCAGCCGGTACTTGCCGTCCGCGAACAGCTCGGTGGCGGCCGGGTCGAGCGCTATCGCGACCTCGGAGCCCGGTTCCAGGCCCGCAGCTTCGATGGCTTGGACGATCAGCTCGAGAGCCTGCGCGGCCGTTCCGACGTTGGGGGCGAAGCCGCCTTCGTCGCCGACGGCCGTCGGCATGCCCTTGTCCTTCAGAACCTTCTTCAGCGCGTGGAACACCTCCGCCCCCCAGCGCAGCGCCTCCGAGAACGAGGCGGCGCCGAGAGGAGCCAGCATGAACTCCTGGGGCTCCAAGGTGTTGTCGGCGTGGACCCCGCCGTTGACGACGTTCATCATCGGAACCGGCAGGATGTGAGCGTTGGGCCCGCCCAGGTAGCGGAAGAGAGGCAGGCCCTGACTGTCTGCCGCGGCTCTCGCCACCGCCATCGAGACCCCGAGGATCGCGTTGGCGCCTAGCCTGCCCTTCGCTGGAGAGCCGTCGATCTCGATCATCGTGGCATCGATGCCACGCTGGTCCAGCGCCTCGGAGCCGATAAGGGAGGGGGCGAGCACCTCGTTGGTGTTGTCTACAGCCCGGAGCACGCCCTTGCCGTCGAAGCGCTCCGGATCGTTGTCCCTGAGCTCGACGGCCTCGTGCGCGCCTGTCGAGGCCCCGGAGGGCACGGCCGCCCGACCGAAGGAGCCGTCCTCGAGGGAAACATCGACTTCAACGGTTGGGTTTCCGCGGGAATCAAGAATCTCCCGCGCCGATAGGGAAGATATCTGGGGCATCGGACCCCGATTGTAGTAGGAACGGAGGCCGTTTCAGTGTATCTATGCTCAGATGCGCATCTGCCTGTGGCACGGCTGGCTGCTGGACGGCACCGGCTCCAATGTCTATATGGCCCGCACTGCCGAAGCACTGAGGCAGGCAGGGCACGATGTCATGCTGCTCTGCCAGGACAGGCACACTGAGAGATTCAGCTTCGTGGATGCCTGGGGAACAGTCGGGACCGAGGTCTCGGATCTGATCCACACGAACGGGGGCCATTCCCCCGAGGGCGGGCGTGTCGTGACCCTCCGGCCCCGCATCGGCGAGACTCTTCCCGTCTTCGTTTATGACGAGTACGAAGGCTTCAAAGCCAAGACCTTCGTGGACCTAACGGACGAGGAGCTCAACGACTACATAGATCGGAACGTCACGGCTCTGCGCGCGGCGGTCGAGTGGCACCACTCCGAAGCTGTCATAACGGGTCACGTGGTTCCCGGCGGGGCGATAGGCCGGCGAGCGATGGGGGACGGCAGTTTCGTGACGATGATCCACGGCAGCGATATCGAATACGCGGTGAAACTGCAGGATCGCTATGCGCTGATGGCGATGGAAGCTCTCGAAGGCGCCCGCGGTGTTGTGGGCTCGAGCCGTGATGTTTTGGAACGAACCATGGGGTTCGCCCAAGGCATCCGCGACCGGATGTGGGTGGCTCACCCCGGTGTCGATGTGGAACGTTTCGCGCTGCGACCGCGAGAGGCTTCCCTCACATACGTGTCGAATCTGCTGGAAACCGACCCCGAAACCGCGAGCGGTCGTCCCGACGGTCTCGACAAGGAGGTGCGGGCCGCTCTCACATCACGTGACGCCCCAGCCATAGACCACCTCGCGCTTCGCTACGATCAGACGGCACCCGATCCCGGCGCCTCGGCCGTTCTTCGGTCGCTCGCGGCCCACGAAGGCCCGATGGTCGGATACCTCGGCAAGCTGATCCCGGAGAAGGGCGTGGAGCGCGTGATCGAGGCGGTGGCCCTCCTCGATCCCGACACGCGCGGTCTCCTGGTCGGATTCGGAACGCACCGCGAGTGGCTGACCGCTCTCGTCGGGGCGCTCACAGCCGGCGACACCGCCGCGCATCTGTGGCTCCGCACCAACTCCACCATGCAACTGGAGCTGGACGAGGTCGCCGTCTCGACCGCGCTGGGCGTCGGTTCGCGTATCTCCTTCACCGGCCGGCTCGACCACCGATACGCACCCAGGATCCTAGCCGCCCTCGACGTACTGGTGGTTCCCTCCACGCTGCCCGAGGCCTTCGGGATGGTTGCGGCAGAAGGCGCAGCGGCCGGCGCGCTCCCCTTGGTCGCCCGCCACTCGGGACTCGCCGAAGTCGCGTCGACGTTGGAGGGAGAGGTCGCCAGACCCGGACTCTTCTCGTTCGAACCGGGAGACGGGGCCACTCGAAGGATCGCAGAAGGCGTTCGCGCACTTCTGGCTCTGGCTCCCGAGGAACGCGAGGAGTTGCGCTCGACCATCAGCGGATACGTGAAGCGCGAGTGGTCTTGGGAGGCCACCGCCAGGAACATCCTGCTGGCCACCGGCACGCGCTAGCGGCTATCGGCTGCTCCTAAAGTAGTCCAACAACTGCTCTTCCGACAGCGACTCCAGGTCCACACCTTCGTCCTTCGCACGGGCCAGCATCGACTCGTAGCGCAGGGCGAAACGGTTCGTGGTTCGCCGCAGCGCGCTTTCCGGATCGACGCCCAGTCGCCGAGCGACAGCCGCCGCGGCGAAGAGCACATCACCGAGTTCGTCTTCGGCCTCGTCGGGGGAAGCCTCCGCAAGTTCTTCCACCTCTTCGCGCAACTTGTCGATGGCGGCTTCCTTGGTTCGCCACTCGAAGCCCCATCCAGCCGCGCGCCTCTGGACCTTGGATGCACGTGCGAGCGCAGGAAGCGTCGCCGGGATGTCTTGATCGATGCCGCGGGGGCCCTTCTCGTCCTCCTTGATGCGCTCCCAGTTGACCAGGACCTCTCCCGCGGACGCAACCTCGACGTCTCCGAAGACATGCGGGTGCCGACGGATGAGCTTCTCGACGGTTCCGCGAGCGATGTCATCCATGTCGAAGTGGCCGAACTCTCGCGCGATCTCCGCGTGGAAGACCACCTGCAAGAGCAGGTCGCCCAGTTCATCCCGCAGGCGTTCGGGATCGTCCGAGTCGATAGCCTCGAGAACTTCGTGTGCCTCTTCGAGAAGATGCTTGGCCAAGGAACGGTGGGTCTGCTCGGCATCCCACGGACAGCCCCCCGGGGCTCGCAGATGCGCCATCACCTTGAGTAGATCCAGGACGCGGTCGGCGTTCTGCCCCGAAGGAACAGGCTCTGATGAGAAGCGGGCGGGCAGGCCGTCCAGCTCTGTCACGGGCTGGGGATGCTCGCCTCCGGCGACGGCGAGACGGCCGTGCTGCTTACGGGCACTATCGCGCCGGTCTTGGTGTCGAGCCGGCCGTAGCGAGGATTGACGTCCACGCCACCTGAGTTCAGCTGGTCGCTGATGTAGGCGCTAAGAGCCAACCCCGACCCCTGCTGCCCGAGCTGGGTCTTGATCTGATCCTTGACCTGGTCGAAGGTCTTGATCTCGAGTTTCTTCACCCAGATCACGTGGTACCCGAACTGACTCTTGACGGGCCCGATGATCTGTCCCGGCTTCGCGGCCAGAACCGCGTTCGAGAACTCGGGGACGAAGGAACTCGCGGTAACTGAGCCCAAGTCTCCGCCCTGCACGGCAGACGCCTTGTCTGTCGAGTACTTCTTCGCGAGATCCGCGAAGTTGGCGGTAGTGGCCTCGTCCTTGATCTTCTGCGCTTCCGCTTCGGTGGCGACCAGGACGTGAGCCGTGTCGAAGGTCGCGAACTGCGCCGCGTTGGCGTCATAGATCTGCTGCAGGGTGGCGTCCGAGACGTTCTGGCTCATGTAGGTGGCCACCTTGCCGATAGCCACGAGCGACTGAGCGAGTTCTCTCAGGGACTCCGTGCTGACGCCCTTGTCGGCCAGCAGGGCGTTCACCGCCGCCTGGTTCGTGGAGGAAGATGTAGCCGGCGAGTCCGCGGCGGATTGCGTCTGGCCCCCCAGGGCCCCTTCGACCTGGGTCATGAACTCGTTCACGTCGGTCGCGGAGGGAGCGAGCTTCTTCTCGGCCGCGAAGTCCTTCACCAGTTGCGCCTGGATCAGCTGCTCCAGGACGAGGGCGTCGCAGCTGCCCTTCTCCCCCGGCGGCGGAGGCGGCGCGCCCTGCGCCGGCGGTGGGGCGGTGCTGTCGCAGGAACCGCCCTGTGCCTCCACGAGCAAGCGAAGAGCGGGCTCGAGGCGGGCAACCTGGGCATCCGAGATCTCGGTCCCGTTCACGGTGGCCGCGACGCCGGCCTTATCGCTGCAGGCAGCGACGCCCAGCACGAGAGACAGCGCGACTGCCACAGCGAAGAAGCGGGGGGGATTCACGGGGGAAGTATATCGGGCGGCGGCCTACTCCCCCGCGGCCGCCAGCAGGGCCCGCTCAACCCACGTGGGCAGGTCCACTCCGTGGACGCCTTCGGGCACTAGGTTCAGCGTCCGCGTCGCGGCATGGAAGGTCGCGCGAGGCACGCGGTCAGCGAGATCGACGGACAGCGACTCGGGAAGCGAGATCGGCTTGAGTCTTATCTCGTCCCGGAAGCGGGTCACCTCTTCCACCTCGAGGCGGGCGCACGTGATACGTAGGGAGGAGACAGCGAACAGCGTCTCGACCTCTTCGGGTAGTGCTCCGTAACGATCGATGGTCTCTTCGCGGATGAGGGAGAGGGTCTGATGATCCGAGGCCGATGCCATGCGTCGGTAGAGCTCCAGTCGCAGCGCCTCCTGCTCCACCCAGCCGGGCGGGATGAACGCCTTGACGGGCAGCTCCACCCGCATCTCTCGTAGCTCGGGCATGGGCTCGCCCTTCATGTCCGCCACCGCCTCCTGGAGCAAGCGGCAGTAGGTCTCGAAACCGACGGCGGCGATGTGCCCGTGTTGCTCTCCGCCCAATAGGTTCCCGGCCCCGCGTATCTCGAGGTCCTTCATGGCGATACGGAACCCCGAGCCCAATTGGGTGTGGCGACTGATAGTGGCGAGCCGCTCATGAGCCTCTTCCGTCAGTGAATGCTGGGGAGGGAAGAAGAAGTACGCGAACGCGCGTTCGCGGGACCGTCCGACACGGCCGCGGAGTTGGTACATCTGCGCCAGACCCAGCCTGTCGGCCGAATCGACGATCAATGTGTTGGCGCTAGGAACGTCGAGGCCGGACTCGATGATCGTCGTGCACACCAGAACGTCTGCATCGCGATCCCAGAAACGCATCATCTCCTTCTCGAGACGGTCTTCGCCCATCTGACCGTGCGCCGCAACGATGCGGGCTTCCGGAACCAGTTCGGCGATCCGAGCCGCTTGGCGTGCAAGCGTATCGATGCGGTTGTGTACCCAGAAGACCTGCCCGCCGCGAAGCAGTTCGCGCCTCAAAGCCCCCAACGCCATCTGCTCGTCGAAGGGCCCTACGTAGGTAAGCACTGGCTGGCGGTCTTCAGGCGGAGTGTCGACGACGCTCATCTCACGGATACCCGTCAGCGCCATCTCCAGCGTGCGGGGGATCGGCGTGGCGCTCATGGCGAGCGCGTCCACGTGCGCGCGCATCTTCTTCAACTTCTCCTTGTGAGAGACGCCGAAGCGTTGTTCCTCATCGACGACCAGCAGCCCGAGATCCTTGAACTGCACATCACTGGACAGGAGCCGATGCGTGCCGATCACTACGTCCACGCTGCCGGCGGCCACTCCATCGAGGACCGCCTTCTGTTCTGCGGGCGATACGAAGCGGGAGAGCATGGCCACCTTCACCGGGAACGGAGCGAAACGCTCGGCGAACGTCACCGAATGCTGCTCGGCAAGAAGCGTCGTCGGGACGAGAACCGCGACCTGCTTGGCCTCCATCACCGCCTTGAAGGCGGCGCGGACCGCTATCTCGGTCTTGCCGTACCCGACGTCGCCGCAGATCAGGCGATCCATCGGTTTGGGTTCCTCCATGTCGCGCTTGACGTCTTCGATCGCCACGAGCTGGTCACGTGTTTCCTCGTGTGGGAACGCGTCTTCCAGTTCCGCCTGCCACGGCGTGTCCGGCGCGAAGGGATGGCCCGGCAGGGCCATGCGAGCGGAGTAGAGACGAACCAACTCGCCCGCCATGTCCCTCACCGCCCTTCGAACGCGCGCCTTGGTCTTCACCCAATCCGAACTGCCCAAGCGATGGACGCGCGGTGCGTCTCCCCCGCTGTATTTCGACACGACGCCCACCTGATCGGAGGGGACGTATAGCCTGTCGCCCTTCGCGTACTCGATGACGAGGTAGTCGCGCTCTCCCGCTCCGACGACTCGGTGAACGACCCCCGCGTAGCGCCCGACGCCGTGAACGGTGTGGACGACGAAGTCCCCAGCGGCGAGTTCCGCGGCGATGGAGTCCGTACGGCGGCGAACCATCCGCGGGGCGCTCCTCGTGTGGCGCCGCGAACCGAACAGGTCTTCTTCGGTGGCGACGGCTATCTTCCTCGGAGCGAAGATGAATCCGCCGGCAAGCACCGCCTCGGCCTCGTCGAATCCTGCCGTGGAAAGCCCCCGCTCGGACAGGACCTCTCGTGCGCGCTCGAGCGAGCCGTGCCCCTCGGCGACCAAGGTCACCGAGTAGCCCTCCTCGGCGAGCTCGGCGAGGCGTGTACCCAACTCCGGCGCATTGCCGGCAGCCGTGCCCCAATCCGACAGTCCGAGGTCCACACCCTCCGCGAACTCGGAAAGGTGTAGGACCGGACGGTCGCCGGTGGCCTCCTCGAGCGGCAACACCGCGGGCGGACCTGGCCACCCGGTTGCCTCCGACAGCGCCTCGGCCTCTGCGTAGGACTGCGCCGCTCGATCCGAGGTGCGGCGCGACTGCGTCAGCACGACCCACGAACCCTCTGGCAGAACGTCGGCGATCGTCCTCTGCCGGTCACTGAGGAGGGCCCCCAGTGACGCCATGCCTTCGAAGTGCAGACCGTCTGCGAAACGCACCAGCCAGTCGCCGATCCGCCCGGAGGTGCGCCGCGCGAGGCGTTCCGCGCGCTCGCGAAGTTCCGGCGTGGAGACCAGCTCGCTGACGGGCTCCACGCGCGCACTCTCGACGCGACCGCTCGACAGCTGGGTCGCGGGGACGAACTCGCGCAGCGACTCGACGGTATCGCCGTCGAAATCGACACGGACGGGACGACGCGCCGTGCCGGGGAACAGGTCGATGATGCCGCCACGAACCGCGAATTCGCCCCGATGCTCGACGATATCGGTGCGTTGGTATCCCAGCTCGACCAACCTCTCCGCGAGGGCGTCGGGCGCAAGCTCGATGCTCGCGTGCAGTTCGAGGGGCGGCGTTTCGCCGAGGCCGGGCGCCAGCACCTGAAGTGCCGCCAGTGCAGGGGTGATGAGAACGAAGGGACCGTCGGCGCTGCGAGCGCGTCGAACCGCATCGGCTCTGCGCGCGGCGATCTCGGGGCTTGGGCTGATGCCTTCGTACGGCAGAGCCTCCCAAGCGGGGAACTCCGCAACGCGTTCGGCTCCCAGGAACGCGGCGACACCGAGCGCTAGCGCTTCGGCTTCGCGGGGCCCGGGGGCTATCGCGAGCACCGGCGCGTCGATCGCGCGCGAGAACGCCGCGAGCAGGAAGTCACGTCCGGCCGCGGCGTGCGCAACGACCGGGCGCGCACGCTCGAGGAGGAGCCTCTCGAAAGGCTCCGAGTCGATCAGTACATCCAGCAGGTTCTCGAGCATCTAGGCCTCACACAGCAGAAAGAGGCCTCAACTTCGAAAAGTGGGCCTTGACCAGCGGCTATTCGATTGTGGAGCTAGCTGTCTGCTCCGCCACGATTGTATCGGTCCTGCGTCGCGACGAGACCTTCGCGAACGAGAGACAGCGCCGCGTCGGCGGCTTCCTCTATCAGGACATCAACGTCGGCCTGTTCGCGCTTGGCGAACGGATCCAGGACGAAGTCCGCGGCATCCTGTCGGCCCGGCGGCCGCCCGACGCCGAGCCGCACCCTCAGGAACTCGGGAGTGCCCAGCGCCGACTGCAGCGACTTCAGCCCGTTGTGTCCGGCCGACGAGCCTCCGAGTTTCACCTTCAGCGCGCCGAACGCCAGGTCGATGTCGTCGTGCACCGCGATCAAGTGGCCCGCACCTACGTCGCGCTTCTTGGCGAATGACGCGTACGAGGGACCGGCTTCGTTCATGTAGCGATGCGAAGTGGCTAGATACACCGCGTCGTCGTCCACGCGCACCTCGGCGACATCCAAGGGGATGAAGCGGACCTTCCGGAAGCGTTCGCTCGAGCGCTCGGCCATAACCATCGCGACCATCGAGCCGATGTTGTGACGGGTGTTGGCGTAGCGCTCTCCCGGGTTGCCGAGTCCGGCGACCAACCAGGCCAAGACTAGCTCTCGCCGCCCTCCTGGGAGGACCCACCCGCACCAGAACCGCCTTCCGTGGCACCCTCGGCCGGGGCTTCGCCCTCGACGGCTTCGCCCTCGACGGCTTCTTCCTCGACCTCGATCGGGGCCTGGGGCTGGATCACGGCCAGCACGAGTTCTTCCGGCTCGCTCAGGATCTCGACGCCCGAGGGAACCCTCAGGTCGCTGACGTGGATGTTGTCGCCGATGCCGAGGTCCGACACGTCGATCTCGACGGACTCCGGGACGTCGAACGGGAGACACTCGACCTCGA
>Ga0315278_10004389_pt1 | contig 12705 bp, 10 predicted proteins | sample YL17G06_0_MG_FD_203880 | JGI IMG/M metagenome (GOLD analysis project Ga0315278, IMG submission 203880) | Sediment microbial communities from Yellowstone Lake, YNP, Wyoming, USA - YL17G06_0 | ecosystem: Environmental > Aquatic > Freshwater > Lake > Sediment | place: USA: Wyoming | collected...
TTCGTCATTCCCGCGGAAGCGGGAATCCAGTTAATTCAATTAGTTCTGGACTCCTGCTTTCGCAGGAGTGACGGATTTCCTGACTTTTTACGAGATCATCAAGTTTCAAGTTTCGAGTTTCGGCTTCCAGCCCCGCGCTTCGCGGGATCAACTCGAAACTTGAAACTGTGTTTGGGCCGGATTTTCTTTGACAGCAGATAAAATCGTCGTATAATTTCATCCAGATGCACTCCTTAGGGCAATCGCTACCAGAGATGTTTAAAGAAATTCTATTAAAGCTGCGAAATATTCGCCGGGGCGAATCTCCCTTCCTGCAACGGCCTCTGGGTTTGCAGACCCGCATTACCTTCCTGGTGACCATGATCGTGATCAGCGTCTTGGCCCTCTTCTCCTACCTGGACCTCCGCCTTACGGAACATTCCCAGCGGGAGCTATTCCGGGAGAGGACCATCTACGTGACTCGAGAGTTGGATGCCAAAATCTACAGCCTGAAAGAACTGGAAAACATAAATTTTCTGGAGGAGGAAACCAGCGGCTGGATGTATGCCCGTCCCTCCATCAAAGCGATCGATATCTTTGTTTTCTATAAGAACAGCTACAAGATTCAGTACTCCAGTTCGGAAGAGACCGACCTGGGTCTCACCCACCAGAGTCTGCAATCCTTGAGACGGGACATGGTCCTTTCTAAATTAATCCGGAAAGATGATTCCTCTTTCTGGGAAATCCTCGCTCCCCTCCATATCGGGCGGAAAGTCGTCGGAGGCATTCGCGTCCTGACCTCTCTGGAGGAGGCTGAATCCTATCTGGCCGTCAAGCGCACCCGGACGATTCTCTTTACCCTGATCAGCGTAGCCATTCTCATCCTCATTCTCACCCTTTTCTTCAGCCGGGCAATCAACCGTCCCATCCAGCGATTGGTTCGAGCCATGTCCGAAGCGGAAGAGGGAAAATTGAATGTGGAGGTCCCCATCGTCTCCAAGGATGAGCTGGGGCTCCTGGCTGACCATTTCAACCGTATGCTCTCCCGCATCAACCAATTCAACGAAGAACTCACCCGGCGCGTGGAAGCGGCCACGCGGGAGCTGGCCCAGCGGAACGAAGAGCTGCGTCTGGCCAATGAATCGCTCTTCCAGGCCCAACGCCAGTTGGTCCAGGCGGAGAAATTGTCCGCCCTGGGTCATGTCTCCGCGACTATGGCTCATGAGATCGGCACCCCCTTAAACTCCATATCGGGATACATCCAGCTGATGCTCACCGAAGGGACCGGCTCGGAAGTAATGACCAGGCGTTTGCAGATCATTGAGTCGCAACTGGACCGCCTGGCGCAGATCATCCGCAATCTGCTCCATTCCACCCGGCAACGAGAACCCGAGCTGCAGCCGTTGGATATCAATCAACTCTTGGAAACCATCGTCAACCTCACCCTCCCGGGAATGACCATGCGCGGCATCCAGCTATTGCGCAACCTGGACGCCTCGCTCCCTTCCGTAGCCGGAGATCCGGGAATGCTGCAGCAAGTATTTCTCAATTTTGTGACCAACGCCCTGGATGCCATGCCCCAAGGGGGCGCCCTCACCATTGCCACCCGTCCCGCTATGGCTTTTAACCAGAATGGGCGCTTCGTCGAGGTTGTCGTCCAGGACAACGGCATGGGCATGTCCGATGAGGTGAAGCGCAAGGCCCTTGAGCCCTTCTTCACAACCAAGGAGCCGGGAAAAGGTGCGGGCTTGGGCCTGGCCATCTGTGATGAAATCATTCGTGGCCATCACGGTAAGCTGGAGATCGAAAGCGAGGAGGGCAAAGGCTCCACCATCCGCGTGCAACTCCCGACTTTCTCCACGGAGGCGGCTTAACCCATGTCTCTTCAGGTCCGCGTGCTGGTCGTGGATGATGATGAAGTAACCTGCAACCTTCTGGAAGAGGTTTTATCCAAGGAAGGCTATGCGGTAGACCGGGCCCTGAATGGGCAGGAAGCGATCGACAAAGGGGAAAACAAGTCTTACGACGTCGTGCTCACGGACATCAAGATGGTGGGTGTAGACGGCATGGCGGTGCTCCGGGCGTATCGGCAAAAAAGCCCGGAAACCATCATCATCATGATGACCGCTTTCGGGTCCATCGAAACCGCCATCCGGGCCATCAAGGAGGGGGCCTACGATTACGTAAGCAAACCCTTCAAGCTGGAAGAAATCAAGTTGACCATCCACCGCGCCCTCGAGCAGAACCGTCTGTTACAGGAAAATCTGTTCTACCGCCAGGAGCTGATCACCAAATACAAGCTGGAGAATATCGTGGGGCGCGGCGCCCAAATGCTCCAGGTATACAAAACCATCGCCCGCGTAGCCGACAGCCGCTCCACCATATTGATCACCGGGGAAAGTGGCACGGGGAAAGAATTGGTCGCCCGGGCCATCCATTTCAACAGTCAGCGGGCCCCGAGGCATTTTGTGGCCGTGGATTGCGGCTCTCTGGCCGAGACCCTTCTGGAGAGCGAACTCTTTGGCCATGTGCGCGGGGCTTTCACCGGTGCGATTGCGAATAAAAGAGGCCTCTTTGAGGAGGCCGATGGCGGAACCTGCTTGCTGGACGAAGTCGGCGATATTAGCCTTACCATGCAGGCCAAACTTTTGCGGGTTCTTCAAGAGCATGAAATCAAGAGAGTGGGGGGCACGGAGACCATCAAAGTTGACGTGCGGATTGTCGCGGCCACGAACAAAAACCTGGAACAATTGGTGGCCGAGAAAAAATTCCGCGAGGATCTTTTTTACCGCCTCCATGTGGTTTCGATTCATCTTCCCTCCCTGCGGGAACGGCCCGATGATATTCCCCTGCTGGCTGACCATTTCTTGCGCAAGTATGCTGCGGACAATGAAAAACCTGCTTCCCAGATTTCCCAGGAAACGCTGGACCTTTTGTCCGGCTACCGATGGCCGGGCAATGTCCGGGAACTGGAAAATGTAATCGAGCGGGCCGTGACCCTTTCCCATCATTCCGTAATACTCCCGGAAGACCTCCCGCGTCGCCTTCGGACGCAACCCCCCGAGGCCATTACCGGTTCGCTCCCTTCGCAAATTCCTCTTTCCGAACTGGAAAAGCGCTACATACAAAAGGTATTAGAGGAGACCGGGGGAAACAAGAAGAAAGCCGCAGACATTCTGGGAATTGACCGCCGCACACTCTACCGCATGGCCGCCCGCTACGGGTTAAGCATCAAGCGCTGAGTGAGACATAATGCCTCGCTCGACAAAACCGTCACTATCTTCTAACTAATTAATAAAATTTAATTATTTTTTTTATTAGCCAAAAGTGGGGCATATTTGTCTGCTATTATTTTCAGGCTGGGTTAAATATTCCCTATGCTTTTTGCCCCCAATCAATAATTAAGTGATTGAATTACTTATAAATTTATTTTTTGTTTGGAATTTCAAAAACTTAAATTTCTTATTGGTATCCTTCTTGCTTCGTAAAGAGCACTTCATTAAGGCGAATGGTGCTATGCAATTCAGCAAAAAGCACATTGACTTTCTCTTCTTGGCTTTCCTTTTTCTTTGCTTGCTAGTCTCCTTTGGCTGCAGCGGTTTGAAATCTGAGAATCAGAAATTAAAGGAAAAAATAGCAGACATCAACGCAGAAAATGATAAATTAAAAAAAGACCTGAACACGTTAAAAAGTGAAAACTCTGAAATGCATGGCCGATTGACCCAGGTGAACCAGCAGATTTCAGTCCTACAGCAGGAAATCCAAACGCTACAGAAAGACATAAATGTTATCAAAGCCCAGGTACAGGGTGTTGGAAAGAAAAGCAAAAAGTCTTAGCGCCGGCCATCCGTTATGGGGCCGAGCGATCCTCCCTTTATGGAAGGGTGGAACCGAATCTAAAAATAAGGAGGTGAATTGAAAATGCGCAAACTCATTAATCTTTTCGTGGCTCTGTTGTTCGCAACTTCAGTGATCGTGGCTGCCGGCTGCGCCAAGAAGGAAGAGCCCGCAAAACCAGCTGCGGAACCAGCCAAGGCTGCCGAACCCGCGAAGCCTGCTGAACCCGCTAAGGCTCCTGAGCCTGAGAAGAAACCCGAGGCCAAGCCTGCGGAGCCGGCAAAGGCCCCTGAGAAGAAATAGTGCTTAAGGATTAACCCTTTTGCAGGCGGTAAAACACTCTTATTAAGGAGGTGAAAATCGATGAAAAGGACTCTGATCGTTCTGGTTGCTCTATTGGCCATGGTGGCTTTTGTGGTTGGAGCCGTGGCTCAAGAAAAGAAGGCCCCAGCTGCTCCCGCGGCCGAGAAAGCCAAAGCCGAGAAGCCCAAGGCTCCGAAGGCTACGAATTTTAAGGGAACGATAGTGGCTTACGAAGCTGGTAAGATGATCAAGGTGAAGGGGGCGAAGGAGAAGGAAATGACCTTCGGCATCGCCGCCGATGCCAAGATCAAGGGGGAAGCCAAAGAAGGCGCGAAGGTGACCGTAGGGTACAAGAAGGACGGCGACAAGATGGTCGCGACTTCTATCTTAGTGGCCGCCGCCAAGAAGGCGAAGAAAGAAATGAAGGAAGAGAAAAAGAAGTAAATCCTTTCAATCTGGGAAAAAAGGCATAATCCCGGGTACTTGGGATTATGCCTTTTTTATTCTATTTTCTGCCGGTCTTCTGCTGCCGTAAAGCCCCAATTTATTTCTCACAGAAAGTTATTCCTTGCGGAAAGCTCGCAAAAAAACCTCGCAAAAAAACCTTGACAAGATTTAAAGGGCTGTGCTAAAAACGCTTGAATGAATGATCATTCATTATTAATTCAGAGGTACGCCCCTGGTAAGAAAAATAACCAGAAAATCGAAAGGAAAAATTAATCATGAGAAGAAAAAAATCTAAGCAAAACCATGCATTAAGCGCAAGTATCTTGGCTCTTCTTTCCCTCTTTTTGGTTACTCCTCTCTGGGCCAGTGAGGCTGACCTGGCCATACCCGTACTTACTCAGGCCCAAGACAATATATTGATGTTGGGCCTGATCATTTGTGTCTTGGGCATGGTTTTTGGAGCTTACGAATACAAGAAGGTCAAGGGTTTTCCTGCCCACAAATCCATGCTTGACGTGGCCAATGTGATTTTTGAAACCTGCAAGACCTATCTGATCCAGCAAGGAAAATTCTTGATTATCCTGGAAATTTTCATCGGAATCTGCATCGCCTATTATTTTGGCTTCCTCCAGCATACCCCCCTGGATGGGGTTTTGATGATTCTGGGTTGGTCGGTGGTGGGAATCCTAGGTTCTTACGGCGTGGCCTGGTTCGGCATCCGCATGAACACGCTGGCCAACAGCCGGATGGCTTTTGCTTCCCTGGAGGGAAAACCCATTAAATTGTCAGATATCCCTTTGCGCGCCGGGATGAGCATTGGGGTTCTGTTGGTGTGCGTCGAGCTCATCATGATGCTCATTATTTTGGTTTTTATGCCGCGTCAGTTTGCGGGGGCCTGCTTTGTAGGATTTGCCATCGGTGAATCCCTCGGGGCGAGCGTGCTGAGAATCTGCGGCGGGATCTTCACTAAAATTGCCGACATCGGTTCCGACTTGATGAAGATCGTCTTTAATATCAAGGAAGATGACCCCCGGAACCCCGGCGTGATCGCGGATTGCACGGGGGACAATGCCGGTGACAGCGTGGGGCCGACGGCTGATGGCTTCGAAACGTACGGGGTGACCGGCGTGGCCCTGATCAGCTTCATCGTACTGGGTGTTTTCCAGCAATACCAGGCGGAATTGATTACCTGGATATTTGTGATGAGAATTTTGATGATCATCACTTCCATCGTAGCTTACTTAATCAACCAGGGCGTTACCAACTCGATGTTGGCGGGCAAAGAAAAGGTGGATTTCGAGCTCCCCCTAACCATGCTGGTTTGGTTCACTTCGATTCTTTCCATCATCGTTACCTTTGCCGTAAGCTACTGGCAGATCGGACATTTACCGAATAACTTATGGTTCACGCTGTCCATTATCATCAGCTGCGGAACGCTCGCGGCGGCCTTGATCCCCGAGCTGGTAAAAGTATTTACCAGCTCCAAATCGTTGCACTGCCGAGAAGTCGTAACCTCGGCCAGGGAAGGCGGCGCATCCCTGGGCATTCTCTCCGGTTTTGTGGCCGGCAATTTCAGCGCCTTCTGGTTGGGGATGGCCATATTCGGATTGATGTCTGTGGCCAATTTTGCCAGTCAATATGGCCTGGATAAGTTTATGGAATACTCTTCCATATTTGCCTTTGGTCTGGTGGCTTTCGGGTTCCTGGGGATGGGGCCGGTGACCATCGCCGTGGACAGCTACGGACCCGTTACCGATAATGCCCAGTCGATCTATGAATTGTCTTTGATCGAGGCGGTTCCCAACGTGGACGCGGAGATACAGAGCCATTTCGGATTCAAGCCGAATTTTGACAACGCCAAGCATTATCTCGAGGAGAACGACAGTTGCGGGAATACTTTTAAAGCCACCGCTAAACCGGTCTTAATCGGCACCGCCGTGGTGGGCGCCACCACCATGATCTTTTCCCTGATCTTATTACTGCGCAAGACGTTAGGGATTCAGCCGGAGACCATCTTGAATTTGCTGAACCCCTACACCCTCCTGGGTTTCTTGTGCGGAGGGGCCGTCATCTACTGGTTCACGGGAGCCTCCACTCAGGCGGTCACGACGGGTGCCTACCGAGCGGTCCAATACATCAAGCGCAATATTAAACTGGATGACAGCGCGACCCTGAGTGCTTCCACTGAGACTTCTAAAGAAGTGGTGAAAATATGCACTCGGTATGCCCAGAAGGGTATGTTCAATATTTTCATCGCGATCTTCTGTTTTACCCTGGCGTTTGCTTTCTTATCCGCCCCGGGCGATTCCAACGCCCCCGCCACCTTTTTCATCAGTTATTTAATTTCCATTGCGGTCTTTGGATTGTTCCAGGCCATCTTCATGGCCAATGCCGGCGGATGCTGGGATAATGCCAAGAAAGTCGTGGAAGTGGATCTAAGGGAAAAAGGAACTCCCTTGCATGCCGCTACTGTGATTGGGGACACCGTGGGCGACCCATTCAAAGACACTTCCTCCGTCGCCATGAACCCGATCATCAAATTTACGACCCTTTTTGGCCTTTTGGCCATGGAAATGGCCATTTCCCCCGGCATGAAAAATGTGGCCCACTACGTCGGAGCCGTATTTTTTGTCATCAGCTTGATTTTTGTCGCCCGGTCATTCTACGGGATGCGCATTCCGAAAGAATAGCACCTAAAAAAGGCGATTTACCACGGAGGGCACAGAGGAAATTTGAGATAAAACAAGAAGATAAACTCCTTTTCTCCGCTTTGCTCTGTGCCCTCGTTAAGTGAAAACAATACAATATTCTAGCTGCCGAATTTATTACCTGAGGACACAGAGAAAAGGTTGTGCTTATTTTGTTTTTTAACTATGAAATTATTCTCCGTGTTCTCTGTGGTTTAAAAAAATCGCTCAATTTAGGTAACAATAAAATTTCCTGAACGAGCCCTCTGGAAAGCGAAAAACAGATAAGGAGATAGGGGGGTAGGGAGGTGGGGAATTTACAGAATACCCCCATCACCCCATCTCCCCACGGTTGTTCTCCCCCCTTCCTCCCGGTAAAGGACCTATCATTTTTTCTTTACTTCTTGCGCCGCTCCTCGTTATAATCAGCCCATATACACAGCGATAAATTCGCCTGACCCGGCGTTCCTTTCTGGGGGAATTATGATGTTGGTTAGAAGGTTTATTCTGTTGATGGTGGTTTTTTACTTTCTTCTGCTCATCCCCTCTTTTTCAGGTTCCGCCGGTGCCCAAGGAATTAGCCCTGCTCAGGAACAAGAATTGGCCGATGCCAAGGTTGCCATAGACGCCGCCCGAAAGGCCAAGGCTGAAAAATACGCCATCGAGACCCTCAAGCAAGCGCAAGATCTCTTGGTGACGGCCGATAATGCCCGGCCGTCTAAAGACGGTGTGAAATTCACCCAGGCCTCCCGCCTGGCCCGGGCCTATGCCGAGTTGGCCAAAGCAATCGCCGAGCTCAAATCCGAAGAAGAAAAGTTGGCCGCCACCCAAGAAGAGCTGCAGAAAGCCAGGGCGGAGGTCGACCGCCTGAAAAAATCCCAATGAGAAGGAAGCGAGGTTTCCCATGCCCGAGTTGCGACAGGACCCGGCGACGAAACAGTGGGTAATCATCGCGCGCGAACGGGCAAAAAGGCCGCACGATTTCATAAAGCCCGTTCCCCCGCCTCCCCTTCCATCATATAAGGAGGACTGTCCCTTCTGCCCGGGCAACGAACGCATGACCCCACCCGAGACCATGGCCTACCGCAAGGGGGGCCCCCCCAACGGTCCCGGCTGGTGGGTCCGGGCCATTCCGAACAAGTTTTCCGCCCTGGTCCCTGACGGAAGTATCTCCCGCAGAGAAGAAGAAGGCCTCTTCCGAAAAATGGATGGCGTAGGCCAGCATGAAGTGATTATCGAATCCCCCCTGCATAATCGATGCATCGCCCTCATGGAAAACGGGCAGGTGGAAGAGATTCTGCTGGCCTACCGTGAACGGTACTTGGCTCTGCGGGAGGACCCTCGCTTTAAACTCATCATCATCTTCAAGAATCATGGCCGGGGGGCCGGGACCTCTCTCGATCATCCCCATTCCCAACTGGTGGCCACACCGATCGTGCCCCTCAACATCCGCCACCGCTTCGAGAAAGCGGCGAGTCATTTCGATGATGACGGGACCTGTGTCTACTGCGACATTATTCGGGAGGGCCTGCGCGCGCCCACCCGCATGCTCCAGGAAACCGAACGATTCGTTGCCTTCCATCCCTTTGCTTCGCGCGCGCCCTTTGAGACCTGGATCCTCCCGAAGGAGCACCAGGCTTCATTTGGTTCCATATCCATGAGAGATGCGAAAGAGTTTGCCGGGGTCCTCAGGACGACGCTCTTTCAATTATACAAGGGGCTGAACAACCCGGATTACAACTATATCATCCACACCGCCCCGACCAAGGATGAGCATGAAGAATACTTTCACTGGCACCTCCAAATCCTGCCCCGTCTGGTCACCCCCGCGGGCTTTGAGCTGGGGACGGGAATTTTTATCAACACCGCCATCCCCGAGGAGACGGCGGCTTTCATTCGCAACCTGCCAGCCTGACTCATCCGGCCGGGCGGAAGTGCGGAACGGGAAAAGGTGGCATGCCGAAAAGGGAAAACCTGAAGGAACCAGCCCGGAAAGAATGGGAGCGCCTGCTCCGGGGGGAACACCATGATCCCCACAGCATCCTGGGTGCCCACCCGCTGGATGAACCGGACCGCCGGACCGTAACCATCCGGGCGCTCCATCCCGATGCGGTCGGCGTGGAGGTCTGCCTGGAAAACGGGCAGGCATTCCCGATGGAGCCGATCCAGCCCCGAGGGATTTTTGTTGCTCAGATCACCGGCCAACGCTGGCCGTTCTTCTACCGTCTTCGTTTCCGCTTTCCCGATGGGACGACCTGGGAGGAATTTGACCCCTACCGGTTTCCCCCGACTTTAGGGGAGATGGACCTTTATCTTTCCGGAGAGGGGACCCATCACCGCCTCTACGAGAGGCTCGGGGGTCATGCCAGAGAAGTCGAGGGAATCTCCGGAGTATCATTTGCGGTCTGGGCCCCCAACGCCAGGGGCCTGAGTGTGGTCGGAGATTTCAATTTCTGGAACGGCCGCCTGTATCCGATGCGGTCCCTGGGAGCTTCCGGGATTTGGGAAATCTTCCTGCCGGGGGTCGAGGAGGGAGTCCGGTATAAATATGAGATCCGGGGGGCCGACGGCAGCTTGCGGGTAAAATCCGACCCTTACGCCTTTGCCGCGGAATTGCGTCCCCACACCGCTTCCATCGTCCGGAACACCGGGCATTACTCCTGGGGGGACGAAGAGTGGATGCGGGCACGGGCCTCCCGGAATCCTCGCCACGAACCCATGACCATTTATGAAGTTCACCTCGGATCATGGAAGCGCGTCCCCGAAGAAGGTAACCGGTGGCTCACCTACCGGGAAATCGCTCCCCTGCTTGTCGAGCATGTCAAAAAATTCGGCTTCACCTATATCGAGCTACTGCCCGTGGCCGAACATCCTTTGGACGCCTCCTGGGGCTACCAGGTCACTGGCTACTATGCGCCCACCAGCCGGTATGGAACCCCCGATGATTTCAGATTCTTCGTGGATACCTGCCACCGGAATGGGATCGGGGTGATTCTGGACTGGGTGCCCGCTCACTTCCCCAAAGACGATTACAGCCTGCGTCGGTTCGACGGGACAGCTCTCTACGAGCATGAGGACCCGCGCCAAGGAGAACACCGCGATTGGGACACTTTAATTTTCAACTATGGGCGGAACGAAGTGCGCAACTTCCTTCTGGCCAATGCCTTATTCTGGCTGGACAAGTATCATGTGGACGGGCTGCGGGTGGATGCCGTGGCCTCCATGCTTTACCTGGATTACAGCCGACCCAACGGGGAGTGGATTCCGAATCCATACGGGGGGCGGGAGAACCTGGAGGCCGTCGATTTTATCCGCCGGCTGAATGAGTTCGTTTACGGTCTCTACCCGGGATGTTTCACCATCGCCGAGGAATCCACCGATTGGGGGGGAGTGACGCTGCCCACTTATCTCGGAGGGCTGGGCTTCGGGTTTAAGTGGAATATGGGGTGGATGCATGACACTCTCCTGTATTTCAGCAAAAACCCCATCCACCGCAGCTTCCATCACAACACCCTTACTTTTTCCATGCTCTACGAATACACCGAGAACTTCATCATGCCTCTATCCCACGATGAGGTCGTTCACGGAAAGGGCTCGCTTTTGTCCAAAATGCCCGGCAACCAGTGGGAGAAGTTTGCCAACCTGCGTCTGCTGCTGGCCTACCTCTACACCCATCCGGGGAAAAAGCTTCTCTTCATGGGTACCGAGTTGGCCCCGGATACCGAATGGGATCACACCCAAAGCCTGGATTGGAATTTGCAGGCGGACCCCATGCGCCAGGGTTTCCAGAGGTTCTTCGAGGATCTCGCCCGGCTTTACCGGCAGCAGCCGGCGCTCTGGGAATGGGACCATTCTCCCCAGGGGTTTTCCTGGATCGATTGCCAGGATTATCAGCAAAGCGTCGTTTCCTATTTGCGCCAGGCGAAAAGCCAGCATCTCCTCTGCGTTCTCAACCTGACGCCCATGACTCGAGCCGGCTATCGCATTGGCGTCCCGGGGCGGAAGGCATACGGGGAGAGGCTCAACAGCGATTCGGCGTTCTACGGGGGAGCCAATATCGGCAATAGCGGCCTGGTGAAGGTCGATCCCCTCCCCTTTCACTCCTATCCCCAATCCGTTTCCCTCACGCTTCCTCCGCTCTCCTGCCTGATCCTGGAATCGCAAGATTAAGGCGCCATTCACCGCAGAGCACGCTGAGGACGCAGAGAAAAGGCCATTCACTTCATCCATCAGTGACGGATTGACTCATTGAATAATTATACACAACGACATAAATTTTCTGTTGTTGGTCATTCCGGCCTTGACTAAGCCTGCCCCGTAATTGATACGGGGGAATCCATCCCGCCCGTGCCGGGATTTCTGGATTCCCGCTTTCGCAGGAATGACGTGCCCTGGGCCTATCAATGTCGTCATGTGGAGAATGAATCTTTTCCATTTTTATCCGCTCTCGGCGGTCTCGGCGCTCTCTGCGGTGAATAAATGTATGAAATATTCCCGTTGACATCATAAACAAGGGATATATATTCTTAAGAAGATGTATTTGGGATGGACTGTAGAATTAAGGAAAAAAGGAAATGAACTCTGAAAGCTGGATTGTCCTCTGTCCCCGATGCGGTGCAAAAAATCGTATCCCTAAGGATCGGCAGGGAGACCGGGCAGTCTGCGGCAAATGCCGGGATCCCATTCCCTTTTCCACCCCTTTTCCGGATCAAACCGTTGAAGTCTCCGACCGGACTTTCCGGAATGAGGTTCTGGATTTTTCCGGCCCGGTCTTATTGGAGTTTTTTGCCCCCTGGTGCGGGCACTGCCAGAAGTTGTCTCCCGTCCTGGATCAACTGGCTTCCGAATATGCCGGACGCCTCAAGGTCGCCAAGTTGAACATCGACGAGAACTCTTTGACCCCTTCCCAGTACGCCGTGAAGGGGGTTCCCACCATGCTCTTCTTCAAAGGGGGACAACCGGTTAACCGACTCGCGGGCGCTCAACCGAAAGGGGAAATCGAGCGGCAGGTGAATTCCATCTTATAAAAAGAAGAGCGTTATCGTTTTTCGCCGGCCATGCTTAGGCGGCATTTTCCCGGCCAATTGCTCTTGCGCGAGGAAGCTTATGATGTCCAGACGAAGAAGCGGCCTTCTTCTGCACCTGACTTCCCTTCCTTCCCCGTTTGGCATCGGGGACATGGGACCCCGGGCCTACCAATTCGTGGATTTTCTGGCCGATGGGAAGCAAACGTTCTGGCAAATTCTTCCCTTGAACCCAACCGATCCGATCCATAATGACTCTCCGTACAGCAGCATCTCTGCCTTTGCGGGGAATCCGTTGCTCATCAGCCCTGAACTACTGGTCCAGGATGACTTACTCCTCAAATCCGACCTGGAATCCGCGCCGCCTTTCCCCGAAGGCAAAGTCGATTATCGGCCCGTACATCATTATAAGGCGGTCCTTTGGGAGC
>Ga0315278_10004390_pt1 | contig 12704 bp, 8 predicted proteins | sample YL17G06_0_MG_FD_203880 | JGI IMG/M metagenome (GOLD analysis project Ga0315278, IMG submission 203880) | Sediment microbial communities from Yellowstone Lake, YNP, Wyoming, USA - YL17G06_0 | ecosystem: Environmental > Aquatic > Freshwater > Lake > Sediment | place: USA: Wyoming | collected...
GCAGCATAGTATTTCTCAGTAGCTGAAGTAACAGCGTCAATCCTGCCTGAGTTCGGATTAAATGAGACCATTGGGCCCGATGGATCTTTGAGACCGGCCTCAATTTGTTTTTTATACCGTGTTGAGTTACCATCAGCTGTTATGCTTATGGCGCTTCCAAGTTCCATAGAAGCATCATGGCCCATAAATACCCGGCCCCGGCTACGGCTGTTGGCAAGGGTAGCGCTGTAAAGCAACGTCAGCTCACGGTCAGGATACTCAAAAACACAATGAAGCAAATCAGGCATGTCACGGTTATCTTTCCAATAATAAATACCTCCTGAAGAGACTACTGATTTTGGTATCCCTATTCTCAGCAACTGATTTACTGAATCGAATTCATGAGTAAACAACTGTCCGATCAGACCAATATCGTAATCAAAGTATTTTGTCCAGTTATAATAACGTTCAATGTTAAATGGAACTTTTGGTGCACTACCGAGCCACTGTTCCCAGTCAATAGATTTTTCGTCACCTGGCTTTGGATTTCCGTTTTTGTCAAGATTCCTGATCCAGGCGCCATCAGATGTGTTACGATTTGTTGTTGTTTCAACCAGTGTGATCTTGCCGAGTATGTCTTTTTTAATTATATCCTTAGCCTGTTGAAAGATAATACTTTGAGGAATCTGATGCCCTAACTGATATACAATCTTACTGTTTTTAACAGTATCATACATCTCATAGAGCTGTTCTTCTGAATGTGCAGGAGACTTTTCGCAATAAACATGTTTCCCGGCTTTCGCAGCAGCAGTAGTTATGGGAGCATGATGGTGGTCAGGAGTAGCAATCATTACCGCATCAATATCTTTATCATCAAGCATTTCCTGATAAGTGCGATATCGTTTTACCGGAATATCAGATGGTTTACCACCTCCAGCCCGGAATTCATTTCGTGCAATTGCCAATCCATTTTCTGCATGAAGGTCATAAACATCACAAATACCGGTAATAGCCACGTTCAAATCTTCCTGGGCAAACCAATCTTTAAGAGTATCATTTTTCCCCCTTGCTTCAACATCATCGGGATGCATATATCCCAATCCATTTGCATGCGATACTGCCCTGCTGCCGAAACCGATAATACCTATCCGAAGTAAATCATTTTTAGTGGCAGACGAGCTCTTTATTATAGCCGGAGCCTGAATATTATCCAGCCCCAATTCCTGAAGAATCATGTTTTTCTTTTCCTGGTCATAAGTCCATTTCTTAAATAACTCAAAAGTAAATACCCCTAAAACCGGTATTCCTGCCAAAGCTTTTAATAACGTTCTGCGCTTAATAATTGGCTTTTGTGCCATATCATTCTTCTTTTCTGAATTTGTTGTTGGTTCTTTTTCTTTTTCCATTATATTATTCCTCCATTTTATTATTACGATTCCTGAACCGGCAAACTAATATATCCAAACCTGCAAACGAACCCGATGGAAAGACTGCTAAAGCAACTAAAGCTATAGATTCAATCAGGGTTTTGCTGACAATGAGGTAGCTCCCTTCTGTTGGAACTGAGTATTCCAATCCGATAAGTGGCGGATTGTTTAAATAGTAAATAAAAAGCAGAATTGCCCCGGAAATTGCTGCTACCCTTGTGAAAAGTCCAAGGATTAAACCTGTACCAATAGCTATTAACCCCCATGTATTCAGAAAGTCTACTGCATTAAGTATGCCAGCGTGAGAGATTATCCAATCAGAAAATCCTGTAAGGATCCATTTTGATTCCTTTAAAAATCCCATTGAGGACCAATTGGGAATTAATAACTTGGAGAAACCCTCATACAATATATGCCAGCCGATTAATAATCTCAATGCGACCAAAACATATCTCTGCATTGGAGTGTACATTTTATTTTCTTTCATAAGTCTGGAAATATTTAATAATGGATGTAATTGTAAGCAAAATTTTGAAAAAATCTGTTAAAAATAATAAGAATTAACTGAAATACTACTCTCATTATAAAGTAAAATGCGCTCTTTGACATAATGAGAATAGCTGATAATGGGATATTGCATAAAGAATAATAAAATATTATCATTACATTTTAAATATCTTTAGGATTAAATAAATAAAAATCTTCCGTTATGCGTTTCACAATTCGTTTAATTGTTTGTTTTTTATATGGCGCTTTTGCTGTTACAAAAGTATCTGCACAAGAGTTTTATAAACCTACCTGGGAATCACTCGATAGTCATAAAATACCGCAATGGTATGACGATGCCAAAATCGGACTGAGCATGCACTGGGGCGTTTATTCTGTTCCTGCATGGGCTCCAAGGGAAAATGGTATCTCTTATGCCGAATGGTATGGCTTCAGGATGCACGAAAAGGGGAATCCGACAGTAGATTACCACAGGGAGAGCTATAGTGACAACTTTACTTATGACGATTTTATTCCCAAATGGAAAGCTGAAAATTTCGATCCCTCCGCGTGGGCTAAGTTTGCAAAAAAAATGGGGGCGAATTATTATTTTATCACTTCAAAGCATCATGACGGTTTTTGCCTCTGGCCAACAAAGTATACTGATCGCAATGCTATGATGATGGGACCGAAAAAGGATCTTCTGGGGCAGTTTTTTGAAGCAGGACGAAAAGAGGGTTTGAAAGTGGGATTCTATTATTCACTTTATGAATGGTTCAATCCACTGTATACAAAAATAGAGATACCATATGCAGGTTTAAAAAGAGTTAATAACTATATTGATGATTACATGATCCCTCAGATCAAGGAGTTGATAGATATGTACCATCCCGATTTTATCTTCTTTGATGGGGAATGGGATCATCCTGAATCGTTCTGGAAAATGAAAGAGGTTGTTGCCTACTATTATAACGAAGCGTCTAAAAGGAATCAGGAGGTTTTTGTTAACGACCGTTTTGGAGAAGGCGAAAGAGGCAAACACGGCGATTTGTTTAATGTAGAATATGGTTATGACAAAGGCAGCGAAGGGTTACTGACTCATAAATGGTCGTTCTGGCAGGGAATAGCTAAAACCTTTGGCTATAATCATGATACAGATCAGGAAGATTGCCTGTCACCTAAGCAATTCATCGATAAAGTGATTAAAGGGGTAAGCAAAAATGGCAATTTTGATATCAATGTCGGTCCAACTGCGGCTGGTTTGATACCTGATTATGAGCAATATCCGCTTTTGAAATTGGGTGAATGGCTCAGTACAAATGGTGAGGCAATCTATGGAACCCGTTTCTGGAAGGTTCAGGAGGAGGGTGATGCCAGTTTTACTTCTAAGGGGGATTACGTTTATGCGATTTTCCTGAAATGGCAGGGTGACGAATTTCATCTTAAATCTGTTAAACCTGTTGAAGGATCTAAAATTACCATGCTGGGTGTTCCGGGCGATCTGAAATGGAAATGGGATGAATCCAACGGACTGACAATCAATTACCCGCGACAGAAGGCCCGCCCCACATCATGCAGCTATGCGTGGGCATTTAAAATTCAGGTGAAGTAGTCATTGGATTGCGGATTTATACAAATTCATTTAATACAGAAATGAAAATAATCGGAGAATTACTTTTGCTTGTAGCCATTTCAAATTCAGTTCAGCTCTTTTCTCAGGCGGAATATATGATAGGAACAGCACAAACATCCATTGAACCTGATCAGTCGTTGATTTCCCTGCATCTTGGTGGTTACGGTGCACCAAAGGATGGACGATTTACGCTTCAGTGGATAAATCATGGAACAACACCTGATGCGCAGAGTATGGCAGGATTGAAAGACAAGCTTCTTATATTAAGTGGTAATGATCTCTTATATTATACACCTGCCATGCCGGAACCGGTCTGGAACATTGCCGGCAAAGCTGAAAACATAATTGCCATCGCAGGATATGAAGATAAGGTGTATGCCTTAAAAAATAACGGGGAATTATTTGAGAGCAAGAGTTCAGCAAAAATTAAATGGAAGAAGATTGGTTCTGCGGATAACACTGCGAGATTGCTTTCAGTATCATCCGATAAGCTTTGGATTACGGATGGAAATGGAACACTGATGAGTGCTGATTTATTGAAAAAGCCCTTTAAGTGGGAAAAAGGTGAAATGATAAATAATATTATCAGCTTTTCTTCAGATAAGGGTAGACTTTATGCCCTGACAAATGATGGCGTCTTATACAAGTCAGAAACTTTAGATGGCGCAAGGAAGTGGTTAAAGATTGCATACAGGAATAATGAGACCATCAAAGAGGATATCAAACTCATATCATTTCTGGAAGACAGAATATACAGCATCAGCAGGGAAAATCTTCTCTACCTTGGGGAACACCGCAGTGAGGGAAATCTGACTGCAAGGGCCATGGCTATAAAAAGCGGTGAAAAAACAGTTGTTATTGTTAATGTGGATGTTTGCGGACTTACTGACACATTTACCGGATTGTTAAAGGAGGAGATCGATCGGAAAAACCACATTCCTCCTTCTGCTGTTTTTATCAATTTCTCTCATACCCATTTTGCTCCTGTTACGCAGAACTGGCTTACGTGGCAGGAAGCAAATCAGCGGCCTGACAGTGTTTATCTCTTTTCGATAGTAAGAAACGGAATTCTGAATGCCATTGACAATGCCGTAAATACTCTGGCTCCTGCTGCAATATATTTTGGCAGAGGGACCACAGATATTGGTTATAACAGGAGTCTGAAAGATCATCCTGAATTATATGATAGCGCTGTTGACGTTATTCATATAGCTTATAATGATAAAATCAGAGAAAGTTATATGTTTCTGGCATCTTGCCACCCTGTGTTCAGTACCGCCGGTAAACTTCATTATACGATAAGCGCTAATTATCCCGGTGTTGCACGCAAATTAGTGGAAGAAAGAACAGGAACATCCAATTCGTTGTTTTTACAAGGCACTGCAGGAGATATCAATCCAAAAGATAATGGTGAGTATATCACAGGAGAAAAGTTGGCTAATGAAGTGATCGCCGTTTTGAACCGTCCAATGAATAAAATAAGCGGACCTATTTCATTTTATCTGGATACTATAAATATCCCGATTACTCCATTGAACAATGAGGAAATCCTTGTTTACAGGGCACAAAACATTGATAAACCAGGGGATATTTATGCTGAAAAAAATGTAAAGTGGTGCGATCTTATGTTAAAATATTACAGGGAAGGTACAATGCCGGCATCTCTGCCCGTCTATGTTCATACAATTAATATCGGGAACTGGAAACTTGTAGGATTTTCAAGGGAAACAACAACAGGTTATAGTTTCGGAGTAAAGAATATTTGGCCTGAAATAATGGTGTCAGTTGCGGGTTATACCAACGATGTTTCAAGCTACCTTCCCACATATATACATATTGAAGCAGAAGGATATGAAGGATTAGAATCATTTTTCTGGTATGGTATGCCAGATGTATTTCCAGCAAACGTGGATGAGATAATTCTCAGTAAAATTAAAATACTTAACCGGTAATACCAGGATGGTTTCTGAACATCCGGTTATCGCATGATTACGTTTCGCAATGCCAGCAGGTTACAGATGATCATAACATAACTGTATTGACTGTAGCGCAGATGCCGGCATACACTCTTCCGGTTGTGTGTTGTTTTTCAGGCACTGAGCAAAATAATCAATCTCGCTATAATAGCCCTCACCGGCATCACCGGCAGGTACTTCTTTAACACTATTGTCATCAGCTATCTTGATAACATTGTCATTTAATGAGGTGTATAGAATACTTGCCCTTTCAAATTGAGCCATATAACCTGCCCGGAACGGGAAACTGCTATGGAAAGTAAACCCACCTTCTATCTTTACATGAACATTTTTGTCTTTATAGCTCCACATGGCACTGATATAGTCGTGTTTACTATATTCGCCGGGAAGATAGTTGCATTTTATATCCGAAGGTAATCCAAGAACATAGCTGGCAAAGTCAATATCATGAATGACCAGGTCGAATAAGGCGCCTCCTGATGCGCTTCTAACATGTTTCTCTTTCCACTGACCCCATCCCGGAAGGCCGGTGAACCTTGACAAAGACAAGAATTTCAATTCACCAAACTCTTTTGAATCAATCCATTGCTTAAGCTTCTTATAAGGCGACATAAACCTGACCACATGTCCGACCATAAGGATCTTTTTTTTCTGTTCTGCCAGGCTGATCAGTTCTTCAGCTTGTTTGATATCGAGGCAGAATGGTTTTTCAAGAAAAACATGTTTATCGTGCAATAGGACTTTTCTGGTCATTTCGTAATGGAGATTGGTATGGACACAGATATTTACTGCATCCAGATCTTCAGCGTGAAGGCAATCATCCAGGTTCGAATATTTGTGAATACCAGCCAGCTCACCGGCATCAATATTTCCTGTTGAGAAATTGCCACTTTTTGAATCAAGATTTTTCTCAATCAGTGCCGGATCTCTATCAACAATGGCTACTAATTTCAAATCTTTGTTTTTAAGTATATTCAATATATGTGTCATTCCCATAAAACCAAAACCTACAACTGCTACTCTTTTCATTTATAATATATTTTGTATAAAAACTTAATCATAATTTTGTTTTTTTTACTTCGGACTTCGGACTTCAGACTTCAGTCTGATTAGTTACATTATTTTAAATCGTAAAGCATTCTGAGAGCTTTCTTTATAACAATGTCATCGGAGCCGATTGCAAAATGAGTTGAGCTGACTTCATATCCTCCCTCTTTATAAAGTGCTGCAGGTGCAAGATAGCCGCTGCTACCATTGCAATGGGTTATAACAAAAGTATGTTTGAATGGGGAACCCTCTTTTATTGCCATTCCGATTTCAGTAAGCATTTCGACATTAAAGGCTATAAAGGCGACATCATTACCAATATGTGCTGCAGTAATAGTGACTGGAACAGTTGTCTGTTTATCGAGTGCCGGGAGTTCCTCATCCTTTTCGTCAATTTTTTTCCTGGGGCACTCAATTGTTTCAATAGCTGTACTTATTTCGCCTCCCGGGCTGGTATTCCCTATATCCCTGAAAACATGCACAACTTCCTCTCCCAGGAGGGTTCCCAACAGCACAGTCTCAGGTATCCAGCCATTCTCAGTATTGAATGACGGAAGGATCCTGTACCATGGATCAATATTTCCTGAAGCGCCTGCAAAAACAGTAGAAACGAAATCTTTACCAAGTATCTGTTCAACGAACTGTTCGGATATGCCAAGGACATCGCCACTGATCTGCATATTATCCGGTCCCAGTGAGGTGGCATGTGTGGCATAATCGAAAATTGCACCTAAAGGTTTGCCATCAGAATCTGTCATCTTTAAAACAAGAACCTCTTTATCTGTCGTCCCGTATGGATTTCTTCCAAGAGTAATGGAACCATCAGAGGTCATCTCGCGTCTGTTGGAGCCAACAGGAGAATAGCCCACGCCCACGCCTGTGTTAACTGGCTTGAGATTGTTAAAAGCTTCACCAATGACTGTCAGTAGTTTTTGATTCAGTGTTTGAGTATACTGAACATTACTTATATTCATTTTCCTGCTGTCGAGTGATACCACTGGAGAGCTATGAGAATGAATTGCTGCCAGGAATAGTTCAGAGTCTTTCAGATTGAACTTTTCCATTATGCTCTTCTTCATAACGGTGTATAATGTATCTGTGAATGATCCTATATCATTAGATACCAGGACAACTTTCTTCCCGCTGTTTTCAAAAACTACAGCACGGGCATATAACCGGTCATGAATAGCTTCCGAAAGAGATTTCCTTGATGCATAACCATACAGCATTACAGGGATATCAGGAGTAATATCAATCTTAGCAATACCTGCCTGAAGAACTCCCGGTTTGGCGACAGATTTATCGGGCTGACCGAATGAATAAAAGAAGATTGAAAAAACTCCAAGAAAAAGAACTAATTTTTTTGATTTCATATTTACCTCCCTGTATTTCAATAATTATATAATAATGCTCAGCAAGGTCTTCAAAAAAAAAATCATATCCAAATTCCCTCTGAATAACAACTTGTAATCTAATCACAATGCACAATGGATCCTCAACATCCTTTCACGTATTACCAGATAATCATTTCTCAGTTCCGTTCAGATACTCATAAAATACATCATTGAGGTTTGCACCGACATTGATCCAGTCATACTGAGTCGGCATCCTGCCTAGGCTGCTTATCCAGTTGGCATTTAGTTCATATACAATGGCTTCTATTCCATATCTCCTGTATAATCCATTTTCAAACAGTACAAAAGATTCAGGTTGCCCCAGAGTATCCCATGAATATTTCACCTCTTCCGAGAAAGAGGTTTTCTTTCGCATCAGCTTTTCAAAGAATTGCATTTTTTTTATGAAAACAGTATCATCTTTATTATGAGTTGCGAAATTAATTCCTCCTGCATCATCATTATGAATATCAATTCCAAGGGATGGTCTGATTCCTTCCTTTATCAATCCTTCAATGAATTTTTCCAAAGCATATTTTTCCGGGCAGAGCTCCGGATCTGACATTTTATCCCACTTCCTGTTCAGATCCATCCCTGCAGCATTAAATCTCGTCATGCCCCTGGCCACACCATCCTTGTTAGCCATTGGCATAATATAGACACAGAAGGTCTCCCTCCACTTCTGAGAATTTTCGCTGATGAATTTATTTATTAATCCTTCCACAACCCAGTTGCCTCCTGGCTCCCATGGATGTGCCCTTGTACGGATAATAACTGAGTATTTTGCATCAAGGTTTCCCAGCCGTATGATCTCCAGTGGTCTTTTTTCAATTGTCGAACCTATATTTATGACTTTAAACAGACTGTTCCCGTTATATCTTGTTTCAAGATTTTCTAGGTCTGAATTGGTGTAAACAGGAAGTCTGGCAATATAGACACCAATTTCTCTCATGGTGAAGTCAACCAGCAATTCCTTGTGCTGATAAAGTCGTGTCTGAACTGGCAGCCAATTCTTTCGGTCATATGATATATAGCATGAAATCGGATGATGCTTATCCCACCATTCTGATGCCGGGCTGCCGTTGTAAATCTCATTTAACATTTTGGATATCGACAGTCTGAGATGAGTTCCGCTGTCTGCTTCAACCCTGAAATACCAGTGTGTTGTCTGCCGGTTAAGCGATTCTCGCTCATAATCAGGCAACAGGGATATTTTCAACAATGTATCTCCCTGAGTGGACCAGAGTACCGGAGATCCGTTTTCGAAAAAATAATCAATGTATTTGATTTTTAATTTCGCCGGACCCTGTCCAATAATAGTATTGTCAGAGAACAGTAAAAGTAAACCAATGCAGACCGGAGAAATAAACTGCCCGATTAATATTTTCATTATGCTGAAAAATATTTTAATAAAACGATTAAAAAAAGGAATTTAATTAGGCACATGATAATCAGATGTTAAATTCGATCACCAGTCTCTTTTCCCATTCAAAGATCAGCGCTTTTATTTTTCCTTCGTCATTATTTTTTGTATAAGGGGAGAAACCATTTAAATATTTGGTCTGGTAATTTTTATCGGTTTGAACGAACTTCTCATCCGTAACTAGCAGGCTGGTTGTAATGACTTTATCTGAATCGGCGGTTAGAATTAACCTTGCCGTGTCCGATATTTCCCATCTGATTTGTGCCCTGAATGTTTCGTAATAGAGATTTGCTTCGGCCCAACCGTCTCCCATCAACAATTTGCCTGTTTTAACGGTATAAGCATCGCTACCAATTCTGAAAGTTGAGAATTCCGGATTATTCTTTGATTTGTATCCTGCTAAAATTATGCCGGCCTTCTTATGAGATAAATAAACCATATCCTGCTGGTCGAGATGGTAATCACTCCTGGGATACAGGTGGCGATTAAGTGCCAGAAGTGCTGATAATCCGGCAGTAAAACCATTTTTGCGCACAATTCCCAGGGGAAGGGCTATATGGCTATTCCTTTCAACCCGGTTTTCAGGCAGCTCACAATTGCCAAATTTCATTAAATTTATTTCATGATAAATGACAGATAAGTCTTCTATGGGGAGGTTGCTAAAATCCAAAGAGGCTAAATTATCTACGATAAAATATCTCCCCCTGGCGGTTAGTGAATGTAAGGCTAATCCATATTCTATTCCTTTTCCTGAATCATTGGTACGCTCGTCTGCTATAGGAATCATTTTATAATCATAGTTTATGAATGAACGATAAAAATCACCGGCTTTGATAAACTTTTCCTGCAATTTTTTTCGGCCGTCCAAGACGTCATACAAACATCCTAAAGTCAACCTTGTATAGACCAGTGAAGGTCCCCCATCACGTTCTTTATTCGACATTTCCTCAAAATACCCGTCCGGGTTGACAGAATCATACATACGATTCGCAAAATCGAGAGTCAGATCTACCCATTCCGGATGATTGAATACTTTTCCGCAATAATAAATACCCTGCATGAAAATAGCAGTATGATTATTCGCAGTCATATATAAATCGTCCTTTCCCGGGAAAAAATTTTCATTATGCGCAATGGCAAGAGGAACCTGTTGCTCAACCAAATCAGTATACAATTTTTTATCATCTTTACTTAGTAATGGCTCCAATTCCTTGTATGCAAGCGCGATATGAAGCAGCAGCCTTCGTAATGGAACATCCCATCCGGATCCATCAATTTCCATCCCAAAAATATTTTGCTGGTAATAGTGTATGTTATTCTGTATTTTCTTTATCAGAACATTTGCCCGGGTATTTCCCTGAGATGCTAAAATTGCTAACACAGAAATCCCTGTAGCCTGATAATCATAGAAATTTACAACTTTCTCCTTATACTTTAGTTCCGGTTCATAATTGTCGTCAAATATAGTCCCGCTATACAAGTATTCTTGCTCCATAAGGGGAATAATTTCTTTTTCTATTTTACTTTTAATCAGATTAATAAACTCCTGATCCAAAATCAACTGCTGATTGGTGAATGAATTTCGTATCAGTTTAAATGAGGGTATCAGTATACCGAATCCTCCTGCTGAAGCTGTAGTTAAAAAGTTGCGTCGTGATAATTGCATAAAGGCTTATTTTAATAATCAATTGTGAACTATGTTTAACATTTTTGCATGCACTTCCTGTTTCTCATCCGGCTGACCGGAGTATTTGACACCGGCATCATCAATCCGCGGAACATGAAGGAAGTAAGATGCATTTTCCGAGTGATAGATTCGCGTCAGTTCTTCTAACGCAGTTTTCAAGGCGGGGCACTCCAACCAGCCATCGGTTCTGATGTCAGATATAGTTAAGAATTAACCAGTGATAAAAATTAGAGTAATCTATTTTATCCATTCTGTTAATATTCCATATAACTTTTCATTTTGGTTCATAGACACGATATTCAGTCGCCCTTCAGCTTTTTGGTTTTGATAGGCAATTTTAATGATGTTAAGATCATTATTGATACTTGCGGTATCTGTGATCTTACCATATCCGTCAGTAACACCGGCCATCAACAGGTTTCTCGGAGCAAGACAAGCGGCAAGGTCAGGAAGATCATATGCTGTAAGCGCACCGGGGACAACTCCCGGAATAAATGAGGAATTATAAAAACGATTTATAACTATCGATTGATAAGAGGAATAGGGCTCAATTAAAGCAATCCGGGTTATAGCTGATTCAAAAGCTGCAGCATGTAGAAGTACTGGTGCCATTTCTTTCCTGGAAACACCATAAACCTCTTCAATTTCAGTATTCTTCTTCAACAGACGGGTAAGCTTTACAACATCGCTTGCTCTAATACCAACGATACTTCTTCCAATAAGCATAGAAGCATACCATAGATTATGCGATCCGCCTTCGATATATGCGTCACCCTGAAATACTCCGGGTCCCATTTCGCCCACACCGATCATATCAGGAGCCAGCACTGTAAATCCATGCCTTACAAACCATTCCATCTCTCCCCCGTCTGAGGCTTCCGCTGATTTGCCAGAGGGATGGAGATAGATCAGTGCTTTTGAACCAGCACCAGAAGGTATCATAAGCAGATATGGAATAATATAATTCCCCTCTCCTTTTATGAAATATTTTTCAATTACATATCCCTCCTTTTGATAACGTCCTGTGAAAACAGGTTCGTCAATTTCAGATGGGTTCTGATACCCTGAAAGATTTTTAGCCGAATTCAGTACATCACCTATATGTTTTACAGGATTATTTCTTGAAGACTGTAATTTACTCACAAGTTTTTCAGCTTCTTTTCTGTTAAGACTGAAAACTGTCTCTCCTCCGAGCGACGTTGAAGCCTGGCCGGTTTTTGTTACCTGCATCTCTTCAGCTGTCAGAATTTTAACCGCCTCATCATCCGGACTGCCAGGATTTCCCAGGTATTTCTGGAAGAAAGCATACATTGCTTCTCTGTTTTTTCTGGTTGAAGCATGAGGATAATCATCCTCCACTCTTCCAAAGTTTCCTTCCTTACCATAAGCTTTATAAATAAGCGATACCTCCTTTTCGGCCTCCATGGCGCCCTGAATGCTGAAAAAATCTCTTGTTGTAGTTATCATCAAGGCAGGTTTTGGCGCTCTTACCGACAAGAGATCAGCATGATCTATACCGCGAATGATCTCATTAAACAGGTTTTGTTCGGCATCCTGGTTTCCAATTGACTGCAACAACCTGGTAAAATTTGTTATATAGCACTCCGGTGCAGCAGCAAATATCCGCTCATCCATAGCAGCAATATAAGCAG
>Ga0315278_10004393_pt1 | contig 12702 bp, 8 predicted proteins | sample YL17G06_0_MG_FD_203880 | JGI IMG/M metagenome (GOLD analysis project Ga0315278, IMG submission 203880) | Sediment microbial communities from Yellowstone Lake, YNP, Wyoming, USA - YL17G06_0 | ecosystem: Environmental > Aquatic > Freshwater > Lake > Sediment | place: USA: Wyoming | collected...
TCTCGCTGATGATGACCCCGCGCGGGGTCTCGGACGTGCAGGTCTACACGCCGGAGCGGGTCGAGGCGCGCTACGGCGTCCGCCCCGACCAGGTGCCCGACTTCATCGGCCTCAAGGGCGACACCTCCGACAACATCCCGGGCGTCCCGGGGATCGGCGACAAGACCGCCGGGCAGCTCGTCGCCCAGTACGGCTCGCTCGAGGCGGTGCTCGAGCACGTGGACGAGCTCTCGCCCGCGCGCGCGAAGGCGCTGCGCGAGCACGGCGAGCAGGCGCGCACCTCGAAGGAGCTGGCGACGATGCGCCGCGACCTCGAGCTCGACTTCGACCCGGCCGCGCTCGTGCTCGCACCGCCCGACCGCTCCGAGCTGCGGGAGCTGTTCCGCCGCTTCGAGTTCCGCAACCTGCTGAACCGCGTGGACGAGCTCGACGTCGCCGTGCCCGCGGCGGCCCCGGCGAAGGTGGCCGGCACCGAGGTCGCCTGGCGCGAGGGGAGCCTGCCGGAGGCGCGCGGCCGCGTCGGGCTCGCGATCGCCGGCGGCCGCTTCGCGCTCGCCGACGAGAGCGGGGTCGTGGTCGGCCCCTGGGAGCCGTCGCTCGCCGCCCGGCTGGGCGAGGCCGAGGTGGTCGCGCACGACGCGAAGGCGCTGCGGCTGCCGTTTCCGCCCGCCGACGACACGATGCTCGCCGCCTACCTGATCGAGCCGGGCCGCGCCTCCTACGACCTCGGCGATCTCGCGGCCGAGTACGGGGTCGAGGCGCTCCCCGTCCCCGCCGCCGAGGAGGAGACCGACGCGCTCGTGCGCCGCGCCGAGACTCCCCGCCGCCTCGCGGCGCCGATGCGCGAGCGGCTCGCCGAGCGCGGCTCGACCGAGCTCTACGAGGCGATCGAGCTGCCGCTCGTCTCCGTGCTCGCCGCGATGGAGGACGCCGGCGTCAGGATCGACACCTACCGCATGGGCGAGATCACCGCGCGCCTCGCCGAGAACGTCGAGGAGCTGGAGTCGCGCGCCTACGAGCTCGCCGGCGAGGAGTTCATGCTCGGCTCGACGCAGCAGGTGGGGCGGATCCTGTTCGAGCAGCTGCAGCTCACGCCCGGGCGCAAGGGCAAGACCGGCTACTCGACCGACACGCGCGTGCTGCGCACGATCCGCGACGAGCACCCGATCGTGGCCGTGATCGAGGAGTGGCGCGAGTACTCGAAGCTGCTCAACACCTACCTCGGCCCGCTGCCCTCGCTGATCTCGGAGGCCGACGGGCGCCTGCACACCACGTTCAACCAGGCGGTCGCCGCCACCGGGCGCCTCTCGACCTCGAACCCCAACCTGCAGGCGATCCCGGTCCGCACCGAGCTCGGGCGGGAGATCCGCTCCGCCTTCGTCGCCGAGCCCGGCGCCAGGCTCCTCTCGGCCGACTACTCGCAGGTCGAGCTGCGTATCCTCGCGCACGTCTCCGGCGAGCCGGTGCTGCGCGAGGCGTTCGCCCGCGGCGAGGACATCCACACCGCCACCGCGGCGGAGGTGCTGGGGAAGGACCCGGCGACGCTGACGAAGGACGAGCGCAACGTCGCCAAGATGGTCAACTTCGGGATCATCTACGGCATCTCCGCGTTCGGCCTCTCCGAGAACCTCGAGATCCCGCGCGAGCAGGCGCAGGCCTACATCGACACCTACCTCGCCCGCTTCCCGCACGTGCAGGAGTTCATCCGCCGCACCGTCGCGCAGGCCCAGCAGGACGGCTACGTGACGACGCTGCTCGGGCGGCGCCGGCCGGTGCCGGAGATCCGCGCGTCGAACCGCCAGACGCGCTCGCTCGGCGAGCGGCTCGCGGTCAACTCGGTGATGCAGGGGACGGCGGCCGACGTGATCAAGGTGGCGATGGTGCGGATCCACGAGCGGCTGCGCGCCGAGGGGCGGGGCGCGCGGCTCGTGCTGCAGGTGCACGACGAGCTGCTGCTCGAGCTGCCCGAGCCGGAGACGAGCGCGGTCAGAGAGCTGGTCCGCACCGAGATGGTCGGGGCCTACCCGCTCGACCCGCCGCTGGCGGTCGACGTCGGCACCGGCGAGAACTGGGCCGAGGCCAAAGCGTAGGGGCCGCGCAGCCTCAGCCGTTCTGAGCACACGTCACGCCCGGACTCGGGGACGTCCGGCGTCGCGGCATTTCTGATCTTGCACTCGTCCCCGCGGCGGCGTAGTTTCGCGAGGACAAACACAAGGGGAGGGAAGTCCATGACACGTGTACCCCGCCGGTTGCCAATGGCGCTGCTGGGCGTCGTCGTGCTCGCCACGATCGTCGTGCTCGGGCCGGCAGCGGCCCAAGCTGAGAAGCCCGCGTCGGTCGTCGGCAGCGCCAAGAGGACGGTGCTGTTCGCGTCGGACGGCATGCGGCCCGATCTCATGCAGAAGTACGCCAAGGCCGGTGTCATGCCTACCTACAAGAAGCTGATGAAGGACGGCGCGACCGGCGACAACGGCATGGTCCAGGCATTCCCGCCCAACACCGGCGTCGGCTGGTACACGATGGCCACGGGCACCTACCCGTCCGAGCACGGCTCGACCAACAACACCTTCTTCCGCTCGGGCGACACCTTCTCCAACCGGACGTCCTTCTCCGGCGCCGGAGTCCTCCAGGCCGACACGATCGCGAACGCGGCCGAGCGCGCCGGCAAGAAGGTCGCGCAGATCGACTGGGTCGGCGGCGCCGCCGCGAACATCGACGGCCCGACCGTCGACTTCACCAGCTTCTTCTCCAACCGCGGTGTGCTCGTCGGCGCCGCCGATCCGGTCGAGCAGGCCGGATCGGCGTTCTTCGGCGTCACCTACCAGGTCGCCACCGTCGCCCCGGCGGCGGGCTGGGTGAGCGTCCCGACCGGCGATCCGGCCGCGCCGCCGAAGGAGGCGACGTGGACGATCCCGACCACCTTCTCATCCCAGAACCCCACCCGCACCTACAACGTCTACTTCTACGACAGCGTCACCGGCGGCGGAGCGAAGTACGACCACGCGATCGTCAGCCCCGTCGACAAGACGGGGGCGGCGCCGTCGGTCGACCTGAAGGTCGGCGACTTCCTGCCCGTCAAGCTCACGGGTGCCAACGGCCTGATCGGCACGCGCGCCGGCCAGACGGTCGGCCACTACGTGAAGCTGATCTCGCTCGCGGCCGACGCAAGCCAGTTCAAGCTCTACGACACCTCGCTGGCGCGCGCGATTGCGAAGTGCGGCTCGCCGTGCGCCGGCCTGCCGGCCGGCGGGCCCGGTGAGAACAGTCTCGAGAAGTACATCGCCGACAACCTCCTGCCGTGGGTGGCGGCCGACTTCGCGCCGGAGGAAGCCGGCGTGATCGACGAAGACACCTACGTCCAGCAGGGGCGCGATCTCGAGCGGGCATACGCTCTGCAGGTGCTCAACTACGTCCTCGGAACGCTCCAGCCCGACACGGATCTGGCGATGGTCGGCTACCCGTTCACCGACGAGGTGTCGCACCAGTTCATGGGGCTCGTCTCGCCGACGGATGCCGACGGCGCGCCCAACCCGTGCTACGACGTCAGCCCGAAGTTCAACGACGTCGCGTGCACGGGCCGCGGCACGGCCGGACGGGTTGCGATCCGCGAGGGCTACATCCGCAGCGCCTACAGGGACGCCGACGAGAAGCTCGGGCTCGCCCGCAAGCTGATGGGCGGCAACCCGACGACGTTCGCGGCGTCGGACCACGGCTTCGCGCCGCAGTGGTATGCGGTCAACGCGAACGCGGTGCTGAACGGGTCGAGCGTCAACGGCATCTCGCTGCACGCGAGCAACGCGAGTGCCTCCAACTGCAGCGCCGCCGCGTCCGACCTGACGAAGGCGTGCTGGGCCGGCGGGACGATCCAGATCTACGTCAACCCGACGCTCCCGGCCGGCACGACCTACGCCCAGGTGCGTGCGGCCGTGCGGACCGCGTTCGAGAGCCTGACCGATCCAGCAAATCCGGGCAAGCAGGTGATCGCCAGGATCATGGACAAGGAGGAGCTGCGAAACGTCGACGGCTCCGACTCGCTCCACCCGAACCGCAGCGGCGACGTGGTCGTCGTCACGCGCACGCCGTACCAGTCGGACGCGGGCACGCCGAACGTCGCGATCGCGCTGTCGCACTTCTTCGGGCAGCACGGATTCCTGCCGGACTACGTCGACCTGAAGAACAACATCAACATGCACGCGACGTTCGTCGCGAGCGGGCCCGCGATCAAGCACAAGGACGAGGTGAAGGGACTGCGGGCGATCGACATCGCCCCGACGATCGCGTTCCTGATGGACATCCCCGGCCCGCAGAACGCCCGCGGGCGGATTCTCTACGACATCGTGAAGGGCGCCGAGGACCTCACCGAGGTCACGATCCTCGACATCAGCGACTACCACGGCCAGCTCACGCCGCTGAGCGAGGCAGCCGACTCGGTCGGGCCGACGTTCGGAATCGGCGGCTCGGCGTTCCTGAAGCCGTGGTTCGAAACCTATGAGGCGGAGGCGGCTCTCAGCAACGGCTCAAAGGGCGACGACGACGAGCACGAGAGTGACGACGAGCACCAGGGCAAGTCGAACGTGATCGAGATGGCCGCCGGCGACTCCGTCGGTGCGACGCCGCCGATCTCGAATTTCTTCGGCGACACGCCGACGATCGAGATCATGAACATGATGGGGATCGACATCGACGGCCTCGGCAACCACAACTTCGACCGAGGCCAGGACTACCTGCGTCACACGTTGATCCCGCTCGCGCACTACCCGTTCGTGAGTGCGAACATCGTCGACGCGAGCGACAAGACGCCGGCGGAGTGGTCGAAGTCGAAGGTGTTCAAGTTCGGCCACGGCGCGAACGTCGGGTTCGTCGGGTTCTCGAACGATGACCTGACGGAGCTGATCGACCCCGCCGGGCTCGTCCCGTTCCGCGTCACGAACTCGACCGCTGCGGTCAATGCCGAGGCGGCCGAGCTCGCGAAGAAGACGGATGCGGTCGTCGCGATCGGTCATCTCGGGGCGAACGACGGCACGCTGACCGCACCGACGGGTCCGCTCGTCGACCTCGCCGACGGTGTGTCGAACGTCGACGCCGTGATCGGCGACCACACCGACTTCCAGGTGCTGACGACACGCCCGAACGGCGTGCTCGTGACCGAGAACCGCAGCAAGGGCATCCGCTTCACGCGGGTGCGACTGGTGATCGGCCCGGGCAAGCAAGGCGTCGTCTACCAGACGGCTGACTTCCACAAGCCGTGGGATATCGGGATCACGCCCGACCCGGCGATCCAGGCGAAGATCGACGACCTGAACGCCCAGCTCGGGCCGATCCTCAACACCGTGATCGGGAGCTCGACGAAGTTCATCCCGCGGACCGACCAGTGCGGGAACACCGCCGGGCGCCTGTGCGAGTCGCTCGTCGGCAACGTCGTCACGGACGCGATGAGGACGAAGTACGCGCCGATCGGCGTCGACTTCGCGATCACGAACTCGGGCGGCCTGCGGGCCGATCTGACCTGCCCGACGACCGACAACCCGAGCGACTTCTGTCCGGCGTACGCCCCGCCGCCGTTCCCGATCACGCGCGGTCAGGACCTGACGGTGCTGCCGTTCGGGAACATCGTCGTGACGCTGACGGTGAACGGCGCCGAGCTGAAGACGATGCTCGAGAACGGCATCGGCCTGATGCCGACGGTTCAGGGTCGGTTCCCACAGGTCTCGGGCCTCTGCTTCACGTACGACATCGCAGCTCCGGCCGGGAGCCGGGTGACGGGCGCGGTGAGGGCGGATGCGGCCGGCAACTGCACGGCAACGCCGGTCGGGCTGACGGCAGCGTCGTCGTACAAGATCGCCGAGAACGACTTCATGGCGAACGGCGGCGACGGGTATCCGTTCTTCACGCCGCGCGTGACAACCCAGGACCGCATGGACCAGGTCGTCGCGGACTACATCACGGCGAGCTCGCCGCTGACCCCGGTGGTGAACGGCGCTCCAAGCGGACGGATCAACTGCGCGGACTCGAACGGCGTGGTCGCGCCGAACTGCCCGGTGCTGGTCCCGTCACCGTAGCCGGGAGGTGTGGGCCCGCCGCCGCGCGCGGCGGGCCCACACCCCAATCGCCGCAACGGTGAGGACTGGGCCTAGGGCAATCGCCTAAAGTACGCCTACCTCCGCGCCGATAGAGGCGCCATGCGACACGCTTTGGTTCCCCTTCTCGTCTTCGTGCTGGCCGGGATCGCGGCGACCGCGTCCCCGGCGGCGGGCACCGAGCGGATCGCCTGCAACACGAAGAAGTTCCTCGTCGAGTTCTCGCCGCCCAAGCAGGGCGTCGTCGCGCTGACGCCGACGCAGCTCCTGGCGGTGACCTCGCCGACCGCCTACCGCCTCTCGACCGCGTGCAGCGCCGCCGGGAAGGCCACCGCCGTGAAATGGGGCGGCGGCCCCGTGAAGTCGGCGTCGAAGGAGACCTTCCTCAAGTGCAGCACGCCGCAGGCCGTCGAGATCGGGATCGCCCAGACGAGCCCGGGCGACGGCGCGATCCTCAACGTGTCGCTCGCACACGGGGGCGACGGCGTGCTCTCGATGACGATGAAGAAGGGCGCAGGCTCGAAGCTGAGCTACGACCCGCGCTTCTGCAAGGCGGCCTAGGCAAACCGTTCGCGCCTCGGAACGGCCGCTATACTGAGCGGCCGCTATGACCGAGACTGCCGACATGACCGACCCGCGCCTCGAGGAAGGCGTCTGGACGATCGGCCCCGACGGGGAGCTCGTTCCGGACTACGAGTCCACCTTCCCGACGATCAACGAGGGCGAGGTCGTGCACGGCACGGTCGTCCGCGTCGACAAGGACGAGGTGCTCGTCGACATCGGCTACAAGTCGGAGGGCGTGATCCCGGTCTCCGAGCTCTCGATCCGCCGCTCGATCAACCCGGCCGACGAGGTGAACGTCGGCGACGAGATCGACGCGCTCGTGATGACGAAGGAGGACGCCGAGGGCCGGCTGATCCTCTCGAAGAAGCGCGCCCGCTTCGAGCTCGCCTGGAAGGCGATCGAGGTGGCCGCCGAGTCGGGCGACCCCGTGATCGGCAAGGTGATCGAGGTGGTCAAGGGCGGCCTGATCCTCGACCTCGGCGTGCGCGGCTTCCTGCCCGCGTCGCTCGTCGACATCCGCCGCGTCCAGGACCTCGACGAGTTCCTCGGCAAGGACCTGCGCTGCAAGGTGATCGAGCTCAACCGCTCGCGCAACAACGTGGTGCTCTCGCGGCGCGCGGTGCTCGAGGACGAGCGCAAGGAGATGCGGCAGGCGATCCTCGACCGGCTCAACCCGGGCGACGTCGTCGAGGGCCAGATCTCCAACATCGTCGACTTCGGCGCCTTTGTCGACCTCGACGGGATGGACGGCCTGATCCACATCTCCGAGCTCTCGTGGAGCCATGTGAACCACCCCTCGGAGGTGCTCGAGATCGGCCAGACCGTCAAGGTCAAGGTGCTCGACATCGACCGAGACCGCCAGCGCATCTCGCTCGGGCTCAAGCAGACCCAGACCGACCCGTGGCAGCAGGTGCTCGAGAGCTATCGCGAGGGCGACGTCGTCGAGGGCCGCGTCACGAAGGTCGTCACCTTCGGCGCCTTCGTCGAGATCCTCCCGGGCGTCGAGGGCCTCGTCCACATCTCCGAGCTCGCGGCGCACCACGTCGAGAACCCGCGCGAGGTCGTCTCGCAGGGGGACGCCGTGAACGTGCTGATCCTCGAGGTCGACGCCGAGCGCCGCAGGCTCTCGCTCTCGCTCAAGCGGGTCGAAGAGGGGACGGCGCCGCTGCCGCGGCCCGACGGCGCCGAGTCGGTGCACCGCACGCCGAAGCTCGACCTCTCGGAGGAGGTCTTCGCCGAGGACTCCGCACCGCCGCTCGAGGTGGTCGAGGTCGAAGCGGAGCCGGAGCTCGAAGCGGAGCCGGAGCTCGAAGCCGAGGCCGAGGTGGAGCTCGAGGCCGAGGTGGAACTCGAGGCTGAGGTCGAGGCGGTGGCCGAGGAGGCGGGCGACCCCGCAGCCGAGAGCGCCGAGCACGCTGAGCCCGACGACGACACCGCCGCGTAGACCGGTCTCGGTCGCGATCACCGGCGGCATCGGCGCCGGCAAGAGCGAGGCGCTGAAGGCGTTCGCGCGCCACGGCGCGGCGGTCGTCTCGAGCGACGACATCGTCCACGCGCTGCTGCGCGAGGACGACGAGGTGCGGGCCGCGCTCGTCGAGCGATTCGGGCCGCAGGTGATCACCGCGACCGGCGAGGTCGATCGCGCCGCGATCGCCGACATCGTCTTCAAGGACCGCGCGGCGCTCGAGTGGCTCGAGGCGCTCCTCCACCCGCGCGTGGCGCAGCAGTACCTGGCGTGGAGGGACGCGCTGGCCGCGGGGCCGCGCCCGCCCGCGCTCTGCGTCACCGAGGTGCCGCTCCTCTACGAGTCGGGAGGCGACGCGCGCTTCGACGTGGTCGTCGTGGTCACCGCGCCGGCGGACGTGCGCGGCGAGCGCTCCCACGTCCGGCGCGACGACCGCGAGCAGCGGCTGATCCCGGACGAGGAGAAGGTGAAGCGGGCGGACTTCGCCTATCTGAACGACGGCACGCTCGAGGAGCTCGACGCCTTCGTCGCCGACGTCGTCGCCAAGCTGAGCGCGTGAAGAAGCTCGCGGCGCTCGTCCTCGTCGTGGGTGGGCTCGCGCTCGGTGCCCTCTACGTCATGCACAGCCAGCCGCCGTGGTTCGAGCGGCTCCGCTACCCGCTCCGCTATCAGGCGATCGTGCGCGGCCACGCGCGCAACTACCGGCTCGACGCGGCGTTGCTCGCGGCGGTGATCTACCAGGAGAGCAAGTTCGACGCATCCGCGCGCTCGAGCTCGGGCGCGATCGGGCTGATGCAGCTCCTGCCGTCGACGGCCAAGGGGATCGCGCTCCACACGGGCGGGTCGGGGTTCCGGGTCAGCGACCTCGAGAACCCGGAGATCAACGTCCGCTACGGGTCGTGGTACCTCCGCCATCTGCTCGACCGCTACGGCGACGAGCGGCTGGCGCTCGCCGCCTACAACGCGGGCCAGCACAACGTGGACGGCTGGCGCGCCGCGGGCAAGGGGATCCAGTTCGCCGAGACGCGCGCCTACGTGAGCCGGGTCGAGCACCTGAGGCACGTCTACCGAAGGGCCTACGCGCACCAGCTTGGTTACTGACAGCGTCTCGACACTTGACAGACGCCGAACTGATGTCATAATGACATCACGATGCGAATCCAGGTCTACGTCGATGCGCTGAAGGACGACCTCACGGCCGCGGCCGCCGCGGGCGACGAGCAGGTGGCGGACGCCGCCGCCAGGCTTCTCGCCGTGCTCGATCCGGCCCTCCGGCTCCGCCTGCTCGACGCGCTCGGCGAGGCCGCGCGGGAGCTCGGCGACGCGCTCCCCGAGGGGCGCGTCGAGGTGCGGCTCGCCGGCTCCGACCCCGAGCTCGTGTACGTCGAGGATGCGACCGCCGCCGCGCCCGCGGTGGAGGACGCCCTCAGCGCCCGGATCACACTCCGCCTGTCCGACGGCCTCAAGGCCGGGATCGAAGCCGCCGCCGCCCGCGAGGGCGTCTCGGCCAACTCCTGGATCGTGAGCGCCCTCGGCCGGGCCACCGAGCCGCGCCGCGGCCGCGTCGGGCACCGCTTGACGGGCTTCGGCCAGAGCTGAAAGGAGCACCACATGCCACTCGTCCGCCTTCCCTTCACGATCGTCGAGCTCCCCGGCAGCGACGCGTACGACCTCGACCGCCTCGACGAGCGCCCGTCCGGCCGCCACGGCAAGGGCGAGTCCCGCAAGGTACGCCGGCCCCGCAGGGGTCACTGATGACCGCCTTCGAGACGCCCGGCCGGCTGGAGCTGGACCTCCGCGTGCCCGTCGGCGAGGTCGAGCTCGAGGCCGCCGAGACGGCCACGACCGAGGTCGAGCTCGAGCCCTTGCACGACGACGATGCGAGCCGCAACCTGGCCGAGCGGGCCCGGGTCGAGCTGCGCCCACGGGGCGAGGGTCACGAGCTCCTCGTCGACGTGCCCGAGGAGCGTGAGTTCGGGATTCGCTTCGGCCGCAAGGCGGCGGTGCGGCTGCGCGTCCGCTGCCCGCAGGGTGCGACGGTCGCCGTGAAAACGCGTTCGGCCGACGTCGCGGCGCGAGGCCGCTTCGGGCCCGCGGGCGTGCGCACCGTCTCGGGGGACATCGAGTGGGAGGCCGTCGACGGCGACGGGACTCTCGAGTCCACGAGCGGCGACATCCACGTCGAGGCCGTCAGCGGCGGCCTCACCCTGAAGACTGTCTCCGGCGACGCGGTGGTCGGCACGGTCGGGGGACGGCTCACCGCCCAGTCGGTCTCGGGCGACCTCCGCGTCGACGGCGTCGACGGGCCCGTGACGACGAAGTCCGTCTCCGGCGACCAGCGTCTGACGGTCGCCGAGGGCGAGGTCACGCTCGAGTCGGTCTCGGGCGACCTCGAGGCGCGCGTCCGCCGCGGCTCGCGCGTCTACGTCGACGCGGCCGCGCTCTCGGGCGACGTCTCGTCCGAGCTCGAGCTCTCCGGCGTCGCGGGCGAAGCCGGCGGCCCGCTGGTCGAGATCCGGGCCCGCTCGGTCAGCGGCGACGTGAAGATCTCGCGCGCCTGAGCGGGGGCCGCGGCGGCGGCTAGGCTAGGCGCATGCCCGAGTTCCGGACGTCGTCCTCCTACCGCCCGATGGGCGACCAGCCGTCTGCGATCGAGACGCTCGCGCCGGCGATCCTCGCGGGCGAGCGCTACTCGACGCTGCTCGGCGCGACCGGCACGGGCAAGACGGCGACGATGGCCTGGCTGATCGAGAAGATCCAGCGGCCGGCGCTCGTGATCGCCCACAACAAGACGCTCGCGGCCCAGCTCTGCAACGAGTTCCGCGAGTTCTTCCCCGACAACGCGGTCGAGTACTTCGTCTCGTACTACGACTACTACCAGCCCGAGGCGTACGTCCCGCAGGCCGATCTCTACATCGAGAAGGACTCGTCCCGAAACGACGACATCGACCGGCTGCGCCACGCCGCCACCGCGGCGCTCCTCTCGCGCCGCGACGTCGTGATCATCGCCTCGGTCTCCTGCATCTACGGCCTCGGCTCGCCCGAGGAGTACCGGGAGCGCGTGCTCGAGCTCGCGGTCGGCGAGGAGCACGACCGCGACGACGTCCTGCGCACGCTCGTGGACAGCCAGTACGCGCGCAACGACACCGTGCTCGGCCGCGGCCGCTTCCGCGTCAAGGGCGACTCACTCGAGGTGCAGCCGGCGAACGGCGAGACCGCGTACCGCATCTCGTTCTTCGGCGACGAGGTGGAGCAGATCACGCACTTCGACCCGCTCACGGGCGAGGTGCTCTCGCGGCTCGACAACCTGACGATCTTCCCGGCCACCCAGTACGTGACCTCGAAGCCGACGATCGAGCGCGCGGTGGCGGAGATCCAGGCCGAGCTCGAGACGCAGGTGCGGCGCTTCGAGGCGGAGGGCAAGCTGCTCGAGGCGCACCGGATCCGGCAGCGCACCGAGTACGACCTCGAGATGATGCGCGAGCTCGGCTTCTGCAACGGGATCGAGAACTACTCGCGGGTGCTGGAAGGCCGGCCGCCCGGCTCGCATCCGTTCACGCTGCTCGACTACTTCCCGTCCGACTTCGTCTGCTTCGTCGACGAGTCGCACCAGACCGTGCCGCAGATCGGCGGCATGTACGAGGGCGACCGCTCGCGCAAGCAGACCCTCGTGGACTTCGGGTTTCGCCTCCCGGCGGCGCTCGACAACAGGCCGCTGCGCTTCGACGAGTTCCTCGGCAAGGTGCCGCAGCTCGTGTTCGTCTCGGCGACCCCGGGGGCCTACGAGCTGCGCCACTCGACCGTCGTCGCCGAGCAGCTGATCCGCCCGACCGGGATCATCGACCCCGAGGTCGAGCTGCGCGCGACCGAGAACCAGATCGACGACCTGCTCAACGAGATCCGCAAGCGGGAGGAGGCGGGCGAGCGCGTGCTCGTGACGACGCTGACGAAGAAGATGTCGGAGGACCTGACCGACTACCTGCTCGAGTCGGGCGTCAAGGCGCGCTACCTCCACTCCGAGATCGACACGCTCGAGCGGATCCAGATCATCCGCGGGCTGCGCCTCGGCGAGTACGACGTGCTCGTCGGCGTCAATCTCTTGCGAGAGGGGCTCGACCTGCCCGAGGTGTCGCTCGTGGCCGTGCTCGACGCCGACAAGGAGGGCTTCCTGCGCGGCAAGACGGCGTTGATCCAGACGATCGGGCGTGCCGCGCGCAACATCCACGGCAAGGTGCTCCTCTACGGCGACAAGATGACCGAGGCCCTCACGGGCGCGCTCGAGGAGACGAACCGCCGCCGCGCGATCCAGCTCGCCTACAACGAGGAGCACGGGATCACCCCCGAGACGATCGTCAAGGGCGTCTCCGACATCGCCGAGTTCCTGACGATGGAGTCGCCGACCGTGCCGGGCCGGCGCCGCCGCGGCACCTCGAAGGTGGAGGGGATGAGCCGTGAGGAGCTCGAGAGGCTCGTCGTCACCCTCGAGGAGGAGATGTTCGCCGCCGCCGAGGAGCTGCGCTTCGAGTACGCGGCCAAGCTCCGCGACGAGATCAAGGAGCTGCGGCGGGAGCTCCAGGCGCTCGCCCAGAGCGCGGC